>Ga0207701_10003141_pt1 | contig 17019 bp, 18 predicted proteins | sample KBSSwiSSwithPhiX_FD_184294 | JGI IMG/M metagenome (GOLD analysis project Ga0207701, IMG submission 184294) | Switchgrass rhizosphere bulk soil microbial communities from Kellogg Biological Station, Michigan, USA, with PhiX - S5 (SPAdes) (version 2) | ecosystem: Environmental > Terrestrial >... | reverse complement strand
TTCCGCCACTAAACCGGTACTCAAATTATACGCGGCGCGAACCGTCAACGTAGGACACCTCTGTTGGGGCGTCTTTATTGCGCTGCCTTCTTCTATTACAGCTAATTCCTTGCCAATCAGCAGTTTAGCCGAGTGACGGTCGGGCTTTTCCCGCTCAGCGGGACGCGAGTGCCGCCAGCTCCGTCGCTGAGCTCTGCTCGACATCCTTGTGCAGGCTCGCTCCGTGTGCATCCATCGTGACGATCGCCGGAAAGTCCTTCAGCGTCAGGTGCCACATCGCTTCCGGCGTGCCGAACTCCAGCAGTGAGACGCCGTCCACGCTCGTGATGGTTCGCGCATAGAACTGCGCGGCGCCGCCAATGGCGTTCAAGTACACGGCCCCGTGGTCCTTCAGCGCGGCCAGGGTCTTCGGCCCCATCCCGCCCTTCCCGATTACGGCGCGGACGCCGTAGCGCTTGATGACCTCGGCCTGATACGGCTCTTCGCGAATGCTGGTCGTCGGGCCGGCAGCCGTCACTCGCCAGCCGATCCCTTCCTTCGCGACGACCGGTCCACAGTGGTACAGAACCGACCCACGCAGATCGACCGGCGGATCGTGCTTCATCAGATGATGGTGAACGGCGTCACGGCCGGTATAGGCGCGGCCGGAGACAAGTACAACATCGCCGACATGAAGTGATCGGATCTGCTCTTCGGTCAGCGGTGTCTGCAACACGACCTCGCGGCCAGTTCGGCGGAACCCTTCCTGATCGGCCATCGGAACCGCGGGAACAGCAGGATCGCGATACAGCCAGCGTTTGATGTCGCCGGTCCGCGCGTCGAGAACAACGCCCAGCCGGCGGAACGCCCAGCAGTTGTAGGCGACGGACACGAAAAAGCTCGCGGGCAGACGGTTGAGCGCGGTGATCTTGCAACCGATCAGCGACACGCGCCCACCAAATCCCATCGTCCCGACACCGAGTCTGTTCACCTCGCCCATGATCGACGCTTCAAGATCCGCCAACCGCGAATCAGAATTCACATCGTCGAGCGTCCGAAACAGCTGCTCTTTGGCGGCAACGTAGCCGGACGTTCGATCGCCGCCGATCGCGACGCCGACGGCGCCAGGAGCGCATCCCTTTCCCTGCGCGTTCCACACCGCGTGCAGAATGCATTTGCGGACGCCCTCGAGCGAGCGATCCGCGCGACCGAGATGCGCGACCTCCGAAGGCAGCGAGTACTGCGCGTTCATGTTCTCGCAGCCGCCACCCTTCAGGATCAGCTTCACTTCGATCTCGTCGTTGTTCTCCCACTGGTCGAAATGAATGACTGGAGTGCCGGGCCCGAGGTTGTCGCCTGAGTTGTCGCCGGTGATCGAATCCACGGAGTTCGGACGCAGCTTGCCGCGGCGGGTCGCTTCAGCGATCGCATCGCGGATCTGCTGCTTCATCACCAGCTGACTGGCGCCGACGGGTGCCTTCACCTCGAAGGTCGGCATGCCGGTGTCCTGACAGATCGCGCCTTCATCCTTCTCCGCGAGATCGATGTTCTGCGCGATGATGGCGAGGGCCTGGCTCGACTGTGTTGCGGCGGGCTCCTGCGCACGCGCCATTGCCATCGCCGCCCGGACGTCGGGCGGCAAATCGGTGGAGGTCCGGACGATCAGCGACACCATGCTGTCGAAAAACCCTGCGGCCATCCGCTCAGTATAATTGAGCTGGTCGTTATGACCTCTCGCACTGAACGCGATCCGCTCGGTGAACGAGCGGTTCCCGCGGACGCGTATTACGGCATCCAGACCGCGCGGGCGCTCGAGAACTTTCCGATCAGCGGGCTCCGTGCGCCTGCCCTTCTCGTCGACGCCACAGTTCTCATCAAGAAGGCCGCCGCCCTCGCCAACGTCACGCTCGGTCGCCTGCAGCCGCACCTCGGCAACGCCATTACGGAGGCCGCGGACGAGGTCCTTGACGGTCGTTTGCGCGATCAGTTCGTCGTCGACGTCTATCAGGCAGGTGCCGGCACGTCGCACAACATGAACGCGAACGAGGTGATCGCGAACCGGGCCGCGGAACTGCTCGGCGGAGCGCGCGGCGAATACCAGCTCGTGCATCCGAACGATCACGTCAACATGGGACAGTCGACGAATGACGTGTTCCCGACCGCGACGCGTCTCGCGCTGCTCCTCGGCCATCGCGATCTCGTCGTCTCTGCACGCGCGCTCGCAACCGCACTCGCGGTGAAGGCGAAGGAGTTCGACGACGTACTGAAGGTCGGCCGCACGCATCTGCAGGACGCCGTGCCGATGACGATGGGACAGGAGTTCGGAGGATACGCCGCGTGTATCGATCGTGCGGCGAACGATCTCGAGCGGACGTCGGTCCAGTTGCAGGAGCTCAATCTCGGCGCGACGGCTGTCGGCACCGGACTGAACGCGGGAGACGACTACACGACGATCGCCATCGGGCACTTGAGCAAACTGACCGCGCTGACACTCCTGCCGGCGGTAGATCGCTTCCGTGTGACGCAGAGCATGGGCGACGTGCTCGCCTATTCCGGGGCGATGCGGCGGCTGGCCGTTGAACTCAGCAAGATCGCAAGCGATCTCCGTCTACTCAGCTCGGGACCGCGAGCAGGCCTCGCCGAGATTCGCCTGCCTGCTGTGCAGCCCGGCTCGTCGATCATGCCGGGCAAGGTCAATCCGTCGATTCCTGAAATGGTCAATCAGGTCTGCTATCAGGTGATCGGGTGCGACACCACGGTTTGCATCGCGGCGGAAGCCGGCCAGTTGGAACTGAACGTGATGATGCCGGTGATGGCGTGGAACGCGCTTCACTCCTCGACGATCCTGCGCAACGCGATGGCGGTCCTGCGGAGCCGGTGCGTCGAAGGTATTACCGTCGATGCGGAACGGTGCCGCGAACTGCTCGATCGAAGTACCGCAGTCGCGACGGCGCTCAGTCCGTATATCGGCTATGCGAAGACCGCCGAGATCGCCAAGGCATCGGTGCAAACAGGGCGTTCTATCCGGGACCTCGTGCTGGAACAGGGGCTGATGGATGCGGCGCAGCTTGATCAGATACTTTCGCCAGGCGCAATGACACAGCCGGGTATCGTGAATGACGCCTCGACACAACGGGACTAGGTAGCGCGCTACACTTACGGCCATGACCGGTAGGTTCTGGGCAGGAACGCCATTCGCGTGGATTGCGCGGCTCGTCGGCCTCGCCTGCGCAGCCTTAGGCGCGTACCTCTGGTTGGTTCGCTGACGCACGACTGGACAGAAGTAGTTTCAACAACTACCTGGTCCCGCGAAACAATGAACATCGCCCGTAAGGTCTCGATCGTCATTCTCGCCAGCGCGGTGGCAACCGTCGTCGCCCGTGCGGCGCAGCCCGCGCAGGTCCAGCAGCCGCCAACACAAGGACGCCTATTCCCCGCGACGGATCTGGGTCTGCTCGAGAGTCCGGATCGGGCGGCGTGGCAGAAGCCGGATCTGATCATGGACGCTCTACGGATCGCCGAGAAGGCGACCGTCGCGGATATCGGTGCCGGTGCGGGCTTTTTTACCGTACGTCTCGCCCGCCGCGTCGGACCCAACGGCATCGTCTACGCCGAGGACATTCAGCAGCCGATGCTGGAGTCGATCAAACGGCGTGTGAGCCGTGAAGGGCTCAACAATGTGATCCCGCGTCTTGGCACGCCTACGGATGCGAATCTGCCGAAGGGCGCGATGGATGCCGTGCTGGTCGTCGACGTGTATCAGGAAGTGGAAGACGAGGCCAGCCGCATCGGTCTGTTGCGGCATCTGGCGGACGCGCTGAAGCCGAACGGACGAATCGGAATCGTGAACTACAAACCCGGTGAAGGGGGACCTGGCCCGGATCCGCAACGCCGTCTCGAACGCACGCTTGTCGAAGCGGAGGTTCGAGACGCGGGCTTGCGGGTGCTCGACGGCGCGACACTCCCCTTTCAGTACCTGCTCGTCGTAGGCAGGTGAGCGTACAATTACAGATGTAGTGTCCGCCTCAGGCGGACCCATTCCCACATATATGAACGCAGCTCAGTCTTCCACTCTGCTGAACGCCTTCGCGACCCGCGCGACCGACCGGCCCGACGCAGTCGTCCGCGCTCTTTCAGTGCTGTTCGTCACGACGCTGACCGCGGCGGCCGCGCAGATCAGCTTCCCGCTGCCGTTCACGCAGGTCCCGTTCACGTTCCAACCGATGGTGGTCCTCGTCGGCGGGCTCGTGCTCGGATCGCGGCTTGGGTTCACCAGCCAGGTTCTCTATTTGATCGCAGGCATCGCCGGCCTTCCGGTCTTCGCCGCATCCGCAACGCTGCCGCCCGGACTTCTGCGCTTGCTGGGACCGACGGGCGGCTATCTGCTGGCCTACCCGTTCGCGGCGTTCCTTGTCGGCATGCTGGCGGAACGCGGCTTCGCGCGCCGCTATATATCCTCGGTCGCGGCCATGCTTGTGGGACTCCTGGTCATCTACGCCTCCGGGACATTGTGGCTCGCGTACTTCGCTCGCCTGGCGTCCGGCAGTGCAGCGGTTGGACTGTCAACGGCACTCGCGTCGGGCGTGTACCCGTTTGTGCTCCCTGATCTGGCCAAGCTGGGCGCCGCCGCCGGCATCACCCCCGGACTCTGGCGATTGATCGGCCCGCGCTAGCGCCATGCGTACGGCGCTGACGATCGCGGGGAGCGATTCGGGCGCCGGCGCCGGCATCCAGGCCGACCTCAAGACGTTCGCGGCGCACGGCGTATACGGCACCAGCGCCATCACCGCTGTCACAGCGCAAAACACACAAAAGGTCTCGGCTTTCGAGGCAGTGTCGGCGGAGCTCGTGCGTCAGCAGATTGAAGCCGTGATGAGTGACCTCGGCGCGGACGCAGCCAAGACCGGCATGCTCCCGTCTGCTGCCGTCGTTAACGCCGTGGCGCGTGCGATCGCCGACTTCGACATCCCGTTTGTTGTGGTCGATCCGGTGATGCTCGCGAAGAGCGGTGACGGCCTGGCGGACGATGACGCGGTTGCTGCGATGAAGTCGGCGCTGCTGCCCGAGGCGTTCGTCGTCACGCCGAACATTCCAGAAGCGGAGCGATTGTCGGGCGTCACGATCGCGACCGACGATGACCGGCGGGAAGCAGCGCGGCGAATTCACGCGCTGGGTCCATCATTGGTGGTGATCAAGGGCGGACACTTCTCGGCGGGACCGCCGACGGTGGACAGGGCTTCCGGCGGAACTTCCCCTGCAGGCACCGACATCGTCGACCTGCTGTACGACGGTCACGACTTCGTCGAATTTCGACACGAACGTGTGCCCGGGACGCATACGCACGGGACTGGATGCACATTCGCCGCGGCGCTGGCAGCGCACCTCGCGTGCGGACGCACCGTCCGCGATGCGATTCCACTGATTCAGGAGTACATCGCCGGCGCCATCCGGAACGCCCCCGAACTGGGCGAGGGCAACGGGCCGATGAATCACTTCTGGAGGCGCTCCGGCTAAACTGGCTTTATGCCAGCTGTGGCCGTCACTGCCGATCCTCTCGACCTGCAGGCGTTGATCGAGGAGATTTCGCGCGCGAGCACGGCGGACGGAGCGATCACGTCGTTCGTCGGACTGGTGCGGGAACAGAACCAGGGCCGCCGCGTCTCGTTCCTGGAATATGAAGCGTACGAGCCGCTGGCGATCCGTGCGCTGCAGCTCATCATCGACGAGGCCAGGGACACCTGGTCCGACACACGCATCGGCGTGCATCACCGCACTGGCCGTCTCGAGCTGGGCGAGGCGAGCATCATCATCGTGGCGACGTCTCCGCATCGCGCCCACGCGTTTGCGGCATGCCGCTACACGATCGAGCGGGTGAAGCAGATCGTCCCGATCTGGAAGCACGAACACTTCGAGGGCGGCGACGTGTGGCTCGAAGGCGCCACCGCGGATCCTGCGGACGAGGCGGCGCGCGAGACCGCGCGCCGGATTGCATGCGCGTAACCGTCCGCCTCTTTGCGCGGCTCCGTGATCTCGCCGGATCGGGAGAGCTCGTTCGCGACGTCGCGACGCCGGCAACCGTGGAAACCGTGTGGCGCTCGCTCGTCGCTGAGATGCCAGACCTGCACGTGTACGAGCGGACGATGTCCGTGGCGGTCAACGCTGATTACGCGAAGATGTCGGCAAAAGTGAACGACGGCGACGAAGTCGCCTTCCTGCCGCCCGTCTCCGGGGGATAATTAGGACTTGGGCCCTGGTGCTTGGTCCAAGGTCCGTCCTTGGTCCCAAGTCCGACCTCAGTCCTCAGTCCGTGGTGCTGTTGGGCCAGCGCACTAAGGACTCAGGACCATGAGCGGACCAAGTACTGAGACCCAAGGACCAGGGACTAAGAATGTTCGACAAGCTATCCACCGTGGAATCGCGCTACGACGAGCTGATGCATCGGCTCGGCACGAGCGAGGTGCAATCCGACCCGGCTGAATACCGGAAAGCGGCGAAAGCCCTGTCGGACATGGAGCCGCTCGTCCAGAAGTACCGCGAGTACAAGGCAGTCGATCAGGACATTGCCGGCTCAGAGGAGCTCGCGCGCGGGTCTGACGCTGAGATGCGGGCGCTTGCGGAAGACGAACTGAAGTCGCTCTACGTGAAGCGCGACGCGCTGCTCGAAGAAATCAAGATCCTGCTGATTCCCAAGGATCCAAACGACGAGAAGAACGTCATCCTCGAAATCCGCGCCGGCACTGGGGGCGAAGAGGCAGCGCTCTTCGCCTCGGAGCTGTTCAACATGTACCAGCGCTACGGTCAGCGCCAGGGCTGGAAGTTCGACGTAATGTCGGTCAGTCATGGCGACGCCGGCGGGTTGAAAGAGGCGATTGCCTCCATCGAAGGACGCGGCGTCTACAGCCATCTGAAGTACGAAAGCGGCGTTCATCGTGTGCAGCGGGTGCCCGCCACCGAAGCGTCTGGACGCATCCACACGTCGACCGCGACTGTCGCCGTGCTCCCGGAAGCGGAGGACGTTGACATCCAGATCAACGAAAAGGACCTGCGGGTAGACACGTTCTGTTCCAGTGGTCCCGGCGGTCAGAGCGTCAATACGACCTACTCCGCCGTCCGGCTGACCCACATTCCGACCGGCGTCGTCGTGTCGCAACAGGACGAAAAATCGCAGATCAAGAACAAGGCGAAGGCCATGAAAGTGCTGCGGGCGCGTCTCTACGAAATGGAGATGCAGAAGCAGCAGGACGCGATTGCGAAGGAGCGGCGCGGCCAGGTCGGCACCGGCGAGCGGTCGGAAAAGATCCGCACCTACAACTTCCCTCAGAGCCGGATCACCGACCACCGGATCAACTTCACAACCCACCGGCTGCACGACGTGCTCGGCGGCGAGTTGCGCGAACTGGTCGATCAGGTCACTTCGTACTACAACGCCGAGAAACTGAAGCAGGTCACCGATCCGAACAGCGGCGGCGCGACGACCCTTTGATGCTCCATGAGCGGCTGGCCTCGGCGCGTGAGCAACTAATCAGCGCAGGTATTCGACCCGCCGACGCCGCCATCGACGTCGAACTCTATGCACGAACGATCCTGAAGTGGGACCGCGCGCGCATCCTGCTCAATAACCGGGAATCCGTCCCTGAGCAGCTCGAGCCGCGATTCTCCGAATGGATTGCTCGTCGTCAGCAATTCGAGCCGACTGCGTACATCGTCGGCGAACGTGAGTTCTGGGGACTCGACTTCCTGATTACCCCCGCCGTCCTGATACCGCGGCCTGAAACCGAGCTCGTCGTCGAAGAAGTGTCGGCGATCGCCGGTGGACTGGACGGTCAGCCGCTCCGGATTGCCGACATGGGTACCGGAAGCGGCAACATAGCCGTCTCGATCGCTCATCACCTGTCGTCCGTCCCTTTTTCGATGGTCGCAACCGACGTGTCGGAGGCGGCGTTGGATGTCGCCAGGCAGAACGCCGTCCGCCACTCGGTGGCCGACAGGATCGAATTCGTCTGCACCTCCTGGCTCGACGGCGTCAGCGGCGTCTTCGACATCATTGCGGCGAACCCGCCCTACGTGAGGGACATCGACAAGAGGGGGCTGTCAGCGGACGTGCTGCAGGAACCCCACGTCGCTCTCTTCGGGGGCGCCACTGGCTTCGATCACATCGAGGCCGTGCTCTCCACAGCCGTGCGCATGCTGCGTCCGGGCGGCTGGCTCGTGATGGAGTTCGGGTTCGGGCAGGAGGACGACGTGCGCGCGCTTGCCGCGCGTCAGACCGAGCTGCGTGTGGACCACACGCGTGATGATCTGCAGGGGCTCGCCCGTACCGTTATCATTCAACGTCGATGAGCAGCGACTGCCTCTTTTGCAAGATCATCGCTGGCGAGATTCCCGGCCATCTCGTCTATGAGGACCAGGACGTCGTGGCCTTCAAGGACATCGAGCCTCAGGCGCCACTGCATGTCCTCATCGTGCCGAGGCGGCACATCTCCACGTTGAACGATCTGGGGCCGGCCGACGATGGCATCGTCGGCGCATTGGTGCGGAGGGCGGCCGCGCTGGCGAAGAAGCACGGTTATTCGGAGCGCGGATACCGCACGGTGCTGAACTGCAATCGCGAGGCGGGCCAGTCGGTGTTCCACATCCACCTGCACCTGCTTGCAGGCCGCGGGCTCAATTGGCCGCCCGGGTAGTGCGGGTCGGCCTACGACCTCATGCGCCGATTTTAAGGCCGTGGCGCGTCAGCCCCAGTAGACCCGGTGTCCTCTCCTCTCCAGCGCCTCCGCCACCGCCTTCTCCGCGTTTTCTGCCTCCTTCCGTGATGCGAAGGAGCCGAGGCCCTTCATCAGGTCATATCTGAGTCGCTTGCCATAGCGGTGCGGCTTCCCCGCCGCCAGCTTCCCTCCTGCCTTGTGCTGCGCGAAGCGGTGTTCAGGGGTGTGCGCGGTCTGACCAACGTAGAGCGGTGCCAACGCGCAGGGCTTCCTGGTGCAGGCGCGGGAGAGTTCGATGATGTAGATGGAGTAGATCCGCCGCGCAGTCATCCGGCGATGCCGTCGGACCACGCCGTTATTGGACCGTGACGGTTACTTCGGTGGAACAAACGCCAACACCGGTGTCGCACACCTTGTATTTATAGCTCCCCCTGTATTTCTTTTCGATGTTGTCGGTGTAGAAGCCATCGTTCGCGATATCCGGCGCGACAACGTCGTCGTTGCGGTAAACCGTCACGACCGCGGACTTTGCACCGCTCCATCGCAGATCCACTTTCTGGAGACTCTTCACCTTATAGGCGTTCGCAGTGAGGCTGATGACGATGTTCCGAACAGTCACTGTCGATGTGGCCGACACGCCGACGTTGCCGGCAGCATCGTACGCCTTTGCCTGCAGTGTGTGCGAGCCGTCGTTGACCGTTGCTGTGTCCCACGTCCACTGCAAGGACGATGTCGGGGGCGTGGCCTGGAGGGCTGCGTCCAGGTAAAACTCCACTCTTGCGACCCCTATGTTGTCCGTCGCATTTACACGCACAACCACTGAACCACTGACTACGGCACTATCCGCAGGCGAGTCGATGGAGACGGTCGGCGGCGTTGTATCAGGACCGCCGCCACCTGGCGTTGAAGCGACGGCGGCAATGACGTTGCCGAGCGCGCCGTTCAGACCAAACACGATCGCGTGGATCCGCATCGCCGCGGTCGCGCTGGTGGCACTCGTATAGAACGCGGTTCCGTTCTTCTGATAGCGCACCAACCCGTCCTGAATCGTGATGCGGAAGGTGTCCCCGGCGACAAATGAGATCTCCGTTTTGTACGTGCCCAGTTCGCGCACCTCGGCGGTGCCTGCCTGCAGTCGGATCGCAAACGGGATCTCCGCAACGTCGGTGACCACCATGTTCTGTGACAGTCCCAGCACGCGGAGTGTCTGGGCTTCAGGCGCGCTCCACTGGACCCATCCGACACTACTGATCGTCTCGTTCGACACGGCCGTTGCATCCGGGCAGCCGTCGCAGCCGCTGATCTTCAGGAGGCCGTTGTTCGCTGTGCTCAGGTTCACGGCACTGGCCCAGGTCACGGGGATTGGCGTCACCGTACCGCCTGATCCTTCGAGTTTCGACTGCGGCACGCGGACAACGAACGCGTCTAGACGGTTCCCACCCGTATTGGATGTCCAAATGAAATAGTCGCCGGTGACGTCACGGTTCCCTTTCGGAAGCTTCGAATAATCGTCGCTGCCTCCGCCCGGCGCATCCAGGTTGGTCATATTCGGTGCGACGATGAGCACCTGTAATGAGTCGTCCAGGCGGTAGCACACAATCTCGTTCACTCTCGGCAGGGGCAGTCGCGTGGCATTACTGCTACACACCGTCTGTTGCGCCAACGGCACATCCGGTCGGGCATTACCGTGAGCGAGGTGCCCGAGGTCAGCGGACCACGACGTCGTGTGGTACACGAGCGTCCCCTGGCCAGGGGCGATGAAGCTCTGGTCGAATTTCCACACCCGCGCGGCCCCAGGCTGTGACGCAAAGTTGTCCTCGGCAACCATGTAGCCGAATCCAACGTCAGAATGTCCCGCGGCACCGTCCTCGTCGTAGAAGACCTGCTCCAGACCGGTCTGCAGGTCAATGATGCGGTTGTCTTCACCGTTGCGGCGGTCAAGGTTGTCCTTGATGACGAGCCAGCGGCCGCTCTTGTCGATCTGACATTCATCGAAATCACCGATGGACGGGAAGAAAAACGACTGTCCCGTGTCTTCGCGATACGTCACGCATCCGAGAGGCTGAAAGGTCGTCGCCTGTTTCACCGTTGCTGAATGCACGCGATCGTCGGCGCTCGAGTGCATCTGCCAGAGGTACACGTCCGTGCGACCGGAGAGGAGATCCCGCACGTCGTACACGGTCTCCGATGCGTGGCTGATGACGTCGTACCGCACCATCCGGGGACCATCATTGAGGTACAGCGCTGAGGGACGTGTACCGCTGAAGTACCAGCCTTCGCCGGTCGCCCAACTCAAGGGGTCGGAGGTCTCGAAGAGTGGCCCGACGTTGCGGGTCTCGCCCGTTGTCTTGTGATAGGAAAAGAGGCTTGGCCCCAGACCGCCACGATTGCGATCCAGGCCGAGGACGATCAACATCGTCTCACTGCCGACGTGATTGTTGATGTTGCTCCAGTACGAGTAGCCGACGTAATTGACGCAGTCGCTCCCCCCGCAATCAGTCGCGTTCGTCAGGCGCGTGGCAGTCGTGGAATACGGTGCCGGGAAGGTGAACAGGCCGCGCGAGGGAAGGATCTCCTGCATCGTGCCCTCGGAGAGCGGCTCTCTGTACTCGGTGCTCGTCGCTGATTCGAGAAACCCGCCGCCGGTCTGGGCGAATGCGTTGCCGGACAGCGACGAGATGGGCAGGAGAAACGCCATCAAGCGCCACATAGCAGGTGCAAGAGGCGGCACAGATCTCCTTCAAGCGCGCGCGGGTGTGCGCGCAACGATCGCGTCAGCGATTACAGTTTCTGGGTCGACGCGTGCTGCTCACCTGGACGCACAAGCGTGGTCCTCGGAGTCCCAGTGCACGCGGAGGCAATGCGATCGCGCAACTCCCCCGCCTCAGCGAGGAGTTGTGCGAGCTGTTGCACGGCGATGGTCCCGTCCGGAATGTTGCGATGGGGGCCCGGCGCGAAAATCCGTGTCATACCTCGACTCCTCAGGTGGAGGGTGTGAGAGTACGCACGCCAGGTCAGGCAGCCTATGCACTTCCGGCAACAAGAGGTGGAATCTGCGAGCGTGTCGCGCTACGGCTGCGGATGCATCACGATGCGGACGCCACTGACGTTGGCGTCCCGCACGTCGACCTTCGTGGTGGAGTTGTTTCCCTTGACCGCGGCGGACGCCATCTCGATCTCCGTCATGATCCCGGGAGCCCCGGGTGTCCCCAACGGCGTCAACCGATACGTACCCGGCCCGAGACCGGTGAGCCGGAATGTGCCGTCCGCGCGGGTCGTCAGGCTCGCCACCCGCACCTGCAACGTGCCCTGCGTGGGCGCTCCGGTCTGCACGGCCGAAAACACAAACACCACCAGAATGCGAGGCAGCGGCTGCCCCTGCTCGTCCACAACCACACCGGTGACTTCGAATGCCGGAGCGGAGACCATCGTGATGAAGACGGCTCCGATAGTCTCGCCCGCCTTGACGATCACCGTGTTCGCCGCCGTCTTATCCGTCGTCGCGGGATAGTAGGTCGGCATCAATGCCACGGTTCTCACACCCCCGGATGGCGGAGACGCGAGCACGACATACTCGCCTTCCAGCAGACCATCCAGTCGGAACTCACCCAGATCGTTTGTCGTCCGCTGTGTGCCTGGCTGTGTCGTGGTCCCGCCGTCAATCTTCCTGATCGCCGTCACCGGTACCCCGCTGCGCGGGTTCCCGCGATCGTCTCGCACCTCGCCGACGATGATGCCGGCGCGCTGCAGGTTAAAGGTCACAGACATCGTCTTGCCAGCGTCGACCTTCACGCCCGGCGCTCCAAGGACGTCGTACGCAAAGGTTTCCTTTTCGATGGTGATGCGATAGACGCCTGGCGTCAGGGAAGGAAAGCTGAAGCGTCCCGAACCATCCGCGGTGGTGGTGTCGCGCACGCCGGGTCCGCTGATCAGGACACGCGCGTCAGGAACGGGTATGTGGGTGTCGGCAGCCTGCACCAGGCCGGCAATCGACCCGGTCGCCTGACCCGGCGTGGCCTGAGGGATCGCCAGCAGCAGCATGAGGGCCGCAAGCAGCTCGTACATCTGCGGAGCGGATTGTAAGCCTGCCGTTGCACGCGCTATTGATCTTTTTGCACGGATTCTGGGCACGACTGCAACGGCACAGTCGGCTCGTCTGTGCCTACTTCGCCTTCTTCGCGGTGAACGGTGTCACGGTGCCTTCCGGACCACCGAGCTTGACGTCGCCGCTGCCTTTTAGTGCGCCATCGACCAGCTTGGCCGTGTAGGTCACGCTTCCAGTCGCTCCCTGCACATTGATGTCACGCGTGAAGGTGATCGTGTCGCCCTTGATGACGACGTCCTTCGCGACACTCTCCCCGCCCGCCATCGTCGACACGACAGCCTTGGGCGTGCCGTCGGCATTCTTCGAGAAGGTGAAGGTCCCCATCTGACCGTCGTCGTACATCAGATTCCAGACGCCTATCAGATCGTTGAAGTTGAGCGGGGCCTGCGCGATCGCCGGCACCGCCGCCACGGCCAATGCTGCCACGAGCAGCCATCGCATAGCGGTTCTCATCCGGAAACTCCTTCTGAAGTGCTCCCCGCCGGTTTTAACCGGTCCGCCTAAAGGCGGACACTACGATCAGGACCAGGGCGGCGTCCCGGAATTATAGGGGTAGATCACGGCTGCTGCCGGACGACTTCGTAGTCGCCTCGTCGTGCTCCTTCGCGCACGACCCATCCCGGCGCAGCCTTGAACGTCCATCCGTCTCCGGCGAACGTCACCTCGTCCCGGCGAACGGGCGCCGCCACTCGTCGCGAGCCGCTATCCGTCTCGACGAGGACGCCGTTTTGGGCCTCGAGCGTGCCCGCGTTGCCAGCAAAGCGATACGCGCCGAAGTACACCGTCCCGACGCCCGGAATCGCGACGGCGCCGCGAGAATCAAAACTCCCGCTGCCGCCCCCCGAAATCAGGAGCACCGGTCCGTCGACGAACCGCCGGCGCAACTCGGCGACACGCTCCTGTCGCTCGTGCGCACGCTGCTGTTCGGACGCACGAAGCTCGGGGCCGCCGTACCGAGCGGCAGACGACGTGGCGTCAGTGGCCGGTTGAACGCCGAGCGCACGCATCACGAGCGTGGCGAGGTCGTCGGCGCCGCGTATCTTCTGTCTCCAGCCGGGAGATGACGCATCGAGCAGGAGGCCATATGCGGGACCGGACGTGTACGCAAACGTGCGGACGAAGCTGTCCTGTGCCTCCGCCGCGGCCAGTTGGTCGCGCGCGCTTGTGATCGCGTCGGCTGCAGACGGGGCCGCGAGCACGGTGCCGGTGTACGCAGCGAGGCCTTCTGTGATCTCCTGCCCGCGCTCGCTGTCAACACTGCCCGGGTAGAGCATGCGTCGCGCCTGGCGGAAGGCGAGCGCGTCGCGGACGGCGAGACGGCGCGGCTCTCCCGCTTCCCGCAGCGCCCGTGCGAGGGCGCGCCATTCAAGCCGCAACCAATACCGGCCATCCACGGCGTCCAGGTGTTCACTCGCCTGCGCCGGTACGGAGAGTCCGAGCTGCGCTTGTACGCCGTGGAACAATTCGTGGAGAAAGAGCTCGTTGCGGCCGCGCGGCGTCTCGTTGGCCACAAAGTCCCAGATGTACGCGCCCCATGTGGTGCCGCCCCACTGGATCGGCGCGTTCACCAGACCGACGACCTGCGGGCGAGCCGCTGCCGGTGCAGGTTGACTGGTAGCGAACGTCTGCGTCCGCATGTCGCCGATCACGATCGGGGCGCACAACGACACGCCCCAGAGACGGCCACCGTCGCGCTCGCAAAGCGCCTGGACTTCTTTGAAGTACAGCTGTGCGCGTTGCTGGTCGATTTGCGCCACCGCCGGGAGCGCGTGGCAGGCGAAGATGGCCACGCACAGAGCTCGTACCCGCATCGTCACCTCCTGGCCGTCCCTGATGCGAGCGATTCTAGCCCGGGGCGATCGTTTCTTGCGTCTCGCTTAGATCAGAGCCAGCAGCTGTGACAGATCGCGAATCACCGGCACGTCAGCGGCCACGTCTGGCGAGCCGGGGCCCCGGTGCACGAGCACGCCGCGCATCCCGACGCTCCGCGCACCCTCGATATCGTGCGAGTAGCTATCCCCCACCATCACTGATTCCTCTGCCACTGCACCGGCAAGCTGCAGCGCCGACTCGAAGATGCTCGGATGCGGCTTCAGATAGCCGTGATCGGCGGAGGACACCGCGGCGCTGATCAGTCCCTCGAGCTCGAAGTGCTCTTCGAACGAGGCGAGCGACCGATGCGAGTTGGAGATCAGTCCGATCTTCACGCCGCGGCGGGCGAGCTCGCGCAGCACATTCGGCACGTCGTCGTAGAGATGAAAGTAGTGACACGCGGCCCAGGCGTCGTAAATCTCCCGGGCGCACGCATCGAGATTGGGGCCGGTGCCACCCATCTCCTCGATGATCCGGCGTGTGTAGCGCACGAATATCTCAGCGTCGTACACATGCTCCTGCTGGGCGTCGAGAATCACGGACGCCGCACGAACGGCGTGACCGAAGTGCCCACGGTCCACCGTGATGCCGTGCTGCGCGCAGAAGCGCTCGTACCCCTCGCCCTGGAACGTCGGACCGGGATAGATGAGCGTGAAATCGACGTCGAAGAAGACCGCGGTCGTCCGCCGGACGCGCGGATGGGGGTTCACTGGAGAGAGCCCGAATACGGACCGGCGACAACGACGGTCGCCCGTGACGGATCCAGGACCGTTCGTGCCGCCTCGTGTACCTGCTCGCGGGTCACGTCCGAAATCAACGCGGGCAAACGAACGTCGTAGTCGAGCCCGAGACCGAACAGTTCCGCGGTCTGAAGAAATGTGGCGATGCCGGCGTTCGTTTCGAGCGTGCGTGGCATCGATCCAATCAGGTATTGCTTCGACTCCGCAACTTCGCGATCGGTCGGCCCCTCAGCCGCCAGCTTCGCGAGCTCGGCATCAATCGACGCGACGGCGCGCTCCACGTTGACGGGGCTCACGCCGGCGCGGACAATCAGCGGGCCGGGTCCGAAGCTGGCATCGAGCGAACTGAAGGTGTAGTACGCCATTCCCTGCCGCTCTCGAATGCTGTCGCCGAGCCGGCCGCCGATCGCGTACTGCCCGAGAATGTTGTTCATCAGCGAGTAGGCGTGATACCGGGGATCGAGACGCCGGATTGACGTGAAGCCGTACGCCACATCCGCCTGCGCCTTGTTCATCATCGAGATCACCTGCGTCCGGCGCTCAGCCGCTGGCACGACAGACGGAAGTTCCGCGACCGTCGCCGCGGTTGATGGCCATTCGCCGAAGACGGCGGTCGTGACGTCAACCGCGCGCTGCGGGTCGAGATCGCCGACAAGCGCAAGAGACATGATCTGCGGCGCGAACCGGCGCTGATGAAACTGTTGCAGGTCGCGGGCACTGATCGTTGCAGCGGCATCCAGCGTCCCGCGCATCGGCCGGCCGTACGGATGCGACTCGCCATACAGCAGACGCATCAGCGCTTCCATCGCGACACTCGCCGGGTTGTCCTGATCCTGCCGAAGCAGCGTGACGATCTCGCCTCGCCGCATCTCGACCTCGGACTCGGGAAACACCGGCCGCATCGCCACGTCGCCGACGATGGCCAGCACCTGCTCGAAGTCTTCGCTCAGGCAGGTGCACACCAGCCACATCGCATGCCGGTTCAACGCGACCGACAGCGACACGCCCCGATTCTCGAGCTCGTCGGCGATCTGTTCCGCTGTCCGGGAGATGGTTCCGCGGTCTATCGTCTTCGAGACGAAGTGGGCCACACCGGCACACCCGATGGGGTCGTACAAGGTGCCCGCATGAAAGCCGGCGTAGATGGTGATCGCCGGCGTGGTCCGCGTTTCCTTGGCAAGAACGGTCAACCCGTTGGGTAATACCCGGCGGGTTGGATCGAGACCTGTCACCGCGGTTCAAACCGGCCGATGACCCGATTCGACGACACCAGCCGCGCAGCCGCGACCTTCGCCACATCGTCGAGGGTCACCGCCTCGATGCGGGACCCGATCGCCGGAAAGTAGCGCCAGGTCGCAATCGTCTCGAAAAACCCGAGCTGGTGCGCGATGTTCGACACGCTGTCCTGCTCGAACACCAGCCGCGCCCGCAGTTGAGCTCTGGCCTTCTGCAGCTCCGCGGGCGTGATGCCGTTGGCGCGCACGTTCTCGAGCGCCCTGAGCGTCGCCTCTTCCACAGAGTCCAGGCTCGTCCCTTCTGTTGCGGTCAGCGAAATCGTGTAGAGAAACGGATCCTGTGTCGGCACGAGGCCGCCGGCCACGGCTGACGCGAGTCCGGT
>Ga0207701_10003138_pt1 | contig 17025 bp, 16 predicted proteins | sample KBSSwiSSwithPhiX_FD_184294 | JGI IMG/M metagenome (GOLD analysis project Ga0207701, IMG submission 184294) | Switchgrass rhizosphere bulk soil microbial communities from Kellogg Biological Station, Michigan, USA, with PhiX - S5 (SPAdes) (version 2) | ecosystem: Environmental > Terrestrial >... | reverse complement strand
CGATCCTCGTCGGTAAGACGGTGTTGCGAATGTTTCCCAGGAAGTCGCCGCTGGATCCCGATCCCAACCAAAGAAACGTCCAACGAAAAATCGAATGTCGAGCAGCCTTCGCACGAGCGGCGGAGGCGTGCATAGACAATCGGTACTCGTTCGTAAGAAATCTCGGAGCTTCACTCGTGCACGCCAACCGGCAACTCGACGACCCATACGTCGTGAAGCAGCACATCAGCCAGGAATGTATCGACTCGCAGGGACAGTCGTTTGAACTCTTCGGTTAAAACCTGTGGCATGTGCCATGGCTTATTGGCTTAGCAATTGTTCAAAGTCTTCTTTGATGAACTCTTTAGTTCCTGAACGGCCGGTAAGACGTAACCAGAACGGTCCGCCATCTCTGCTTAAGCGCAATTCGATATCGAGGAACGGACAGCACAACCGCTCGTCGATTACCCACTCCGTCAACAGCTGCCAGGTGGCCTTGTCTGCTGGTAGCTCGAACTCATAGCCGTCCGGCAATTCGCGCGTGCTCTTCTTGAGTTTTAGCAACGCTGGTCCAACCTCCTCGAAATGGCGTTTTCTTGCTTCGGGTGACAATGCAAACGCGTTACAAGCCAGAGGCGAAACGTGCTCAGTTTGCGCTGGAGATGCGGCGCTTGCCGAAATGGCCGGAGCAACGACGGCAATTGCACTTATGAACTGGAAGATTTTTCTCATAGTTTTCCACGCTACGAGTTCAAGGCGACTTTAAGTCAAAGAGAAATTTCAGAGAAATTCTGCGGCATTTGCGTGGCATTGCGTGCAGCTTGTTGTTAGCTTTCGGAGTGACAAAAGACCTCGCTATTTCCGATGTCGCGCGGGTGTTTGGTTTGCGCACCTCGGCCATTCGCTACTACGAGCAGATAGGGATTCTTCCACCGCCGTTCCGAAAGAACGGCCAACGTCGTTACGATGACAGTGTGCTTTTTCGTCTGGCGGTGGTGCAGCGCGCTCGAGAGACGGGGTTCACTCTGGATGAAATACGCGAGCTCTTTTTCGGGTTCCGGCCCGGGACGCGTCCACCGAAACGCTGGCATCAACTCTCGCAACGGAAAATCGCGGAACTCCGGGAGCGGATTACGCGGCTTAAGGCAATGGAAACTTTGCTCAAGCGCGTGGAGGACTGTCGCTGCGATGCACTCGACGAGTGCGGCGAGAGAATCCTTCGGCAAAGTGTTTTGAATTTGGAAAACTACCGAGCTACGGACAGGTTTCCGGGAATCGGGTCTCCGACTAAGAAAGTCTGGCCAAAAGAATGACGTGACATCGGCGGAATTTTGTCATTAACTCGAATCCCGCCGTTAATCGTCGTGCGGCGCAAAGAGGAGAACAATTATGAAGCCGAAGAAGTTAAAGAAAAAGATCCAGCAACTCGAGAAACGTCTGCGCGAGGGCTCAGAGAAATTGACCGGGTTAAAACGCAAACTGCAGCAGGCGGAGACGGCAAAAGCCTTGAAAGCTGCGAGAAAATCGGCTGCCCGCGCCACTGCGTCGGCTGGAAAGAAGTCTCTGGGGTCTACGCCCGATGCGAAGAAACCCAAGAGGAAACTAAATCTTTCACCGGAGCGCCGTGCTCAACTCGCAGCCGCGATGAAAGCCCGATGGGCTGCAAAGAGAGCTGCCGAGGGGAATAGCGCAACCTCGGCGGACCAAAATTCTCCGATACCACCACCACCGCAGCCGCCGGAAAACAGAGGCGACGGCGTCTAAACATTGTCGTCGTATCGGCCCGCTTGGAGCTGCGCCTTTTCACTTGATTCTCTTGTCGGAACACGAAAGACCTGCGCAAATTCACGGCTGTTTTTCCTCGCAGAGTTTTTGGAAAGCCGGATCGGCGCGCAACGGGTCCCAGATTGGGTCCAGCCTTAAAAGTGCCGACGTGATGGGCGGCGGACTGTAAAGCCAGCCACCATATGGCGTTTGTAACAATCGCGTCAGAGTTGCGATCGCACGGGTATTCTCGCCCGTTATCGTCTCAACTAGCGCCAGGTTCTCTTCGAAAGCGGGTCCAGACAGCCGATCTTTGTTGCTCGGCGAAAGCGTGATTGCGCGCTGCGCTTCGTTGAGGGCTGATTCCTTCTCGTCGAGCAAGGCGTAAGCCACAGCCAGCGCTGCCGCCACGAAGGCGTTGTCTGGCTGCTCCTTCCTGAGCGGCTCAATCGTGTTGCGCGCTTGTTCAGCGAAAGCTTTGGCTTGAGTGGTGTCGCCAGCGACGCGGTAGACCAACGCGTTCCCCAACTGTTTAGTGCCCTTGTCGATCCCGGAAACAAGGCGGAGTCGATCTTGGTTGGCTTGCGCCCACTGGGTGGCCTCAGTGAGATTTCGTTCAAGTCTCCATTGGGTCAGCTTGATGCGAATGGCCATGTCCGAATTCGTATCTGCGTTTACCTGCGCAAGTAATTTAGCGGCTTCGTGCAGATTACCTTGGGCCTGGTAAATGCTGGCTTTTAAAGCAATTAGAGACGCTTCATTAGGAAGAATATTCAGTGCCCGATTGTAGAGGTTTTCCGCTGCCGGGAATTGTCGAAGCGCCGCGTATGTAAATGCTACTTCAGTAAGTAAGGCCGTATTTCGCGGATTGAGGGCGAGGCCCCGTTCCCAATAGGCAATACTTTCATCCCAATGTCCCTCGCTTCGCGCAATTGCTGCGAGCGCGTATAAGACCTCGCTGTTACCCGGCAATTTCTTGCTGACGCGTTCGAAGGTGGCTTTGGCCAGCCCGGAATCGTGCAGCACCCAATATTGATAATAGCCGGTGAAGAGCAGGGTTTCGGCTGTGTTAGGTTGTAGTCTCTGCGCATTTTCCAAAGCTGCCTTTGCAGCATAGCGGCGAGCGGCAGTCGTGTCGCGACGATTAGCGTAAAGAAGCGCGTGCACACCGGAAAGTCGCGCCCAAGCGAGCGCAAAATTCGGATCAAGCCGCACTGCCAGGTCATAAAAATCGATGGCTTTGAACAGGGCATCGCTCAATAAGTTGCCGCGCGATTCAAAAGTCAGTCCGCGTAAATAGGCGTCGTAAGCTTCAGGATTGCTTGTGGGGTTGGCAGCCAACGCTTGCTCTTCGCCACCGGTCAGCGTCGCTTGCAACGATTCCGCTATTCCTTTGGCGATCTCACTCTCGACGGCAAAGATGTCACTCAACTTCCGATCATACGTCTCCGCCCAGAGCTGGGAGCCGGTTTGCACGTTAACCAGGTGAACATTGACCCGCACCTGATTGCCTGCTTTCTGGACGCTACCCTCGAGGATGTTCGCGACGCCAAGCTGCTTTGCGATCTCGGCAAGATTTCCCGGTTGACCCTGATATTGCTGGGTGGAAGTGCGCGAAATGACTTTCAAATCCGCGATTTTAGCCAGACGCGTCAGGATTTCCTCTTGGATGCCGTCAGCGAAATAAGCGTTATTCGGATCACTGCTTAAGTTTTGAAAAGGCAGGACCGCGACGGATTTGTCGATTTTCTCCCGGACGGCTCGTGGCAATAGAAAAAATCCAGCAGAAGCAGAGATGATGACAGCCAGGGCAATAAGCAAAATGAGATTTCGTCGCCGATGAATCCCACGTGTTGGCGTGCCTTGGATCCCTTGCGGTGTGATGTCGTATGCCCAGGCAAGTATTACGGCGATCGGAAAGCCAATTAACAAAAGCACAATCACGAGTCGCAAACTCCAATTGGGCAATTCCCAAGCTGGAAACGCCGCCGAAGCCATTTGAATCAAGAATCCCGCGGCGACGATGTAAGCCGCGGCGACACGATAAACCTTTCGTCGCTGCAACTCCTCGAAGAAGCTGCTCATCATATCTACCCGTAATCTGGCGTCTCGTGTTCGGCAGGCAAATACTCTAGAACTGCTGTGTTCGGCGCAGCAAATGGCATTCTGGTGACCGTTAAAACGCCTGAATCACGATTTATGTTCGGGAAAGTTTTCAAGAGGTGCAAAAACCTGATACGGACATTGCCCGCGCTGTACTACTCGAAATCGCAACCAGACGACGTTGATACCGAGGCAGAAGAACATTGCTACGATGCGTTGAGATATGGCTTAACACGTCGCAAGGTCGAGTTTCGAAGCGTGCGAGTCAGGATGCGCTTTTGAGGGCGAGCGGAAATGAAAGGCCAAGACCAATGCTATCCGCTTTTTTGCGGAGCACTGGATCGCGGCTGGACGCATGACCGGCTTTGTCTCGCTTACGAAGTGGCGACGATTTTTTTCGGCGACGGCGCCGAAACCGGCACGCGAGGCGGGTGCGCTCCCCAATCAGTGTGATCCGCGTCATCCGTGGTTACTTCAAAAACAGACTCATGCTGTCGAGGTCGATGATGGCATGACAGATGTACAGCATCTCCATCCAAGAATGCCGCCGACGATTGCAACGCCTTGCTGCGTTACGAAATTTGGCAATGTAGTTGCGCCGAATTTGTCCGGAAGTTCACGGCTGCCTTTCCTCGCAGAGTTTTTGGAAAGCAGGATCGGCGCGCAATGGGTCCCAGACCGGATCGAGCCTTAGATGTGCCGATGTAATAGCCGTCGGGGCGTAAAGCCAGCTGCTATACGGGGTCTTTAACAGCCGCGTGAGAGTTGCGATCGCGCCGCTATTTTCGCCGACCATCGTTTGAATTAGCGCCAGGTTCTCTTCGTCGGTAGGTCCATACACCGCATCTGTAGTCGGCGAAGGTTTGATTGCACGTTCTGCTTCCTTTAAGGCCAACTCTTTGTTTCCAAGAACGGCATAAAGTAGGGCTAAATTTCCCGTAAGCGGACCGCTGTCTTGTTGATTTTTGTGGACGAGAGGCTCGAGCGTGTTGCGCGCCTGTTCAGCGTTAGCTTTTGCGGTGGCAGCGTCGCCTGCATCGCGCTGCGACCACGCCAGCAAGAGCTGATTAAGCGCCTTGTCGATTTCAGAACCAAAGTGGAATTGAGCCTGTCGAGCTTTCGGTAAGCGAACCGCCTCATCGTAATTCCGTTCAAGTCTCAATTGAGTGACCTTAGTTAGGAGGGCAGCCACAGATGGAGTCTGTGCGTTGACCTCCACCAACATCTTAGCAGCTTCTTTCAGATTACCCTGAGCCTGATAAATGCGGGCTTTTGTTTCCATCAGATCCAGATCATTGGGAAGGATGTCCAACGCTCGATCAGAGAGCTTTAGCGCAGCTGGCAATCGTCGAAGCATTGCGTAAGTCAATGCGGTATCGGTTAGAAACTCCACGTTGCGCGGATCAAGGGCGAGGGCTTGCTCGAAGTATGCAACGCTTTCGTCCCATTGCCCCTCGCGTCGGCTAACTAAGCCCAAGGCCTTTGGGACCTCGCTGCTGCCTGGTACCATTTTGCTGACCTCTTTGAACGTGGTTTTGGCAAGCGCGTAATCACGAAGCACCCAATATTGATAATAACCCAAGGCGAGCTGGGTTTCGGCCGAGTTCGGCTGGAGCTTTTGCGCATTCTCCAATGTTTTTGTCGCTGCATTGCGGCGGGCGGCGGTCGTGTCCTCGAAGCGGAAGTACATAAGCGCATGCGCACGAGAAAGCCGCGCCCAAGCAACCGCAAACTTGGGGTCAAGCTGCACCGCCCGCTCATAAAAATCGACAGCTCTCCGTGAGGCATCGAACGAGAGTGAACTGCGAGTTTCAAAAGCCAAACCGCGCAAATACGCATCATAGGCCTCTGGATTGTCTGTCGGTTTAACTGCTAATGCTTGCTCCTCGCGACCAGTGAGCTTCGCCTGCAACGACTCCGCTATTCGCTTGGCGATCTCGCTCTCGACGCCAAAGATGTCAGTCAACTTCCGATCGTACGTCTCGGCCCAGAGGTGGGAATCGCTTTGCACGTTAATCAACTGCACATTGACCCGCACCTGATCGGCTACTTTTTGGACGCTACCCTCAAGAATGTTCGCGACACCGAGCTGCTTCGCGATCTCGCGGAGATTGGCAGGTTTGCTCTGATATTGCCGCGTGGAAGTGCGCGAGATCACTTTTAAATCCGCAATGTTGGATAAGCGGGTCAGAATCTCGTCCTCAATGCCGTCCGCAAAATAAGCGTTCTCTTTTTCGTCGCTCCGATTTTCGAATGGCAACACCGCAATGCTCTTTTCGGCGATCCGCGCAGGGACTGATAAGACAGCGTCGGCCGGGGCAAGCGAGCTGGGTGCCCGCACACTGGCGGGCAAACTGCGATAGCGGACGAAAAATAAGGCTGCCAAGCCAACGACAATAATCGCCGCGATGGCAGCTCCCAAAATCTGCCAGTTGGACGAGCTCGTCCCGCGGCGAGCTTTCCGGAGCAGCTGATCCCGGTCGGCTCTAGGATCCGCTTCAGTTGGCCCCTGAATCGACGTTGGCGTTGTCGTAGAATCCGCGAGCCCTCTCGAAACGATATTCCCGTTTCGCTTGTTAACCTCAGCCACAAAGCGATACCCGCGACCCGGGACCGTCACGATGTAGCTGTGCGAACCCGGCGTTTCGCCGAAGACCTGCCGCAATTTCCAGATCGCCTGCGCCAGGTTGTTCTCCTCGACAATCGAATCGGGCCAAACCGCCTCCATAATCCGCTCCTTATCTATGACGCTGTCATGCTGCTCGACCATGTACAGGAGTGTGTCGAACACTCTTGGCGTCAGCGGAACCGGTGTTCCATCCAGTCGCCTCAAGAGCCGTTTCACCGGATCGAGCTGGAAGGCGCCGAATTCGTAGAAGTTAGCCGGAGGAGTCTGCATCGCGGTTTGAGAAGAACTAAGAAAAATTAAGAAAAATTAAGACAGAACCTAAAGACTTTCATAAGGGTGCCCAGCACCTTCCATCATGCGCAAATGCGTTCAGAACCTCCCCTCAGGACAAAGAAACAAAAACCGATACAAACAATAGAATCAAAAAACACACGCGACGACAAGAAAATGAACAGGCACCCGAAAAACAAAACAACGAAAGCTGAGAACACGAAATTATACTCTTTGCTCATTCCGTTGACCCTGGCCTGGTCCGCGGCAGCCGCATCAACGCCTAAGGTAAAAGCAAGCCAGCGGGGTGTCTGACGACCCATGCAGCAAGCGCTCTGAAATCTTTTTGTAAAAGGAAAGCCAATGATCACAACGAAAGGAAGAACAATGAATCGATTAACTGAGCTCAAACAGAAAACGCCAAGCTTCGGCTTGAGGAAGCGGGGTTCGAATGAAACAAAAACCAGATCGAGGCGAGTGATTCTGCTGCTTCTTCTGCTTTCAACCTTGTTCTGCGCAGCAGGCTGCCAAGACTATCACAGCTCTTCCCCGGGCTACTGCGGTCCCGCATATTACGCAGACAACCCAGCCGACTTCCTTGACCACGATCGACTTTATTATCGCGGGCCTGGATACTCGTATGGCGGCGCGTATTATGTCTGGACGCCAGGTTACTGGGCATTTCGGACCGGTGTCAGTGCCCCCGGCAGTCGCTTCGCGCTACCTAACCCTGGTCAGCTCCTGTGGATCCATGGGCGTTACATCGCGCAAGGATACTAAGCCTCTTCGTTTGGCGCGGCGCTGCCACGTCAGCAGGTTACAAGCCGTGACCAGTCAACCCAGCAAACCGAGAAACGCGCCGACGAGCGTTTCCCGAAGATCATGGCGCCTTAGATACAGGCGCGACCAGAAAACAACCAGAGCGTTTGAAAATTCAGCCCAGCATGCGCTCCAGAATTCCTTTATGAAAGGAAGAGCAATCAACATTCAAAACCCAGGAAAAGAACAGCTATGAATTCATTCATTCAGCCCAACATGCTCAGACCCAGATCAACAGACCTGTGCCCCAAATGGCGTTAAATCCGTGAACGCTTTTAGAGAAAGAGACTAATGCAAACATGAAAACATCCATTGATACTCAGTTATTACTTGTGAGAACATTAAACACCGTCTTCGTAGGTTCCCTAGCGTTGATACTTGCTTTCGGCTTCAGCAGCACACGCGCCGATGAAACTTGTTCTTCGCCGTACCTTGCTCGCATCGAGGGCCAGGAAGAGTTCGTCTATGTTTGGACGCTCGGCGTGGAAGGTCTCGGCGACGGCTCGGACAAACTGGTGACTATCGATGTTAAGCCCGGATCGCCCACCTACGGCAAAGCCGTCAGTACTATTTCCATTGGTGGACGCAACGAAGCGCACCACGGCGGATTCAGCGACGACCGCCGCCAACTCTGGGTGGCCGGGCTCGAAAGCAGCCGGCTATTTATCTTCGACGTGCACAGTGATCCAGCGAAACCGCGACATGTGAAGACCATCGACAACTTCGCGGAAGCCACCGGTGGCGCAATCGGGCCTCACGGTGCGTATGCTTTGCCGGGGCGTGTGCTCATTCCATGTCTCTCGAATGAAAAAGATCATGGCGGCCGAACTGCGTTGGTCGAGTATAGCAACGACGGCAACTACATCGCTACGCACTGGCTACCGACAAAAGATGACCCGCGCGGCGCGGCGAATGCGAACCTCGCGGACGGCTACGGCTATGATGCGCGCGTTTTGCCGCGAAAGAACGCGCTGCTTACCTCATCCTTCACAGGACGGAATAATTACATGATGAACTTCGCGAAATTGACCGCCGACGCCGAGGCGATGAAACATTTTGGGTCAACCATGGTTATGTGGGATTTCCATGCGCGTCAGCCCAAAAAAGTTTTCGAGGTACCGGGTGCGCCGCTGGAGATTCGTTGGGCCTGGGGCGACAAACACAATTACGCCTTCACTGCGTCCGCGCTGACATCCAAACTCTGGCTGGTTTATCAGGACGACGGCGGCGAATGGCAGGCAAAGGAGGTTGCGACAATCGGTGACGTCAAAGGCGGTGTGCTGCCAGTGGACATCAGCCTTAGCGCCGATGACAAAACGTTGTTCGTCGATTGTTTCGGCGATGGCAAGTGTCGAGTGTTCGATGTCTCGGACCCGCAAAAACTGAAACAGATCTACGAGAAGCAAATTGGTCGGCAGGTAAACATGGTGTCGCAGAGCTGGGATGGAAAACGCCTCTACTTTACCAGCTCGCTCCTGGCAAACTGGGATAAGAAAGGCGAAGATAACGAGCAGTTCTTGCGGGCCTACACATGGAACGGCAAAGAACTAAAGCAAAGTTTCGATCTCGATTTCACCGTGTTGAAGCTTGGGCGGCCCCATCACATGCTTTTCGGCGCGACAAAACTCGGTGCGAATCGCGTCGCATCACTTCCATAGGCCGGTGTGATGAACATGAGTCGAGCTCGAGTGCTGGCACTCGCGCTTACGTTTTATTTGTCTAGTGTGACCGTAGGTCCCGCGGCCGACAACGTTGTCTCCAACGACGAGGACTATGATTACGATCCGCCCGTCGCGGGTAGCTATTCGTTGCCGGTGATCAAGCGGGCGCCCGACGGCGCGATAATTGATTCCGATTCCAAAACACTAAATCTGCGCGAGCTCACGCATGGGCGTATCACCGTGTTGAGCTTCATCTACACTCGGTGCGCGGCACCGAAAGCGTGTCCTTATGCGTCTGGCGTTTTAATCCGGCTACACGCATTGAGCAAGGACAACAAAGTGTTGGCAAAAAACATGCGCCTTGTCAGCCTAAGCTTCGATCCGGATTACGATACGCCGCAACATCTCGCTACCTATTCGGAAGGTATGCGCCATCAAAAATCGGGCTGCGAATGGCACTTCGCAACGGCGAAGTCGCGCGCAGAGTTAGACTCTATCCTGAACGGCTACGGTCAAGCCGTGGACAAGCGATCCAATCCTAATGATCCGCAAGGGCCGTTGTATCATATGCTGCGGGTCTTTCTCATCGATCGCGAAGGCCGTATCCGGAACATCTATAGTTCCGCAACCCTGGATCCGCGGCTCGTGCTGGCCGACGTGAAGACCCTGTTGCTGGAAGAGAGTAGACTTTCCAAGCAGTAACTCACGCGGGATTCCGCGGAGGCGGCTTGTGGTACCCGAAGGCGAGCTTGCTTTCGGCGGAACTTTTTAGTTGAATGCCCAGCGTGCCTGCTGATGACCAGTTCACTGACTGGGATCTGTGCAAGCGCGGGGGCCGGGGTCGCCGCCTTTACAACAACTTATTGAGTGTGCTGTTGACCGCAGAAGGTGACGCACCGTGTTCGTTCAATGACCGCGCAAATAATGACATCACAAAACAGATCGGCTTTCGGAACATGAAATTGTCTCGGGGCCGATTGGCTGGAAAGACCGAACTAGCTGTAACGCATTAACATTTGACGCTGCCCAGTCCGTGGGGTGCTGAACAGATAAGGACAGTGGTTGTAATGAGCTGCAGGAACGCGAGATTCAGACCGCCTCGCAATCGCGCCGTGGCGATAACCATGAGCTTCCATTTGTTCGACCTTGCAGGGTTCGTCGGCGTTGTGTTGATCATAGTTGCGTATCTGCTCCTGCAACTGGAGAAACTCCCAAGTTCGTCACCGAGGTATTCACTGCTGAACGCAGCCGGAGCGCTGCTCATAATCATTTCGCTCATATTCGCCTTCAATTTGTCAGCGTTCATCGTGGAGGCGTTTTGGTTTTTGATCAGTTTGGTAGGGCTGTGGAGATCACTCAGTGCCAAAAAGGTTTCGAAATCTGGCTAGCGATGGCCACAAAAATCTGAGGGAATGCGCGTCGGGCGACGTCAGATTAAAGACAGGTCGGCGGTCCCGAATCAATCCGGTTCGTAGCGCGCAGCAGGATTTCGCCGTTATCGAGAAACAACAAACAACGCCAGGCCGACCGCTACGACATCTTCGCAAACCGCGACCACTGGGTCATTGATGCGTAAATCCAGACGTCTCCTGATGCCGTAGCCGAGAAAGGCGCCCACAACGGCGCCTATTCCAGCTAAAAACGCGCCGATAATTAAGGATTGCCCTGCCGATGCGCAGAGACACGCGCCGCAAAGGCCGCCTGTAATGATGCGCGCGATCAAAGGCACAGGCGCAGTACGTTTCGGAATCATCGGCAGTTTGTCTGCGACTAATTCGCCGATCGCTAGCACTGAAAATATCCCAACTGCTGTCGTTGATCCCATGAACGCAAGCGATGAGCCGTGTAGATTCAACCAACTGAGGTACCCACCCCATGCCACGACAGCGGGCGCGGTCAACGAACGCAACCCGGCTACAATTCCGATTCCAAGAGCGAGAAGAAAGACGTAGTTCAATGAACTGTTTTCTATTCTGGCTTGCGCCTGTGGTAAACTCTATGCAGTGGCACCAGAATGACCATGGAGAAATAGATCCAACCGCTCCGCTCGATTTCCGCTCGTGGCAGCGAAACAAGTCCGACGATTAACATGTCGTGGAAACTGGGAGATATCGAGAAAGTGAAATAGTCCGACATAGCTCTCCACTCGATCGTCTGAATCCACACCGCAATGTCGAACAAAAGCTAATTGCTCCGAGGACGATGAAAGTTTCACCACGAGTCTTGGCACTTCCCATCTTGGGGCTTATGTAATCAGCAGACCGTTTCGAGATCCATTTTGCAGCTCGGTTCTCGATACTAACAAATGGATTCGGTACGAAGTTCACACGCTGAGCGGAGGTTGCCAGCTCCGTTGCCGATTGGCATCGGAATCACGTCGGCTGCTGCTTTTCAATTACAACGAGGAAGATTCCGCCCAGAACGGCCAACGATGCCAAGACGTAGCGAACCGTTATCGATTCATGGAGAAACAGAATTCCGCCGGTCGCGGCGAGCACGGGCACGCTCAGCTGAACGGTAGCGGCGCTCGTGGCTTTGAGGCCCGGCAAAGCGGCGTACCAAATCACGTAACCGAGGCCGGAAGTAACCGTTCCTGAAATGACGGCGTAAATAAGGCCTAACGAATCGAGATTTGTCCACCTTATCGCGATCAAGCTGGTAAGGATCGCGAAAGGAATGGCGCGGAGAAAGTTTCCCGCCGTGGCGGCAATAGCATCGCTCGCACTTGCTCCGCGCAGCGAGTAAACGCCCCACGCCACACCGGCGGCGAGCATGACCACCGAACCAATCAACGGCGGCGCGGAGAGACCGGGTAACAGAAGTACGATCAGTCCGGTCATTGCGACAACGAGACCGGCGATTTGGACTGCGTCCAGTTGTTCGCCTTTGCCCAGACCCCAGAGAATCATTGTTACCTGGACCGCACCGAACAAAAGCAAAGCTCCCGTTCCCGCGGACAATGTATTGTACGCGAGCGAGAAGAACGCGGCATAAACGAAGAGCGCGAAGGCAGAAATCCAGTTTCCAGCTTTGATCCACGCCGTCTGCGGCATTTTTTGCGCCTTAGTTGAGTCGTGTCGCTGTCCTGTGAATCTTTTCCGTGCCTGCATGATGATCCAAAGAGCGGCTGCTCCAGAGAAGATGCGGACAAAGGTAAAACTCGCGGCATCGAGGCGGGTTTGCTTTAGCGCCGCGCGGCAAAGGAGCGAGTTGCTCGCGAATGCGACCATCGCGAGCAACGTCAGAATGAAAATTCGTGGCTTCAGAGAGAATTAGATTTCGCCCTAACGAGACAACAACTAATCAGCGCGATTAAATACTTCCTGTTTTGGCTTTCCCTTTGAGTACGCCCTATGTAACGGCACCAAAATGACCATGGAGAAATAAATCCAGCCGCTCCACTGGATTTGGTCTCTCGGCAGGCATAGCGCTAGGATTAGCGAAACAATTCCGACGCCAACTGGGATACTCCATCCGGTTACCTCATGAAACGTCATTGCACGTTCGTGTGCGTTCAACCGCAACGGCTCCCGCAATTGCCACGCGCGCAAATTCAAAAACACCATTTCCAGTGCGATAGCGGTGAACCCCGATGCGAAGAGGGCGAACAGAGCGCGGACTTGCGATTCGGAATGTGCCCCGAGCACGTGACCCACGAGACCGCCGCTGAGGAAAAACCACATGGAACTAAAAACCGCTTTCAGCGGGTAGATGTAGATCAACATCGTAACAATCATCGCCCAGCTAATGAAGATCGATACGCCATCCTCCAATCCGTAACGCCGGCTCCACAACCAATGGCCGCGCCAAAAAATTCCCAGCACAATGATGCTCGTCACAAACGCGGGCACATTTTTAAAAGCAGCAAGGAGCGTTTCGATATCGTCAGGGATTTGCTGCGAAGCGATCACAAGCATGGTGATTGCGAACGCAAACGCTGCATCGATGAAAGTTTCCAACCGCGTCATCGCAATCCCACGCAATCGGAACCCGTTGAGACGCGGAAGCGCGTTCAAGTCCGGCGGCAAACCGGACGCGATTTCCTGTGCGCGCTTGTTCATCGAAACGGCGATATTAGCGCGATTATCAGCCGTAGGGGAAGCTGACAGCTTCCCGGCAGAGGCGTGTTCAATTCTCGACAATCCTTTGGAGTCAGTCACAATGGCGGCCTGATGACTAGCCAAAGCATTCGACGAATGCTGTCATGTTTTGTGCCGAGCGCACTGCTGTTGTTGTCACCGATGGGGCTGTCCTCGGGCGCGACTTTAGATGATCTAAAGCAATTAGAGATCACTTGCTACGTTCCGTCATATCTAACGCAGGGACTCCGGTTGCAAAATGTCGAGATCACGTACGACGAGATCCAGGAGAATGAAAATCAGAACCACCCGTTGCCACTTTACTCAATCCAATACGGAAATGGCTGGAACGCGACATTCACAATCGAATCAGCCCGGGAAGGCATTGGCGACCGTAACATCATGGCCGACGAAAAGAACGCGGAAGAAACTGAAATCAAGTCGCCTTTCGGGCCCATGTATCTGATTTACCGGCCAAAGGGAAAAGATGGCCGCAAGGCCGAGATCATTGCGAACTGGGTAAGCGACCCAAACATGAGCGAGGAAAAAGCCAAAGGTCCCGACTCTCATCCGGTTCTCGGCCGCTTCCATGGGTTTTCTGCAACCGGAATTACGGTCGCCGAGTTCACAAAGATCATTCAGTCACTTCATCCGATCGGCGGCAGCAAGGCTCCCATGTTCCCCTTGACCGCCGCGAGTAATGCGGCTGCAACGGAAACGTCTGCGCTCAAGATTCACCCGAAAGTTTTTAACATGATCGACTGCTGGGTCTCGGATTCTGAGAGTCCGGTCGCCACGGAAATCAATCTGAATGCGGTAGAGAAGAATGGAAATCAGTTCAATGAAGATGGCCTGAAACAAGATGGCGACTGGCTGGTATATTCGTTGCTGGATACCGGCGGGTTCATGCGCTATCGGGTGCTCGATGCGAAAGGCAATCATTACAAAGTTGAATATCAGGAAAACGGCGGCGGCACGCTTACGACGGCCTCAACGATCGAGTTCGAGATCGACAAAAGGAACATTCGCCACAACGGCAGCCCGATGACAGTTCGCGTGCTTCGGGTGTTGTCTTACACTCAGAAATAACGAGCCGCAGACGATTCCTGCTTCGTCTGACGATTGAGCTGTTGTAAAGGTGAATGCGGAGTTGTGTTGCGTGATGTGTATGCGTTGGCGATACAGCGTTTAGCCATACCTCTTGCCGACCGCAGGCTTGGCGAATGCCCCAATATCAATCGAATCGTCCGAAGAGAGCGAGATCGATCGAATCTGCCATCGCTTTGTATCCTGCATCGTTGGGATGGAGATGGTCTTTTGAAGCGAACTTCGGCAACAATCTGGTGGGATGATCCGGATCGCAAACGACTGCGTCGAAGTCGATCATGCCGTCGAATGCTCCCCCGGTCCTGATCCATTTGTTTACCGTTTTCCGAACCAATTCCTTTGCATCGGAGTAATACCCGGGAATATCTACGCCTTCACACGGCGTGATCGTGGCACCGATCACTTTGATGCCCCGGGCATGCGCACGCGAAATCAATTGCCGGTACGCATCGATGATGTCCTGAGCGCTTCGTGTTTCAGCTGGATCGGCAAGATATTGGCCATCCATTTTTGCGCCCACAAAGCCGATATCATTGATCCCTTCGAGTAATACAATGTGGGTAACACCGGGCAAGACGAGTGCATCGCGATCGAACCGTGCCAGAGCACTTACGCCGAATATTTCCGAATCACGTAACAATCGATTGCCAACAATACCCTCATTCACGACGGCCAAAGTCGAGCCGTTTGATGTTTTCGCGATGCGACGAATCAGATTGTTCGGATAGTTGTTATCCGCGTCGACTGTTGAACCGTCTCCGTCACTAATTGAATCTCCAAACGCTACAACCAAACGGTTCGATGGCTGCGCAGGGACAAGAACGGCCGTCACTAAAATCGACGCTGTCGATAGCGCCGCTGGGTCGATTTTCCTTTCATGAGTAAAGTCGCCATGTTGAGAAACCACCGCGTGCTTAAAGGCAAACGCGTGCAGAGTCGGAGTCGTTAGGCGGTTTGGAAAATAGATGCTGATGCTGATTTCGGCTCCGGGCGTTAACTGCAAGCTTATCGGATCGCTAAGCACAGGCGCTCCGGCTGGAATCTCGATCGAATTACGCCCCTCAAACGTAACGTTCCGAATGGATTCTTCTTTGATAGTCGAGGCATTTGTCGGGATCGCGACAGTAGCCGCACCGATTAAAAGAGGCGATGAGCCGAACTCATTCGAGAAGCGAAGCCGGATCCGGCTTCCGCCGATAGATGCGCGTACGCGTTCACGCACCGTTTGATTGTCGATATTGAGTAGAGGCTCGCCCGGATTCGGAGTGCCGAATTGCGGACTAGTTGCCCAGGTTGCGATCCAGGCATTCGGCGAAGCAGCCACGAGTTCGGGAACAAACAAAAGAAGACAGATCGCGACGCAATGTGTTGCCCGATTCATGGATCTTATGCTTGTTTGACGTTACCCCCACAGCTCGCCCACGGGCATTCCGATTTTTCCATTTTGATAATGAAGTCCGTGATCACGATCGCGGGCGAGGAGTAGGGGACCATCAAGATCAACCCACTCCGCGTTGCTAGCCAGGAGGCGAGCGGGAGCGATTGAGAGTGAAGTGCAGACCATGCAGCCGATGAGGAGCTTGAAATTGTTTTCGCGGGCATGCTGGCACAACTGGAGCGCCCCAGTCAGGCCGCCGGTTTTATCGAGCTTCACGTTGATTACTGCGTAGCAATTCTTCAGGCGCGGAAGATCGGCAGTCGTGTGACAACTTTCATCGGCGCAGATCAAAATCGGATGATCGAGAGTTTCGAGGACTTCGTCAGTATCGGCGGGAAACGGTTGTTCAATCAGTTCGACACCTAATTCTGCTAATGCTGGAACAGTTTTCCGGTAATGCTCAACCGACCACGATTCATTGGCGTCAATGAGCAGACGTGCCTCGGGCGCAACCTCGTGCACCGCTTCGACGCGGGCAAGATCGACATCGTCGCCGCCGTAGAGCTTGAGTTTCAGTGGCCCCGGTGCACCGCCGTGCTCACGAAAGCTTTTGGAGTAGCCTTGCGCGGCGGCGGCCATTTTTGCCGGCGTATCGAGACTGATTGTGAATGATGTCTCGATTTGATCGGTAATCGGAATAGTCGCCAGTTCCCAGACGTGCTTGCCGGAGCGTTTCGCTTCCAAGTCCCACAACGCACAGTCCAGCGCATTCCTTGCCGCGCCCGGCGCGAGCAGCTGCTGTAGTTTATTTCGATCCAAATCGCGCACGCGTCGGATCGATTCGATCTGTGCCAAAACGGAAGCGGTGTTTTGATTGTAGCGCGTGATCGGCACCCCTTCGCCGCGTCCAGTGTATTGTCCATCAGTCATAGTAACTATTATGACAGACGCTTCTGTGCGGCTGCCGCGCGAGATCCGGAACGGGTGATTCAGCGGAAAGACTTCTTCCCAGGCTTCAATTTTCAAAGTGGTGAGTGATACGCGACCAGCGGGAACATGCCAAACAATTTCAAGTTTGAACGGTAATCCCGCCGAGGCTGTCTCAGCTTCTACTATGACCAAACTCATTGCGCTAGTGGCGGCGGGCGCATTCGCAGCGGGAACAATGTTCGCGGGTGAACATGGCGATTGTGCGAAGAAGGCTGGGAACGAAGGGAAGATGGCCTGCACGGCCTC
>Ga0207701_10003137_pt1 | contig 17027 bp, 12 predicted proteins | sample KBSSwiSSwithPhiX_FD_184294 | JGI IMG/M metagenome (GOLD analysis project Ga0207701, IMG submission 184294) | Switchgrass rhizosphere bulk soil microbial communities from Kellogg Biological Station, Michigan, USA, with PhiX - S5 (SPAdes) (version 2) | ecosystem: Environmental > Terrestrial >... | reverse complement strand
CGGCGACAACGGCTACTTCTTCGGCGAGCACGGTCTCGGTCCGGAACGCCGTTTCGCGTACGAGGAAGGAATCCGGTCTCCGTTCGTCGTTCGCTATCCACGCAAGGTGAAGGCGAACTCGCGACGCTGCGAGCTCGTCATCTGCCAGGACATCGCCCCGACGCTCATCGAGCTCGCCGGCGGCAAGCCGGGGGCGCAGATCCAGGGGCGGTCGCTGTTGCCGCTCTTCGGAAGCGGGCGGCGGGCTGCCTGGCGCAAGTCGTTCCTGATCGAGTACTGGGCCGAGCAGGCGATGCCGTGGCTCGTCGGCATGACGTACAAGGCGGTCCGCACCGACCGCTACAAGTACATCCACTGGGTCAATCGCGGCCGCGCAAGCGAGCTCGACGAGCTGTACGATCTCGACCGCGATCCCTACGAGCTCAAGAACCTCAACGGTAGCCGGGCGTATGCCCCCGCGAGAGACAAGCTACGGCGCGATCTGAAGAAGCTCGTCGCCGAAGCGCTGGGTTTGTAACGTCCGCGTGCCGCAGGCGCGCTTCGGGGCGGTCACGCCGTCAGTTCGCCGTCGCCCCCGATGCCTTCACGATCGGGACCCACGTTGCGAGGTCGTCGACGATCAGCTTGTGAAACGTAGCGGGCGCCATCGGCGGCGCAAGATCGAACCCCTGCGGCCCGAGCTTCTCTTTCGCTTCCGCGGACGCGAAGATCCTGTTCAGCTCCGTGTTGAGCCGCGCGACTATCTCGGGCGGCGTCTTCGCCGGCGCGACGAAGCCGAACCACGTGTTGACCTCGTAGCCCTTGACGCCCTGCTCGTCGAGCGTCGGCACGCTCGGCAAAAGCGGCGAGCGCGCAAGGCTCGTGACGCCGAGCGCCTTCACCTTGCCGTCCTTGATCTGGCCGATCACGGTAGGCGTGTTGAAGAAACCCATCGACACCTCGCCGGTCATCACCGCGAGCACGCCCTGCGGCGCGCCTTTGTACGGCACGTGGACGAGTTCGGTTCCAGTGAGGCGCCCGAACAGCACGCCCGACAGATGATGGCTGGTGCCGCTGCCGCCGGACGAGAACGTGAGCTGGCCCGGCCTGGCTTTCGCATCGGCGATCACGTCGGCAGGCTTGGTGGCTGTGCTTTGCGGCGGGACGATCATCACGTTCGATACGCCGCCCACGAAACTGACCGGCGCGAAATCCTTGGCCGAGTCGTAGCCCGGGTTGGCGTAGATTGCCTGGTTGAACACGAGCGTCCCCTGCGACGCGAACGCGATGGTGTAGCCGTCCGGAGCGGCGCGCGCGAGTTCCGCCATCGCAATCGTGCCGCCCGCGCCGGGTTTGTTCTCGACGACGACGGACTGTCCGAGTGCCTTTCCGAGCTGTTCGGCCGCGAAGCGCGAGACGATGTCGGCCGTGCTGCCGGCTGCGAGCGGCACGAGCAGCCGGATCGGCTTCGACGGATAGGGTTCGGCAGCGGTCGCGGCAAACGAGGTGACAACTGAGGTGACAAGTAAGGTGGCAACCGACACCGCGAGCGCAGCGAGCGCTGCCGTCATACGGGCGAGGCGTGCGAGCGCGATCATCATCGGCGGTCTCCCCAGGTCTTTTTCGACCGGCCGGTCGATGGCAGCAGCTTTGCGAGCTCCGGCGCGTCGACCAGCCTGATCGCGTGCTTCGCCGCAAAGGTGCGCGCGTTGGCGCTGATCTCGCCGGCAGCCACGTAGATGCACTCGTGCGCGTTGCGCGCGTCCTTCGACGCGTGGAGCTCCGATAGCGGCTCGACGCCGGTACGCGCCACCTTCCAGCGCTTGCAGTGCACGAGTGCCGTGCGTCCGTCCTTGCTGATCTCGAAGCTGGCTGCGCCCTTGGCCACCGTGCTGACCCGGTAGCCCTGGCGCTGATACGCATCCTCGATCGCGCGCGAAAATTCGGGCCACGACATCGCGTGAACCGCGGCAAGCGTATTTTGGATGCGCGCGGCGGACGGTGCCTGCCACTGCCTCCACGCCGCGATGCCGCCGATGCCGAAGAACGGCAGCCCGGCGATCGCTCCGACTGCGCGGTACTCGCCCGGGAGAAATGCGACGGCAATAACGCCGAGCGCGCCTCCAATGGCGACGCTGATCCACCACGGCGAGCGCAGCAGGATCGCGAACAGCGAATCGTCTTTGAGCTTCCAGTTCATCGCCCTCTCCGCTGCCTTCAGTTGTTGCGCCGTTGCGTGCATCCGAACGTGATGAGTATAGAGGAGCCAGAGGCGCGGTACCGCGGCTCGGCAACCGCCTCTGCCGGCGGACGCAACTCGCGAGGACCGGTTTACAATAGGCTCGAGAGCGCCTGTCCATGGCGCACCGACCAGGAATCGCCCCATGACCATCGAACGCCGGCACGTCGGCAAGCGCCTCTCGGGGCTCGTGATCCATCACGCCGCGGGCACCGCCTACCTCGCGGGGCAGGTCGCCGGCGATCCGACGGCGGACGTCTCGGGGCAGACACGCCAGGTGCTTAAGCTGATCGATTCGCTGCTGGCGGAAGCGGGCTCCGACAAGACGAAGATCCTGTCCGCGACGATCTTCCTGCCGGACATCGGGGACTTCGCCGCGATGAACGCCGTGTGGGAAGAGTGGGTGGTACCGGGACAGACGCCCGCGCGCGCAACCGTCGAGGCTAAGCTCGCATCCCCCGATTATCGCGTCGAGATCCAGGTCGTCGCGGCGTGCCCGGTTCGAAAGCAAGAGTAACGGAGCTCGTCATGCCCCCGCTCACCTCCGCCGGCAAGGCCGTCGTCGCCGCCTCGTCGCGGCACGACCTCGCCTCTCCGACGAGCGCCGCCGCGACCATGCCCGTCACGCGCGAGATGTTCGACCAGTGGATGGTCCCGTGCTACGCGCCCGCCACGTTCATCCCCGTTCGCGGTGAAGGGTCGCGCGTGTGGGACCAGGACGGCCGCATGTACATCGACTTCGCGAGCGGCGTCGCGGTCACCTCGCTCGGTCACTGCCATCCGGTGCTCGTCAAGGCGCTGAACGAGCAGGCGCACAGGATCTGGCACGTCTCGAATTGGCTCACCAACGAGCCGGCGCTGCGTCTTGCGAAGCGCCTGATCGACGCGACCTTCGCGGAGCGCGTGTTCTTCTGCAGTTCCGGCGCGGAAGCGAACGAGGCCGCGCTCAAGCTCGCGCGCCGCTACGCGCACGACCGGCACGGCGCGCCCAAGATCCGCGTCATCGCGGCACAAAACGCATTCCACGGACGCACGCTGTTTACGGTGACAGCGGGCGGCCAGGAGAAATACTCGAAGGGATTCGGTCCCAATCCCGCGGGCATCACCCACCTTCCGTACAACGACGTCGCCGCGCTCGAGCGCGAGTTCGCCGAGCATGGCAACGAGATTTGCGCCGTCCTGCTCGAGCCAATGCAGGGCGAAGGCGGGATGACCCCCGGTAGACCCGAATATCTGCAGGTCGCGCGGCGCCTTTGCACGGCGCATGGCGCGCTCCTGATCCTGGACGAGATCCAGAGCGGAATGGGCCGCACCGGCGCGCTCTTCTCGTACATGCAGAAGGGCATCATCCCGGACATCCTGGCAAGCGCGAAGGGGCTGGGCGGCGGCTTTCCGGTCGGCGCCATGCTGACGACGCACGAGATCGCGAGCGTGTTCTCCGTCGGCGTGCACGGCACGACCTACGGCGGGAACCCACTGGCGTGCGCTGTCGCAGGAGCCGTGTTCGACGTGATCAATACGACCGAAGTGCTCGACGGCGTGAAAGCGCGCCATGCGCTTTTCATGGAAGGCCTGAAAGCGATCAACGTCCGCCGGCGCGTTTTTTCGGACGTTCGCGGCGAAGGCGTGTGGATCGGCGGCGAGCTCGACACGCCCTGGAAGGGCAAGGCGATGGACGTCGTCAAGGCCGCCGGCGCCGCCGGCCTGCTGGTGCTCGTCGCGGGGCCGGACGTGGTCCGCATCGCGCCGTCGCTCGTCATCAGCCTCGACGAGATTCTCGAAGGCCTGTCGCGCCTCGAGCTCGCGCTCAACCGCGCACTCACGTAAGGCGCCCTCGGCGCCGGCACGCCGTGTTCTACGTCCGGCCGATCGCGCGCGACGACCTGCCGGCCGTGCTCGCGCTGTCCGAGCGCACCGGTGCCGGGCTCACCACCCTTCCCGCGAACCGCGACCGACTCTCCGAGCGCATCGACCGGTCGGTCGCGTCGTTCGAGGGCGGCGCGTCACGGGCGGACGCGTGCTACGTGTTCGTCCTCGTCGAATCGTCGAGCAGCAAGGTGGTCGGCATCGCCGCGATCGAAGCAGCGGTCGGCCTGAAGGAACCCTGGTACAACTACCGGGTCGGCACGATCGTCCACGCATCGCGCGCGCTCGACGTCTACACGGTCGCGCCGACACTGTTTCTCGCCAACGACCACACCGGGCACACCGAGCTTTGCTCGCTGTTCCTCGACCAGGCGCACCGGCATGGCAGGAACGGGCCGCTCCTCGCGAAAAGCCGCCTGCTGTTCATCGCCGAGTTCGCCGATCGCTTCGCGACGAAAGTGATCGCAGAGATGCGCGGCAAGCTCGATGCCGACGGCAAGAGTCCGTTCTGGGAAGGCCTCGGCCGGCATTTTTTCGCGATGGAATACTCGACCGCCGACTACCTGACCGGAATCGGCCAGAAGGCGTTCGTCGCGGAGCTGATGCCGCGGTATCCGGTGTATGCGAACCTGCTGCCCCTGTCCGCGCGCGCCGTCATCGGCGAAGTGCACGACGACACGCGCGCCGCGCGCTCGATGCTCGAGCAGGAGGGCTTCCGCTACGAGGGGTACGTCGACATCTTCGACGCGGGCCCCACGCTGGAATGCTTCCGCGACGACATTCGCGCGGTGCGCAGGAGCGTGGTGGTGCCGGTGAGCCTGGGCGAGGAAGACCCGGTGCCCGACAGCCTGACCGACGACATACGCTGGCTCGTCTCCAACCGCCGGTTCGAAGACTTTCGAGTGATCGTCGCGCACGCGCCATCCCGGATCGATCGCTTTCCGCTCTTGCCTTACGCTGCGTCGGCATTGGAGGTAACCGATGGGGATTCGGTGCGCGCGGTGCCGCTGTCGCAGAAGGACAGATGAACGGCCCCCACGCTCACTGCGTTCGCTTCCCGCTGAGGGACGCACAGTGCGCCGCAGTTGTGTTTCGGCGGCCGCGCGCGCACTGATGGCCCTCGTCAACTTCGACGGGATCCCGGGCCCCACGCACAACTACGCGGGCCTCGCCCGCGGCAACCTCGCCGCCGAGCGCAACGCGCGGAGGGTGTCGAATCCGCGCGCGGCGGCACTGCAGGGGCTCGCCAAGGCGCGGGCGCTCGCCGCGCGCGGCCATGGACAGGCGGTGCTTCCGCCGCACGAGCGCCCGAACATACCGGCCCTGCGCGCACTGGGATTTGCGGGCACCGACGGCGAGATCGTGGTACGCGCCCAGAGCGAAGCGCCGCAGCTTCTCGCCGCCTGCTCGTCGGCGGCGGCGATGTGGGCGGCGAACGCCGCGACCGTCAGTCCATCGATCGACACCGCCGACGGGCGCGTCCATCTCACGCCGGCGAATCTCACGAGCCATTTCCACCGCTCGATCGAAGCCGCGACCACGACACGCGTGCTGCGCGCGATCTTCGCCGATCCGCAGCACTTCGTCGTTCACGATCCGTTGCCAGCTGCAGCGCAATTCGGCGACGAGGGCGCCGCCAACCACATCCGGTTCATGCCGGAGCCGGGGAAGCCGGGCGTCGAGCTGTTCGTTTACGGACGTGCGGCCTACGACGCGGACGCTCCCGCGCCGCGCAAGTGGCCGGCGCGACAGACCCGCGAAGCGTCGATGGCCATCGCGCGCCGCCACGGACTCGACGCCACGAGCACGCTATTCGTCCAGCAGAACCCCGCGGCCATCGATGCCGGCGTGTTTCACAACGACGTCATCGCCGTCGGCTACGGGACGACGCTGTTGTGCCATGAAGCAGCGTGGCTCAATCAGCAGTCGGCGCTTCGACAGTTGCGCGCGCAACTCGGCGAAGAGTTTGCGCCTATCGTCGTGCCATCGGCGGCCGTGAGCGTCGGCGACGCCGTCGGCAGCTACCTGTTCAACAGCCAGCTCCTGCCGCGCACCGACAACAAGCTCACCCTGGTCGCTCCGACCGAATGCCGCGAGAACGCGGGCGTCGCCGCGTGGGTCGACGAGATGTTGGGAAGCGCGGGGCCGATTGTCGAATTGATCGCATTCGATTTGCGCCAGAGCATGCACAACGGCGGCGGACCCGCATGCTTGCGGCTCGCGGTCGACCTGACCCAGGCCGAGCGCGACGCCATCGACGCGCGCGTGTTCCTCGATGACAAGCTTGCGGGCGAGCTCGACGGATGGATCCGCCGCTGCTATCGCGACCGTCTCGCGCCGGACGATCTCGGCGATCCGGCGCTGCTCGACGAATCGCGCCGCGCGCTCGACGAGGTGACGGCCATCCTCCAGCTTCCTTCCATCTACACCTTCCAGCAGAGCGGCTGAGTTCTGCACGGGGTGGCGCAGGCATGGGGCCGCGGGCGCCTGGGGTATGAAGCCCGCGGGCCCCATGCCTGCGCCACCCGACATGCGTCGATACTCAGTCGCCTGCCACCACCGGCATCTTCCGATGCCCTCGCACCGGCGACCACAGCACCGCGGCCGCAACGAGCAGCAGCGCCAGCACGCCGACTGTCAGCAGCGTGGGGCGCAAGCCGATGGCGGTCGCGAGCGCGCCGCCGACGAGCGATCCCAGCGGTGCTGCAGCGACGGTCAGGAACCGCATGGTCGCGGTCATCCGGCCGAGCAGCCGGTCGGGCGTGATCGCCTGCCGCAGCGCGAGGTAATTGATCCCGAACAGCACGGCGCCGAAGTCGAACACCAGCATCGTGCAGCCGAGCAGCAGCGTAGCGAGCCACACCGGTCCGGAGATCAGGCCGAACGCCTGCCACGCGAGTGCCGTCAGCGTAAGTCCGTGAACAATGATGGGGCCGACGCCGAAGCGCGCCGACAGCCGTTCGGCGAACGCCGACGCGAGCACGCAGCCGAGTCCGCCGAATGCGTATGTGATCCCGATCGCGCCTGCCGACAATCCGAGCTCGCGCGTTGCGAACAGGATCAGCACGGCGATCTGCATGTGGTGGAGGATCTGCCACGCGCCGGCCACCCACGCCAAACCAAGCAACGTGCGGTTGCGCCACACGAGCGCCAGCCCTTCGTGGATCTCCGAGCCGATCGAGCGCCGCGGACCGGGCTCCGGCACGTCGTTGGGAACGCGGATACGCCGGAGCAAGAGACCCGACGCCACGAAAGTGACCGCATCGAGAAGAATGGCGAACGGCGCCGTGACGGCCTGGATCAGTCCGCCCGCAAGCCCCGGGCCGACCAGCGCCGCCGACGTTTCACCGAGCGCGATCTTGGCGTTCGCCTCGACGAGGCGGCTCCTGCCCGCCATCTTCGCGATCAACACCTGGTAAGCTGCGCCGCCGACGACGTTCTGTACGCCACAAAGGAACCCGACGACGAACAAGAGCTCGACGGACAACGCGTTGAACCACGCCGCGATCGGGATCAGCATCAGCGCCACGCCGCGACCGATCGCCGCCGCAATCACGATCGGAAGCTTCCGCACGCGGTCGATCAACACGCCGGCATGCAGGCTCACGAGCGCGAACGGCAGCGTCTCGAGCGCGACGAGCACGCCCATCTGCCACGGTGTCGCCTGGAGCATGACCGCGGCCGCCAGTGGCAGCGCGAGATTCGTGACCTGGGCGCCGAACGACGTGATCGTCAGCGACGTCCACAGCTTCATGAACTCCGGGTTGCGCCAGAGGCCCTGAAACGACGGTCCCAACATTTTTTTTAGTGCACGCATGATGTACCTGCCTCAGCCGGCAAATGCCGGAATGCGCCGCAAGACGCGGCGTTGATCGAGAAGACAAGCGGGTGGTGAAGCTACTGCTGAGGAACCGGTTCCCGCCTGCTGCCTGGCGGAAATCCGGCCAGGCGATTACCGCGTGTGCCCGCGGTAGATCGGAAGCAGAACGGTCGGGCTTGCCATGTCCGATCGGCCCCACGAAGGGAAGCCGCCATCGGCGCGCAAAACCGTGCCGCCCGCGATCGCGGACAGTAGCGGAAGTTGGTTGCGCGTGTTGGACATGGGTGCTCGAGGTGTCGGAGTGTTATTCGAGCAATGCTACGCTGTCCATGTCGGGCGTGGCAATTGTGGCGCGACGAACGGCCGTTACGCACAACGAGTTGTCGCGCGGACGCAACGCGGGCGGCAAACCGGAAGGGTAGTGCTGCCGCTCTCCGGCTGAAAAAACTCCGCCGATCCGACTCGACAGCAGCAGTCGAAACACCGCAATTTCTACTGAAGGATCTCGTCCGCGCGCATTAACATCGACTGCGGAATAGCCAGTCCTATGGCCTTTGCGGTTTTGCTGTTGATCACGAACTCGTATTTTGTCGGCTGCTCAATGGGCAGGTTTGCAGCTTTCTCGCCTTTCTTTATCTTTTCCACGTATTCCGCTGCTCGTCGGAAGAATTCCGGGAATGCTGGACCATACGACATCAACGCGCCGTCCGCGGCGTATTCGCGAAGGCGGCCGATCATGGGAACCTTGCGGTCGATTGCAACCTGCGCAATCCGAGCTCTGTTGACGAATACGAGCGGATCAGAGACAAGGTAGACCGCGCCGATGTCGGCGGCTGCGAGATTCGCCGCGAGGCGCGACACGTCGTCGACGCTTCTGAACTCGAAAGCACGTGCCACGAGCCCGAGTGTGGGTGCTGTCGATACGACAACCGACACCTCGCGAGGATTTGCGTCGGGATTGGCGAGCACCCCGACCGTGCGCAATTGCGCCACTGCCTCCTTGATCAATTCCAGCCGCTTGCCGGCAGACTCCTCTGGCACGAGCGACAACCCGGTGACATTGCCGCCGGGATGCGCGTAGCTCGCAACGATGCCGATGGGCAGGTCGCCGCTCGCCGCCATGACGATCGGAATCGTCGTTGTTGCCGAATGCGCGGCGACCGTCGCGGCTGTTCCTGACGTCACGATGACATCGACACGGGCGGCTACAAGCTCCGACGCGAATTGGCGATACTTGTTGGTATCCCCGGCCGCCCACCGATATTCAATCTGGAAATCGCGGCCCTCGGCGAGGCCAAGCTCGCGAAGGCGAGTGAGAAATGCAGCCGTAAGATGACTCGCTGCATCCGGGGTGTTGGCGCCCAGGAAGCCGATACGCCACGCCTTCAAGGGGGCCTGCGCACGCAGCGGCATGGAAGCGGCCGCTGCGGCGACGCCTGCCAGGAAATGTCGCCGATCGGTCATGAAGTCCCGGCGCGCAGGGTGAGCATTGTTGCGTCACAAGGATACGCCATCACTTCCCCGCGTTCTGCCTCGCCACATCGATGTCCAAATATTGCCACGCGTGCTCTCGGTTGATGTGCTTCTTGTATCCGATCACCCACGCCCGCACCAGCGTGTTCTCGATCCGGTACACACCCAAATCCCACGGGTTGTAGGCGGCGACGAGCTCCGCCATCTTCCGGTACAGCGCGTTGCGTTCCGGCCCGTCCGGCAAGCGCTTCGACCTGCGATAGAGGTCGTCGTACTCGGGAAGCGCAAATCGCGAGTAGTTCGATTGCCCGATGTTCCTGCTGTACAGAAGCTGCATGAACGCGTCGCCTTCGCCGTACGTGTTGATCCAGCCGAGCGGCCACATCTGCAGCTTGCCCGCACGGCCCATCTTGAGAAGGTCGGGCCACTTCTGCTTCAGGAAATCGATGCGGATGCCAAGCGCCGTCATGTTCTTCTTCCACAGCTCGTCGCGCTCGCGATCGCGGCCTGAAGGCGTGGACGCCATCACGATGGTCAGCGGCTTGCCGTCCGGCAAATCGCGCCAGCCGTCGTTGTCGCGGTCGACATAGCCGAACTTGTCCAGCAGCTTCTTGGCGGCCTCGGGATCGTACGGCGCGCGCGCGACGAACCCTTTGCTGTGCCCCGAGACGCCGGGAGGGATCGGTTGCGTCGCGACGATCGCCTGACCCTGCCACCACACCTTGATCATCTCGTCGGTGTTGAACCCCATGATCATCGCCCGCCGCAGCGCGATCTTGTCCGGCGTATAGCCGCCGAGCACCGGGTCTTCCATGTTGAAGTAGGTGTACGACAGTGCCGGCTGCGTCACGCGGTGCAGCGTCGCTCCGTTGGCGAATTCCGGCTTCAGCGTGTCGTCGGGACCGATCACCTTGCCAACGAGATCGGCTGGAACGTTGAGGTAGTCGAGCTCGCCATTGCCGAAGGCAAGGAGCTGCGGATTCGACTCCTCGATGATCGAGATTTCGACGCGCCCGACCTGCGGCAGCCGCTTGCCCTTCATCTTCGCAACGCGTTCGCGATCTTCGGGGTCGGAGCTTTGGGGGTAGTACTCGTCGCGGTAATTCGGATTCGCCTCGAGCACGATCTTCTGTCCGCGTCGCCATTCCTTCAAGCGAAAGGGTCCGGTGCCGACCGGATTCGCCATGGCCCATCCCGACGCGTCGCCGTACGCTTCGATCACTTCGCGTGCCACCGCGGCCATCGCCACCTGGGAGAGGTACGCCTGCAGGATGTAGTCGGGCTCCTTGAGCGTGATCTGCAGCGTGTAGCGATCGACCGCCTTCAGGCCCGAGATCGGCACGTCGTAATCGAGCCGGCCGGTCTCTTTCGCCTTGGCAATCACGCCGTCGCTGCCGTCGATCTTGCCGTCGAGGAACCACAGCATCGGCGCGCGGACTTTCGGATCGAGCAGCCGCTTCATCGAATAGACGTAATCCTCGGCCATCAGCTCCCGCTTCTTTCCCTTGAATGCGGGATCGTCGTTGAAGTAGATGCCGGGCCGCACGCGTATCTTCCACACCCGGCCGTCGGCCGAGATCTCGGGCATTGCAACAGCCGTATTCGGAACGATCTTGTACGGCCGCGCGAGGTAGTCGAACTCGTAGAGCGGATCGAAGATCGCGCGCTCGACGTGGCTCGAATAGTAGTCGGACGTCGCCTGCGGATCGAAGCCGGTTTCGGCGATCGGAAACGTCACGCGGAGCGTCTTAACCGGATCCGCCCACTTGGGTTGCGCCTGCAATGACGACGCCGACAGCAACGCGACGATGGCAACTACGGCGGCAACTACGGCGGCGACTGCGACGGCAACTGCGGCGGCAACTGCGGCGGCGCTCGCCGCCGCGCCGACGACGCGCGCTGCGCGGGACGCGCTATGGGCTCGCCGACTTGCGCCGCTTGCTGTCGACGTCATAGTAGGCCCAAGGATGCCGGTTGAAGGCGTTGTACTTGTAGCCGGTGAGCCAGGGCTGCACGAGCACGTTCTCATAGCGGTACGCATGCAGATTCCACGGCGCATAGGCGGTCACGAGCTCGGACATCCGCTGGAGCATCCGGTTTCGCTCCGCGCCGTCGGGCATCGACCTTGCCTCTTCGTACAGCTTGTCGAATTGAGGCAGCTTGAACCGCGCGAGGTTGGAGAAGCCCGCGTTGCCCCCGTAAAGCAGTCCCATGAACCCAAACCCCTCGGGCGTCGTCGCGATGTTGCCGAGGAACCACATCTGCAGCTGGCCGAGCCGCGCGGCCTTCAGGTTGTCGGCGAACTTCTGCGTGTTGAACTCCACGCGCAGGGCGACGGCGTTCATGCTCTTCTGCCACAACTCGGCGTACTGACGGTCGATGGCGTTGGGGCCGTTCGCAATCTTGAGCACGAGCGGCTTGCCGTCGGGCAGATCGCGCCAGCCGTCCTTGTCGCGATCGACGTAGCCGAACTTGTCGAGCAGCGCTTTCGCCGCCGCCGGGTCGTATTTGGCGTGTCCGCTGAGCTTCGGGTTGTAGCCCGTCACGATCGGGGGCAGCGGTTGCGTCGCCGGCTCCGCCTGGCCGGAGCGCAGCACGCGGATTTCCTCGTCGACGTTGTAGGCCATGCCGATCGCGCGGCGCAGCGCGACCTTCTCGGCCGTGTAGCCGCCGACGATTCCGTCCTCCATGTTGAAGTACGAATAGGTGATCGCCGGCTGGATGCCGCGCGCAAGCGTGATGCCTTCTTTCGCGAAGCGCGGCTTCAACTTGTTGCCGGGATCGAGCGCAGTGGAGACGAGATCGGGAGGCACGGCGGTGTAGTCGAGGTCGCCCTGCTCGAACGCCAGCAGCCGTGGATTCGATTCCTCGATGATGCTGATCTCGACCCGACCGGTGAGCGGGATTTTCCTGCCTTTGTATTTTGCGAACGGGCGATCGTCCGGACTGTTGCTTTCCGGGTAGTACTCGTCACGGAAGTTCGGGTTAGCCTCGAGCACGATCTTCTGCCCGCGCCGCCACTCCTTGAGCCGGTACGGTCCGGTTCCCACCGGATTCGCCATCACCCAGCCCGCGCCGTCCGCGTACGCCTCGATCACTTCACGGGCGACGCCCGATGTTGCCACGGTCGTGAGATTCGACAGTAGCTCGGCGTCGGCGAAGTTGAGCTTCAGTTGCAGCGTATAGCGGTCGAGCGCCTGCAGCCCTTCGATCGGCGCGTCGTAGTCGAACTTGCCCGTTTCCTTCGCCTTCGCGACGACCGGCTCGGCGCCCAGGAACCGGCCGTCGAGCGCCTGCAGCGAGTTCGAGCGCATCTGCGGATCGAGCACGCGCTTCATGCCATACACGTAATCAGCGGCGGTCAACTCGCGCCGCTGGCCCTTGAACACCGGATCGTCGGAGAAGTAGATGCGAGGCCGAATGCGGATCTTCCACGTCCTGCCGTCAGCCGCGATCTCCGGCATGCCGGCCGCCGTGTTCGGCACCATCTTGTACGGGCGTGCGAGGTAGTCGTACTTGTACAGCGTGTCGAAGATCACCCGGTTGACGCTGTTCGAGTACTCGTCGCCGGCAGCCTGCGGGTCGAAGCCCGTCTCCGCCGCCGGAAATGCGGCATGTAGCACTTTGCTGGGATCGGGCTGCGCGAGGACCGGCGCTGTCGCGCAAGTCAAGCCGAGAAGGAGAACGGCGCCGAATGCGGCGCGACGAACGCACTTCATCCCAACCTCGATCAGAGCAGCTTGGCGATGTCGGGCTCAATGATCGCGGGCTCGGCGTTGGGCGCGTAGCGCTCGACAACATTGCCGTTGCGATCGACGAGAAACTTGGTGAAGTTCCACTTGATTGCCTCGGAACCCAGAAGTCCGGGTTTCTCCTTCTTGAGGAAACGATAGAGCGGCGCCGCGTTGTCGCCGTTGACGTCGACCTTGGCGAACATCGGAAACGTCACGCCGTAGTTCACCTCGCAGAAGCTCTCGATGTCCTTCTCGCTGCCGGGCTCCTGTGCACCGAACTGATTGCAGGGGAACCCCAAGATCTCGAGTCCCTTGCCGTGCAGCTTCTCGTACAGGGCTTCGAGACCTTTGTACTGCGGCGTGAAGCCGCATTCGCTCGCCGTGTTGACGATCAGGAGCGCCTTGCCCTTGTAGCTCTCGAGCTTGACGTCCTTGCCCCGGATGTTCTTGACGGTGAAGTCGTAGACGCTCGCCATGGGAGCCTCCTTTTGAAAAGATGATGCCGATTATGCCCGCGTCGGCGCGGGGCGTCGCCGCCCTATGTTGGGGGGCCCGAACCCGCCGCCCCCTGGCGTCTCGACGACGAAGAGGTCGCCGGCCTCCATCGCGACGGCAAACGTCGCCCCGTACTCCTCGCGTAGGGCGCCCTTGCTTCCAGAAGCACGTTCGACCCAGTTGCGACCGACCGCCCCCGGCAGTCCGCCGGCGACGCCGAACGGCGCGATGCGGCGGTGGTTGGCAAGCATCACCGCCGTCATCGGCTCCAGAAAGCGGACGCGTCGCACGCCGCCGTCCCCGCCGCGATGGCGGCCCGCTCCCCCGCTGCCGCGTCGGATCGCGTACGACTCGATCCGCACGGGGAACCGCCATTCGAGCACCTCGGGGTCGGTGAGCCGCGAATTCGTCATGTGCGTCTGCACGACACTCGCGCCGTCGAAATCGGGTCCAGCGCCCGAGCCGCCGGAGATCGTCTCGTAGTACTGGTACTGCGCGTTGCCGAACGTGAAGTTGTTCATCGTGCCCTGCGATGCGGCGAGCACGCCCAGCGCACCGTATAGCGTGTCGGTGATCGCCTGCGACGTCTCGACGTTGCCGGCGACGACCGCGGCCGGATAGCGCGGCGCGAGCATCGAGCCTTCCGGAATGACGATGTCGAGCGGCTTCAGGCACCCCGCGTTCATTGGAATCTCGTCGTCGACCAGCGTGCGGAACACGTACAGCACCGCGGCCTTGCACACCGCGGAGGGCGCGTTGAAATTGGTCGCCTGCTGCGGGCTCGTGCCGGTGAAATCGACCTTCGCGCGCCGCGCTTGCCTGTCGATCGAGATGGTCACGACGATCTTCGCACGGCTGTCCATCTCGTACTCGAAGTGGCCGTCCTTGAGGACGTCGAGCACCCGGCGCACCGATTCCTCGGCGTTGTCTTGCACGTGCCGCATGTAGGCACGCACGACGGGAAGGCTGAAGTGCGCGACCATCTTCGCAAGCTCGAGCGCACCCTTCGTACAGGCAGCGACCTGAGCGCGCAGATCAGCCAGGTTCTGCTCGACGTTGCGCGCCGGGTGAGGCCCGGACGTGAGCAGCGCGCGCATCTCAGCCTCGAGAAAGCGGCCGCGCGCGACCAGCTGCACGTTGTCGAGCAGAACGCCTTCCTCGTCGACGTGGGTGGAATCGGGCGGCATCGATCCGGGGGTGATGCCGCCGATGTCGGCGTGATGCCCCCGCGACGCCACGTAGAACTCCGGTGCGCGAGGCGGATTCGGGCCGCTTGCCTTGTCAGCTTCGTCGAGGAACACCGGCGCGATCACGGTCACGTCGGGCAGATGCGTGCCGCCGTTGTATGGCGCGTTGAGCACGAACACGTCGCCGTCGGCGATCGTGCCGGTGCGCCGCTCGATGATCGTCCGCACGCTCTCGCCCATCGAGCCGAGATGCACCGGCATGTGCGGCGCGTTGGCCACGAGATTGCCTTGCGAATCAAACAGCGCGCACGAGAAGTCGAGGCGCTCCTTGATGTTGACGGAGTAGGCGGTGTTGGCGAGCGTCACGCCCATCTGCTCGGCGATGGCCATGAACAGGTTGTTGAACACCTCGAGCAGGATGGGATCGGCGGTCGTGCCGATCGCATGCGCGCGCCGCGCAGCCTCGATGCGCTCGAGGACGAGATCCCCGCGCTCGGTGAAAAGCGCGCGCCACCCCGGCTCGACGACGGTCGTCGCGTTGTCCTCGCGAACGACCGCAGGCCCGGCGATCGCATCCCCCGGGCGGAGCTCGAGCCGATCGTAGACGGCCGCATCGCGGAACTGGCCTTCGCTGTAGATCCGATGGGTCTTGATCGGTCGGAGCGGCGCCATGCGCGGCTTATACGCCGGCATGGATTCCGTCGGATCGTGAGTCTTGCCAATCGCCTCGACGCCGACGGCCTCGACGACGAGCTTCCGGCCGGGCATCAGGAAGCCGTACTGCTGCCGATACTTGCGCTCGAACTCCAGGACAACCGCCGCGACTTCGTCGACACCCGTTTCGAGCGTCGTATCGGTCCCCTCGTACTTGACGTGCAGTGTGCGCCGCGCCCGGATGCGTTCGCCGGGGATTCCCTGCGCGGCGACGTCGGCGCGTGCGGACGCTTCGAGCGTGCCGAGCGCGACGGCCGCGTCACGGAGTGCCGCATCCGACAGCACCGTCTCCTGCGCCTGCTGGCGCAGCGCGCGCACATCGGCGAGCCCCATCCCGTACGCCGACAGCACGCCCGCCAGCGGATGCAACAGCACCCGCGTCATGCCGAGCGCGTCGGCGACGAGGCATGCGTGCTGGCCACCCGCGCCGCCGAAGCAGCACAAGGTGTACTCGGTGACGTCGTAGCCGCGCTCGACGGAGATGTGCTTGATGGCATTCGCCATGTTGGCGACGGCGATCTTCAGGAATCCGTCGGCGACCTCCTCGGGCGAGCGCGCGATTCCGGTCGCCTGCGCGATGTGCGCGGACAGGGCGGCGAATTTGCCGGCGACAATCGCCTGGTCGAGCGGCTCGGCGCCCGAGGGCCCGAACACGCGCGGAAAGAGCGCGGGATCGAGCTTGCCGACCATCACGTTGCAATCGGTGACGGTAAGCGGGCCGCCGCGGCGGTAGGAGGCCGGCCCTGGATTCGCGCCCGCCGATTGCGGACCCACGCGAAAGCGTGCACCGTCGAAGCGGCAGATCGAACCTCCGCCCGCAGCGACGGTATGGATGCGCATCATCGGCGCGGCGAGCCTCACGCCGGCCACTTCGGTGATGAACGCGCGCTCGTACTCCCCTGCGTAGTGCGTGACGTCGGTCGACGTGCCTCCCATGTCGAAGCCGATGATCTTGTCGAATCCGGCGAGGCGCGACACCTCCACGGCGCCGACGATGCCGCCCGCGGGCCCGGACAGGATCGCGTCCTTGCCGTGGAAAAGATGCGCATCCGTGAGCCCGCCATTCGACTGCATGAACTGTAGCCGCGGCCGATATCGGGTGTCTCCCTTGTTGCCTTCGTTGCCTTCGCCTCGCCGTACCTTTTGTATTTTCTCGTCGTCGGCTCCCGAGGCTACGTTCCCCGGCCTCGCATCCATCCCGATCTCTGCCGCGGCTTGCTCGCCGCCGCCGAGGTCGAGCTCGACCTGGTCGACATACCGGCGCAGGATCGGCGACAGATACGCGTCGACGACGGTCGTGTCTCCGCGCGATACGAGCTTCATCAGCGGACAGACCTCGTGCGAGACGGACACCTGGCGGAAATCGAGCTCGCGCGCGAGCCTTGCGAGCGCTTGCTCGTGCTGCGGAAACCGATAGCCGTGCATCAGCACGATCGCCACGCTCGCGATGCCGTCGCCGCGGGCCGCTTGCAGCTCGCGCCGCACCGATTCGAGGTCGAGCGGGCGCACGACCTCACCGC
>Ga0207701_10003131_pt1 | contig 17029 bp, 15 predicted proteins | sample KBSSwiSSwithPhiX_FD_184294 | JGI IMG/M metagenome (GOLD analysis project Ga0207701, IMG submission 184294) | Switchgrass rhizosphere bulk soil microbial communities from Kellogg Biological Station, Michigan, USA, with PhiX - S5 (SPAdes) (version 2) | ecosystem: Environmental > Terrestrial >... | reverse complement strand
CCTATCCGGATCGAGCGCCATGGCGGCGAAGTCGCCGTCGCTGAGACCGTAGAGCGCACGCATCTGCGCCTTCTCATACGGGTCGGCATCGAGCGCCCAACGGTAAGCATCAGCTACCCGCTTCAGGTGTTCATCCCCGCTCATGTTGTTGCCGATATACGTGGCGAAGTCGGAAGGATCGTCGTACAACCCCTCCGGCAGACCGTACTGACGGGAGTTCGTGCGGTAAGCGTCCTCAAGCCGGATATACGTGCCAACGTCGATGTCGGCATACCCGTTCTTCTTGCGGATAGCCATGCCGGCGAAACGTTGCTTGTACTCGGGCGTCTCCTGCATCCATGAGTCGATCTGCGTCTGCGGGGCACCGGACACCTTCAGACCCCACACCTGATCGACCAACGCCCCCAGGCCGATCGCATCCAGTTCGTCACGAAGCAACTTCTTGGCGTCGTACTGGTTCCCCTGTGCGTTGTAGCCAGGCAGGAAGTCGCCGCCCGGACCCGTGATAACGGTGCCCGCAGCGTCCGTCTTGTACCAACCCCTAACCGGATCGTACGGCATTACAGCCCCCAACTCTGCTTCAGCGAGTTCACAAGATCAGACGCCTCAACCACAGCATTCTGAGTGTTGGCATACCCGAAGGAAGGAACCGTCTTCATCATCTTCACCCATTCGTCCGTACGCATGGCCACCCTGTTGCCATCCTTGTCCGGCATAGACAAGGCCGCCGACCACTTGGGGTCAGACAGGTCAATGGACTCCGGAGCGATCTGGAGCGTCTTCGCCGCAAGCTGACGATAGGGCTCATAGAACTCCTCGATCGTCCCGCCACGTTCAATGTGCCCACGAGCCGAAGGATACAGGTTCACGGCCTGGTCCTTCACCCACGTATTGAAGTTCTCTTCGGTGTCCTCGCCACGGGCAATGCGCTGCGCCCACCTGCCCATGACCTCGGGGGCCACAGGAAGGGCGTACTGCTTGCTGGTCTGCAACAACCGCTTGCCGAAGGTGGAGTCGACAAGCTGCTGCTGGCCAGCATCCATGCCAATAGCACGGTCAAGCTCAGCGCCCTCCCAGCCATTGCGCAGACTGTCCCGGGCCACGACCTCCGCCCGAGCACGGCTGATCGGATAGCCGAGGTAGTTCGCCCTCGCCATGATGCTGGCCGCCTGTGAGCCGATGCGCCGGTTGACCTCCCCCGGGTCGCTGGACTCCAGAGCCTCCCATGACCGCTGTGACTCGTTGGTGCGCTTCCACCATTCGGTCTTATACAGTTCACCCTTCAGGGTATTGAGCGACCACTTCTCAGCCGCAGCCTTCTGGAGAATAGGTCCGATCTCCGGGTGCTGAAGGTACTGAGCGAAGTAGCCGTACTCCTCGGTGGCGTACTCCTCTGGAGTCCTCGTATCTGATGCGGCCGCTGTCACGGTACTTGCTCCTCCTGCGGGCGTGCCTCCTGCCCCCGGCGCTTCTGCGGCCGGGTCCTGTCCGTTACTCACCTGCTGATACGCCCCCATCCAACCACGCACATAGCTGCCAACCGTCAGGCCGGCGTTCGGCTCTGAACTGTCCAGAGCGTTGGGATTGCCCGTGTACCACTGCCTCGGAACAGCGTCGAGACGGCCACCGTTGGAATCCAGAATGGACTCCACGTTGGCCCTCGCCACACGGTCCTGAAGCTCGGGCGGGGCACTCATCGCCGTTGGGTATCGGCTCACCAGTTCGGGGGCGACTCGGGCCAGCCAGCCCTTCCAGGTGCCGTTGATGTACTGGTACGCACCGGAAGCGGTTGACGTTCTGTTCTTCGCCGCATAGTTCCCACCGGACTCACGCTTCCGGATGGTGGCCAGCGCCCAATCGACCTGAGCCTTATCAGCCACCGGCGGAACCACCGATGATCGCCATGAAGTTATCGAACTGGTTGGCCAAGTCGTTGCCACCAGCCATGGCGGGGTTCGATTCCCGCAACATCTTCTCGGCCGTCACGCCCGGATCAGGGGCATCCACCACCGTACCGCCAGGGCCAACACCGCTCTCGGTGCCAGCCTGGTACGTGGCGTTGTAGTTGGCCCGCTGTGAGGCCACCTGTCCCGCCTGCACGGCCTGAACGAAGTGGTCGGCCGTCGTCGGATCAGCACGACCCAACACCTTGACGGCCGCCTGCTCATACACCTTCCGGAGATCGTCCGGGTTGGTGACATTGGGCGTGAACGCCGGCAGGGTAGCGCCGCTCGGGGTCACCTTCTCCTCGGGGTGTTCCTTCAGGTAGTTGCTCATCGACTGAGCCGCTACCCGCCAGGAGATGCCCTTCGTGTTGGCGTAGCGCAGGATTTCCCCGAAAGCGGAGTAAGCGGCGCTATCCCACATCTGGCCTGCGCCGCCGGCCTTCTCAGCCAGGAGCCCGCTATCCCGCATCAACTGCTTGGTGCGAGCCCTCTGCTCGGGCGACATCTTGGAGAACTCCACCTCGGCGTCACCGTCGAAGTAGATGGGCGCACGCACGTTGGCCAGGGGGGTCCCATTCGCTCCCACCATGGGCACCTGCGTGGTCCCCGTCTGGACCTTCCCGCCAGGGCCGACCACCTGACCGGTATGCGTATCCACCAACGGCTGCGTCTGCCCATAGGTGGGAACGCCACGGGTGCGGATCGGCGTGTCAGCGCCCTCCCACCCGTAGTACGGGGCGTTGCCTACCGGGCTATTACCGGCCAGAAGACGCTTCCATCTGGGGCTGTTGATCTCGCCAGACGCCTGAAGGTACTGCATCAGATCAGCGGGGATAACCCCGCTATTCGACCCAACGCCGGGCATCTGCCCGGTGGCCGCCAGGTAGGACATGTAGTCCTCACCCCCGGTCGGGGAGACCGTGGTGGGGTCAACCATACCCGGCGCTGGCGTGGTGGTGGGAGGGGTGGCGCCCCTCGTGGTGACCCGCTCCCGACCCTCTCCTTGATTAGCCATCTTCGCCTTCGACCTCCCGGGAGAGCAACCTGTCCCACACCGTAGCGAATGGAGTGGGGTTGCCGCTGCTGTCACGAGACAGCTTCTCGCCAGTCCACAGCAGGTAGGAGCGCAACGACTTCGTGTCTTCACTCTGCAACGACGTACGGCCCATCTCCTTAGCCTTGGTCATCGCCTCGTTGTAGGCCATCTGATACTTCCTGACGGCACCAGCCACCGGATTGTCGGCCAGACGAGGGTCAGCAGCGGCCTCAAAGAGTTCCTCGGTCTGCCGCCTCACCTTGTTCACATCGAACTCGTCATAGGCCGTGTAGCCGGGCAACTCCTTGGAGATCACCTCGGTCTTCAACCACCGGATATAGGACCTTTCCGTGTCGCCCCACTGTGACTTAGGCGGCATCCCCTTCTCGGCCTTCCACACCCGTACGTTGCCGAGCAATTGGTTAGCGGCGGCGAGCCTTTCGTTCGGACTGAGCCTGCGCCGGTACTGCTGTTCCAACTGCCGGACGTAGGCGTTGTAGTCGAACTCGCCCCCATGAGGGCCGAAGTACCCGGCGATTTCGGTACGGCTGTCGAACAACCAACGGTTCTCCCTCTCGAAATCAGCGAACACGTTCGTGGCATCCAACCCTGCTACCTGAGCCTCCGTATTGCCGACGATCACCATGGCGGCGCCCGTCCCGTACGTGTCGATGAACTCGATCACGGCGTTGCGGTAGTCGAGCCCCTTGCCCCCCTCGGACTCGGGCGCCTGAAGCTTCCGCAACTCATCGGCCAGCTTCATGGTGGCCACGTTGGCGCCAGGGGTTTCAGCGGCATAGCGCACCGTCGGAGCACCAGGACTTAGAAGCTGTGCGATGCCACGGGCGATCAGCACACCCTGACTCAACGCCTTGGCATCAGTCACCAACCGATCACGGTCCTGAAGATACGACGGGTCTTCCGTCGCAAGCTGGTTCATCACCTGCTGCACGGTGCTGGCCGCCGTCTGCCCGTCGGTCCACCCCGATGCCTCGCTGAACTTCTTGAACCATGCCGGCGTGAATGACCCGACGCCACCCTGCGGCTTGCCGTAGGGGAAGAGAACCTCACGAAGCCAGTCCGTGCTGGGCTCATCGGGGATCATCTCGTACACAGGGAGGCTCACCGCCGGACCAAAGCCGGGGATCACCGACGTGCCGATGGAGAGCGACTTGGCCGCCATCGACAGGTTCGTCCCCTCGGGCAGAGCACCACCCGTCATCACGTCGATGAGCGCACCGCTTCCAGGGATCGTGATGACCTCCTCGCCGTACTCATTCGTGTGCATAACCCCGCTGCCACGCAGCCCATTGATGGACTGCTGGAACCGACGAAGGGTCTGCGGGTTCTTCCGGAACAGCCGGTAGTAGGACGTGAGGATTTCACGCCACGCCTCACCGAACGGCATGATCGCCCGAGTCACATCGAAGAACTGGCTGCGCTTGCTGGCATCGAACAGCAGGTCGGTCGTGTCGTCCGCTGCATGGTGTCCGGCGAGCGTGTGAACGTCGGAACGCTCCAGGTCGCCATTTGCCCTATCAAGCTGCTTCCGCAGCCGCTCCAACTGCGACTTGGGCAACATCTTCTCGGCGGCAGCGATGTCATACATCTCGTTCGCCGCAGCCGGCGACATATGGGGAGCCAGTTCCTCGACACGCTTCCAGTAGAAGGATCGGAACACAGGGCTGCGGTTCAGCTTGTCCGAGGACTTGCCGTACATGGAGCCGAAGAACCACTTGGTCACCTTGTCCCGCTGCTCCAGAAAGCGGTTCATGTCCCGGCCAGCATTGCCCGCTGCATCGACGACAGAGGGGGTGAACAATGACCATTCGGAGATGTCCGGGTTGTTGTCCCGTACGTCCTCCAGGGTCTCCCGCAGCTTGGCCGTCATCGTGTGACCCTTGACCCGGCTGGCTTCACCGATCGGGAGGTTGTCGATGTGCCCGTTGGCGATGCCATCGAGCAACCGCTGATCGTTCCCCGTGCGGTAGAGAAGGTTGTCTTCCAACACTTCCACCATACGGCGGCCGACCGCCTGGCTCGTCTGCGGGTACGCCTCAGCGATCTGGTCCCGGAACACCTTGCCGGCGCCCATGTTGAGCCAGTCCACGATCCCATCAACCCCTTGGCGGAAGACGCCATTGGGGTCATCGCCGTCGAAGAGGCCACCCTTGGCCACCCGTCGAGCGACCGGATCGGAATGCATCATCAAGATCGACTCGGCCTGCCCGTGAAGCCACTGCTCCGGGTTCTGATCCTTGTGGGCGTTCTGCTTGTTGCCCCGACGCACCTGACGCTTCATGTCCCGTTCGAAGCCGGACTCGTCATAGATGGCGCTGGGCTTTCCTGCCGTCATGGCCTTCGAATACGGGTCATCCACATGCTTCACGATGGCGTTGTTCAGGCCAGCGATGTCCTCGTCAATCTTCCTGATGTGACGCTGAAGATCGGTCCACTCGGGGCTGTGGTGCTTCACGCCCTTCACCGCCTCGACCGCAGCTTCACGCTCAGCCGCCAGCCGGTTGCCCCGCTTGGCGAACGTCTCAAACTCATCCCCGAGAGCGTTCATGCTGTACTGGTCACCGAACACGGCGTGCATCCAGCCAAGCGGCCCCTTGATCTCGCCGCCCATGGCCACCCGAATACGCTCCTCGGGCAGAATCTTCGCCAGGTACTTCGGCCCGATCAGGGTCGCCGGCTTCCACAGATCAGCCTGAAGCGCTGAGATGAGCGACACCGGCATACGCCACGCCGGGTTGTTGGCAGCGAAGCGCAGGATGCGGTTGTTGATCGTGCGCTCACGGACGACACGCACCATCTGCGGGTCATACAGGTAGGCGCCGGTATCGAGAAGCTGCGCCACCATAGACGGGCCAACGCCGTCGCCCGGCTCGAAGCTGATGCCCTTCCCGAAGTCGTCAATGTCGTACTTGTTGATCTGATCCAGTTCCCTCGTCCACCGAGTGATCTGGTCAGCGATCTCCGGCGGCACTTCGTGCGCCACAAGCTGAGCCTTCAACGTGTCACCCCATAGACCAAGGGCTTCGAATCGAGCCTGCCGCTTGTTCTTTGATCCGGTCAGCGCATCTGCCCACTTGTCGAGCAGTTCGTCACGGGCTGCCCCGTGAATGTTGGAGTTGGCCGCCGCATCGTCCAGGTTGCGCATCGAGGTCTCGATGTCATCCCAATCAATGCGGGTGTCAGGCGTCATATTGAACAGACGCCCCTGCTCCTGGCGGGACTTGATGAACCGATCCACCACCGACGTGGGGCCATTGATCCGGCCCATAGTGGGAATCTCACGCACGCTGGAAGTCATCGCATCAGCGAGCAGGTTGGCGATCTCCGCCGGGTCTGAAGACTTAGCGATCTGGTTGGCCAGCTTGACGGGAAGCTTCTTCCCGGTCTTCTTCCAGATTTGAGCGAAGGACATCTCCTCCGACATACCCGTGATGACCCGACGCCCTTCATCGCCGTACATCCACTTGGCGGCGTTCGACTCCAACACGGAGTTGCGGGGCATCTTGTAGTTACCCGGGATGAGCCCGAGAGCCTCATCAATGGTCGCACGCCATGCCGGGTCGGCCTTGTCGGCCGCCTTCGCCACACGCTCAGCGCCAACGATCTCGGTGCCCAGCTTCGCCGTCTTGGCCCCTTCGGAACCGACCTCCAGCATCTTGTTCGTCGGGTCGCCGTACCAAGCCACCGCACCATCGGCCAGACCTGAGGCGATGTTGTACGCCCATGAACCCTGGTCGTACTTCAGCACATCGGTCGCCAGCCACCGGCCGAGCGTCCACGCATGGCTACCGACCATGGCTGCCGTCTGCTCAGCCTTTACCCGGTCTTCCACGATCTGACCACCAGGCAGATAGCCAGTGCCAAGATCAATATTGCCATCGCCACCAGGGGTCCCCGGCAGGTCCCACTTGTTGAACACCTGGCCGAGCGTCGTCTGCCCGGCGACCTCATTGCCGAAGTTGTTCCACCCTTCCCACTCCTGCTGTCCGGTGGCCAGGCCATAGCCCTGCCGAGCCAACCCTGTCGCCGTCTGCAATGGCGTTTCCGCCACCACGGCGGCGCCACGGATGACTGGCTTGAAGGCATCCAACGTGTTATCGGCCTGCTCCAAGACGGGATGCAGCACGGCTTCCGCCTGATCGGGCAGCACGGCACCAGCGGCCGCCTTCGTTACGTCGACAACGCCACTGACCGCACCCCCACCAACGTCCTGAATACGATCGAAGAAGCCCTTCTTCTTGGGCTTCGGTCCCATCGACTGCTGAGCGTTGTTGTTCGCCTGCTCCAGCAATGCCTGCCCGTTCGGCATCTGCATCGCTGCGAGGTGGAAGCTCGCCGGCACGTCGGGATACATCGCCACCGACCGGGCCAAGACCGCCGCCTGCTCCTGGGTCATGGCGATGCTGGGCTTCTGCACCTGCGTCTGGTAGGCCGCCACGTCACCGAGCCGTTGCGGGCCGTAGTTACTCATCGAACCCGTTCCTCAGATTCCTCGACCGTGCCCATTCACGCAGCAACAGGGCCTCCCGATGGGTGTAATCCCTCGTCGGGTTCTTGGTAGAAAGGAACCGTTCGACGGACCTCTCCAAGTAGTTGTATGCCCGCTCCACGTCCTCCAGGTCTCCCCTCGGCGGGACACGGAGCATCATCCGCCGGCCCATCAGCCACCCCGACGCATGGTCTCAGCAATCAGCATGTCCATGATCTCGTCCGACGGGAACAGCCGGTACGCATCCTGCAAGGCCATGAGCACGTCGTCAGCCGAGCCCGGCGGGATGGGGCGCCCGGCCTGCACGCTCATGCTGTTGCGGCCCGGCCCCACGGGGATGCCAGCGGTGACGGGCTCGTCGGGACGCTGTGAGGGGGCATGGAGCGGGGTGGGGAGTTCCCGGGCCTGTGGGAGCGGGACAGCACGCTGCGCCGCTTCCTGGGCGCCACGGCGGCCGTACGGCTGCCCACCGGCGGCCCGCACGGGCTGGGCGGCGATGTCGGTGCGGTTCGGGTAGCCGGCGCCCGGCACGCCGCTCACGGCGCCCGCCATCAGGTGTCCTCGTTGAGCGTGTCGCCGGCCTCGATGGTCACGGTGACCATGCTGGGCTCGCCCATGTCGTGGTAGTTCTCCAGAGAGACGAACACCTCTTCAGGATTCGACCGGAAATCGACCCGGCCATCCACTTCACCGAAGACAACCACCTTGGCGCCCTGGCCGATCTTCACCATGAGAACGCTGTGCTTGGTCATCATCTGGCCATTACCCGAGCTACGTTCCGTCATCATCCTGCCATAACCTCCTGCTGGGGAGCCCTCGGCTGCCGCAACCTGTTGAACATCGACGCCAGGTTGTCGATCCCCGGTCCGGGCTCAGGGATTGGGGCCATCTCCGCACCACTTCCCGGCATCTCCATGCCGGGCTGCGTCGCCGGATCGCCCTGTGGCGCCTGCTGCGCCTGGCGCTCCTGGGCTTCCATCTGCACCTGATCCCACGCCTCGGCCAAGTCCTTCTTGTCGGTCTCCACCAGCTTCAACAGCTTGATGAGATCGCCCGTCGGAATCTTGGCGGCCGGATCGGGGCTCGTCGCACGGGTCTGAATGTCGGCCAGGACAGCCGCCTTCAGCCCCTCGACCTGAATCATGTCCTCTTCGAACTCCGCATCTTCGATCAGCGGGTGCTTGCGCCGGGCCGTCGTCTTCGACATGAGTTCGCTGCCCGTCAACTGCATGATCGTGATGCCGGCGCTGTTCACGTCCTGGCCAAGATTGGCGTACTGCACCTTGTGCTCGTCCGTGTCGAACAGATCATTGGGCGTGTAGGTGCCACGGCCCTTCAGCTTGTTGCCGCCGACGTAGAAGCTGAGCGACTTCGTGCCGAAGTGGTACTTCTGCACGGCGATGGCGGCTCTGTTCTCGTGTTCCAGCGCCCGACAAAGGTCGTCCTGTGCTTCCTGCACGGGGAAGTCCACCGTCTGGCTGAGAATCTGCGCCCCACGCATGCCGGTACGCACGTTGGTGGCGCCCTGACCGCCCTGCTCTGAGGGGATACGGGCCGTCATCCGCTGTGCGTACTCCAGATCGGACCGCATCTGACCCGCCTGGTAAGGCGTGCTCATCACTTCCTGCTGCATCTGTGCATCGGTGACGAGTCCCGGCTTGTCGTTGTACGGGTCCGGCCACTGCACGATGGTCGGTTCCTGCCCATTGCCGGACACAAACCACACCTTGCTGAAGATGCCCTTCTGGATGGCGGCCACTTCAAGCGCAGCGATCTTCGCCTGCATCCGATACATCGGCACCATCTGGTTGAACTGACCCTGAATCTTCCCGCCGAGGGTCACACGGCCGAGCACGGTGGCGGGAATGATGCCGCCGTAGTCGTACTCCACGTTCTCCAAGATGCGGACCTTACGTGTGGTGTTGCCGCCCCACGTCGGTTCAGCGATATTCCGAGCGATGAGCACGGTGCCCCAGGCATCCACGTACTCCAGAATCTCGATCTCGGTCTTCGACGTGGTGCGCTCCCGCACGTAGAAGTCCATCGCCACGAGGGGATGGTTCGTCTTCAGCCACCCGTACTTCCGCCGATAGCAGAAGATCACGTCACAGGGCGCCACGTCGTCATCGTTGACAAGTTCAGCGGGGTACGCCTCCAACGGGGAACGAAGGTGCCACATGGGCGCCTCCCACTCACTGTTCGGCCGGATCACCGTGGCCGTCAACCCATGCCCGGTGTAGTGCCTGGCCCGTCGTGCCAGCTTTGACCGCATGCTGTTCTTGTCCCACCACGACAGGTTCACCGACTTGCGCTTGTCGGCGTCCTCGTCCCGGATGCGAATGCCCGGTCGGATACTGGCGTACTCGGGCGTCGGCTGGATGCTGTTGATCCTCTGCGCCATGGCGTCCACGCCCTGCACCACCAGGTTCCCCACCAAGCTGTGCTCCGACGCATTCAACTCATGCAGCGGCACGGCGACCTCGCCGTTGTACGTCCTCAGTAGCTCATGCATCTCATTGATGAGACCACCACGCTCCCACCGACGCTCCTCGTAGGCAGCGATGATGGCCATGGGGTCGACATACCCATCGTTCTGGCGCAGCGACATACCGTGAGCGTACCGCCCTGGCCGGTTAGCAGCCGACCAGGGCAGCAGTGGCGCAGGCCCCGATCGAGCGGAGGATGCTGGCCTCCAGCCTACCCCGTCCGAGCCTTACGACTCAGCCGGAGTGGCTTCCGCCGCCCCCCCGTCCGGCTTGCCCGGGCGCTCACCGGGCTCCCGCCGGCGCACCTCATCCGGGTCCCCCACGTCACGTTCAGCCTTCCGCCCCATCAACTCCCGCCACTGGCGTTTGCGCTGCCTGTCCTCCGGCGTGTCCCTCGGGCTATCCGCTGCATCCGGCTTCGCTGACTTCGCCATACCCCCACCCTACCTGGCCATGACCGAGCGCATGTTGGTGCCCCGGCCGACCACGATCAGTTCCGACCCAGGCGTCCTCGGCGGCTCCTGCTCCAGCGGCGACTTCACGATGTTCTGCAAGTTGTGCTCCAAGAACCAGTTCGACATCAACTGGTCCGTGGCCCCCCGATACTCATCGTTGTAGTTCGTAAGCTGGAAGATGAACTCCTTCCGCAACTGCATGTACGCCAAGCGTGGAAGCCGCACAAGCCCAGCCCGATACGGCGACTTCAGCATCGTGATCCCGATGGTCGGATCAGGCTTGTTCCACCCGTGCGTCTTATGCCCAACCAAATGCACGTTGTGGTTCCGGTACCAGTTGCGGATGATCTCATACTGCAACGCCCACCGCTGTGCCGCCGCTTCCTCGAAGATCACCCATTTCAACGGCACGCCCATCCGGTTGAACTCCTCGTGCCAATCGGTGAGCAGCCCCGTGTACTTCTGCGTGTACTGGTGATACTCCAAGAAACCCGGAGCGTCCATCGGCTTGTTGCTCATAGCCACCAAGTACCTCAACCCGCCCATCGTCCCATCGGTCCGCTTGACCGCATCGGGCTGCGGCACATACACCCACGCCTGCACGCCCCAATACTTCGTAGGCGAAGGGTCCACGGTGATGACACCGATGGGCCGAGACAGCCCCGAAGGGACCTGCCAGAAGTCCCGGCCGTCATCCCAACACCCGAAGAGTTCCTCGCCCGTCTCCGGGTCCTTCCCGCCCTTCAACCACAACTCAGGGATCAGCACGCTCGCCGGGTCACCCTCCTTCTGCTGATACTGCGTCGCATAGTGGTTCGGCCGGTTCGCCTTGATCTGCATGATGTGCTTCCAGCCCACCCGCCGGGGCTCCAGCAGACACCCGCCGGTCCCCTCAGGATTCCACGGCACACTGTTCTTCCGGTGGAACTCCGCCCCCTTGCAAGCTTCATCCTGGTGCGCCATGTAGCTGATGTGGTAATACTTCTTCCCCGTCGGCACAGCGTCCATGTAGTCGTCATCGTCCATGTCGTCGTCAAAGCCCATTTTGTCCAACGCATGCCGGTACAAATCGATGCTGGCGATGCGCTGCCCGAGAAGGACCAGCAGCCCCCCTTCATTCAGCCGGGTTTCGCCCTCCTCATCCCACCACTTGATGAGCTTCGCCAGAGCCTCCATCGTCCCAATGGACTTCCCTGTCACCAGGTCGTCCCACACGATGAAGTCGTACCGGCTCCCCAGGTTCTTTCCGCTCTCCCGGCCGTAGCTCGTCCACGTGGCCTCCTTCCCCGCAGGGTCCTGGCCGTCGTCCTGCATCACCAGCAACTCCTGGCGGTTCCACCTCCCCCCGTTCTCCTCTTCAAACCGTCCGAAGTCCATCCACATGGTCGACAGTGCATCCACGCCGCCGGCCCGCTTCGCCCGATCCGGTGCCTGCCAAGGGGTACGCCTTGTCAGCATGTTGCCCAGGTCGGTCATCATGTTCCACGCCATATCGTTGGCGAAAGAACCGATCAGCCCCTTGATGCTCCGCTCCATTGCCGTGGCCCGAGCGGCGAAATCCCTGATGAACGTTGTCTTCCCGCTCTCCGGGGGCATGTTGAAGACCACATATGACCGCTCGGGACTGACCCGCTTCTCCTCCATCAACCCAGCGGCATCCCTCTGCCAAGGCGAGCACACCATCCCGCTATACCTCGGCCGGAAGATGGTGAAGTCAGCTATCGCCAGCTTCGTTTCCTCCTTCCAGTCCTCCTGTGGGATGACATCAAGGGGTAGTCCACCGCTATTCGCTGCCCCCATGGTGAACTCCGCATAGAAAGGGAACCCCGACGAACTCGGAGACCCACTCTCAAAGGTCTGTGCCGTCTGGAAGCTGATACCAGCGACCTTGCATGCCTCGGAAAGCGTCATCATCCGCTTGTTCCGAAGCTCGATATACCTTCTCCACACTGTGGAATGAACTAGACGGGGCATGCTTGTACTATAGGGCCTAGCGATTAGCGCACTCGCTGCGGTCCGCCCTGCGGATAGCGGGATACCGGAACGTAGGTGGAGGGGGACTCTCCACTTCGTGGAGAGGGGGGCGCCTCGGCACATGCCCGGGTCACCGCTCCGCCCTGGTGGCCGAGGTCGGCGCTCGACACCGTGGCGCCGGCGCCACCCTCCCCCCCCTCCACCACGCCGACCAGGGCGCCCCCTCCCCCCTGCCCCCTGCTCACAGTGCGTGGCATCGGCCGAGGTGCACGTGTGCTTCAGCATGTGAGTAGAAGTGGAACGAAATAGCGACTTTCGTTCCACTTCCTGCCCGTTTCGTATGACAGTCCGCTGAGAGTGTCCCGATGCCCAGGTAGGAGCCTTGCACCCTGCTCCCTGGTCCCACTAGGTGGGAAGCAGTGAGCCTTCAGGTAGCAGCGCACCCGCTTGCGTTCTCCCTGCTCAGGGACTTGTGATAGCGGTCCGCCGGAAATCCCTTGTGGTATCGAGCGAGGGGGCGCATGATGGTCACGTGACATCGACCGACCTCCACCCAGAAGACGAGATTCAGCTACTCGCCACCCTCATGGCTGAGGGTGAGCACATTGTGTCCGTTGAGACTGACCACATAGTCGGTCTGGGATGGGACCTCCTGGCAGTGACGGCGGAAGGCGAGACCTTCGCCCTGGCACGTTGGATGCCTACGGCGAACCCCGTACTGGTGGAACGTCATCGGCGCCTGGTGGCCACGTGGCTATGGGCGCAACTGTAGGAAGGCGAAACCCCTTCAGGGGTCGTAGGGATTGGCATTCCCTGCCCGATGAGCCTGCCACTAAGGGAACCAAGGGGAACACGATGGACGAATACGAAGACACTGAAGGCGACGCCGTCGCTACGTACTGCGGGGAGACGATCCCTGATCTCAAGGGTGACGACATGCGGGCGTGGCTGCACTCGGTAGCTGACAGCTACGAGGCAGGATACGAAGATGGTCGGTCGGGCAACGCTTGCACGGGTGACTCACCCTCATATCGCATGGGCCACAAGGCAGGAAATACCGCTCTCGTAGTCATCCTCCGCAACCAGTAGGAAGGCGAAACCCCTTCAGGGGTCGTAGGGATTGGCATTCCCTGCCCGATGAGCCTGCCAACCACAAGGGGAAACAAGATGGAACACGAACAGAAGGAACCGTCCCTCCCGACCATCGACGGAACCGATCTGGTACGGGAGCTTGAGTACTGCCTAGACCATTCGTTCCCGGCACCGGTGACTGAGGCAATGCTTCAGATGGCATCGGAGCGCTACACATGGAAGCGGAATCTCACGCAAGCGTGGGAAGCGTGGGAAGCGGCAGAAGCGTGGAGCGTTGTCGCCGCAACCTTTACTGAGGCCGTAGAAGAGATCACCGGTGATGCGGTCGTGCAGTGCGATGACTGCTCCACCCACGTGTGGCAGGACGATGCCACGTGGGTCCGCTCCGGCAAGACGGTGTGCGAGGATTGCCGTTGCGAGTACGACATGTGCGTTTCATGTGAAGAGTACTTCTGGTCGTGCAATACCCGTTGGGATGACAACGGCAACGCATATTGCAGTCCGTGCTTCGACGAGACGCATATCTACTGTGGCCATTGCGAAGAGTACTACCACGTGGATAGCGACCATGATTTCGAGCACGAAGAAGAGAACTGCGACTGTGAGGCTCCTCACCTGCGCTTCACCTTCCCTGCCAACGGGCATGGCACGATCGCTCAGGATGAGCGACTCACTGTCGAACTGCCCGCTGGCACCATCGACAGCGTGGGCATGGGCAAGATTGCCGATCTGCTCCGGGTTTCCTTCTACAACATCAACAGCGATGGTCGCTACTACGTGGGACCAGTGCTAGAGGAAGTTGGCGACACGTGGCAGACGAAGCGTGGCAACTTCACCCGTCGTCTCTCCAGTGCCTTCCACAAGGCAGGAGGTTTCAAGCTTCCCGATCATGTGATTAGCGAAGTTGGCAACCTGGCACGGGCGCATTCGAGCACGGGTGCCTCATGGGCAATCGAAGTGACCAGGGACCTCAACCTCTCGGCGGAAGACTTCTACCATGGGTCTTCCTGCTGGTGGCAGTCCTACGCTTACTCTCGGTGTGCCCTGAAGTCGTGGGGGGGCATCGGGCTACGCACGTTCGACACACATGGCAACGTGACGGGCCGGGCATGGGTGCAGCCTGTCAAGGTGAACGATGGGCACGTGTGCGCCACACACGACGCTACGGGTGCCGATGGCTACATCGTCTACAACGGTTACGGTGCCCTTGACGGTTACGTGGCATCCCGCATCATCGCCCATCTGACGAGCAAGACGTATCGCAAGATCGGATTCAACGTCGATCGCCAGTACGTCAACGGGAACACCGGCTTTCTGGTGGCCGACGAGGCAACGTGTGCGGCGATCAACAGTGTGTCGTTTGACGATGATGAGCACGACACGGGCGATGCCCATACGTGCCAGAAGGGTGCAGCATGACTAGCCGGGACAGATGGGTGAGCGACAGGGTGACTGCCAGCAGGCAGCCTTCCAAGGCGGTGCGTCGGAGGGTGCGTGACGCTTTCGACGCTGACGCCCTAATCGACCTCTGCACCCGCCAGGACTTCAGTGCCTACGGCGATCGGTTCGACCTTGCGCCGGCCCGGGATGGCCACAAGCGCTTCTACTGGCACCAGGACAACGGGTCCGATGTGCTCGCCGTAGCGCACCTCGACCACGTGCAACTGTCCAACAGATGTTCCGTGGTCGACACGGCAGCCGGACCCTTGGCGGTATCCGGCGCCTTGGATGACCGCCTAGGCGTGTACGTCATCCTTGAAATGTTGCCACGCCTGGGCATCACGTGCGATTGGCTGTTGACGACCGACGAAGAGTCATGCGCCTCAACGGCAGATGAGTTCGTCACGGATAAGGATTACCATTGGATGATCTCATTCGATCGTGGCGGGACTGACGTTGTGATGTACCAATACGAGACTCCCGCCATGTGTGATCTCGTTGAGGCATGTGGTGCACGTGTTGGCGTAGGTTCCTTCTCGGACATTGCCGTACTGGATCACCTTGGGTGCGTGGGTTTCAATTGGGGCGTGGGCTATGAGGATTACCACGGTTCTCGCTCACATGCCTGGCTTGACGACACGTTCCGTATGGTGGCCCGTTACGTCAAGTTTCATACGGCCAACGCCGGTAGGCGTTTAGCGTATGAGGATGATGTCTACGACGCCAAGTGGTGGGAGGAGGATGATAAGACACTCGGCGCTGATGATTGGATGGAGGCCGACTGCGGGCATGATGTCGACATGGCCAATCCACATAGCTACGTGGAAGATGGTTCCTTTATCCTCTGCAAGCGGTGCGGTCCCCTCTAAAGGCGAAACCCCTTCGGGGGTCCACGTGGTCGGTTACCACGTGCTGATGAGCCAACCAATACAAAGGGAAACCATGACTACAAACCTGAAGTCTCTCGACACAAAGGCAATCAACGAGATTGCCTCTATTCTGAACGAGAACGAAGATTGGTCGACAGACGAACTAGACGCCATTGCCAAAGTGCTCGATCTTGTCCGGTCAAGGGTGAACGGTAAGTGGGACAACGGTCAAGGATTGGTTTGGCAGGCAGGCCATTACCACGATCCCGACACACTAAAGCTATGAGTTGGTCCCGCTATAAGCGACCGCACGTGGCGGTCACCCTTCCCAGGGGGGGTGACCGCCTTTGCGGTGTCTCTGTCCGCTTCGGCCGGCGGTACAAGATCATCGGCCCTAAGGATTGCTGCTACCTCACTGACTTCGATGGTGTCGAGCATCGGGTCGGCCCTATCGCCATGTTGGAAGAAGGATAGCTATGCGTTTGGTCGGTTACCTCAGGGTGTCCACGGACGAGCAGGTGCGTAACGGCAACGGTTTGGACATACAGCGTGCGGCGGTACTCGGGTGGGCTGAGAGTCATGGCCACAAGGTGGTTGGCTGGTGCTCTGACGAAGGCATCTCAGGCTCAACCGTCGACCGCCCGGGCTTGCTCGATGTGTACGACCTGCTAGAGCAGGACTACATCGACGGCGTGATCGCACAGACCGATACCCGCTTTGGTCGTAGCCTCGAAGCGCAGGAGGCGTTCTTCGGTCGGGTGTGGTCGCTCCGCAAGTCCGTGTTCACCGTTGACATCGGTGAGGTACACGAGGATGACCCTAACGACCCTATGCGTACGGCGATGCGCCGTATGCGGGCGATCATGGCAGAGCTAGAAGCCGGCCTCATTCGCAAGCGTATGCGGGACGGCAAGGAGGCTTCTCGCTCCCAGGGTCGCTATCAAGGTGGTCCGGTGCCGTTCGGTTGGCGTGCGATTGACGGCTACTACGTTCCCCATGAAGGTGAGCAGGCAGTGCTCCAGTACATTGCCGATGGGCGTGCGGCTGGCAAGACGTGGTACCGCATCGGGGAAGACCTCAACGAAGCGAAGCGGTACACCCAGAACGGCTATGAGTGGACGATCACGAAGCTCCGCCGGCAGCTTGCCCCCGGACAGCATCCGCTCTCACGCCGCACGCCAAGCTGACGAATACGGGGCCACGACCACCCGTAGCACCACG
>Ga0207701_10003125_pt1 | contig 17038 bp, 9 predicted proteins | sample KBSSwiSSwithPhiX_FD_184294 | JGI IMG/M metagenome (GOLD analysis project Ga0207701, IMG submission 184294) | Switchgrass rhizosphere bulk soil microbial communities from Kellogg Biological Station, Michigan, USA, with PhiX - S5 (SPAdes) (version 2) | ecosystem: Environmental > Terrestrial > Soil... | reverse complement strand
GGGGCCACCGGCAGCGGCGGATCGGCCGGTGCCCGCGATGCCGGCACGGGCGACGTCGCCCCACCGGTGACCGGTCCGGTCCTGGTGGGCACCATCGACTTTCGCGGCGCCATGGGCTGCCCGGGCATGCGGCTGGGCGACATCAACGGCGACGGCAAGCTGGACATCGTGGTCGGCCAGCCGGTCGACCAGGCCACCCTGGATTCCTACACGCCCCAGCGGGTGGTCGCGGTCACCGCGTTCGATCTCCAGGGCAACCAGCTCTGGCAGTCCGGCACCCCGGGGGCGTTTCATACCGCGACTTCCGACATCCCGATCCAGGTCTACGACATGGACGGCGACGGCAAGGCCGAGGTCTTCGCCAACTTCAGCACCACCGAGATGACGGTGCTGGACGGCATCACCGGCCGGGTGTTGCGGCGGATTCCCCTGCCGGTCGCGGGTTCCAACGACTCGATCGCTTTTGCCAATCTGCGCGGCACGGCGCGGCCGCAGGACATCATCGTCAAGACCCGCTACTCCCAGTTCTGGGCGATCACCGGGGTCGACAGCACCGCCGGTCCCGCGGGGACCGTGCTGTGGACCCACCAGAAGGGCCCGGCGACCGGCTTCTCCGATCTGTCGACCGGCCACTACCCGCTGGTCTACGACTGGAACGGCGACGGCAGGGACGAGGTGATGGGCGGCTACGACTTCATGGACAGCCGCGGCAACACCCTGTGGTCGGCGACCACGCTCAAGCTGCACGCCGACGCGATCGCCACCGGCGACATGGACGGAAACCCGGCCAACGGCCGCGAGATCGTCATCTGTGGAGACGTGTGCGCCGCCTACGATTGGCGCACCGGCACCCGCCTGTGGCAGGACACCAACTCCACCGAGGCGCAACAGATCGGCATGGGCAACTACCGCCCGGACCTGCTCGGCCTCGAGGTGGTGCTGCTCGATCGCTTGCGCACCGCCGCGCTGGGCCTGAAGAGCAACAACATCGCGCTCGACCGGCTGGGCCGCCTGCTGTGGAAGGAAGATCAGCCCAACAACTCGGGCTGGCTGACCGTCACCGAGAACTTGAACAACTGGGACGGGGTGGGCGGCGACAGCGTGCTGTCGTATCGGCGCGGAAGCGGGGGCGCGTTCCTGTACGACGGCTTTGGCAAGACCGTCGCGACCTTCCCCTATCCGGGCGGCCAGGCGCAGAACTTCGTGCAGCACGCCGACCTGTGCGGCGACAGTCGCGAAGAGGTCATCGTCTACGACGAGACCCGGGCCTGGATCTACGCCAACGGCGGCTGCGACCTGGGCGCGCCGCCGGCGCGCCCGACCGTCCCGCAGCAGTTCCACCTCTACAACTGGAGCATCTACACCGGCTGGATCACGCCCGATCTGAAGTTCTGAGCCGCTTATGCGCGAGGGCGTACACCGCCGGGAACAGCAGCAGGGTCAGCGCGGTCGCCGAGACCAGCCCGCCGATGACCACCGTGGCCAGCGGGCGCTGGACCTCGGCGCCCGGCGCCTGTGACAGCGCCATCGGCAGAAAGCCCAGCGCCGCGACGAAGGCGGTCATCAGCACGGGGCGCAGGCGCAGCGTCGCGGCCTCGACGATCGCTTGCTGGGGCGGCGTGCCCCTGGCCTGCAGCTGGAGACAAAAGGAAACCAGGACCAGCCCGTTCAGCACGGCCACCCCGAACAGGGCGATGAAGCCCACGCCCGCCGAGATGCTGAAGGGGATGTCGCGCACCCAAAGGAAGAAGACCCCGCCGATCGCGGCGAACGGGATGTTGATGAACACCAGCAGCGCCGGCTTGACCCGCCCGAAGGCCAGCCAGAGCAGGAACAGGATCAGGGTCAGCGCCAGCGGCACCAGCAGCATCAATCGGTGGCGGGCGCTGACGTAGTTGCGAAACTGTCCGCCCCATTCGATCCGGTAGCCGGCCGGCAGCCTGACCTTCGCCTCGACCGTGGCACGGGCGTCGTCGACGGCCGAGACCGCGGCGCGGCCGCGGACATTGAACTCGACCACCAGGCGTCGCGACTGCTTGTCGCGGTTGACCAGCGCCGGCCCCTTGACCAGGGTCACGTCGGCGACGTCGCCCAGGGGAACGATCTGGCCGCCGAGCGCCGATTTGAGCGGAAGCGAGCGGACCGGGTCGAGATCTCCGGCCACCGTGATCGCCATCTTCACGACCAGGCCGAAGCGCCGGTCCTTCTCGAACACGGTTCCGGCCTGACGCCCCACCGCCATGGTCTCGGTGACCAGGTTCACGTCCTCGACGGTGAGGCCGTAGCGCGCCAGGCGCGCGCGGTCGGGCGTCACCCGCAGGTAGGTGAGGCCGGCGGTCTGTTCGGGGCGGACGTCGACGACGCCGGGGATACCGGCCAGCGCCGCGGCGACCTCGGCGCCGGTCTGGCGCAGGACATCCAGATCCGGCCCGTAGATCTGGGCGGCGGCGTCCGAGCGGATGCCGGCGATGAGCTCGTTGGTCCGCATCTGGATGGGCTGCGAGACCGCGAACGCGACCTCCGGAACCGCGGCCTCGACGGCGGCCGCCATCTCGCGTCCCAGCGCTTCCTTGGTGAGGCCCGCCCGCCACTGGTGGCGCGGCTTGAGGGTGATGTAGACGTCGCTCTGCTCGATGCCCATGGGGTCGGTGGCGATCTCGGGAGCGCCGGCGCGTGGAACCACGTGCTCGACCTCGGGCAGCGTGAGCACCGCGCGCGCGATGCGCTCGTCGGTCGCGATGGTCTCGGTCAGGGCGATGCCGGGCAGGCGGCGCACCTCGAGCAGCAGGTCGCCCTCGTCGAGCTGCGGGACGAACTCGGCGCCGAGGCGGGTGAGCAACCCTGCCCCCAGGGCCAGCAGGACCAGGCCGGCGGCCAGGGTGGCCGAGGGCCGCTTCATGGCGGCGCGGAGCAGGGGAAGGTACCCGCGCCGCGCGGCGCGCATCGGCCTGGTCTCTTCCTCGGCTCCGGTGGGGCGCAGGAAGATGCTGGCCAGGGCCGGGATCACGGTCAGCGAGACCACGAACGCCCCCAGCAGCGCGAACAGCACCGTTCGCGCCATCGGGTGAAAGAGCTTTCCCTCGATCCCGCGCAGCGAAAGAATCGGCAGGTAAACGATCGCGATGATGGCGCCACCGAAGACGCTGGCGCTCGACACCTCCAGCGTCGCCTGGCGAACCACGTCGGTGCGCTCGCCCGGCGTCAGATCGCGCTGGCGCTCGGCGCGCGCCTCGGCCAGGCGTCGGACCGCGTTCTCGACGATGATCACCGCGCCGTCGACGATCAGGCCGAAGTCGATGGCGCCCAGGCTCATGAGGTTGCCGGAAGCGCCGGTCAGGTACATGAGCACGATCGCGAACAGCATCGACAGCGGGATGGCGACCGCCACCACCAGGCCGGCGCGCCAGTTCCCCAGCAGCAGGAACAGCACCAGCACCACCAGCACCGCGCCCTCGGCCAGATTCTTGCCGACGGTCATGATGGTGTGGTTGACCAGGTCGGCGCGGTCGTAGAAGGGCTCGATCCGCATCCCGGCCGGCAGCGTCGGGCGCAGCTCGTCGAGCTTGGCCTTCACCCGTTCGGTCACCGTGCGCGAGTTCTCCCCGATCAGCATCAGGGCGACCCCCACCACGACCTCGCCCTGGCCGTCCATGGACGCGGCGCCGCGACGCAGGCGCGCGCCGTAGCGCACGTCCCCGATGGTCGCCACCGTGATCGGGACGCCCTGGGGCGTGGCGCCGACGACCACCGTCTTCAGATCGTCCAGGCTCTTCACCAGCCCGGCGGTGCCGATGACCAGCTGCTCGCGGTTGTGCTCGATGTAGCCCCCGCCGGCGTTGGCGTTGGTGCGCTCCAGCGCGCGCACCACGTCCTCGACCGAAAGCCCGACGGCCTGCAGGCGTTTCGGATCGATCACCACCTGGTACTGCTTGTCCTCGCCGCCGAAGCTGTTCACCTCGACGATGCCGGGCACCGTGCGCAGCTGCGGGCCGATGTACCAGTCGAGGGTCTCCTCCAGCTCCATCAGCGAGTGCCCCGCGCCGCGCAGCACGAACTGGTAGACCTCGCCCAGCGCCGAGGACAGCGGACCCATCTCCGGGCGCCCGTAGTGGGCGGGAACCGCGTCTTCCGCCTGGCGCATCCGTTCCAGGACCATCTGGCGGGCGAAGTAGATGTCGGTGCTCTCGTCGAACACCACGGTCACCACGGACAGGCCGTACTTCGAGATCGAGCGCACCTCCTCGACCCTGGGGATCCCGGACATCGCCCGCTCGACCGCGACGGTCACGTACTGCTCGATCTCGACCGGTGACAGCGCCGGCGCCGCGGTGATGACCTGGACCTGGACGTTGGTGACGTCGGGGACGGCGTCGATGGGCAGCTCGATGGCCGCGCGGACGCCGACCACGATGAACAGCACGGTCGCCAGCAGCACGACCGCGCGCTGGCGGAGCGACCAGGCGACGATGCGGCCCAGCAGCTCCACCTCAATCCTCCTCACCGAAGGTGCTCTTCAGGACCGCGCTCTTGAGCGTGAACACGCCGTCGACCACGACCCGCTCTCCCTCGCGCAGCCCGCCCAGGACCTCGATGCGGCCGGCCGCGCTCTGTCCCAGGGTCACCGGATGCACCTCGAAGTCGCCGTCCGGTTGCAGCACGAAGACCACGTTCCGATCCGGCAGCTGGGTGACCGCCGACAGCGGAACCACCACGCGCTTGCGCGCGGGGTTGGCGGCGCCAGCGACCACCCGGGCCGTGCCGAACAGCCCCACCTTGAGAAGGTCGGCGTGATTGCGGACCAGGATGCGCGCGGTGACCGTCCGCGCGGCGGGATCCAGCTGCTTGCCGATGGTCTCGACCTGGCCCTCGAACACGTCGCTCGGGTAGGCGTTGAGGCGGACCTCGGCGTGCGCGCCCTGCTTCACCCGCGCCAGATCCTTCTCGAACAGACGGCCCAGGAAGTAGGCGCGCTCCAGGTCGCCGACCACCGCGATGACGTGCTCCGCGTCGACGGACTGGCCCTGGACCGCGTCGCGGCCGAGCACGAAGCCCGCGATCGGCGTCCGGATGGTGACCCGCGCGCCGGCGCCGGTGGCCGCCTCGGCGCCCTGGCCGGACGCGGACAGCGTTTGCCGGGCGGCGCCGGCCTCCGCCTCCAGCGCCGCGGCCTCCGCCTCCGCGGCCGAGGCCTCCTGCCCCGAGGCCAGCGACTTCGCCTCCAGGCGGCGCAGGCGATCGGCGTTGAGGCGCGCCACGGTGGCCCGCGCCGCCGCCGAGGCCAGCGTCGCGCGGGCGCGCGCCAGCTCGGGCGAATCCAGGATGGCCACGGTCTGGCCGGCCTTCAGGCGATCGCCCTCCCTGACCTTCACCTCGACGATGCGGCCGGCGACCCGCGCGGCCAGCCGCGCCGACTTGTCGGGATCGGCCGCCACCTCGCCGGTCAGGTCCACCGTGATCGGCAGACTGTCCAGGGCGGCGGGCGCGGTCTTGATCCGGGCGGCGTGCACCACCTCGGGGCGCAGGCGCACCTTGGTGGGCAGCTGCTGGTGCTCCTCGGCTTCGTCCTGGTGGGGTGGGGGCTCGGCGCGACCGGCGTCGGCCGGCTTGCCGGTGGGCTTGCGCGGCTCGGTCGCTCCCGGCGTGGGCGCGCCGGTGGCGGGGGGACGCTCCCGGGAGCAGGCCATCGCGGCCAGCAGGCACAGCGCCCGCGCGGCGTTCTTGGTCCAGCTCATCGCGCACCTGCCGTTCCTGCCACCAGCGGCAGGCCCACGACCCGGCGCAGATCGACCCAGGCCAGCGCGCGACCGAGCCGGGCCTCGATGTCGCCCTGGAGCAGCTCGATCAAGGTTCGTTGCCATTGCAGACCTTCACGCAGCGACAGCTGCCGCGACGAGATCGCCTCGCGCAGCGCCGCCAGGTCGGCGCGCCCGCGCGCCAGCAGATCCGCCGCGAACAGCGCCGCGCCCGACTGGCGCGCCTTGAAGGTCGCCGCCGCGCGAGCCACCTCGACCCGCACGCGGCGCCGCACCAGCTCGCCGGAGCTCTCGGCGGCGCGGATCTGCGCCAGCGTCTCGGCGATCTCGCCGGCCCGGGTCCGCCCGACCGGCGCGGGCAAGGGCAGCGGCACCGACAGGCCGACGCCGTAGATCTGATCGTCGATCTCGCCCCGCTCGGCGAACACCGACAGGGTCGGGTTGGGAGCTCGCTCGCGCCGGACCGTGACCAGACGCCGCTCGAGCACCAGCCGCTCCATCTCGGCGGCGGCGATCTCGCCCCGCAGGCGCAGGGCCTGCTCTTCGAGCGATCCCGGGGGAAGATCGGCGGCGGTCGCGGCCGCGGGCAGCGCATCGGGAAGGACCAGTGTCTGTTGGTCGAGATCGAGCAGGACGGCCAGCGCGGTGCGCGTCTCCTGGACCCGCCTCTCTGCCTCGAAGCGGAGCAGGCCGATCCGCGTCGCCTCGGCGCGCGCCACGTCGGCTTCCACCCCGGCGATCAACGCCTCCCCGGCGCGGGCCTCGGCGTAGCTGGCCAGCGCCTGCGCGGTCTCGACCAGATCGAGCGCGAAGCGCTGGGCTTCGCGCGCCGCGATGGCCTGGTAGTAGGCGGACAGGGCCGCCGCGGCCACCTCCTGCTCGGCGACCGCCACCCGGCGGGCGCTGGCCGCGATCTCCGCCTCGGCGGCGTCGACCCGCGTCCCCCGCTGGCCGGCGATCTCCAGCTCCTGAGACAGGGCGACGCTCCAGTTCAGGACGGTGACGTTCTCCGGCGCGGGGCGAATCCGCCGGGCCAGCGTCCCGCTGACCGTCGGGTTGCTGGGCAAGAGCACGTCGGCCGTGGCGCGTCGCCCGGCCGCCGCGTCCAGCTGGGCCCGGGCCTGGCGCACCTCGGGGCTGGCGGCAAGGGCGCAGCCGACCACGGCCTTGGCGTCCCCGGTGCCCGCGCAACCCGGCGGTGCGGCGCGCGACGGTCCGGCCGATGATGCCGCTGCCTCTCCGGCGGCGGCCGTCGGGCGTGTCCAGGTGCCGGCGACGACCAGCGTCGCCCCGATGAGTATCCGGTTCATGGTCCCCTCGCGTGACAGGTCACGGACGGATCGGCCGGCGCACCATGCGCCGGCCCAGCCCGTCCGCTCGCTTCGGTTCGCTAGGCGAGGAGGGGTCTGGGGACGTGCAGGATGTCCGCCGGCTCGGGTGAGGGCAGACGGTTCAAGGAGTCGATCCAGGGCATCGCGTGCGCCGGCGGCGCCACCAGCAGGACGATGGTCGAGCCTGCGACCCTGGGCAATGAGCAGCAGCTGCAGAAGTGGCAGTTGGGTGCGCACTCGCCGCCCGACAGGTCGCCCGGGCAGCTGTCGTCGTCGCACGAGGCGTCGCCGCACACCGCCGCCAGCCCGCTCACGTCGAAGGTGAGCAGGGTCAGCAAGACGATCAGGACCGCGCGCCGCACGGTCCCCAGTATCGCACGGGAACCCCGTCCTGGCCTGCCCTGTGGCAATCTCCGGGGCGGCGATGTTGAACAGCGTCAAGCAGTCGTTTCGTCCGGGCGGGTGGCCGCGTCGCCTGGCCATCGGCGCGGCGGTGTCGCTGGCGCTGTTCGCGCTGCTGGGATTCCTGGTCATTCCCCCGATCGCCAGGAGCGTCGCCCAGAAGCAGCTGGGGGAGCTGCTGGGCCGCAAGGTGACCATCGAGGGGATTCGACTGAATCCTTTCGCCCTGTCGCTGACCGTCGCAGGGTTTCAGGTCTTCGAAGCCGATCAGGCCACGCCGTTCGTCGGGTTCCGCCGGCTGTACCTGAACGCCGAGCTGTCGTCGGTCTACCGGCGCGCCCCGGTGATGAAGGAGATCACCCTGGAGGGGCTTCGGGTCCGGGCGGTACGCCTGAAAGCCACGCCCGACGCCTGGGCCGACACCTCGGCCTACAATTTCTCGGACATCCTGGCGCGCCTGGCGGCCCGCCCGGCGGCGCCCCCTGCGCCCAGCACGGGAACCCCGCGATTCTCGCTGAACAACCTGCGGATGACCGACGCGGCGATCACCTTCGAGGATCGTCCCTCCGGCACCCGCCACCAGATGACCGAGCTGACCGTGGGGGTCCCCTTCGTGTCGACGCTGCCGGTTTACCTGGACGCGTTCGTGGAGCCGGGCTTGAGCGTGAAGGTCGACGGGACGCCGTTCGCGATCCTCGGGCGCACCAAGCCGTTCAAGGACTCGCTCGAGACCTTGCTCGAGCTGCGCCTGGATGCGCTGGACCTGACCAGGTACCTGGGCTTCGTGCCGCCGTTGCCGTTCTCGGTGGAATCGGCGCGCCTGAGCCTGGCGCTGGATCTGTCCTTCGTGCGGCCGCGGGTCGATGCGCCCTCGCTGCGGTTCAAGGGTCGGGTCGCGCTGCAGGGTCTCGACGTTCGCGAGAAGAGCAGCGCCGGACCGAAGCCGCTGGCCACCCTCCGCACCCTGGAGGTGGTCCTGGGCGACTCCGACGTGACGGCGCAGAGATTCCAGGTCGACAAGATTCTGGTGTCGGGCCTGGACCTGCAGGTGCGGCGGCAGCGGGACGCGACGCTGAACCTGGAACACCTGGCGCCGGTGACGCCGCCCGCGGCGGCCGAAGCGGGTTCGCGGGCGCGCCGATCGCGGCCCGCCCCGGCCGCCCGCGGCCCGGAGCCTCCCGGCGACCTGCGATTCACGGTCGGGAGCTTTGCGCTCGAGAAGGCCACCGTGCACTTCCGGGACGAGACGGTGAGCCCCGCCTTCCAGAGCGAGGTGCAGGACCTGGCGGTCTCGGTGCGTGGTCTGTCCAACGCCCCCGGGGTGACGGCCCAGGTGAAAGCGGGGCTGCGCGCGGTGCCCGGGGGGACGCTGACCCAGCAAGGGACGTTGCGCCTGAATCCGCTGTCCGCCAGCGGAACCGTGGCCATCGATGGCATCGAACCCGGACGCTTCGCGCCCTACACCCACGATCTGGTCAGCTTCGACATCGTCAAGGCGCGGCTCCGTGTCGGCGCCCATTACCTTTTCGAGCAGGCCAGGGCGACCCAGACCGTGCGCATCGACCAGGGCCTGCTGGAGCTATCGGATGTGGCGTTGCGCCGGCGCGATGCGCGCGAGGACTTCTTTCGCCTGGCCGAATTCGCGGTCCACGGGGCGGCGCTGGATCTGGGTCGCCGCGAGGTGACCGTCGAAGCGCTGACCACGCGCGAGGGGCGGGTGCGGGCGCTGCGCGACGGCAAGGGCGTGGTCGATCTCTCGACGCTGGTGCCGGCCCCTCCGGTCCGGGAGGCGGCGCCATCGGCGTCGGTCACGCCGGTCCCTGCCGCCGAGGCGCCCGGCGCGGCGTCGCCGCCCTGGACCGTCAGCGTAGCCCGGCTCGACGTCGAGCGCTGGGGGGCCCGGTTCGAGGATCGCGCGGTCAGCCCCAAGGCGGTGTCGGCGGTCGATCCGCTCGACCTGCACGTCACCAAGTTTTCCACCGCGCCCGGCGCGCGCTTCGGCGTCGACCTGCGCCTGGGAATCAACAAGACCGGCCGGCTGAACGTGACTGGCACGGCGGGACTGGACCCGCAGGCGGCCAACCTTCGCTTCGACCTGCGGGCGCTGGAGATCCTTCCCTTGCAGCCCTACTTTCGCGACCAGGTCGGGCTGACCGTCACCAGCGGCGCGGTCTCGCTCAAGGGCCAGGTGGCGATGACCATGGCCAAGGCCAAGGGGAGCGCGCCGCCCGCGCCCCAGATCGATCTCGGCGCCGACCTCGACATCGCCGACCTGGTCACCGTCGATCGAGAAAAGCAGGAGCCGCTGGTCAAGCTCAGCCTGTTCCAGGTGGCGGGGCTCAAGATGTCCAATCACCCGATGGCGGTCGCGATCAAGGAGGTCGCGCTCAGCGACCTGGACGCGCGCCTGGTGATGTTCCCGGACGGCGGTCTCAATCTCGAGAAGGCCCTGGCCGCACCCGGCACGCCCCCCCGCCCGGCGGTCGCGGCCCGCGCCGGCCAGGCCGGCCAGCGCGACAAGAAGGCGCCGCCGCCATCGCCAGCGAATGATCCGCCGCCGCCTCAGGTCAGCATCGCCGCCGTGACCATCCGGCGCGCCGGCGTGGTCTACACCGATCGCGCGATCAAGCCCCCGTACACCGCGGAGGTGACCGATCTCGGCGGCCGCATCTCCGGGTTGTCGTCGATCGCCGGCACCACCGCCGAGGTCGACCTGCGCGCCACGGTGAATCGCTCGGGCACCCTGGCGGTCCTGGGCAAGACCAATCCCCTGGCCAAGAATCTGTTCCTGGACGTTCAGGTCGCGCTCAAGGATGTCGAGCTTCCGCCCGCCAGTCCCTACTCGGGAAAGTTCGCCGGCTACGCGATCAGCAAGGGCAAGCTGGATCTGTCCCTGGACTACAAGATCGCCAACCGGCAGCTGGACGCCAAGAACAACCTGACCCTGGACCAGTTCACCTTCGGCGACAAGGTCGACAGTCCCGATGCCGTCAAGGCCCCCGTCCGTCTGGCGGTGGCGCTGCTCAAGGATCGCCGGGGCGTCATCGACATCGACCTGCCGATCTCGGGCTCGCTGGACGACCCCAAGTTCAAGGTGTGGCCCGCGGTGCTCAAGGTGCTGGGCAATCTGCTGGTCAAGGCGGCGACCGCGCCGTTTTCCCTGATCGCATCGGCGTTCGGCGGAGGCGACGAGCTGTCGCGGGTCGATTTCGCCCCCGGCATCTCGGCGCTGGACGAGAGCGCCCAGCGCAAGCTGCGCAGCCTGGGCAAGGCGCTTCAGGAGCGGCCGGGCCTGTCGCTGGAGATAGAAGGCTCCGCCGATCCCCAGCAGGACCGCGATGGCCTTCGTCGTTTCCTGGTCGAACGCAAGCTCAAGGCGCAGAAGCTGGCCGAGCTGGTCCAGCAGGGCGCGGCGGTCTCGTCGCCCGATCAAGTGCAGGTCGACCCGGTGGAACGTCCCCGCTTCCTGGAGAAGGCCTACCAGGCAGAGAAGTTCCCCAAGCCCAAGAACGCGGTCGGGCTGGAAAAGAGCCTGCCCCCCGCCGAGATGGAGAAGCTGATGCTCGGCAACACCCGGGTCGAGGATGACGATCTGCGCGCGCTGGCCTTGCGGCGCGCGACCGCGTTGCAGGCGGGGTTGTCCAAGAACGCGCCCACCGCCACCGGCCGGCTTTTCCTGGTGACACCACGCCTGGCCCCCGCCGGAGGCCATGTCGAGCTCAAGCTGAAGAAGGATTGACCGCGGCGGGGGCAGGACTCAGACGGCCAGGCTCACAACGCGCACATGAAATCGACCAGGTCGCTCTTCTCCAGATCGTTGAGCTGCAGGCCCAGGATCAAGTTGAAGAACTCGACGGTGTCCTCCAGGGTCAACAGGCGTCCGTCGTGCAGATAGGGCGGCGAATCCTTCACGCCGCGCAGGGTGAAGGTCTTGATGGGCCCGTCGGCCGAGGCCATCATCCCGTTGATCAAGCGCGGCTCGAAGAAGCGCTCCGCCTCCAGGTTGTGCATCAGGTTGTCTGTGTAGAACGCCCCGTTGTGACAGTCTCCGCACTGGGCTTTGCCGAAGAAGAGGGTTTGCCCGCGCAGCTCGGCAGCCGTCGCCTCTCCCGGTGACAGGCGCCCGTTCAGATCCAGCTTGGGCGCCGGGGGAAAATCGAGCAGCTCCTGGAATTCAGCCATGCCCTGCACCTGCGAGCCCCGATCCAGCACGTTGAGCCCCTTGGCGGTCGCCGCCGCCGGGTCGCCGTCGAAGTAGGCGGCGCGCTGCTCGAACTCGGTGAAGTCCTCGACGGTCTTCAAGGCACGCTGCGATCCGAACAGCCGCTGGATGTTCACGCCGCGCAGGGACGGCGTCTCGATCCGGTGCCGGAATTCCTGCGGCCGGATGTCGCCCACGATGTGGGTCCCGCCGTTGGTGTGGCCATTGGCGTGGCAATCGAAGCAAGCCACGCCCAGGCTGGGTCGCGCCGACCGGCGGTCCTCGGTGAGGTTGAACTGTTGTTGCGCAAATGGGGTCACCAGCAGTCGCAAGCCGTCGATCTGCTTGGGATTGAGGATGTCCTTGAAGATCGCGAAGAAGTTGTCGGTGGTGACCAGCTTGCCGCGCGACACGTCTCCCAGGTCGGGCCTGGTGGTCAGGAAGATCGGCGGCGGGAACTCGGGCAGAAATTGATCGGGCAGGTCGAAGTCGAGATCGAACCTGGTCAGATCGCGACCGGTCTGCCGCAACACTTCCTCGATGTGAAAGTGCGGAAACAGCATCCCGCCCACCGGGTGGTTCGGGTGCGGAAGCGGAAAGAAACCCGCGGGGAAGATGTCGGCGGCCCGGATCTCCTCGGGGGTCAGCGATCCGAGCAGGCGGAAGGTGGTTCCCGCCGGCAGGCGCGTGCGTGGTCCGGTCTGGGCCGGCTTGCCGTTGGTCTTCTGACATCGCGACGAAGGATGGTCCGCCAGGTCGTAGCGGTCCTCCAGCAGGGCCTGCTGGCGCGCCTCGATGGCCGGCTTGGCGGCAATCGCCATCTCCATGAACTTTTGAAAGTCGCCCCCCGCATCGTCGAGCGTGGGGCTCGGCGTGCTGGGATTGGGGAACGAGCGTGGTCCCCCGCCGTGCGGTGGCGTACCGGGCAACCCATCGTGGCCCATGCCGCAACCAACCATTGTCAACGACATTGCCGTCGCCACCAAATCAGCCCGCCAGCGTGCCGAATATCCGCGTTCAAGACCGGTGTTCGACGGTACAGCCTGGCGACACAAATCCACCTCTAATCCCGATTTCTCCATGAAGCCCCTCCCATTCGTGTGGCGCACCGACGCTGCAATCGCGCGTTGGCGGTGCGTTCCGCGATGTAGCACGTTGTGAACGTCGCAAACCAAAAAAATTACGTCGTTTGATTGCAACGAATGGGATCGATCGGTTGGCGAGGATAGGTGAGACCCTTTACAGTGCGAATGGCATCGGGTCCACACATGAGCTCAGGGACTGAACATCGCGCTGGTCAGCTTGCCAAATCCGTTGATGACCGTGCTGTCCGATGGTCGGTGCATGATCGCGACGTGGTTGCCGACGTTGCCCTCGATGCTCCAGACGGTGCCGATGGTGCCGGCGCCGGAGAAGCTGCCATCGCCGTTGGGGTCGAATGCCAGGAACATGCCGGCGTGCGAGTCCATTGCCTGGTAATTGCCAATACCCTGGTTTGAGGGCAGGGACTTGATGGCGTCGTAGTAAACGTCGGTCGACATGTTGGAATAGAACTGGTTGTCGTTCAGGTCCAGGGTGACCTGGCCGGACGCGAAGCTCTGGCATCCGGCCACGATGACCTCGTTGGCGATCCCATTGCCGTTGGGATCGCCGATCTCGGTGCCGCAGCCGTCGGCGAGCGGATCGCGGAAGGCGTTGGGGACGTGGTTGGGGTCCATGGTGGTTTTCCAGAATAGGGTGCCGCCGTCGACCACCGGATTGAGCGCCCGCGATCCATCCAGCCCATCGGTCACCTCGATGCCCAGGTAGCGATAGAACCAGTCGCACCACAGGAAGTCGTCCCATACGTGGTAGCTGGGATGAAGCGGCGTCATGCTGGAGCCGGTGAAGCGGGAGCCGTTGGGCGCCACCGTGCCGTCGAGGCCGATGAGCCCGTCCTGGGAGTCACCGAGCTGATTCAGCGCTTGCAGCACGATGTCGATGCGCCCCAGCTTCAGGGTGGTGGAGGGCGCGCTGGTGGTGCCGCCGGTGACCACGTAGAACCAGCTCGACGACGGCCCCAGCGCCGAACCCGCGGCGTCGAAGAGCTGGACCTTCATGCGGTACACGGTCAGCGGCAGCAAGCCTCGGCCGGGGCTGTTGGGATTCAGGAACAGGACCTTCGGAGACCGGGTGGGGCCCGGGAACGGCAGCGACAGAGGCAGCGGAAACAGCGGCGGCCTCCAGGTGGCGAAGCCGATCGCGATGGTCTCGAGCGGCGTGACCAGGTCCGGGCTGGAGCCGTCGGAGAGCCGCTGGTAGGTCAGGGTGTACTGGGCCGTCGGGCTCCGATCGAGGTAGTCGATGGTCGGCTGGTCGGTGATCCGCAGCACCAGGGTGGCCAGCTGGGCGTAGCTCTGGGTCTCGGGCGGCCGGGTGGTGCTGTACGCCAGCGTGGGCTCGCCGGCGAGCAGGGCGGCCGTGGTCTCGACCAGCTCTTCCCGGTCTCCGGCGCACCCGCAAGCCAGGCCGGTGGCCAGCAGTGAAGTCAGGAAGACAGGGATCGGATGAGTGTTCATGGGAACCTCCTGTCCGATCCGACCGGTGCCGGGGCTATTTTTGTCGCGTCTATCTATGGCTGCGCGCCACGAACGCGCCCTATTGCTGCACGTAATCGCGCGCCTTGTAGAAGCGCACGCGCAGGCCGAAAACCAGCGAGGTGGCCGCCATCAGACCCGCGAACAGCCAGAAAGACGTCGCCAGGGGCAGCTTGATCAGGGCGATCAGCGACACCAGCACGTTGCCCAGCGACACGGTCAGCTGCCAGAAGCCCATGATGGTCGACTTCATCCGTCGCGGAGCCTGGCTGTAGGCGAACTCGAGGCCGGTGATGGAGACCATCACCTCGCCGAGGGTGATCAGAACGTAAGCGAACAGCTGCCACCCGAACCAGACCGTGCCCGGCGGCCGCGCGTCGATCGCGCGCTGGACCAGGGCGGCCGCGACGAACGAGAGCGCGGTCAGGGCCATCCCGGCGGTCATGCGGCGCAGCGGCGTGGGCCGCCAGCCCCAGCGTTCCGCGGCCGGGTAGATGACGTTGTTGGTGAACGGGATGAACAGCATGACCAGCGCCGGGTTGATGGCCTGGACCTGCGAGGGGAGGACCTTCACGCCAGCCCACAGGCCCAGGTCCATCATCCGGGCCTGCAGGATCCAGGTCGATCCATGCTGGTCGAACAGCGCCCAGAAGGCGCTGACCAGCAGGAACACGCTGGCGATACGCAAGGCCGCCACCGGTCCTTCCACCGTCTCGGCGCCGAAGCGGTCGATTGCCGGGGTCAGGAACGGCCGCGCCGCTCCCCGGAGCCGCGCGCGCAGGGCGAACAGCAAGACCGCCAGGAAACCGTCGTCGGGGGCGATGCGCTGTCGCCAGGCGAACAGGAGATACCCGATCAGCAGGAACCCCGCGCTCAGGCCCAGCAGCAGCGGCCAGGGTTTGCCCGCCGAGAAGAACAGGTGGCCGACCACCAGGAAGAACGCGGTCGAGCTGGCGGCGTCCAGCAGGCCCAGCCGTCCCCCGGGCTGCGGCGGCACGTGGATGAAGACTTTGCGTCCCATCCAGAACGCCGCGGTCGCGATCAGCATCAGCACGCCGGGCAGCCCGAACGCCGCGCGGATCCCGAACGCCTTCCAGATCCAGGGAATCAGGATCTGCGAAAAGAGGCTGCCGAAGTTGATGATGAAGTAGAACGCCTGGAAGATCGTGCGCAGGCGGAACCAGCTGGCGCGGCCGAACTGATCACCGACGTGCGCGGACACGCACGGTTTGATCCCGCCCGCCCCCACGGCGATGAGCCCCAGCCCCAGCCACACCGCCCAGGTCGAGTGGGCGCCCAGCGCCAGCACGCCGTTGCCCAGCGCGTAGACCATCGACAGCCACAGGATGGTGCGGTACTTGCCCAGCAGCCGGTCGGCGATGACCGCGCCCACCATCGGCAGCGCATAGACCGCGGCCACGAACAGATGGTAGTGGGCGGTGGCATAGGAGGCGGGCGCCGACTGGAAGGCGGGGTGGTGCGCGTACAGGACCTCCGCCAGGTACAGCGTGAGGATCGACCGCATGCCGTAGTAGCTGAATCGCTCGCACCCCTCGTTTCCGATGATGTAGGGGATGCCGGGCGGCCAGCCGGTGCTGTCTTGGTCGGGCGAGCTCCGGGGACGATACGGCACTGCCGGCTGTTATAGCCGCTGTGGGCGGCGCGGGACACTCACGGCGGCATCGGGGCCTGGGGCGAGCTGCCCAGCAACCGCAGATAGCTTTGCACGTCCACCACGCCCGGCGTCTTGCGCGCGACGTCCAGGGCCGCCGACAGCGCGTACGCCGTGGGCATCGTACCCAGCAAGGTCACCACGCCGCCGCTGGTTTCGACGACCACCTGCGAGTGCCGGAAGCGCCGGTCGGTCTGCATCTGATCTTTGATCAGCAGGGTGATGGCCTGATCCACCGTCACCGCGTCGGGCACGTCGTCTTTGACGGCGGCCGGCTCGGCGGGGCTGGCAGCGGGGAACGTGGTTTGCGCCCTCGCGGCCGTGAACGCGGGAACGGTCAACCCCAGGACCACCACCGCCATCAGTCGCCACGTCTCTGGAACTCCCGACATGTGACTAACCCTCCACCTGGAATGGTGGGGTCGCCGGAGCCGCCTGGCTAGCGCGAGCAGCCGATGGGGCTGAAATCCACGGCGATCTCGTCGATCCACAGCTCCTGAGGTTCGATCATGTTGTACATCCAGTAGCCGAACCACAGCGAGTTGAACTGCGGCATGGTGAAGCCGGTGTGCTGGCTCGGGCCCCGGTGCAGGGCGGTCCGCTCCAGGTCGTCCCACCAGGCGAAGAATTCGTGACTGTCTCCCTTGAATTCGAATTCGGCGCAGATCCAGGTCCGGGCCGGGATCAGCCGGTTGTCCTTGTCGGTCCAATCGCCGGACGCGCCGCCGTCGGTGCCCACGCCGAAGAACTTGTTCTGGCCGCCGAAGCGGATCACCGCCGCCGTGCCGGTGCCGGCGCCTTCGGCCAGGGTGAAGTGGCCGTCGGTGGTCAGCGCGTCCTCGAACCAGACGAACATGCGGCCGTACAGGGTGTTGCTGGGCGCGGGGAAGGTCATCCGCTCGGTCACGTAGGCGAACCCGTTGCCGGCGGTGGTCTTGACGTGAAGAGCGTGAGTCCCGCGCGCCGCATGAACCTCGTCGACCGCGACCGTGCCGTCCCCGCTTTGCCGGGTGGTCCACAGGGTCGTGCTGAGGCCGTTCTCGAAGCTCTCGCACAGCGCCACTCCGGCGGTGCCGCACCGGCTGGGGCCGCCCAGGCCAAAG
>Ga0207701_10003124_pt1 | contig 17039 bp, 12 predicted proteins | sample KBSSwiSSwithPhiX_FD_184294 | JGI IMG/M metagenome (GOLD analysis project Ga0207701, IMG submission 184294) | Switchgrass rhizosphere bulk soil microbial communities from Kellogg Biological Station, Michigan, USA, with PhiX - S5 (SPAdes) (version 2) | ecosystem: Environmental > Terrestrial >... | reverse complement strand
TCCACGAAGAGGCCGATCTGATTGCCAATGCTCGTGAGCATCGAGAGCAGATCCGCGTCTGGTGCCCGAAATTCGCGGCTGAAAAATTCCATCACGCCGACGACATCGCCACGCAGCAGGATCGGAAATCCCAATGCCCCATGGAGCCCTTCGCGTACCGCGACGTGCGCGCGCGGGAAATTCACGTCCTGGACCACGTCGGGAATCCACGAAGGCTCGGCACTGGCCCAGACACGGCCTGGCAGGCCCATCCCGCGAGCAAACGTGGACGCCTTGGAGGCGACATTGAATTCCGGGAAATCCGCTGACGCGGCGGTCCAGATCTGGACGCAGCGGAGCACCTCCGCCTGCCGGTCGATCTCCCAGAGCGCGCCATGCTCCCAGTCAAGGGCGCCGCAGATAGCCTCGAGAATCCTCGGTACGGCTTCGGTGAAGGTGGAGGCCTCGACCAGCGCCCGGGCGATCACGTGCTCGGCCGTCAGTCGTCTCTCGGCCAACCCGTTGCCGCTCGGCGCGCGCGCCTGGGGTGTCATGTGAGGAAGGTGGCGATTATACGACGCAGGCGTTGGATGCCCTACGGCGAGCGCGATCATTCTTCGCGCGGCACGCCGCGTAGGTGCCGCCGAAGTCGCGACAGTAGACGGCCCTCATCGCCGCGACCGGAGACCGGAGAGTGCATCATGGTGGCTGGAAGTGTGTCCGGCCGCCGCGGCGGAAGGGATCCGAAGGCTGTTCCACGGTAGAGTTCCTGCGTCAGGATGGAGGGCGTAGATGGCACTGCACGAGATCCGTCCAGTCACGCTGGCCACTGGAACGCCAGCAATCCAGGGCCAGCTGGAAGGCCCCGCGCGCTCAGGTCCGTTCCTGCAGCGGCCCGAGCATGGGTGTGCTTTCGTCATCTTCGGTGCCAGCGGCGACTTGACAGCCCGCAAGTTGGTGCCGGCGCTGTACAACCTGTCATGCCAGGAGTTGCTTCCTCCCGCATTCGCCGTCATCGGATTCGCCCTGACGCCCATGACGGATGCCAGCTTCCAAGCTCACATGGAGCAGAGCGTGAAGCACTCGCCTGATGTGCTGGCCTTTCGCCAGAAGCTCTGGGACGAGTTCGTCCCGGCGCTGCACTACATTACGGCGCCCTTCGACAGCCCGGAAGGCTATCAGCAACTCGGCGCCCGGCTGAGCGAACTGGATACGCAGCGCGGCTGCTCGGGCAACCGCCTGTTCTACCTCGCAACGCCGCCCAGCTTTTTCCCGACCATCATCGAGAATCTCCACCGGCACGGCCTTGCGGGTCGCGGCCATCGTGGCGCCGGCTGGACGCGCGTCGTCATCGAGAAGCCATTTGGGCGTGACCTCGCCAGTGCCCGGGCGCTCAGCGAAACGATCGAAGGGGCCCTTGACGAGGAACAGGTTTATCGGATCGATCATTATCTCGGGAAAGACACCGTCCAGAACATCCTCGCCTTTCGATTTGCCAACTCGATCATCGAGCCGATCTGGAATCGACAGTACGTCGATCACGTTCAGATCACGGCCGCCGAGACACTCGGCGTGGGGCATCGGGGCAGGTATTACGAGGAAGCCGGCTGTCTCCGCGACATGTTCCAGAACCACCTGCTGCAGCTCATGGCGCTCGTGGCCATGGAGCCCCCGGCGCGCCACCACGGGGAGTCGACGCGCGATCGTAAGGCCGACGTGCTCCGGGCCATCGTCCCGATCACCGCACGACAGCTGTCCGAGGTCGCCGTGCGCGGCCAGTACGGGAACGGGGAGATCAACGCCCAGCCCGTGCCGGCCTATCGAGATGAGAGCGGCGTCGCTCCCGACTCCAGCACCGAGACCTTCGCCGCGCTGAAGCTGATGGTCGACAACTGGCGATGGGCCGGCGTCCCGTTCTACCTGCGCTCCGGCAAACGAATGCCGGAGAAGCTCACCGTGATCTCAATCGAGTTCAAGCGCGTCCCGCATCTGTTCTTCTACGACGTGCCCCAGAATCAGATCGAGCCGAACGTGCTGACGATCCGGATTCAGCCCGATGAAGGCATCGCACTGAAGCTGGGTGCGCGGGCCCCGGGCCCGGCGATGTACATCCGACAGATGCTGATGAACTTCTCCTACGGCGACGCGTTCGGCGAGTTTCCGGCGACCGCCTATGAAACCCTGCTCCTCGACGCGATGCTGGGTGACCTGACGCTGTTCAATCGTCGGGACGGCGTCGAGCTGTCGTGGCGGATTCTCGAACCGATCATCGACTCCTGGCAGGCGGTCGGCGCCTCGGCGTCGCTTCCCACTTACGCGGCCGGAACGTGGGGGCCTGCGCTCGCCGATGCGCTGCTCGCGCGTGACGGGCGCAGCTGGAAGAACGCCGTCAGTCTGGCACGGTTCGACCTGACGGGAACGACAGCGAGCGGGGAGCCGGGCAGCGATGGCTGAAAAGGAGTCGCGCCCCCGCCGGCTTCTATTCCGTGAAGGAGCGGATGGCTTCGTCTTTCGTGCCGCAGATGTCGAAGATCTTGTGCATGCGGACGAGCTCGAAGAGCGAGCGCACTGGCTTGGTCATCCCACACAACTTCAAGTCCCCGCCGGTAGCGTTCAAGTGCCTCTGCGAGGACAAGAAGGCACCCAGCCCCGAGCTGTCCACGAACCGCAGGCCGGTCAGGTCAAAGATCACTTTCCCGTTCGGCTCGAGCAAGGGCGTGACGTCTCGCTTGAACTCCTTGGCATTGCTGGCGTCCAGCTGATCGCCCGGCAGAACCACGACCGTCACGTCACCGATCTTCTCCGTCGTCAGCTCCATTCCGATCTCCTTGTTCAGGCTGCGTTGCGGTTCTTGACCAGGGAGATGGTGTGTCTTCCGCGCTCGTCGCGGTAGTACCGCACATCATCGACGGACTGCGCGATGATATACATGCCAAAGCCGCCGTCCTGCGTGCCATCGAACGTCGGCGTGCTCACCGCGCCCGGGTCGAACGATTCGCCCAGATGGTGAAGCCGCAAGACAATCCGGTCGGCGAACACCTCCGCATCCAGCTGGATCTGCTGATCGGTGCGGCCGCGGTAAGCATGCCTCATCACGTTGCTGGCGGCTTCGGTGATCGCAAGCTCGAGCTGGCTGACCCCTTCCTCCTCCAGCGCCGGGCCACGGAGTGTTCCACAGACCTCTCGAACAAAGGCGCGCGCCCGCCCCAGCTCAGTGAGCTCGCTTGAAATCTCGAGCTCGGCGCGCGCCAGCGGCGGCTCCCGCTCCTCAATCTTCACCGCGACGCAGGTCAGATCGTCCCCGAAGGTCTCCGAGTCCGAGAACAGAACGGCCGTCTGGTGGATCCGCTCGATCAGCGCCTCGGGTTCGAGCCTACCGTGGGTCCGGACGCATTCCGCAAGCCGCTCTATTCCAAAGAGCTCGCCGGCGCTGTTCCTCGTTTCGGTCAGCCCATCGGAGTAGAAGAGCAGGACGTCTTGGGGATGCAGTGAAACCCGGATCTGACCATAGATTTCTCCCTCGCTGACCCCTAACGGCAGGTTCTCTCCCTGCAACAGGGCGCAAGTCCCGGTGTTGGCGTGGAAATGGATCGTGGTGGTGTGGCCGCAGTCCACGAAATCGACCCATCGATTTCGCAGATCGAACCGGGCGTAGCAGAGGGTCACGAAACTCTCGAGTTCGATCAGCTGCCGAGCGACCTCCGAGTGTGCCAGTGTCACGATGTCCTTCGGCTCCGGGAGGGTTCCTGGTGCAGCCAGGGAAATCAGGCGGCTGAGGGCCTGCAGGAAGTGGCTCTTGGTGGCGGCACCGAGCAGTGCCGCGGGAATCCCCTTGCCCATCACGTCGCCGACGATGACGTCGAGACAGTCGTCTCTGTGCTTGAAGAAATCGTAGAAGTCTCCGTCGATGCGCTGCGATGGAATCGTGAGCGCGGCGACCCTGACGCCCGGCACGTCGCGCGGCGGCTGGTCGAGCAGGAGCGTCTGCTGGATCTTGAAGCCAATCTCGACCTCTTGCTCACGGGCTCGCGCCAACTCCTCCTGCGCGCGCTTGCGGTCGGTGATGTCTTCGGAGATGCCGACCAGGTACTTCGGTTGCCCGTCGGCGCCGAAAACCGGGACTTTGATGGTGTGCAGGTAGCGCAGACCTCGATGGGCCGTCTGGATGGCTTCCTCCGGGACGTCCACCAGCTGACCGCCGCTCAGCACTGCCCGGTCTTTGGCCACGAAGAAGCTGGCCTGCTCCTCTGGAAAGAAATCGTAGTCGCTCCGGCCGATGGCCGCGCTGCGGTCGATGCCCAACGCCTCTTCCTCGGCCTTGTTCCAGCGCACGAACCGCAAGTCCCTGGCGTCCTTGACGAAGAGCATGACCGGCAGGTGCTCGAGCACCGAGTCGAGGAAGTTCCGGGCGTCTTCGAGTTCAGCCGTCCGCCCCGCCAGCGTCTCCTCGGTCCGCCGGTGCTCGATCAGTTCTCGTTCCAGTTGAGCGTTGGCCTGAGCCAGCTCCGTGGACAGTTCGAGCACCTCGCCGCCGGGCCTTTCGATTTGCGCTCCCCGCTCCGCGGATTCGACCACCGAACCGCTCACGAGGGCTAGCCCGCGCCGGATCGCCGTGCCCCATGTCCTCGACAACGCCCGCCAGGCGAATTGTCGGAATGAGGCCGCTGGTGCGGATTTCATGCAGTTCTCCCGCCGTCTGCGGATCTGGCGATCTGCGATGCCGGCTCGAGCGGGTCGGGAGGGAGGAACGATCGCGCAGACCCTGCGGCGGAGCGGATGGCTGCAGCCGCCAGCGGCCGGCGAATGGGCGAATGTCGATCGCGCTGAGTTTGGACGGCGTGTCGATACCGTCGTGAACGGAAGCGCGCGCCCCGGCTATTTGGAAATCGCCGCTTCCCCGAACTGCGCATTCCACGCATCGTCGGCTGGTCCGGCGCGTCGCCCAACCCCATGACTGCAATGCGGGAGCGGGCATTTGGCCGCACGACACTCATACTGGACCGGGTGCAGGCCTTTCTGGCGCGGCTCGCTGGCCCATCTGCCAAATGGTCGCGCAGCGGGAGTCTATCCGGTTCAGATCATGTGGACAATGGGTCCACGTCTCGTGCCGACGCAGCAGACCCGGTAGGTCGGCGCCTAACCGAGAATCTCCAAAGTGCGAAGCCAGAGAACGTTCGCGCGTCCGCGCTATGTATGCGCGCCTTACGGGCAGCCGATCCTGTAAACTCGGTCCCCCGATCCCTTCCGGGAATCGGCGCCACAGGCACGAACCCCGCTCCTGCGAGGTGTGAGGCGATGGACGTTCGCTTGGTAACCGAGCAGGGCGTTGAAGACCGCTCTCCTGAGGAACTGACGTCATTGCTCCGGCGTGAAACCGGGCTGGTCTGGGTTGACATCCCGAGCTGTGACGTTGATGGCGCGCGCGTCCTATCTGAGGTCTTCGGGTTCCATCCCCTGGCGATTCGGGACTGCGTTGAGCACAATCGTGTGCCGAAAGTGCACGGCTACGGAGACCACGTGTTGATCGTGCTGCATGCCCCCGAGCTCGGGCAGCGAGGCCACGTGCACTACCTCGAGCTCGACCAGCTGATTGGGCGGAACTACCTCGTCACCGTGCAGCGTACACCGCCCGCGTCTCGCGCAGCGCCACATCCTGGCCAACCGCCGGGTTGATCGGTCCGTGGATGCGCGCTCGGGCGAACTGCGAAGGTCGGGCGTACTCCTGAATCTTCAGGAGCAGCCACTCAAGGTTCTCGAGTGTCTGCTGGAGCGGCCCGGTGAGCTCGTCACCCGCGAAGCGCTGCGCCAGCGCCTCTGGCCGGGCGACACGTTCGTTGACTTCGAGCAGGGGGTGAACGCGGCCGTCAAGAGGCTCCGCGAAACGCTGGCCGACTCCGCGGAGTCACCGCGGTTCGTCGAGACACTCCCGCGGCGGGGGTATCGATTCATCGCTCCCGTTGAGCGCGCGCGCGATCGCCCTGGACTCGCCCCGTCGGCACCGGATCAACGCACCAGCATGGCAGGCGAGCAGGCCCCATCTGCCCACGTCGAGACGCAGCCTCACGCTGCTCGACGAAGGCCTCACGCTCTGATCGCGGCCGGAGCGATCGCCCTCGGGCTCATCGCCATCGCCGCCTGGCTGCGCCGGGCGCCTCCTGAAATCCCTGGGGCACCGCTGCGTCTGGTCGCTCTCACGACGCTGGCCGGCTCGGAGTATGGGCCGACCTTCTCACCGGATGGGCGTCAGGTGGCGTTTGCCTGGGACGGCGAGCAGCAGGACAACTCCGACATCTACGTGAAGCTGGTCGGGTCCTCCGAGATTCGACGACTCACTTCCGACGCTGCCGTCGACTTCGCGCCTCAGTGGTCTCCCGACGGGAAGTGGATCGCGTACGCCCGCTCAGAATCGTTGACTTCTAACCAGATTCGGTTGATGTCGTCGCTTGGCGGATCGGAACGCGTGCTCAAGTTCCCCGTGAGACCTCCCGCTACGTGGTCTCCAGACGGACGGTACCTTGTCGCCGGACGCGCATCGGAGGCTGGCGCCTCCGACCAAAGCAACGGGATTTATTTGGTTCCAGTTGAGATCGGCGAGCCGCGGCCCATTACGCGGGCCGTAGCCCCGGCGAACGACGGGTGGCCGGCAGTGTCGCCTGACGGCCGTCATCTGGCCTACGCCTCGTGTCAGGACGTGTGGTACCGGAGCAATTGTCACATCCAGGTCCTCGACCTCGATACGACGTTGGACCCGCTCGGTTCGCCGCGACGGCTCACGCGGGCGCCCTTCTGGACGATCCAGGGCGTCGCGTGGAGTAGAGATGGAACGTTCATCGTATTTGCCGCCAGGCAGGGCGCGTTAACCAACCTGTGGCGAGTCGCAGCCGACGGCACGCACGAGCCAGTTCGGATTGAAGTTGCGGGAATGGATGCGGCCTTTCCGGCAACCACTGCTTCGGCTGACCGTTTGGCCTTTTCGAAATCGCTCGACGACGAGGACATCTTCCGTCTGGACGTGGGAGGCCTCGCCCGGCCGGTGGCGCGATCCTCGGTCAAGGACAACAACGCTCAGTTTTCACCCGACGGGCAGCGTATGGCCTTCTGTTCGGCCCGTTCGGGAGATGCGTTCGAGGTCTGGGTGGCGGGCACGGATGGTTCGCAGCCGGAGCGACTGACACGGGGGCCGGGGCGGTGGCAGTGCTCGCCACACTGGTCGCCTGACGGTAAACGCATTGCGTTCGACTCTCAGGCGGAAGACGGATCGTGGCATGTCTGGACGATGGATGTGGACGGAGGCGCGCCGCACCAGATCACGAAGGAGGCTGGTGACCAGGTGCGGCCGACCTGGTCGCGTGACGGACAATGGATTTATTTCATTCGGAGCCGAGCGAGCGACCACGATGTCTGGCGGATTCGTGTCTCCAATGGGCAGTATGAACGCGTGACACACGGTGGAGCTGAGGCACGCGCGTGGGAATCGGTCGATGGCAAGGGAGTGTTTTACAAACGACAGGAGTTCGATTCACCGGTGTATTTTCAGTTACTGTCCGGTGGCGCGGCACGCCCGATCATTGCTTGTGTGCCAGCTACGCGATTTTCGGTCGTCAAGCTTGGCATCTACTATGTACCGTGTCAGCCCGACGGCAATGTCAAACCTGACATGCCCGTCCGCCTTCTGAACCCAGTGACAGGCGAAGATCGCCAGGTCGCAACTTTGGAGATCCCATTTCCCGCGCCGGGCCTCAAGATCGGCTATTTCGCGGTCTCGCCAGATGGCCAGACAATTCTCTATAGCAGGCTGGTCAGCAATGGAGCCGACCTGATGTTGATTGAGAACTTCAGATGATCGCGACAGAATCACCATAGCCGGTCCGACGTTAAATAGGTCGGCCAGTTCGAGGCCCGCGACGGGTGACTCGCAGGGGTGGGAACAACTTCGGAACAGAACCGCCCAAACACGCGGGCAAAGAGGGCAGTAGGGCCGTTCAAAACACCGGAGTTCCGGAATCCGCAGCTGTCGGCGATCCCCAAGGGCAGATCCGGCAAGACCTGGGGCGCTTTGCGGTTTTGAGCCAGGAGTCAGGAGACAATCTGTATCGACTGATGGCGATGGCCTCGACGTACTCGATAGGTCTCGAAGTCGTTCCGATCGATGGTGAACACCCGTCGCGTACGGAGACCCTCTGCCGCAGTCACCAGCGATGCATCCGCCAGATCCATCGGACGATCCGCGTACAGCTCCATGAGCTCGAACGCTCGCGTCAGTGCATGTCGGTCAAAGAACCACACCGATAGTCCGCCGGTTTCGATGAAGTCCCTCAGACGGTCTGACCCGATGCTCGCCGGACCCAGCATGTGGAACGCTTCGGTGAGCACTGGCGTCGTGGTCATGATCGGCTCCCGGATCTCCTTTAGGGCTTTCACGCACCTGGCGTGCTGACCGTCTTGGGGATCGAACAGGGCGACGAGTGGTCCCGTGTCCACGAGGATCATCGCCGCAGCTTCTTGCGAAGTGCCGTGGCCACGCCGCGGCGCGTATCCGTTGATGGCGCGACGGCGTAACCGCCGGGGCCAAGATCGAGCTCCTGATAGACGTCATAAGGCCTTCGCCCAGCCTCTTCCCCGACGCGTTGCTTCAAGGATTGCAGCCCCTGCTTCAGCGCCTCGGAAATTGGCAATCCCGTGACATCGCGAATCTGCTGGAGCACGGCTTCCGCCTCGTCGTCGAGTCGCACCGTCCGAGTGGCCATCAGTCACTCCTGTATTACGTAGTGTATTACGGCGGTCGCGTTTCGTCAACATGCGCGGCGGCAGCCATCGCAGACGATGACTTCTGAGCGACGGCGATCTGCTGCATGATTAACGGGATCAATTGGACAGCATCGCAAACCTGCGTCTGATGTGGCGCCGCGATCCATCTTCAGCCGTGCCTTGATCGCTGGCATGGATGCCGCTGCGTCAGATAGCTGGCCACGAGGTGCTGGCAGATCTCGCGTTGTCACAGAGTAAAAGGCGCGCGCGGCCGCCGCTCAGCATCGGTGTTTCCCGGGTCGCTGCCCGACCGTCCCGACGTGAATTGGCAGCGGGCCTTGCTGACGTCCGAGTGATGCGGCCGAGCATCAATGCCGCCAAGTTGTTCGGGCGCCAGCGAACGTACGGCACACTCGCCGTTGGGAAACCGGCCCGACAGCCTGGTGTCGAATGCCGACCGGCGAATCGACATCGACAACATCCGGCGCGTCAACTACTTCTGATTGCCGTTCGCGGGTGCTCTACTGTGCGGCACTACACGTTCTCGGCAGAACAGCCGCGCACGGCGGAGACTTGTGGTAGCAGCAGACCGATCTCGGGTCGAGGGCAGCGCCCACCCGGCCCCCCCGGGCTGGGCGCGCGGTTGACAAAGTGGTCGGGGGGCCATCCCCCCGGCGCTTGGCACAACCTGGCACGGCTTCCCGGACAAGCGGCGATCAACGGGCACGAACGGCTGTGACGTGGGACAAGAGGACGCGGAAATCATCAATAAAACGCCGCGTGCCGTGAAATCTGTGAGACTGGGGGTCAGGGGGCGCAGGTTCGAATCCTGTCATCCCGACCAATAAAATGGGCCTGTTTGAGAAATCAGACAGGCCCATTTCGTTGATAGGTCACGCATAGGTGTTGACGCTCGGCGAGAATTGACCTTCTCGGCCCGCCGGCGATTGACCAGTCCCTCGCCGGATCGGCCGTGTCCAAACGGTCCTCCGTCCTGATCCTTGATGGTCAGAGTCAGGCGGGCAAAGGAGCCCGTTACTGGTCAATTCGCTGTGAGCCGCAACACCTGAAGATGCCGACTACTGAGATTGACGTGCGGACAGCGGCCGAATCTCACGAATGGTCAGCAGGATGACGCAGAAGCCGAGCACGTGCAGCGTGCCCACCACCGAAAACACGGTCTCGTAGCCAAAGCCCAGATCGAGGAGGCGGCCGGCGACGAGGTTCATCACGAGGCCGCCCATCGCGCCGCCGAATCCAACCAGCCCAGCCACGGACGCGACGATGCGACGTTCAAAGAGATCGGTGGGGACGATCATTACGAGCGTGGACCACGACTGCTGACCGAAGAACGCAATGCTGAAGACCAGAATCGCCCACTCGACCGGCACGTGCGTCACGAAGAAGATCACCGGCATCAGCGCCGCGCTGAGGCCGAGGGCGAGCTTGCGGGAGAAGTTGACGGAGCGGCCGCGACTGATCAGCCAGCTCGAGAACCAGCCACCGGTGAGGCTGCCGATCCCCGATGCCGCGAACGGCACCCACGCGTAGTAGCCGACCTGCTTCACGTCAAATCCGCGTGCGTCGTACAAGTACTTCGGCAACCAGGCGATGTAGAAGAACCACGCCGCGTCGGTGAGGAACTTCGCGCCGACCAGCCCCCAGACCTGGCGTAGCGCAAGCAGGCTCGTCCAAGACAACCTCCTCGGTGCCATGTCTGTCAGGTTGTCCGCCGCCCTGTCCGCTGAAGCGTGAGCGAAGGTCACACTCTTGGTGAAGGCAGACCACCACACCGCCCACGCTAGACCGGCGACGCCGCAGGCGACGAACACCCATCGCCAGTTGGAATAGAGCAGGAGAGCCGCGATCGCCGGCGGCGCCACGACGGCGCCGACCGCTGTCCCGGCATTGACGATGCCCATGGCGGTCGAGCGCTCGCCGACTGGGAACCACTCGGCGATGACTTTCGTCGCCGCCGGAAACCCGCCGCCCTCACCGGCGCCAAGCAGGAACCTGCTGGCGGCCAGCATCCACACGTTGGTGGCGAGGCCGTGGCTCGCGCACGCGAGTGACCAGAACACCATGATCACGAGAAAGCCGCGCCTGGTGCCGAGCCGATCGAGGAGTACGCCGCCGCCCGCGTACGCCAGCGCGTAGGCGAACAGAAAGACGGAGCTCAACGCGCCGAACTGCGTGTTGGTGAGCGGAATCTCGAGCTGGATTGCCGCGACGGCAACCGGCAGCGATTGCCGATCGAGATAGCTGATCGCGATCGCCACACACACGAGCAACGCCACACGCCATCTGATCGCCATGGTTGAAGGGCGTGATCATACCTGACCGGCCGGCGCCTCCCTGCGGCACCGGACGAACGATTCAGCGACCTGGAGAGATCTGCCGGTCCCGGACCGAGTCAGCTCTTGGGTCCGCGTTCGGTGACGGACGTCTGATACACCTGCTCGACGATTCGCAACGTCTCCAGGTTGTCCTCCGGCGAAGTCTCGAACGGGCCGCCATCGTCAAGGCGATTGAGAAAATGCGCCAAGGTGTCGCGAAACGACGCATCGTAGTCCGCGGCGAGATCGATCGCGACATCTTCTTCGACGTGTCCGTCTCGCATGAGGGACAGCCGGTCGCCATCGAGGACAATCGCGCCGTTCGTGCCGAGAAGCTGCAGGCGATCGCGAAGCGTCGCGGGCTGGCCGTGGGCCATGTAATCGGCAACCAGCGTCACCGCAGCGTCAGAAGCGGTCGTCATGAACATCGATACGCGATCCTCGCCGCGCACCAGCGCGCACGATCGTCCAATGGCGGCGCTGTGAAGCGCGAGGGGCCCGAGCAGAAAGCGAAGCGTGTCCACGTGATGAATGACGACTTCCATCACGAGGAGCCGCTCGAGTGTAGCGAACATGGGCTGGCGCTCGATCGCCGGGGCGCGCCCGGAGCTGTCGACGACCAATCCCGATGTGAGCAGCGTCATCGTCGCCGTGCGAATCCGGCCAATGCGCTCCTCGCGCAGCCACCTGGCGAGGCGCCGATAGTGCGGCCGAAAGCGCCAGTTCTCGTGCACCATGAAGCGCACGCGGCTGCCGACATCGGCGGCAAGTGCCGCGGCCTCGTCGAATGTCGGCGCGAGCGGCTTCTGGCAGATGATCGCGAGACCGCGATCCGCGGCCAGCCGGCAGATCGGCGCGTGCGTCTCGCGCGGCGACGCGACATCCAGCGCGTCGAGCGGCTCCTGTTCGAGCATGGCTTCTGCCGACGGATACACGGCCGGCGCGCCAAAGGCCTCGGCCTTGGCGCGCGCGGCCTCGATAGCCGGATCGGCGATGGCCACCACCCTCGCGCGACCACGCAACTGCTGCCAGGCCTTCAGATGATGCGGCGCGACCCATCCGGCGCCGACCAGACCGATCCTCCGCTCGGCTGACGGGCTGGTCATCGCTGGGGACTCATCAATTGCACTCGGCCGTGAATTGTACCCCCACGGCCCGCTCTATCGGGCGGCGCACGCGGTTATGCTGTCGTGCGTGTCCACATGGCCGGCCGGTCCCCGTGGTCTGTCCCTGAAACTCACCCGCTACGGCGACGAGGCGTTCGCGCGCTTTCTTCGTGAGGCGTTTCTCGAATCAGCCGGGCTCTCGCGTGAATCCTTCGGCCGACCGGTGGTCGGCATCGCCTCCACGGCCAGCGACTTCAATCCGTGTCACGCGACGGCTCCCCGGCTGATCGAGGCGATCGAGCGGGGCGTCACGATGGCGGGCGGGCTGCCGTTCACGTTTCCGACCATCTCGCTGCACGAGTCGTTCGCGTATCCATCGAGTCTCATCCTGAGGAACCTCCTCGCGATGGACACCGAAGAGATGCTGCGTGCGCTTCCGCTCGACGCCGTCGTGCTGGTCGGCGGCTGCGACAAGACGATTCCCGCGCAGATCATGGGCGCCGTCAGCGCGAACATTCCGGCGATCGTGGCGCCGGTCGGACCGATGCTGGCGGGCCACGACGAAGGCGAGCGGCTCGGAGCGTGCACGGATTGCCGGCGGCTGTGGGCATCGCGACGCGCCGGGGACATCGACGACGCGCGGCTCGAGCGGGCGCGTGGACGATTGATGCCGACGCATGGGACGTGCATGGTGATGGGTACGGCGAGCACGATGGCGTGCCTCGCGGAAGCGCTGGGCTTTGTGTTGCCGGGGGGCGCCAGCATTCCGGCGGTCCACAGCGAACGCCTGCGTTTTGGCGACGCGACCGGCCGCCGGGCGGTGGAACTGGCCACGACGGGTGGGCCGACACCCGCCGATCTCGTGACGGCGGCGAGCGTGTCCAATGCGGTGACGGTGCTTCAGGCACTCGGCGGCTCCACGAACGCAGTCATTCATCTCGTGGCGATGGCGGGACGCGCGGGCATTCGCCTCGACCTTGGGGCGATCGATCGCATCGGGCAGACCACGCCGGTGCTCGCCGATCTCAAACCGGTCGGGGCGGGCCTGATGGAGGACTTCCATCACGCGGGCGCGCTTCCAGCGCTCATGCGGCGGCTTCGGAGCTGTCTCGATCTCAGCGTCATCTCAGGTGACGGTCGCCGACTCGGGGAGGTGCTCGAGACCTGGCCGGCGTGGACGGACGATGGCGTCATTCGGCCCCTCGACAATCCGGTCGCGGCAGGTGAGGCGCTTGCGGTGCTCCGCGGATCACTCGCACCAGATGGGGCAGTGTTGAAGCGCGCGGCCGCAAGCGGACCGCTTCTTCAGCACGAGGGCCCGGCACTGATCTTCGAGGGGCTGGACGATCTGGCGGCACGCATCGACGATCCCGCTCTGACGGTGACTCCCGACACGGTCTTGGTCCTTCGCGGCGCCGGCCCCGTCGGCGCGGGCATGCCCGAGGCGGGCTCGATTCCCATTCCAGAAAAGCTCGCGCAGGCGGGCGTGAAAGACATGGTGCGGATCTCCGACGCGCGGATGAGCGGCACCGCGTACGGCACGGTGATTCTGCACGTCTCGCCCGAAGCGGCAGCCGGCGGGCCGCTGGCGCTGGTCCGCAATGGTGATCGCATCCGGCTCGACACCGCGGGCCGTCGCCTCGACTTGCTCATCGACGACGCAGAGCTGGCGCGGCGCCGCCTGGAGTACGCGCCGCCGGCAGCGCCGGCGAGAGGCTACGCACGTCTGCACGCGACGAGCGTCCTCCAAGCTGATCGCGGCTGCGACCTGGACTTTCTCGTTGCGGACGCAGCGCGAGGTCAGTAGTGCCTGTTGCGATCGAGTGGGACACGCACGCGCACGTGATCGGCGACCCTCGTGAGTACCCGCTCGCGTCCCGACGAGGCTACACGCCGGCGCCCGCATCGCTCAACGACTATCTCGCGATGCTCGATCGGCACGGCATCGCCCGCGGCGTGCTGGTGCAGCCGAGCGTATACGGCCACGACCATCGATGCCTGCTCGATGCGCTCGCACGCGCCGGCGGGCGCCTCAGGGGCATCGCCGTGCCCTCTCCTGACGCGACCGCCCAGGACCTCGAAGACATGCATGAGCACGGTATCCGTGGCGTCCGCTGCAATCTGATCAATCCGGGTGGACTATCCGCCGCCGTTGTGGCGCTCTGGCAACCGGCGCTTCGCGCGATGGGCTGGCATGTGGAGTTCCACCTGCCCGTCGATCGCCGCCCGGAGTGGACCGACGTGATCGAGTCGTTCGATATCCCGGTCGTCATCGATCACATGGGCCGGCCGACACCCGGTGCGGTCGATCCCTCGTCGCCACCGCTCGCGCAGTTGATCCGCTTCGTGGAGCAGGAGCGCTGTTTCGTGAAGCTGTCAGCGCCGTATCGCCTGTCACCTGACGAGACTACGCGACGGACCGCGCATGGCGAGCCCCGGCGTGGCGTCGAGGGCGCGGCGATGGTGCCGAGCGCAACCGGCCAGTGGACCGATGTGACGCCGCTCGCGCGCGCGTTCCTCGAGGCAAACGCATCGGCCTGCTGCTGGGGCACCGATTGGCCGCACGTGGATACGGCGCCGCCGGTCGACACACTCGACGTTGTCGCCGCGCTCGACGAATGGCGTGGCGACCGGTGGACGCGTCGTCAGATCACCGGCGACCTCGCCGAACGGTTGTTCGCATGATGCTGGTTGCCGCACCGCACCGCGACTGCCGTTGACCCGACGTGATCTATTCGCTTGGTCGGGGCCCGTCGTGATGAACGACAACGACAGGTCACCGGGAGCCGAACGGCATCCCGTTCAAGAGACCAGCCTTCTCATCCCATCTGCTAAGACGCTGGGACCTGACCAGGACTCCACTGCCGAAGCGTTGATGCCTTTATTTCGCCCTTCAGCCGCAGATCGGCGGACGAACTGCCGACCATCACCTCAAACGCGCCCGGCTCCAGTACCCATGCCTTCCGCTTCTCGTCCCAGAACGCCAGCCGATCCGGCGACACGGTGAAGCTGACGGTGCGTGATTCGCCCGGGCGTAGGCTGATGCGCTCGAACGCCATCAGCTGCTTCTTCGGCCGCTTGACGCTCGCCTCGACGTCGCGCACGTAGAGCTGCACGACCTCGTCGCCGGCTCTCTTGCCGCTGTTCCGAACATCGGCCGTGATGCTCAGCGGGCCCTCCGAGGTGCTGCCGCCCACCTTGAGATTGGCATACTCGAAAGTCGTGTAACTCAGGCCGTGGCCGAAGACCCAGTCCGGCTCACCGTCGAAGTACATATAGGTGAACCCTTTAGTGATGTCGTACTCGTTCATCGGTGGAACGTCAGCCACGGACTGATAGACCGTGTACGGCAGCCGGCCGGCAGGATTGTAGTCACCGAACAGCACGTCGGCGATCGCCGTTCCGCCTTCTTCCCCGGCCCAGAACATGTCGAGGATGGCAGGGGCGTCAGGACGTTGAGTCCCGCCCGGCCCACCTCCTCCGACCAGCGAAACCGGTCCGCCGTTCTGAAGCACGATGGCGGTTCGCGGGTTCGCCTCGAGCACCCTGCGAATCAGCTGCATCTGGACCGGCGGCAGATTGATGAAGTTGCGGTCGATCCCTTCGCGCTCGAGGATCTCGTTGATGCCGACGAACAGGACGCATACGTCGGCCTGTTTTGCGATCCCGACCGCCTCGGCATAGGCAGCGTCCGGATTGTCGCTTTCGAGAATCCCGCTCCCGCGCGCATAGAGCACCTTCGTCGATGGCCCCACTCGCTTTCTGATGCCGTCGAGCGGCTTGACAAAGGTCGAATACAGGCCGGTATAGTTCGGGCCGGTCTGTGCGAAGTCGGCGAACGGGCCGATGACCGCAATCGTCTTGATTGCAGCCGAGTCAAGCGGCAGGAAATTGTCGCGGTTCGCCAGCAGCACGATCGACTCACGCGCCGCCCGAAGCGCCACCTGACGGTGCGCGGGCGAGTCGATCTCCTCCTTCCCGAGCTTGGTGTAGGTCACCATCTCGGGAGGATCGAATTCACCGAGCCGGAATCTCACCCTGAGCACGCGGCGAACCGCCTGGTCGACCTGACGTTCGGTGAGCAGACCCTTGGCAACCGCGTCCGGGAGGTATCGGACGTACGCCGAGTTGTCGAGATCGCTGCCGATCAGGACAGTTCTGGCCGCCGCTTCTTCAAACGTCGCGTACTTGTGATGCCCGGTGACCAGGCGCTCGACCGCGCCGCTGTCGGGCACGATGAAGCCCTCGAATTTCCATTCATCGCGCAGCACGGTCTTGAGGAGGAACGCGTTCTCCGCGCCCGGCGTGCCGTTGATCGAGTTGTAGGACGACATGATCGACGAGGCCTTGCCCTCGACGATGCCGGCTTTGAAGTGGGGGAGGAAGTACTCCCGGAGCATGCGCTCGCTGACGGTCACGTCGATCTTGGTTCGATCGCGCTCTTCGTTGTTGACCGCGTAGTGCTTCAGCGTGGCGGCGAGCTTCAAGTACCTTGGATCGTCGCCCTGCGTCCCCTTGACATAGGCGACGGTCATGCGCGAGGTCAGCCAGGTGTCTTCGCCGAAGGCTTCCCAGATTCGGCCCCACCGCGGATCGCGGCTGATGTTGATGACTGGCGAGCGATAGACCAACCCATTGTGGCGCAGCCGTTTGCCATCCGCTGTGACGGTGACGTCCTGTCCCTGCCCCCCGGTCGGTTCGATCCTGCCCTGAACCGTCGGCCAGTAGTTGTTGATCGCCCGGCCCTCGTCTGCGATCGCGGCCGCCACTTCGTGCACGAGCGCCGGGTTCCACGTCGCCGCCATGCTGATCGGCACCGGGAACATGGTCGTCGGCTCGGTCCAGACGATGCCGTGCAGGCTCTGATTCC
>Ga0207701_10003123_pt1 | contig 17039 bp, 13 predicted proteins | sample KBSSwiSSwithPhiX_FD_184294 | JGI IMG/M metagenome (GOLD analysis project Ga0207701, IMG submission 184294) | Switchgrass rhizosphere bulk soil microbial communities from Kellogg Biological Station, Michigan, USA, with PhiX - S5 (SPAdes) (version 2) | ecosystem: Environmental > Terrestrial >... | reverse complement strand
CCCCTCATCCCGAAAGGATCATGCCGATGGCCGATGTCACGATCGAGTCGCTGAGGTCCCACTTCCGGCAGCTCCGCCTGCCGACGATGGGCCAGGAGTTCGAGCGGATGGCGAGGGACGCCGCCGCGAGTCGTCGCGGCGGCGTCTTCGTATATCCAGCGCGTCAGCGACGTTCGCGTCAGGCGATGCCTGACTGCATCTCAGGCATTGCCTGAGTGGTCATCCGACCCGCGCGGACACAATGTGTCGGAGCCGTTCGAGACTTTCACGGTGCGCGCGGATTCAAGCGCGCACTTCGGATTTTTCGCCCTGGGCAATCGCCGTGGTGTGCATCCCGCGCTAGTACACCACGGCGATTCGCCCGGGCCCTATTTCGGAACGCAGCCGATGGCGGACGAGGAGGCACTGCTCGGCGAGCTGGGTGCGGCGTTGCATGGCGCCACGCTGCCCGCCGACGTCGTCGAGGAGCAGCTGACCGCCGTCGCGAAGCGCCTGGGCCTCGAGGGCCAGTTCTTCGCGTTACAGAGCTTCCTCGCGATGGAGGTTCGTAACGGCGCGGCGCACGCGACGGTCCGGCGCATGTCATTCGACACGCACTGGAACCTGACGCGGATGACGGCCCTCTTGACGCTGTCCCGCGAGCTGGCCGCCGGACGCGTCGGCGTCGCCGACGGGCGACGCCAGATCGCCGAGATCGAGGCGCGGCCAGCGCGGTACGGGAAAGGCCTGGTCGTTGCCGCGTACGGCGTCTATGGCGGCGCGGTCGCCGCCCGCGTCGGCGGCGGCATGATCGAGGTGCTGGTCGGCGCGCTGGTCGGCGCCGTCGCGGGCGTGATCCACTTCGGCACCCTGCGCAGCAACACGATCGACCTGCAGAAGAGCTTCATCGCGGCGTTCGTCGGCAGTCTGTGCGCCTTCGTGCTCGCGCGCGTGCTCGGGCCGTTCGACGCGCCCCGGGCCATCTTCGGCGGCGTCACCTTGCTGGTCCCGGCGATGGTGCTGACGCTGGGCGTCCACGAGCTGGCTAGCGAGGAGCTGGAGTCGGGTGTGGCGCGCCTCGGCTACGGGCTGCTGCGCTTCGCGATGCTCGCGGTCGGGATCGCGGCCGCCGTCAACGTCACCCACTTCGCCTCCGACGTCCCGCGCGTCACCGCGACGCCCCTCCCCTTTCCGGTCGTGCTGGCGCTGGTCACGCTGGGCGGCCTCGCGCTGGTCGCCTGCCTGCAGGGTCCCCGGCGCGACGCGGGCGCGATCGTCGGCGCCGCGGTGCTCGCCTACGCGACGCAGGAGGTGACGAAGCGAATCGTCGGCGAGCACGGCGCGCCGATGCTGTCGGCGTTCCTGCTCGGGACGGCGGCGTACCTGCACGCGCACGCGACGGGACGCTCATTGCCGGTGATGATGGTCCCCGGGTTGTTGCAGCTCGCGCCCGGCTTCCTCGGAACGGAGGCGGTGCTGCGCCTGATCGGCCGCGAACCGTCGACGCAGGCCGAAGAGCTGAGCTTCTTCCGGGTCATCATCATCGCCGTCCAGCTCGCGACCGGATTGCTGATCGCGGGCCTGCTGTTCCGGAGGCGCCGGCCTCCCCATGGCAACGGTCAGGCGCGCGGCGCGGGCGGATAGTGCTGGAACGCCTCGTTGACCGCCTTCTGGATGAAGGCCGGATCGCTCATTCCCGCGCCGTCGGCGCGCAGGTACGCGCGCCAGACCAGCTTCTGCGAATGCGCGTCGACGAGATCGATCACCAGCGTCCCTTCGGGATGGTCGACGATCCAGTAGTCATTGGGATAGGCCCCCCACAAGCCGACCGCGACCGGGTAGCCAACACCTTCCAGCTCCTGGACGCTGCGCACGCCGACCGCAAAACGCGCGATCAGGTCGGCGTGATCGGGCGCCTGGACCAGGCCGCGCGTCGCCAGGCTGTTCTGCACCGCCGTATCGACGCGGTCCTTCACGATCGTGTTCTCGCTGAGCGCTCCCTGTTCGACCACCTTCCCTTCGCCCATCTGGAACGAACGGTACTGTCCGAAGGTGGCCTTGTGGTCGAAGTCCGTCCGCACCTGCAGCGTCGGCCCGCAGCCGACGAGCAAGGCGAGACCGAACAGCAATCCGCTGACGGCTGGGCGCTTCATGACGGACCTCCCCTGACTTGACGCTGGCAACAGGGCGCGTCCCTGCAAGCGCGGCCGCCGGAGCGAACGGCGAATCAGACGCCCGCCTGATCGCCTCGAGCGCGTTGCGGTTCAGGCGGTGCGGAAGTCGCGACGTCGCAGCCGCACCGAGCGCAGCGACCAGAGCCACGCGCCCAGCACGCCCCCGCCGGCGCCGAGCATGAACATGACCAGCAACAGCTGCCAGCCGAGGTTCTCCTTCACGCCCGAGGTGAACGAGGCCGCGGTCGTGCGCGCGGTCTGCTGCAGGCGGCGATCGATGCAGTCCATCCGGTCCGGTCCCTCGCACTCGGGAAAGAGGCCCGCGAGCTGGGCGCCGATGCCGCTGACCGTCGCGGAGGACACTTGCTCGCCCGTCCGCGCGAGGCTCATTCCAAGCGGCCCGCGCCCTTCCGGACCCAGCTCGGCGATCATGCGCTTCGTCGCCTCCTCGATCGCGGTGGCGGTCGCGATGGCGACGGTGTCCTTGACCAGGCTCTGGATCGCGGCGCGCGACTCGGGCTCCTCGAGGGCCTCGACCGCACCCTCCACGGCGCGCGTGCCGGCGACGCGCACGACCTGCTTGCTCTTGTCCTTGTCGGCCTCGGCGCGCTCGCGTTGAAACTCATTCACGGCGCCAGCAGTCGCGTTCTTGCTCATGCGTTCGGCGCAGGCCGGCCCGACGGTGGCGACCAGCGCCACCGCGAGCAACCCGCGCGCGAACATCCAGTGTCGTCGCTGCTCCAGCTTCAACCTGTCTTCCCCGCCAGCCCCTCGAATGAAGATGTCTCTCCCATTGAAACAATGAAACCTGAACGTCGGGGCCCGCAAATGCCGTCACCAACGATGAGCTCGTCGACCCGGTCCGGCAGGAGCCGGGATTGCTGTCGACGATCACGGGCACGATCTCGCTTCTTGTTGCGCAGGCTCTTTCCCGACGTTGACATGAGTGCCTCCTTTGCGGCCGATGCGGTCGCGGTGACAGGTCGCCGACTGTATGAAGTCGTGGGACGAAAGGTGCTCTCCGGAAGACCTTCGAACCATCAGTCATCCATTGATTCGTGGACCGTACGGAGGCGGCGTAATCGATCCGGGGACCGTCCAGCCAGGCCCCACATTCAAGATCAGGGAGGTACGATTCATGCGTCACGGCAGCTCATCGCTGGTATGGCTGGGACTGCTCGCGTTGCTGGTGCCGTTGGCCAGCGCGAGCCGCGTCGAGGCGGCTGAGCCGGCGGGCGCGCCCGCGTGCAAGAACGCGGGTGTCACCGTCGGCTTCGTGCAGGGCTCGATGGAGATCGACACGAACGGCCGGGGCGCGCTCGCGGGCGTCGCCGCCTGGCTGCAGGCCGGCGATCAGCGCACCGTCAAGCTGGATGGGTACGCCGATCGGAAAGGCGGCGCGACCGCCAACCAGCGCCTGAGCGAACACCGCGCGCAGGCGGCGAAGGACTTTCTCGTCGCGCGCGGCATCGCGCCCGACCGGGTCATGGTGTTCGGCCACGGCGAGGCGGCGCCGGATCGCCCGCTGCCGGCGGGAACCGACCCTCGCGTCGTGACGGTGACCGCCTGCGACGTGCCCCGGGAGGCCGCGGCGGAGACGCCGCCGCCCGACGCGGCGGCCGCCGCGGAGCCCGCGACGCCGCCAGCGACGATTCCGGAGCCCGCGCCCGCCGCGGCGGCGCCGCCGTCCGCGCCGCCGGCGTACGCCCCGATCGCCGAGATCCCGCCGTCGCCGGCCAAGCCCGCCCGCAGCCGTCCGCCCTCGCGCATCGGCATCGAGACGACGGTGGGCGCGGGCGCGATCGGCTTCATCGACCAGACGGCCCGCGACGTGACACAGACCGGCGCCTCCTGGGACGCGCGCATGACGTTCGGATCGCGTTTGCCGATCGCCCTCGAGGCCGCGTACATCGGGTCGGCGCAGAACATCGAGGCGCTCGGCCTCAGCACGAACTCGCTGCTGCTCGGCAACGGCGCCGAGGGCACCTTGCGCATCAACCTGACGCGCGCACGCGTGCAGCCGTACCTGTTCGGCGGCGTCGGCTGGACGCACTATCAGCTGACGAATTCGCAGACGAACACGTCCAGCCTGCTCGGATCGGACGACGTGGGGACGGTTCCGCTGGGCGCCGGCCTGTCGGCGCGCCTCGGTGGCTTCTTCATCCTCGACATCCGCGGGACGTACCGCGCGACGTTCGGCGGCGACATGTTCCAGGGCGTGGCGCTGGGCAGCGACAACTCGAACGCGATGCAGAGCTGGAACGCGGCGGGCCGGGTCGGCGTCGAGTTCTGAGCTCAGAATCCGACCGCGGTCGTCACCAGCACGTCGAACTCCGTTCCGTAGACGGTCGTCTCGAGCATCTGGCTCGTGCGCCGAATGTATTCGGTCGCCATCCCGAACCGGAACGGGCCGACCGCCGGGCGGGTCCAGATCCCGCCCGCCAGGTAGAGGCGCGCGTCGTGAAGGGTCACGTCGCGCTGGATCCTCGATTGGGCCGGGTCGGCGTCATCGAATGACCAGTACCAGCCGCCGCGCGCGGAGCCCATCACCGCCACCTCGCCGAGATCGATCGACGCGGTGGCCGCCGACACGACGCCCTGACCGTAGTAGTAGCCGCTCTCGCGCAAGGACTGCTTGAACATCTGCCCCAGCAGCGTGCGGTAGTTCTCGCGATAGGCGATCGACCCGATGATCGCGAAGGCGTACTGCATCGACAGCGTCAGGCGCACGTACGCGCTTTCGCCCCGCCGCGCATACTCGAACACGGGCCCGAGCACGCCGAGCGATCCGATCCGGTCGTGCACCTGGGGCAGATCGCGCAGCCGGTAATCGAACACGCTGCCCAGCCCGAGCAGCGTGCCCGAGCCGCGCGCCGGGGTGCCGACCGGCACGTCGGTGTCGTCACCGACCCTCAGGTAGTGGCGCTCGTAGCGACCGCCCCACACGGTCCCGGCGTGAAACCAGACGCCGTCGATCTGCCCGGGGCCGAACCGTCCGTCGCCGATCAGCGACACCCACTGGCCCGGCGCCACCGCGACGCTGCCTTTGCCGGGCCGCTCGTAAGAGCTGTTGGAGACGATCTCGCTCCCGACCCGCACCGCGAACTCATCCCTCACCGTGTTGCCGTTGAAGATGGCGCGGTTGAAGCCCACCGCGAAGCCGAGCCGCGCCCGCGGCAAGAGCCGAGGTTTGCGGTGACAGAGCGGCGGCTCGTTCAGCGTCGCCACCGGCGCGAACAGCAGCGCGCCCGCGCAGCGTGACGCGCCCGTCCCGCTCTGCGCGAGGTAGCGCCCGAGCCGGTAGGTCGACTCGCCGATGATCGCGCCGGCGACGGGCGTCATGATCATGTCGTTCAGCGATGGGTTCTCGGGGATCTCGATCAGGTACTCCCAGAACGTCGAGGCGACCACCGACGAGACGAACGCACCCGCCGGGCCCAGGCCGTTGCCGCGCGCGATCTGGTAGTAGACGGTGCCGTCGAACGGGTGGCCAACCGCGTTCGTGTTGAAGTGATCGCTGTCGAACGTGATGTCGTCCGTGGTCAGCATCCGCCGGCGCCAGCTTTGCCACTCCATCGCGCGGCCCCAGCGCTCGTCGGTGCCGTGGCGCAGGTACCAGACGGCGCCCACGCCGATCGCCAGCGCCGTCTGCCACGCCGTATTGAGGTACGGGTGGTCGACGACGGGTTGGTCCAGCCCGTTGTCGTCGAGCGGCTCGATCGGCTTCGCGGCGGGCGCCGGAGCCGCGAAGACGTCCCCGGACAGGAGTGCCGCGACGAGTGCGAGCGATGCCAGCAACGAGGTTCCTCAACTCCGCCGCATGGATCCTCGCTTTCAGGTCCTCCCCTCTGCCTCTCCCGGACGCCGGCGCGCCCGGCGCGCCGCCGCCGCCGCCGCCGCCGATCGCACTGGCCACAGGTCCAGGGCCTCCGCCGGCGACACCGTCGCGAAGTAGTGAAGCAGCGACGCGATCAGCCCCGTCCAGCCGGTCTGGTGGCTGGCGCCGATGCCGGCGCCGTTGTCGCCGTGGAAGTACTCGTAGAAGAGGAGGTTGTCTCGCCACAGGCGATCGTCGGTGAACTTTGGCGCCACGCCGAAGACGGGCCGCCGGCCGCGGCTGTCGATCGTGAAGATGCGCGTCAGCCGATCGGTGATCTCGCGCGCGACCTCGTACAGCGTCATGCGACGCCCCGAGCCGGTCGGGCACTCGACGGTGAAGTTGGGGCCGTAGTAGCCGTGGTAGTTGATGAGGGCCCTCACCAGCAGGCTGTTGATCGGCAACCAGACGGGGCCGCGCCAGTTCGAATTGCCGCCGAACATCGCCGTGTCGGATTCGGCGGGCAGGTAGCCGATCTTGTAGCGATGCTCGCCGGCCACCAGCTCGAACGGGCGTTCCAGGTGGTACCGGGACAGCGACCGGATCCCGAACGGGCTGAGAAATTCGTTCTCGTCCAGCAGGCGCGCCAGCACGCGGCGCAGGCGCTCCTCGCTGAGCAATGACAGCATGCGCCGGCTGCGGTAACCGGGCCGCCGCGGGTCGTGAATGTTGCTGACCAGGTGGGGACGATTGTTGACGAACCAGCCCGCCCGTTGCTGCAGCTCGGGCAGCGCCGCCAACATCTCCTCATTGATGACCGTCGCGGCGCAGAGCGGAAGCAGCCCCACCATCGACCGCACCCGCAGCCGCTGCGAGCGGCCGTCCGGCGTGCGCAGGACGTCGTAGAAGAACCCGTCCTCGTCGTCCCACATCTCGCCCTGTCCGCCGATGTGGATCATCGCCGACGCGATCCAGACGAAGTGCTCGAAGAACTTCAGCGCCATGTCGACGTAGGACCGGTCGTCCAGCGCCAGCTCCAGCGAGATCTGCAGCATCGCCTGCGCGTAGAACGCCATCCAGGCGGTGCCGTCCGCTTGCTCCAGGTAGCCGCCGGTCGGCAACGGCGCGCGGCGATCGACGACGCCGATGTTGTCCAGGCCCAGAAAGCCGCCCTCGAAGACGTTGCGGCCGGTCGGATCCTTGCGATTGACCCACCAGGTGAAGTTCAGCAGCAGCTTGTTGTAGATGTTGCGCAGGAACTCGATATCGGCGTGGCCGGTGTGCCGTCGATCGATCTGGTACAGGAAGTACGCGGCCCACGCGTGCACCGGCGGATTCACGTCGCCGAAGTTCCACTCGTACGCGGGCACCTGCCCGTTCGGGTGCAGATAGCGTTCCTGAAGGAGGAGCAGGAGCTGCTTCTTCGCAAAGTCCGGATCGACGAGCGTCAGCGGAACGGAATGGAACGCCAGGTCCCAGGCCGCGTACCACGGGTACTCCCACTTGTCCGGCATCGAGATGACGTCGTCGCTGACCATGTGCGACCAGTTCGCGTTGCGGCACGCGCCGCGCCCGGTGCGCGCCGTGCCCTTCTCGTGATCGGTCAGCCAGGCGTCGACGTCGTAGTCGTAGAACTGCTTGCTCCACAACATGCCCGCCAGCGCCTGCCGGACGACGTTGCCGCGGTCGTCGGACAGCTCTGCCGGGATCACCGTCGCGTAGAACTCGTCGGCCTCGCGCCGGCGTGTCTCCAGAATCTTCGTGAAGGGTTTTCCCAGCACCGCGTCGTCGCCCGCGGCGGGCGCCTCGCTCGCGATGCTGCTGAGGCGCAGGCGGACGGTGTGCTGGCCGCGTGCCGGGATCGGGATCGCGTAGTGCGCGGCGGCCTTCGTGCCGACGTGGGCCGGGTTGATCGCGGCGTCTCGACCCCAGACCAGGTAGTCGTTGATGCCGTCCTTGAAGAAGAACGGCGGGTTGCTCCGGTGACCGTCGCCGTCGCTGCGCCAGCGCGCCGGGTTGGTCTCGTTGTCGGCGAACAGCAGCTGCGCGCCGCTCTGGCAACGCAGCACGTATTTCCCGAGCGACGGGCTCGCCGCCTCCAGCGCGGTGCCCTGGCTCGCGCCCACCTGGATCACGGGCCGCTCGACGTTCGCGTTCCGCCACGTGTTGCGAAACCACAGCGTCGGCAGCAGGTGAAGGGTCGCCGCGTCCGGGCCGCGGTTGAACGCGGAGATCTCGATCAGCATGTCCTCGGGATCCGCCTTCGCGTATTCGATGAAGACGTCGAAGTACCGATCGTCGTCGAACACGCCCGTGTCGATCAGCTCGTACTCGTGGTCGGTCCGCGAGCGGCGACCGTTGGTCTGCACCAGGTCACCGTATGGAAACGGTGCCTGCGGGTACTTGTACAGGTACCGCATGTACGAGTGTGTCGGCGTGCTGTCGAGATAGAAGTAGTACTCCTTCACGTCCTCACCGTGGTTGCCCTCATGGTTGGTGAGGCCGAAGAGGCGTTCCTTGACGATCGGATCGCGTCCGTTCCACAACGCGAGCGCAAAGCAGAGGACCTGGCAATCGTCGGAGATTCCGCCGATGCCGTCCTCGCCCCAACGGTAGGCGAACGATCGGGAGACATCGTGACTGACGTACGTCCACGCGTCGCCGCTGGTGCCGTAGTCTTCGCGGACGGTTCCCCACTGGCGCTCGCTCAGATAAGGACCCCACTTCCGCCACGGCGCTGCCTGCGTACGCGCAGCGACGAGACGTCTCCCCTCTGCGTTCATCCCGCCCCCTCCCGGGTTCCAACCTGACGACGAGGTAAGCTCACGCAACGCGCGCTCACCGACGGTGAAGCAGAATGCGTCTGGCGCTTACACCGTCGGTGGTTGCAAAGTGCAGGTCACGGCGCAACGTTGACGACGTGTCGAGCGCACAGGAGTTCGAGGCGCGCATACTCGTAGTGGAAGACGATCCGGAAGCGCGGGCGACGCTGGAACTCCTGCTGGGCGCGAAGTGGGCCGTGACGGCGGTGGAGCGCGGCGACGTCGCGCGCGACACCGCGCGCGCGGTGCCGTTCGATCTCCTCCTGGCCAACGTGCAGATGCCCGGCCTCGACGGCATCAACCTCGTGAAACAGATGCGCGCCGAGCGCGCCACGCAGGACGTCTCGGTGATCCTCATGTCGCGCACGACGGGGCATCACGAGACCATCGCGGGTCTCGAGGCCGGCGCCGACGACTTCCTCGTGAAGCCGTTCTCCGGGCGCGAGCTGCTGGTGCGCGTGCAGACCCGCCTCGAGCTGACCGCGATGCGCCGCCGGAACGCCCAGCAGGAAGAGGCGCTGGCGAGCCTGCAGCGGACGCTGAAGGCGCGCGACGAATTCCTGTCCGCCGCGTCGCACGAGCTGCGCACGCCGATCACGACCCTCAGCCTGCAGACGGACGGCCTTCTCAGCCTGCCGAGCGCCGGCAACAACGGCGGCCGCCGTACCACCGACGAACGGATGCTGCGCCGCCTCACCGCCATTCGCCGGCAGGTCGTCCGTCTCAATCAGCTCGTCGACCAGCTGCTGGACGTGTCGCGGCTGATCGAAGGCCGGCTGGAGCTGCGCCCCGAGCCGGTCGATCTGCAGGCGCTGGTCGTCGAGGCGATCGATCTGATGCGCGAATCCGCGACGCAGGCCGGATCGCCGGTGCTGCTGCGCCTGCGTCCCGAGGTGCTCGGCCATTGGGACCGCGTCCGCATCGGCCAGGTGATCACGAACCTGCTGTCCAACGCGATCAAGTTCGGCTGCGGCCGCCCGATCGAGGTCGAGCTGGACGCCGACGAGAACAGCGCGCGCGTCCAGGTCCGCGACGCCGGCGAAGGCATTCTGCCCCAGGAGCAGGAGCGGATCTTCCAGCGCTTCGAGCGGGCCACGTCGGTGCAGCGCCATCCGGGCCTGGGGCTCGGGCTGTGGATCTGCAAGCAGATCGTCGACGCCAGCCACGGGACGATCTCCGTTCAGAGCGAGCCGGGGCACGGTTCCACGTTCAGCGTGGAGCTCCCGAGGGACTCGTGACCGCACGCCCACGCCTGCTGGTCGTCGACGACGACGTCGCGCTGTGTGAGAGCCTGGCGGACGCACTGACCGACGCCGGGTACGACCCGGTGACGGCCGGCGACGGCGCGCGCGCTCTCGCGCTGACGCACGCGGAGCAGCCGCCCCAGCTGATCTTGCTCGATCTGATGATGCCCGAGATGAACGGCTGGGAGTTCCGCCAGCTGCAGCTGAGTGACGAGACCGTCAAGAACATCCCCGTCGTCGTCATGACGGCCAGCCGCGACCTGCGGCGCCACCCCGTCGACGCCGACGCTTTCCTGTTCAAGCCGTTCACGCTCGACGATCTCCTGGCGCAGGTGCAGCGCGTGGTGCGGCCCGACGCCGGCGCCTGACGCCGTCAGGCCGCGCGCCGCCGCAGGCGTGCCCGCCGGCGCCTCACGCCCGGGTCCTGCCGCGGCAGCCAGTGCATCCGTCTCGCGATCCAGTACTGCAGGACCGCGATGCCGATCAGGAACGCGCACAGCAACGGAAACGCCCAGCGCGAGTCGTGGAGTGGAATTCCGCCAACGTTCACGCCCAGCAGACCGGTGATGAACGACAGCGGCAAGACAACCGCCGAGATGAGGGTCAGCACGTAGAGCCGATCGCCCAGCAGCGTCGCGAGATTGTTCTGCACGAAGTCGTCGATGCCGTGGAGGCGGTCGATCACGTCGTCCAGCAGGTCGACTGTCTCTTCCGTCTCGCGCGCCAGCTCGCGCCAGCGCCCCCGGTTCGCGTCGACCAGATCCGTTCCGCCCAGCGCCGCGAGGCTGACGGTGGCGGCGCGGAGGCTGCTGACCCGCCGGCGCAGCAGCGTCGACTGGCGCCGGACCTCGTGCAACGCTTCCACCTCGCCGTGAACGTCGGCGTCGAAGCTGCGATCTTCCAGGTTCGCCACCCGCTTGTCGTGATCCAGCACCTCGGACAGATAGCTGTCGCTCCAGAATCGCAGCACCTCCACGACGAGCTCGCCGGGGCTGCGCGGCCCCTGCCCGACCCGCAAGGCGTCGCGGACCCGCTCGAGCATCGGTTCCGGTCGTGAGAAGTCGCCAAGGACGATGACCCGTGATCGCCAGGCCACCATCCGGGCGGCGCCGCCGTTCAGCTCGCGGACGTCGGCGCGCAATGGCGCCTCCAGCGCCAGGACGGCCACGCGGTCGCCCGACTGGTCGAACGCGGCCGCCCACGTGCGCCGCACCGGACCCAGCAGCGCCTCGCGGTCCGACGGCGCCAGGTCGCAGTTCTCCGCGAACCACGCGAGCGCCCGCGGCTCGAGGTAATTCAGCACGATCACGGAGGGTTCCGGGACCGGTGGCCACGGCTCGTCGAGATCGATCGCCGCGCGCATGCCTCCGGTACCATCCAGGACGATTGCGAACCCCGTCGGCATCGGACCAATCGGATGTTGGTCATCGACGTGCGAAGACGGCTGTCGGTCGAATTCGTGAAACGAACGGAAAGCGGTTCTGGGGAGAATCAGATATCGACTGAGAAGACGGGAGCAGTCGCCGCCTTACCATCGCCGTCGTGAGGCTCGAACTGATGTCAGTGAGTCACCTGAAGTGGCAGGTAAACGGCGAACGTCGCGCCCGCCCCAGGTCGGCTGTCGACCCGAACGGCGCCACCGAGTTGTTCGACGATGCTGCGTACGATGAACAGACCCAGTCCGAGCCCGTCGGATTGGCCGTTCGTGACGGCGCGCTTGAACGGCTCGAAGATCCGCGCGTGCATTTCGGGCGCGATCCCGACACCGCTGTCGATCACCTGCAGGCGCACACCCCGGCGTGGCTTGTCGGCGCCCGCGCGAATGACGACCGGGCGGCCCTGCCCGTACTTGATCGCGTTGGCGACCAGGTTGGTCACCACCTGGCTCAAACGCGGACGATCCCAGCGGCCGACGATCGGGCCCTCCACCTCCAGCTTCAACTTCGAGCCCGCCCCCGCGGCCTGCACCTCCATCTGGGAGCTGACCTCCCGGATCAGCGCGCAAAGATCGAACGACGTGAGTTCGAGCTCGAGCTGACCAGAGCGGATCCGTCCGAGGTCGAGGAGGTCGTCAATGAGGCGGGCAACGCGCCGTTCCTCCTTGATCATGATTTCCAGCATCCGGCTGGCCTTGGGGGCCAGCGGCATGCGGCTTCGCTTGAGGGACTGGAGGCACAGGCGGACAGAGCAGAGGGGTCCACGCAGCTCGTGCGCGGCGATCGAGATCAGGCGTTCCCTGTCGCCCACGGCATCGACCAGCCTGCGGTGCTCGCGGACGTTGCCGATCGCGAGCGCCAGGCGCTCGCCCAGCTCCAGCGCGAGGGCCAGGTCGGCGGCGCTGTGAACCATGCCGTCGCGCCTCGCGAAGCTGATCGCGCCGAAGCGATCGACGCCGGCGCCGATCGGGGCGCTGATTCGCGAACGCTCGCCTTCCAGGCGAATCTCGCCGCGGGTCACGGACGCGAGATCGGACGGCGCCTCGATCCAAGCCTCCTGCGTGGCCCTGACTTCCAGAATCCGCGTCGGCGCCTTTCCGACAATCCGATCGACAACGCAAATGTCACCGAGAACGCAGAGGGCGGAGCGACCGACGGCTTCGAGCATCGGCTCGATTTCCAACGAAACGAAATGACGACTGACGTTGGCGAGAAACATCGCATGGCTGGGTACGTTCTTCGTCGCCGACGCCTCTTGCACCGTTTGCATCGCTCTCCCGTCCTCTCCGTGATCGCTACATGCCAGATGGATCCTTCGTTCGCTAGATGTGAAACGCGGCGCGCGCGGCGGCGTCTCCTGTTTGAGGCGATCCCTTACCGCGCAAAACGAAAAACACTTTCAATTCGAAATGGACAAGAGAACGTCGTGCGTTGTACAAAATCTTCCAACTCGAAAAGGCATCTCCCAAGGTTCGCAGGGGGGGGGAGCGGCAGGATTGCGTATGACGTGGAACCGAATGCGGAGCTGACCAGAAACACGCGGCGAGTCCCCTCGCTTGCGATCGAGCGCGGCGGCGAGCTTTGCGTCGCGAGGAGCTTCTCGTGACCAAGATCTTCCTCGTCGATGACCATCCCTTGTTCCGGGCTGGTATCCGCCAGAGCCTCGCTCCTTACATGGAGTTCTGCGTCGTCGGCGAAGCCGGCAACGCGCGCGACGCCTTCGTTGCGATCGACACGCATCGTCCCGACATCGTCCTGATGGACATCGCGTTGCCCGGGATGGACGGCGTGATTGCGACGCGCGAGATCAGGCGGCGCACACCGCGCACCCGCGTCCTGATCTTCTCGGTTCACGATCAGATCGGGGACGTCCTCGATGCGCTGGACGCCGGCGCTGCGGGCTACGCGCTGAAGACGGAAGGAACGGACGCGCTCGTGGCGGCGCTGCGCTGCGTGCTGCGCAACGATCGCTACGTCGCGCCCCTGCTGTCGCCGCGGCTCGCCAGCTACGAGTCGCGCCGGTCGAAGCCCGCCGACACGTTGTCAATCCTTTCGGTGCGCGAGCGCGAGGTCTTTCGTCTCGCCGCGGACTGCCTCCTGACGCGAGAGATCGCGCGCGAGCTCTGCATCTCGCGCAAGACGGTCGACACACACTTGTATCGCATTCACCGAAAGTTGGGATTGCGGACGTCGGCCGAGTTGGTAAGGCTTGCCTGCAATCTCGGACTCATTCATCGTGGCGGTGCGCGAGATGTTTTCGCGCCTGGTGGCGAGGCGGTTGTCGTTGAAGGGTTGGAGGGTGCGTAAATGAGGGACATCCGGGAAATCGTTCGCGAGTCCGATGCGGTTGATCTACTCCGCCACGAACTGAGCACGCCGGTTGCGACCGCGTTGCTCTACATCGGAATCGCGGAGAGCTACGCCGCCCGGAACCCGGGAGATCCGATTGCGCCCGCGTTGCGCATCGTGCGCTCCGAGGTGCAACGGTTGAAGGTGCTCCTGGAGAACATGACGGAGCTGCAGCGCTCCGGTCGGCCCTACCTGCGGCCCAGGTTCATAGATATCGGCGCGACGGTGCGGGCGACGGTGAAGCGCGTGCTCACCACGTTCGCGGGCACCGAGAGCGTCTCGATCGCCGGTCCTTCGCACACCGTTCAAGGTTGGTGGGATCCGACCGCGGTCGAACAGATCGTCAGCAACCTGCTCACGAACGCGCTGAAGTTCGGCCACGGCCGCGGCGTTCGCCTGGTCGTGCGCGAGGCACCGGCCGGCGTGACCATCTCGGTGCGCGATCAGGGCGCCGGCATCGGCGCGTCAGAACGGCTGCGCATCTTCAAGCGCTACGAGCACGCACCCGCCGCGCAAGGCGGCGGCATGGGTCTCGGTCTGTGGGTTGTCCGCGAGCTGGTCATGGCTCACGGCGGTCGCATCACCGTCCAGAGCCGCAAGGGCCGCGGCACGACGTTCACCGTCCTTCTTCGCGCGCAGGCGCCGCTCGTTGCGGGCGAGCGAACCAGCGCTCTCCGGCGGCTACCTCCCCAGCGCACCCCGATGCGGACAGTCTCGGCCAAGGCGAGCCCGCGTCCGACGTTCCCGCCCTACTGGCAGGATCGCCTGAGCAAGTCGCAGGAGAAGCTGCCGTTGGCGCCGCGCACCGAGATCGACGTCGCGCCGACCTCGATGATGACGTCGCCGTCGCTGACGGCGTACCTGAAGGCGAGCTGGCCGTCGAGGCTCCGGAAGTCGAACGACGTCTCCACGGTGCGATCGTCGGTGCCGAGACGGCCGCTGAAGATGAGCAGGAACTTCGCGTCGCCCACCGCCCGCGGCAGCGGGCCGTAGAGGCGAACGTCCAGCGTCCCCTCGATTGACAGGTTCACCGAGGGCGACGGCGTGATGGTCAGGCCGCCCGGGACCAGGTCGAGCGGATCGAGGCGCGTCTTGCATGCGGTCGCGCCGCCCCACAGGTCCGGCCGCAAGATCCCGTCGTCGACGACCCCGGTCAGCTCCAGGAAGCCGTTGGCGGCCTCGTCGGGCAGGCCGGGCGTGTCGCCCCAGCCGCGGCAGATCCGTTTCATGACGACGACCGCGTCGATGATCGTGCGCTTCGTCGTGTCGGCGCCGTCCTCGGTGTCGGACGTCAGGCTCGCGTCGTCGAGTCGTATCGAGACCCGCTCCAGGCCCTCCGCGATGAGCAGCGGAAGCCAGTTGATTTGCATCTGATCGATCCGGGCCTCGATGTCGTCCAGCTTGGCTTCGATGTTCGCGACGTCGATCGTCCCTGTCGGGTTGTCGTAGATCGCCGCCACCATGTCGACCTCGGCCTGGCGCGGCGGATCGGGCAGCGTCACCTCCGATACGCAGCCGGACGCGGCCACCGCCGCGAGCAGCATCGCGAGCGCTGCCGTCAGCGTCGTTCGCTTCACAGGATCACCGCCAGCGAAACGTCGGGCACGAAGCCGAGGTGCGGGGACGGAACGTCCAGGCCCGGCAAGAAGTAGTAGCCGTAGCCGGCCCCGACGCTCAGGTGAACGTGCTTCCACAAGAACGCGGCGCCGCCGACGACGTTCCACGGATGATCAACGCGCGGCTGTGCGGTGCCGTCGATGTTGACTGACGTGTACGGGTCGACGTTGCTGGTCGCGTCGAACGCGAGCCGCCCCGTATACAGCTGCACGCGTCCGGTCGCGGTGAGCGAGAAGATCCGCGTCAGGCGCACCTCGACCACCGTTCCCGTTTGCAGCGCCTGCGCGGCGACCTTTCCATCGAAGCCGGAGTCGTGCAGATCGCCGGTGCCGAACGCGTGCACGAAGAGATAGGTCAGCTCCTCGTGGAGCCAGACCCGCGGGTGAAGCCGAAACGATCCAAACAGCGACGCCGGAACCGCGATCATCGAGCCGGACGCGCTGCCGTTCTCTTTCAGGATGCCGTAGTACCCCGCGCCCAGCAGCGTCAGCGTCACCGGCCCCCGATGGAAGAACTGCACGTGGACGTGCAGGTTGGGGATCAGGATCGACACGACGGCGCGCGCTGCCCACGCGGGCGGATCGGTCCCGATCGAGACCTTGTCGGTCAGCCCGTACTCGAACGCGAGGATGCCCAGCTTCAGACGTCGCGCGCCGACCAGATACGCCGTCTTCTCCTGCAGCAGGGGCAGAACCTCGGTCGCCGGCGGCGGCGTCTCGCCCACGCTGGCACTCAGCTCGGCGGTCGTCTCGGCGTGGGCGTTCGCCGCACCGACCAGAAACGCACATATCAGGATCACCCCCAGGACTGCCGGTCGGTGCATTCGTCCTCCGGCGGGACACGTTGCGAACGGACCCGGCGAATGGCCTGTCAGCCCCCGACTGAAACGGTCGTTGTTGCCGAAAAATCGGTTGCTTTAACCATCCGGGGAACCCTGGAAAAACAAGTGTGTAAGTCGATTACTGATCTTCGGGGTGGGGGGAAGAATTGACGCGTTGCCCGTATATAAATCGCCACGACACTCGACACCCGGAGACTGCCCGCCATGAGAATCGTCCTCGTCGATGACCACACCCTGTTTCGGATGGGCGTGCGCCACGTCCTCACCAACACACCCGGCCACGAGGTCGTGGGCGAGGCCAGTACCGCCCGCAGCGCGTTCCGGATCGTGGATGCGCTCGCCCCCGACGTCGTCCTGATGGACATCGCGATGCCCGGGATGGACGGCGTCCTGGCGACCCGCGAGATCGGCCGCCGTGCGCCCAAGGCGCGCGTGCTGATCGTCAGCGCGCACGATCAGGTGAACGACGTGCTCGACGCGCTGGAGGCCGGCGCGGCCGGCTACGCGCTGAAGAGCGACGGGCCCGAGACGCTCATCGAGGCGATCCGCGTGGTCAGCCGCGGGCAGCGGTACGTGGCGGCGCAGCTGGCGCCGCGCCTGGCGGCGTTCGAGGGCCGGCGGCGGCGCGCGAGCGACGTCCTCGGCATCCTCTCGGCGCGCGAGCGCGAGGTCTTTCGCCTCGCGTCCGAGTGCGTGATCGCGCGCGACATGGCGCGCGAGCTGTGCATCGCGCGCAAGACCGTCGACACGCACCTGAATC
>Ga0207701_10003122_pt1 | contig 17039 bp, 12 predicted proteins | sample KBSSwiSSwithPhiX_FD_184294 | JGI IMG/M metagenome (GOLD analysis project Ga0207701, IMG submission 184294) | Switchgrass rhizosphere bulk soil microbial communities from Kellogg Biological Station, Michigan, USA, with PhiX - S5 (SPAdes) (version 2) | ecosystem: Environmental > Terrestrial >... | reverse complement strand
GAAAAGGAATCCGCCGATCTGCCGTTCCAGCGCCGGGCCGAGCAGAAGAAGCGCGAAGAGGTTGAAGAAAATGTGAACCGGTCCGTAATGAAGAAAAAGCGCAGCGAGGAGGCGCCAATATTGGTGTCGAAAGATCACTGAGCTGGTATCGAGCTCGCCGAGCCGGTGTAGCGTCATTGGATTGGTTGAGCCGCCGGCGAGAAGTTCAAGAATGAAGACGGCGATGTTAACGATAATTAGTGCGAGAACGACGGGCGACACGGAAATGGCCGATCCGCGATCCGAGCCGGACGGGCGGTATTGGTAGCGTGCCGCCCCCGCGCGGTTCTGAAGAAAGGCAGGGACGACCAAAAGGGCGCACCAAACAATGGCGGAGAGCCATCCTGCGATTGGGCGTGCCAGCAGCCAGGCCAAAACGGATGCGATCAGGACGACGGCAGCGCGGGCGCGGGCGCCGGGACTTTGCGGCTGGAAAGCTTGAAGTACCACGAGCGCCGCGGTTGCGATGGCGGTGAAAAGGAGGATGTGGTTGAGCTCCATTGGGGTGCGTTAAATCGTGAATCGTGAATCGTTGGAGCGTTGAAGAGTTGGAGCGTGAGATCGCCGCGGTGGTTGCCATGGATTGTAAAGCGTTTTGGTGAAATGCGAGTGCGAGTAGGGGACGAAAACGTCAACGGGCAAGATGCCCGTTGGCCCCACAGGCAGGATGCCTGTGCTACGTCGTCACACGAAAGTTTCTTTGCGCGGCGCGATTTTTCGCGAAATTCGGGAGGTGCGCATTTCCATCACGAATTATCTGGATGTTATGTCTTCCTGGTGTTTCTGGTCCCAACCGACCTGGGCGGAATTGAAGCGCCGTTACGCCGATCGGGTGGAGTTCGATTGGAAAATTGCGCTGATGGACGGGGCGGGATTGCCGAAGTCGCGCGCACAAGAGGAATGGTATTACCGGCGCAGCGGATTGATGAACCGGTCGCCCTTCATGTTGCGGAGCGATTCCTATGAACCGGTTTTGCCGGAATATTTGGCACCCAATCTTGTGGCCGAGGCAGCGCGCGATCTTGGAATCAAGGACGATTCGGTGCGACTGGCGCTTTCCAACTCCATCCTGCGCGAGGGATCAAAAGCCATTCGTGATGTCGACGTGGCAGCGGAAATCGGCGCTCGCGCTGGCGGAATTGAGAAAGGGAAACTGCTGGAACGGGCCAAGTTGCCGGAAATTGAGAAGCGGATTCGTCAGAGCACGGCAGATTGGGAGGCCCTCAAGGTAACGCAGCGCCCGACCTTTCTTGTCGATACTGAAATTGGTGATCGCGCAATCTTCTCAGGCGTGATAAGATTGGAACCTATAGCTGCCACTTTGGATTCGATGATCGACGACGCTGCCGCCTACGCCGCACATGCCGCCCATTTCGGCGCGCCACCTGCTCAATAGACTTTTTTCATCTTGCGACTCTTTCTTTGTGGCTACAGTTTTCCCCGGCTCGCGAAATTGCGAGCCCCTCGATGTGGTCTTCGCAGCTGCATCGATGCCGAGTGCTCCGCGGTCGCGTCCAATCGACGGCGGATTTGCGAAAATGAAATAACAGCGATGCGCCGCACTCTCGTTTCGCTGGAAGGAGCCTAAATCTGCAACTACAAATTCGTGTAAATGGTCGGATTCGCGCCCGCGAAGTGCGGGTGATCATGGGAACGACTGGAGAACAACTCGGCGTCATGAAGTTGTCCGACGCCCTGCGCAAAGCTCAGAGTTTGGAGCTGGACTTGGTGGAGGTCGCGCCAACGGCAAATCCGCCGGTGTGCAAGATCATCGATTTCGGAAAGTATCGTTACGATATCGCCAAACAGGAAAAGGACCGGAAATCATCGCCGGCAGCCAAGCTGAAGGAAATCAAGTTTCGGGTAAACATCGACGAACACGATTACATGACCAAGATCCGCCACGGCGAAGAATTTCTCGATCGCGGAAATAAAGTGCGGGTGCAATTGCAATTTCGAGGACGCGAAATGGCGCACCAGGAATTTGGGATGCAGTTGATGGCCAAGGTGAAGAATGACCTGGCTGGGATGTCGCAAGTGGAAATGGAGCCGAAGCTCGCCGGGCGCAATATTACGATGACACTTTCGCCGTTACCCGCGAACCGACGCAAACGGCGGTTCGCACCGGTGGCTGAAACAGTTTCGCCCAACGGCCAAGATGCGCCGGTAGAGTAGGTGGTATCGGCTTCCAGCCGATGCTGTGTTGGAAGTCGACCCTCCCAGTTAAGAGTCTTGCGGTTGTTGCGGGTAGATAGGGAAGTTGTCCTTTTGCGGCTCCGCAGAGCGTCGCCCTACCAACGAAATTTTCGGCAGAACGGATCGGTAGGGCGAGACTCCGTCGAGCCGCCGAGGTTTGCGTTTTTCCCAAGTGGCGCTGCGTTGTAGCTGCCGCTGTCCTCAGCGGCAGGCTTTTTCAGATCTGCCGCCAGTGACGGCGACAGCTACATTCTGGGGAGCGCAGCGCAGCCCCGCACTCGCCGGCAGCATAGTAGATACGGAAAAATGTTGGGCTTTGCTGCGGCTCCGCAGAGCGTCGCCCTACCAACGAAATTTTCGCGAGGACGCATCGGTAGGGCGAGACTCCGTCGAGCCACTCAGGTTTTGCGTGTCTCAAGATGGGCGACTTGGAAGTCGCATTCAATTAGGCGGCAGTCAGAGACAGCCGCTCCTTGATGATTACGGCTTGGTAGCCGGCGTGCCAGTCGCTGTGACTGGCGGGCGCACGTTAGGATTAGGAATGGGACCGGATGGCGTCGGCGGTGGCGTTGGTGGTGCGTGCAATTTCGCTTCAAGAAATTTTTTTCGCTGCTGCGCATCCTGATTATTGGGATCTAGCGTGAGGATTTTGTCCACGTCGGCCAGGGCGGCCTTGAAATCGCCCTTCGTTTGGTAAATCAAGGCGCGCACCTGATAATACTTTGGTTCCTCCGGGCTAAGCTTGATCGCTTCGCCGTAATCGTGCAGCGCCCTGTCGTAATTCTTCAACTGCATCTCGGCGTAGGCGCGTCGCTCAAAAATATCGGGATCCTTTGCTTTCACTTTTAGCGCCTCGGAATAATCGGTAATCGCTTCCTGAAATTTCCCCTGACTCACATAGACAGTGGCGCGCTGCTGCAAAGCCGAAGCCAGATTTGGAGCGTATTTCTCGTCCAGCTGCGCTGCTCTTTTAAAAGCGGCAATCGCTTTGTCCCAATCTTTCGCCTTGGAAGCTTCGATTCCTTCGCGTGTGAGATTGGCCGCTTCCTGGTTGCCTTGCCCAAACAGCACCGTCGCCCCGATTGTGAATACCATCATTCCCAAACCTAACAATTTCATATAATGCATGTTGCTCTCCGTAGAAACAATTGTGGGCAGACAAATGCGACCAAGGCGTGCAGCCTGTCAACCGTTCTCTTGCTCATTCTTGTATTCGTTTTCCACCACCGCGGCGGACTGCGTTTCTCCTGAAGTAATCGCTGCTGGCTCATCCACCCGGGCGATACGAACGGCGCGTCCGGTTGTCTCGTCGATCTCAATCAATGCCCCGTGTAACCGCACCTCGCCGGCGGCGACCGGGAATTGCGCAGGCAAATTCGACATGAAACGCTGCACAATTGGTTCGACGGCCCGACCTATAATAGAATTCACCGGCCCGCACATTCCGGCATCGCAAAGAAAGGCCGTGCCACCGGGAAAAATCTGTTCGTCGGCCGTCTGGACGTGGGTGTGGGTGCCGAGAACGGCGGAAACTTTGCCATCGAGAAACCGGGCGAGCGCGATTTTCTCACTCGTCGTTTCGCCATGAACATCAACCACGATGATCGAAGTTTCTGTTCGCATTTTCGCGATCGCCGCTTCCATCGCGTGAAATGGATTCTCCAGGATGGGGAGCATGAAGGTGCGGCATTGCACGTTAATCACGCCCACTTTCCCTTTTGCCGTCTCCAGTACAATCGCTCCGTGCCCCGGCGCGCCTTTCGGATAATTAATCGGGCGGAGCAAGCGTGGCTCGGTGTCGATGAAGCCGAAAATCTCCTTCTGGTCCCAGATATGATCGCCCGTGGTAATGACCGAAACGCCTGCGCGTAAGAGATCGATCGTTATTCTTCCGGTAATGCCGCGCCCGCCGGCTGTGTTTTCGCCATTCACGATGATGAAATCGAGTCCGTATTTTTCCTTTAATTCCGGGAGGCGCGCGATCACCGCGCTCCGGCCCGGTTCGCCAACGATATCGCCCAGAAAAAGAATCGTTAGCATTCACCGATCATCGTGATTATTGAACGCGAAGTCCAGATGGTCCGTTGCGTTCTCCTTCTTTTCGCGCTTTTCAATCTGGGCCGGCTGAGCGCGGCGGAGATCAGTCCGCTGGCCGACAACCCGCGCTGGCCGACGCTGGAGCGCTACCAGGAAACGATCACCCGCGACGATTTTACCCGCTTATTGCAAAATGTTTATGCCACTCGCGGCTACGACGACTTGATTCAAATTAACGAGGATTCGGCGCGGATCGTGGAGGATGCGGCGGCACAGACGTTCCTCACCTTGCAGTTCGCCAAAGAAACCCCGCGCAAGCTGCCGGCGCATTATTGGCGGCGCATTGATAAACTGCAGCGCGCTTCTGCAAAACAACCGCTCAGCGGATTGAATGTCACACTTGATCCGGGTCATCTCGGTGGACGCTGGGCGAAAATGGAAGAGCGTTGGTTTCAGGTGGACGACAAGCCGCCGGTGGAAGAGGGCGAACTGACCTGGCGGGTGGCGAAGATTCTGGCGCCGAAATTGCGCGCTCTCGGCGCGGAAGTTTCCTTCGCCCGGCGGCATGATCGTCCCACGACGCCACTGCGTCCGGATGATTTTCGGGAAATCGCCCGGGAAGTCCTGGCGAAGACCGGGGTAAACGAGCCACGGCAAAATTATGAGGCCGACGATGTGGACAAGGACAAATCGATTCGGTGGCAAAGCGAGCTGCTGTTTTATCGGCAAAGTGAAATTCGTTACCGCGCGAAGAAGGTGAACATGAAATTGCAGCCTGATCTGGTGCTTTGCCTGCATTTCAATGCCGAAGGTTGGGGCGATCCGAAAAATCCGACGTTGATCGATCGCAATCATTTTCATGTGTTGGTGAACGGTTCTTACCTGCCAGAAGAGATTGCCCACGATGACGAGCGTTACGAGATGATCCGGCGTTTGCTCAGTCGCACTTACGAAGAAGAACTGCCGCTGGCCGATGCGATGGCTGCGACGTTTGCGCAGGAAACCGGGTTGCCGCCTTACCAATATACAACCGATACGGTGACGAAAGTGGGAACGAGCGGATACGTGTATGCGCGCAATCTGCTGGCGACGCGCGTTTTTCGATGCCCGGTGATTTATTTCGAGCCGTATGTGATGAACAGCACGGAAGGCTTCGCGCGAATTGAAGCGGGCGATTACGATGGCACTCGCGAATTCGATGGGGTGCAACGCAAAAGTATCTTTCGCGAATATGCGCAGGCCGTAGCGGACGGCTTGGCCGAGTATTGCCGCAGCGTGCGGGCGGTGAAATAACTCGCGCGGTTGCTTCTTTCCGGGGAGTGCAGGCTGCCAGCCTGCACTCGTCGGCAGCTTGCCGACGAGAATCCGGGAAGAGAATTCGTTTCGGCTAGCAGCCGAAACCAGCAGGCTAGCAGCCTGCGCTCCCCAGAGCGGAGGATCTGCCGCTGAGGACAGCGGCAGCTACAACTCCGCGATCCCTTCCCGAATATCTTCCATCGTCACATCGTTTGAAACATGCGCTTCGCCAATTCTCGGCGTGACGACGAATCGAATTTTGCCGCCAAGGAATTTTTTATCGTGCACAACCGCGGCGCCTACCCTTTCTCGATCGACTTCAGCAGGCAGTTGCGTCGGCAACTGAAACCGTTTTAACAGAGCCACGACATCATCCCGTTCCTGAGAAGAAAGGCCCGCTCTTTTTGTCGAAATGTCGCAGGCCGCCACCATCCCGATACTGATGCAATCGCCGTGCGGAATTTTGAAGTCGGTGGCGCGTTCAATCGCGTGTCCGACGGTGTGGCCAAAATTTAGCAGCGCGCGTTCCCCGGAAATCTCGCGAACATCAGCCGAGACGATCCGGGCTTTGATCGCGATGTTACGGCGAATCAGCGCGACGAATCCGTTCTTCGACTGCGTTCGGGGTGACAGGGCGCGAAACATTTCAGCGTCACGGATGATCGCGTATTTGATGATTTCTGCGTAACCCTGGCGCAATTCTTTTGGCGGCAAGGATTCGAGGGCTTTGACGTCCACGATAATCAACGCGGGATGATGAAAGGCGCCGATCAAATTTTTCCCAGCGTCAAGGTTTACTCCGGTCTTACCGCCGATTGAGCTGTCGACCATGGCGAGCAGCGTGGTCGGGATTTGAACATGCGGAATGCCGCGTTGAAAAATGGCAGCAACAAATCCGGAGATGTCGCCGATGACGCCACCGCCCAGACCAACCACAAACGAACTCCGATCGAGCCCCGCCTCGATCAACTCGTCGCAGATTCTCTCGACTTGCGTGAGCGACTTCGATTTTTCGCCGGCCGGAATTCGGACCAAATGCGGTGAAAACTTCTCCGCGGTGAAACTTTCAGAGATGCGATCGCCGAACAATCGCGCCGAGGTTTCATCGGCGATAATGGCGCAACGATTTCCGCTCATCACCTTGCGAGCGAATTCGCCAGCCTTCGCCATTGATCCATCGCCGACCAGCGCAGAATAACGAAAACCGCTCCCAGAAATTTCAATTGCGTCCGAGTTCACTTGACAAACGACTGTGCTATTTCATCTAACAGTACCATGGCTGATTCTTTCGAGCCGACATCGCCTCCTCCAGCGCCCGAGCCGATTCCGCCAAACCCGAATCCGCCTCCCGAACCTCCGCCGCGTGGAGGGACCACACAATCGACCGGGTTGCCTTCCAATATTGCCGCGGCGCTGGCCTGTATTCCGTTGGTGGGCGGGCTCATTTTTTGGTTTCTGGAGAAGCACGACAATTTCGTGCGGTTTTACGCGATGCAATCAATCATCTTTGGTGGCGCGTGGGTGTTGTTTTGGATCGTTTATTCGATCGCGTTCGCAATCCTATCACCAATTCCCGCGGTGGGTCTGGTATTCCGTATTCTTCTTTGGGCAGTTTGGTTAGTAGTAGGAGTGGCTTTTCTTGTCGTCTGGATCATCGCGATGATCAAAGCATTTTCAGGATCGCGCTGGGAAATCCCATACATCGGACCGATGGCCCGGAAATACGCGGGGGAATAGGCTGCAGCGGAACACAGGCATTCTTGCCTGTGCGCCCAGCGGGCTTTTAGCCGGCTGTCTCTATGTACACGGGAAACAGGCAGGAATGCCTGTTTGGCGCACAGACTTGGAAGTCTGTGTTCCGTTTTGGGTGGCTCGACGGAGTCTCGCCCTACCGATTACGTGAGCAACTTCACCACGATTTCGGTCAGCACCAATTCCTGATCCAATTGGGTGGTGACCAACGCCAGGTTTGCCTGCAAACATGCTTCCATTCCCCGGACTAGTTGGTCGGTTTCGAAACGATGCGCGTTCATCGCGGCAATTCCGAGCGCGTAACCGTTGAGCGTCCCATCTTTTTTTCGCGGTAAATGTTCCGTTTCCTTCGCGGGCAAACGGTTGAGGGCGGAAATGAAAGCGAACGGCGCGTGTGGACGCGGAAGCTGATGGCGTTCCATCAGATCCTTGGCCAGAAGAAGGTTGCGGATCGTCGGCAAAATGGTGGCGAGCAAAATGCCAATGGCAGTTTCGCCCTGGTCGAGTAAATCGCGCACGAGATTAAGCGCAAGGGTGGCGTCGCGGCGCGCCAGCGCATTGCCAAGTTCGAAAATCACCGCCGCGCGCGAAATTGGCACCAGCGCACGCACTTGCTCGGTTGTGACCGCGCCCTCCGGCGCATAGAGCACTAACTTTTCCAGCTCGTTCGCGACAACGCCGGAGTCACCGCCGGTAGAAAGGACAAAAAGTTCCAGCGCTTCCTCTTCAAATTCTAAACTGCGTTTTTTCGCCTCGGTCCGCACAATTTCACCGGCATTTTCTTCCCAACCGCTGCGGTTCAGATCGGGCTCGTCGAAAATTTGAGTGTCGGCCAATTTCGTCAGCGTTTTGTAAAACGACCGGCGTTTATCCGGATCGATCGCGCTAAGGAGAAATGTGACGTCATCCGGCAGTCCGCCTTTGAGAATGGCGCCGAGCTCCTCCAAGGGCTCGAGGACATTGACGGATTTTCCTTTCACATCGTCGGAAAGAAAATTCGCGCTTTTGAGCCAGACCAGCTTGCCACCCCCGAAGAATGGGAGTGTTTGCAGCGCCGCGATGGTCGACCGAATCGCGGTGGCGGCACCGTCCACATTGTCGGCGGCGCCATCAATGATCTCGAGTCCGAATTCACCCGCCTCGGCCGGCGCGAGTTTTTGGGCCAGTTCCGCCGCTTCGCGTTTTACCCTCGCCTCGTCGGAACCGACGATCGCACGAATGTTGGCAGTTGACGTTTTGGTTTTGGCTTCAGGCATCAGAGCCTATTTCATCGCAAACGCGCGCTGGTTCAGCAAGCGATACCATAGGATTTTGCGAGCTGAAGGTGGATCGAGCAGTCCCTGCTCGATGTCGAAGTCAGGCGGCGAGACCGCATTTATTTTAGCATCGCCCGACGGAGCGGCCGATCCACCTTTGTGGCAGTCATTCCTCCGCCTGCTGCAGGCTCGTCCCGAAATCCTTGGCCGCATATTCGCGGAACTTTTCTTCGAGCGTCGCGACGGTCGCAAACTTGGCGGGATAAAAACGCGGTAGCGCCGTTTCGAACGGCTGATGCCGGCCCAATGCATCGAGCAGTGCCAGGAAGCTTGGTTTATCGGTTGCGACCAGAAAACGCACCAGCCGCTCCGATTCATCATAAAAAGTTTCGACATTGTCGGAAGGTGGCCGTGTCAGGCGCGTCAATGTTGCCAGCGGAATCATTTCCTCGGTCGCGATTGCCTCCGAATGCGGCTTGGAAATGTAACCGCGCGCGCGCTGATAACTGGCATGGGCCGATTTCGAAATGTATTGCGCGATCCCTTCATTCAACCAGCACGGAATCCCATCGGCGTAAAATCGATGAAGAACGAGATGGACGATCTCGTGCCCAAGTAGATTGCCGGAAAATTTTTGTTCTGGATTACGGAGAATGAACAGGCTGCCCTGGGAATGAATGCCACCGGTCCATTTCTCCAGTTCGCCCAGACCCTGAAACTGCTGCCAATCCTCCGGGCGCTCGAAAATGTAAACGTTCGATTTGATATCGGTCAGCGGCTGGTCGCGCTCCAATTCCTTCGCCACCACGCGATAGTGAAACTCTGCTTCCACGGAGATTGGCGTCGCCACATAGCTGTGAGCGAAATGATAAATGTAATGTTCGGTCTCGCCGTGTTTCCATTGCGTTGGATTGATGCTGAGGGCTCTTTCCCCGAGCGGGTTCGGATCCCGCTGGCTCAGTTGAGAGAACTCAACTTCTGGTAACGAATTCAGCCCGGTCTGCGCCATCGCCGCCGCCAAGGTCGAGAGCAAGGCGAAGAGGAGCGGAATTTGGCGCATCGAATCTCATGCAGCTAATCTCATGCGAGGGCGGGCGTTCAAACGGTCATCCCGAGCACGGTCGAGGGATCCCGATGCGTTACCTTAAAGCTTTCATGGCGGGATCCCTCGACTGGCGCTCGGGATGACTGAGCAATTAAACGCGGGAGCGTCGGCGGCCGTTGTTTCGCGTGTATTTCACCGGCCGGCGTTTAGGTTCAATTTTCGATAGGCCGGTACCGCTTTTCACTTCCATGATTTGGTCGCGCAACAGCGCGGCCCGCTCGAACTCGAGATTGGCCGAGGCGCGCTGCATTTCGTCTTCCAACTCGCGGAGTAATTCCGTCAGATCGAAGTTTCCACCGGCTTCGTTAATGACGGACGAGGCGATCTCGCGGCCACGCAGGATTGTATGCAAACTTTCCTGCACTGCGCGGCGCACCGTCTGCGGAGTGATGCCGTGTTTTTCGTTGTATTCCATCTGCTTGGCCCGGCGATATTCCGAAATCGAAATCAACGCCTGCATGCTGTCGGTCACGACGTCGGCGAAAAGAACGACTTCGCCGTTGATGTGGCGCGCGGCGCGGCCGGCGGTTTGAATAAGAGAAGTTTGGCTGCGCAAGAATCCTTCCTTGTCCGCGTCGAGAATACAAACTAACGAGACTTCGGGAAGATCGAGCCCCTCGCGCAACAGGTTAATCCCGACCAGAATGTCGAAATCGGCGGCGCGCAAACCACGCAAAATTTCCACGCGTTCAATAGTGTCGATGTCGCTGTGCAGATAGCGGACCTTCAATCCGACATCGCGCAGGTAATCGGCCAGATCCTCGGCCGTGCGTTTCGTCAGAGTGGTGACGAGAACGCGTTCCTGCTGTTCAACCCGTTGACGGCAGAGCTCGATGGTATCGTCGATTTGATTCTTTAATCCGCGAATTGTGATCCTGGGATCGAGCAACCCAGTGGGGCGAATGATTTGTTCAACTACGAGCGGTTTCCCGGGAGTATGGACATCGAATTTCTCCGGCGGCTCGTCCGTGCGCGACAACTGTAGGGCAAGCGCGCCGCCTGCCGAACCGCTCGAGGGCAAGCGACGCGCTTGTCCTACAGTTCGGCGGTCATTGACCGCTGCTACAGATTCCCCCGGCAAAACGAATGGCACCAACTCGTCCTCTCCAATCCGGGCCCGTTTGTGTGGAACGTAGCCCGCGTTGCCAACGATACTGTTCTGAATTTCGAACTCGGCCGGCGTGGCGCTGACGTAAACAAGCTGATTCGTCAGCTTCATAAACTCGGGAAAATTCAATGGCCGGTTATCCAGCGCGCTGGGCAGACGAAATCCATAATCGACCAGCACTGTCTTGCGCGACTTGTCCCCTTCATACATCCCACCGATCTGCGGAATGGTTGCGTGCGACTCATCGACCACGGTCAGAAAATCTTTTGGGAAGAAATCGATGATAGTGTAGGGCTTTGAACCGGGCGGGCGGCCACTGAGATGCCGCGAGTAATTCTCGATCCCGCTACAGAACCCCATCTCCTGCAACATCTCGAGGTCATATTCGGTCCGCATTTTCAGGCGCTGCGCTTCCAGTAATTTGTTCTGGGATTCGAGCACCTTGATCCGATCATCCAGCTCCGCCCTAATTGTCGTTAGGGCGCGGTTCAGCTTGTCGGCCGGAGTGACGAATTGTTTTGCCGGGAAAAATGTGATGATGCTGAGCGCCTCGCGAGCATGGCCGGTCAGTGGGTCGAATCGAGTGATGGCATCGATCTCGTCGCCGAAAAATTCGATCCGGACCGCTTCTTCGTCGGCTGTGGCAGGATAAACTTCGACGACGTCGCCGCGGACGCGGAACCTGCCCCGCGAAAAACTCATGTCGTTACGCTCGTAAAGCATGTCGACTAACCGCCCAAGGACTGCCTCACGGGTGGTGTGCTGTCCTCGTTTTACGGTCAACAACATCCGTTCATAATCCTCCGGCGAAGTGATGCCGTAGATGCAGGAAACGCTCGCGACCACGATAACATCGCGCCGGCTCAGCAGCGCACTCGTGGCTGACAAACGCAAGCGCTCGATCTCTTCGTTAATGGACGAATCTTTCTCGATGTAGGTATCGGAGCGCGGGATGTAAGCTTCCGGCTGGTAGTAATCGAAATAGCTGACGAAATACTCGACCGCGTTACGTGGGAAGAATTGTTTGAACTCGGAGTAGAGCTGCGCCGCCAGCGTCTTGTTGTGAGAGATGACGAGAGTGGGCCGGTCGATCTCGCGGATCACGTTTGCGATGGTAAAGGTCTTTCCTGAGCCGGTAACACCGAGCAGGGTTTGGTGCTGATTCCCAGCCTCGAGCGATTTCGCCAGCTTCGCGATCGCCTGCGCCTGGTCGCCCCGCGGTTGGTAATTGGATTCCAGCTGAAACGGCATTGTGAAAAGTAGCATTGCGATCACTCGCCGGAAAGGGAAGGTGGCCGAAACTCGCCCTTTCTAGCAACAATTTCGGGGCTTGCCGTGAGCCCCGTCGAGCGGAAGAGACGCCCTGGCCTCCTGCGTTAGGGCCCGCGGCTTGGAGAGAAGGCCCAAAATTGACCGTGAACTGCCGTAATTACCTCGAATTCGTCGGCATGCTCGCTGCTTTATTTGGTATGGATGAAAAATAACGGCTTCGCGAACATCAATCCGGTCGGCCTAATAATGCGGGCTATCTGCGATTGTTTTCGTCTTAAGACGAAAAAACGCGCCCTCGATCATTCGACGAACGATCGTCGTGAAGTCATCGGAAATGTTTATCCGCGGAACAAAGTACCAGGCGCGCTGGTGATTTCGCAGCCGCCGGTGCGTCACTCTCCCCGAAACGCCTAGCCCTGCTTGTAGCCTTGCGCCCGAGCATGGCTCCCTGACCGATCGTCCCGCGGCCACCGCGTTTTTCCCGTCTGCCACGCTCACCCGCCGGTCTCTAAACGCGTGGCAACACGGCGCAAATCGTCCAACAGAATTTCCATGTCGTGTCGCGTTGTGCGGTAATTCATGACGCAGCCACGGAGACTGAATCGGCCGCGCAGTCGCGCATTGGAAAGGTAGGAACTGCCATCACGCTGCAACGCCAGCAACAAGCGTTCATTGTGAGCGTCGAGTTGTTCCTCGATTGTTTCGCGTTCGGACGGGCTAGCCATCGCCAGTGCGCGCTTCAATCGTGCAGGCAGGTGGCGAAAACAAAAAATCGAGAGCTCGACCGGCGCTAGCATTTCGAAGTCCCCGCTGTTTTGTAGCAGCTTCTCGAAGTGACGAGCGCAACGGAAATCCTTTTCAATTGCTTCGCTCAGCGCCCGAAGGCCGACGCCTTTCAACAACATCCAAACTTTGAGTGCGCGAAAACGCCGTGAAAGCTCCGGCCCGTAATCCCAAAAGGCAAAAGCTTCGTCCGCTTCCTGTCCGATGACGCGGGTATATTCCGCTTCGTGAGCGAAGGTGGCGCGAGCCGCCTCTGGATCGCGATACAGAATGCAGCCGCAATCAACTGGAAGGTAAAGCCATTTGTGGGGATCGAGCGCGAGCGAATCCGCTTCCTTGATTGAGGCAAACAAAGGGCGTGCTGATGGTGCGAGCGCGGCGAATCCGCCGTACGCACCGTCAACGTGCAGCCAAAGATTGAAGCGTTGCGCAATGTCGCTGATCGGTGGAAGCGGATCGAAAGCGCCGGTCGCGACCGTTCCAGCGTTGGCCACTACGCAAATCGGCAAATGTCCGGCGGTGCGATCTTCTTCAATCGCGGCCACGAGTTCATCGAGATTAATCTTGTAACGTTCATCGACTCGGATCAGCCGCACGTTGTCGCGTCCGATGCCGAGCAATGCGGCAGCTTTGGCGACGGAATGATGCGTTTCTTCGGAAGCATAAATACGCAGCGGTCGGCTGCAGGATTGCGCCCCTTTGTTTTGAATTTCCGGCGGCGCTTTGGCGCGTCGTGCGGCGGCCAGTGCAGCCATATTCGCCATCGATCCGCCACTGACAAAAAGTCCAGCGGCGTTGCGGTTAAAACCGATGATTTGTTTGATCCATTCGATGGTTAGCCGCTCGATTTCAATCGCGGCCGGGGCCGAACGCCAGGCCGTTAGATTCGCATTCAGCGTCGATGCGAGCAGATCGGCGAGAGCGGCAATAGCTGTGCCCGGCGCCTGCACATAACCGAACATGCGCGGATGACCGTTATGCCGGCTCAGGTCGATCAAAGTGTCACGGAAAATGTGAAGGAGTTCGTCGAAGTTAACCGGCTCTTCTGGCAAGCTCGAATCCAGGTGCTCTCGTATTTGGCGCGAACTGGTGTGAGGATAGACGGGGCGATTTCGAATCGCGCCGAGATATTCAGCCATGAGTTCGGCGGCCGCGTTTGCCCATGACCGAATTTGCTCTGGAGAAGGATCGAGCAAGTGAGCGGGAGACAAATTTTTTGAATCGTTAATCATGTCTCAAATCGTGGGCTTGCTTGCACCTGCCCGTTAACTTTCACCTACTCTCATCTGGAGAAGTGCAAGAGAAAGTTAAAGTGTAAGTGCAGGTCGAAAAGCCCAAGCTACAAAAACGGTCGCGTTCAGCTCGTCGCCGCCATTGGATCATCGGGCAAAATGCCCGCTGGCCCCAAAGTCAAGATGGCTGTGCCACTGTCATTTGCGCTGTTCCACAACCGAGCCGAACAAAGAAACAATTAACTACTCGGCGTTGGATTACGATTGGGGTAGGGCGGGACCGGTGGTAGTTCGTAGCGTTTCGTCTTTAGCTCTTCCTGAATTTCCTGGATCGCTCGGTCCAGCTGCTGATCTTCCCCGCGGAATTCTTTGGCCGGATCGTTGTCTACCACGATGTCGGGATCGACCCCGTGGCTTTCAATGATCCAGCCCTTGCCCTCTTTTGAGTAGGGCGCGAACTCCGGCTTGAAGAATTGACCGCCGTCAACCAGCGGCAAGGAATCGCGAATACCAATGACGCCGCCCCAGGTCCGCTTACCAATCAGCTTACCCAGGCCAAGCGCTTTGAATCGGTAGGGAAAAATGTCGCCATCAGAAGCGGAGAATTCGTCGATCAGCGAAACCATTGGGCCAAGAAAGGTTTGAGGCGGATCAGTCGTCGGCATGCCATTGCGCGCAATCCCGACCATGACGAGGGCGCGTCGGAGCCGTTCTATCACGAGGGGAGAAACAAATCCGCCGCCGTTACCGCGGACATCGACAATCAGCGCCTTCTTTCGAATTTGCGGGAAGTAGAGCTTGGTAAATTCATTCAAGCCGGGCCGTCCCATGTCGGGAATATGAAGGTAACCAACTTCGCCGTTGGTCTTCTTACTAACGTAGTCAATGTTCTTCTGCACCCACGCCAGGTAGTAAAGGGACGATTCGTCAGCCGTTGGAACTACGGTAACGTCGCGTGCGCCATCGTCGCTTGGCTTCGAGTTGACTCGCAAAATCACTTGCTTATCGGCGGTGCCAATCAACGCGTCGTATAGGTTTGGCAATCCTGAAACCGGTGTGTTGTTTATTGCAAGGATGTAATCACCGACCTTCACGTTTACACCTTGCGCGGTCAGAGGCGAACGGGTCTGCTTGTCCCAATTTTCGCCCGGCAAGATACGGTCGACCCGGTAGGCTTTCGTTGTCGGATCCCGCGAAAGCTCTGCTCCGAGTAGTCCCAGCTTAATGCGGGGTGTTTCCGGGCGTTCACCGCCGCCGACGTAAGTATGGCCGTTATTTAGCTCTCCAATTAGCTCGCCGAGCAGATACGTAAGATCGTTACGATGATTTACGAAAGGTAAAATAGCGGCGTATTTGTCGCGCATCGCTTTCCAGTCGATGCCGTTCATGTTCGGCGCATAAAAGAAGTCGCGCATCTGTCGCCAGCATTCGAAGTAAATTTGGTTCCACTCCGCGTGTTTATCGAGCTGCATGTCGAGCCCGGCCAGCTTCAGCTCGTGATCTTTGGTCTCAAGCTTGTCCTTGGGCAGGTCGATGATGGCGTAGTCCTTTTTAATTTTGACCAGCATCCGCTTGCCATCGGCCGATATTTGATAGGCGTTCACGTCGCCCAGGACCGTCTCCTTACGGTCCTCCACGCTATAGAAGCAAAGGTGAGCCTTGCGATCCGGACCATCTTGCTCGCCCTCGTCCTCGCCTTCCTGATCAGCAACAGTGCGGCGGAGATAGAAAATACGATCGTCCACCAGCCGAATGTCGCTATAGTTACCCGGCACGATTTCCACTCCAGAAATGCGACCATGGATGCCATCCAGATCGACTTTAACTACCACGGGCTTCTTCGGCGTTATCTCGGGAGTCGCAGTAGGGCTGGACTTTGGCGCTGGGGAAGGTGACTTCTTCTCCTCGGCTTTCTTGTCTTCGCCTTCTTTTTCTTTTTGCTTGGCGCGTTTCTGTTCGGCCTTGCCAACTTCGTCACTCCGCGGACCAAGCGGCGCTTCCGTATCTTTGGCCAGAGTGACGAGGTAGATGCGCTGCATATCCAGGTAAACGTTCTCAAATTCGTCCTCGGCAAAGGTCGGTTTAAAATCACGGCTGGAAGCGAAAAGCAGATATTTGCCATCATCGCTAAAGGCGACGTTAGTCGAGCCGTACCATTCATCCGTCACGGGAGTCTGCTTCTTATCGGCAACGGAAAAAATGTAAACGCGAGTCAGATCATTCTCTTCCGGGCGCGACCAGGCGATCCATTGGCTGTCGGGCGACCAATTGTAGGATTGAATTTCGCCCCATTTATCCTGGTCTACTTGCGTGACGGTCTTTGAGGCTACATCAACATAACGCAAACGTTGCAATCGATCGGCCCAAAGTAGCTTCTTGCTATCGGGCGACCAGACCGGCTTATAGTAATAAGTATCGGCTCCGCTCGTTACTTGTTGCGGCTGGCCTTTGCCATCCTGGGAACGGACATAGAGTTCGTTTTCGCCGGTTACGTCTGAGTTATAGGCGATCCATTTTCCATCGGGCGACCAGATCGCGTCACGCTCGTGGGCGTTGGAGCTTTTGCTCAGGTTACGGGCGGTGCCTTCCTTCATCGGCACAGAAAAAAGATCGCCGCGAGCGACCACGATGGCGCGTTCCCCATCGGGTGCGAGGTTGACCGTTTCGGTGTGCTTCGAGGCATCGACGAAGGCAGCACGGCCGGACGCGAAATCTTCCTTCACTTCAATGGGGATCGGCGCGGCCTGGCCGCTGGCCAGATCGTAACGCCAGATATAGCCCGCTTCCTCGAACACGATCGAGTCCTTTCCAATTGACGGGAACTTGATATCAAAATCCTTAAAAGTCGTTAGCTGCTTTGTCTCTTTAGTCGTCAGGTCAGTTACGAAAAGGTTCATTCTTCCATCGCGATCGGAAGTGAAATAGATGCGGTTGTCCGGTCCCCACATCGGGCAAATATCCTG
>Ga0207701_10003121_pt1 | contig 17046 bp, 14 predicted proteins | sample KBSSwiSSwithPhiX_FD_184294 | JGI IMG/M metagenome (GOLD analysis project Ga0207701, IMG submission 184294) | Switchgrass rhizosphere bulk soil microbial communities from Kellogg Biological Station, Michigan, USA, with PhiX - S5 (SPAdes) (version 2) | ecosystem: Environmental > Terrestrial >... | reverse complement strand
TTACGAAGACACTACCCAGGTGACATTGGAAGAAATGGTTCACCACACCAGAGCGGTGGCGCGCGGAGTGAAACGCGCCCTCCTTGTCGCCGACATGCCAATTCACACTTACGATACGCCCGCTGAAGCCGTCGTGACGGCGCGCACCTTAGTCGAAGCCGGTGCTCAGGCCGTGAAATTGGAAGGCGGGGTCAGTCATATTCTGCAAATCGAAGCAATCATCTGTGAGGGGATCTCGGTTATGGGCCATATTGGAATGCTTCCGCAAAGCGTGCGCGAAGAAGGGGGATACAAAGTAAAAGGCCGAACCAAGGCCGAAGCTGAAGCTCTAATCCGCGATGGTCAGGCCGTAGAGACTGCGGGAGCTTTCGCGGTTGTGCTCGAGATCGTGAATCCGGAAGTAGCCAGGCAAATAACAGATGCCTTGAAGATTCCGACAATCGGAATCGGTTCTGGAGAAGATTGTGACGGACAGATCCTTGTCACGCATGACCTCATCGGGTTGTTCCCTTGGTTCACCCCGAAGTTTGTTTCACCTGAAGCCCGCGTTGCGGATGAGATTCGAAAAGCGGTCCAAATTTTTATCGCGAGAACCCGTTCCGGCACATGATCCTCAACATCAATTAGTTAAGGACATTTCTCAGAGGCCTCTGAATGACCCAGATCGTTTGACAAACCCTCATTGCTGCCGGTTTGTTTCTTTGAGTAAGTGAAAACATCCGACTTCGTAGATTTCGACGAGGCGCTCCTTCAAAGCAGTAAAGACCGAAATTGGTTGCTGTTCGGCCTAATGATTTCCCTAGCGTTCCATGGAGCGCTCTGCGGTTATTTTTACAAGACAAGTTTCATGTCCGCCAAGAGTGTACTGGAGCAACAGGTTCAGACACCAACGTTCAAGGTCAAAAACGTTGACCTGCAACCGCTGGACAAAGCGAGCCTCGATCAACTAAATCCAGCGGCTAAACCGGAACCGGATAAAACGGATGTGCAACTTCCGGATGAGAAGAAATCATTCGATCAACTCTTGCAAGAGGTCCATTCCAGCAGCGCATTACCGGACGACACTCGAGATGTTTTACCCGACAAGCCTCAAGTTGATGCAAACGCTTCGTCTGTTCTGAAGGAAATCGAAGCCACGACCGCACAGACTCTTGCGAAGAGTCCCAATGCAACCCGCGAACAGAATCTGTTGATGGATTCTGCAAACTCTGGTCGGCCGCAACCAGCGTTAACTGGGACCGAATTGGCAACGAGTACAACGATTAAGAAGCCGAATACCTTTACGAGTAAACTTCCGGGCGACAGTGCAGGACCGAATGTGCGTCACACGCCTGGGTTCAGCGATTTGGACTCTCTCCTCGCGCAAAAGGGCCCGTTAGGCGCGGGAACGAAACCAATCCTTTTGCCCGAGAATCAAACGTTTGGCTATGATAGCGCGATTTTGGAGCCTGGTGCTGCTGAACAACTGCAAAAGCTTGGAAAGCTTATGCAACGGAACCCCAAAGCATCATTTATGATTGAAGGGTATACCGACTCTTTTGGCTCACCGGACTACAACATTGACCTGAGCCAGCGACGAGCGGACGCGGTGAAAGATTATCTCATCAGCGTGATGCGGGTCAGTCCGGCGCAGATTCAAACGAGGGGGTTTGGTGCGACAAGATTTCTGGTCGCTCCACGTCCAATAGTCGATCCCGCGCAGGAAGAATTTGAAATACGGCGGCAACAGCCCAATCGCCGAGTCGTTGTCGTCGTACACACCGACGAATAGTCAGCTCATCCGTGCTCACCAATTCTTGATCCATTGATCTTGGGGAATCGGTCCTGGCGATGGGACAGGTGATACATCCGTCCCGGTTCCGCCGGTGCTCCAGATGTCAAACGTAGGATTGTAGCCTTTGCCCGGGTTGCTTTGGTTAGCGGTTGAATATCCATAGCTGAATCCAAACGGATCAGCGATAGCAGTGACCGTCTGGGTCTGGTTGCTTGGCAAGAGCATTCGGGGCGGGAAAGTGAAATATGATTTTCCGGTTGGAATCCGATTCCCAATCAGGTCACCGCTTAGTTGTTTGTAAAGGAAGACGCTTGCGGCGCCGTATTCTGGGACGGTAGGATTAAGCATTGTTCGTGCGTCCAACGCCCCTGTAGTTCCGGCGACGGTATCGATCGGATAAATTCCATTATCGGCCTTGTAGTTTTCTAAAGCCACGCTGATCGCTGCGATTTCTACCTCGGCGCGAGAACGTTTACCCTTGTTCCGAACGTATCCTGACGTTGCAAGAACAAGTCCCGCGAGGATGAGAATAGTTGCCAACACAATGATCATCTCGACGATTGTGAAGGCATCTCTTCGCCTGACGTCAGATGAAAACCGCTCTGTCATCCGAACTTTCAACTTTGCTGCTGAAGTCCGCTGATGATGCTGACTAACGGCATGAAAAGCGCGATAACAATTGTCCCCACAATCAAAGCCAGCAGAACAATCATGATCGGCTCAAGCAGTGAAGTAAGGGCGGCCACCGAATTATCTACTTCGTCGTCGTAGACCTCCGCAATTTTCAGGAGCATTTCGGGCAATTGGCCCGTTTCTTCGCCAACATCGATCATGCTGATCACCATCTGCGGAAAAACGCCACTCGCTTCCAACGGCTGGGAAATCGAATCACCTTCTTTCACGCTATCATGCACTTTGCTGATTGCCTGTGCGATGACCGTATTGCCGGCCGTCTCGCGGGTGATGTTGAGCGCTTGCAGGATCGGCACACCACTCGAAACCAGCGTTCCCAACGTCCGCGAGAATCGGGAGATCGATGTCTTGCGAATCAGGTCGCCAAACAGGGGTGCACGCAGCTTGGCATGATCAATTACAGTTCGTCCCGCTCGACTGCGTCCCGCGATTTTGCTGGTGGCCAGCAGAAGGATGATTCCCGCAAGTAATGTCATCCAGTTTTTCTGCATGAAGTCGCTTATGCCAATGACAAAGAGCGTGATTGTGGGCAATGGCTTGTCGCCCAGCATGTCATGGAAAATCGTTTCAAACTTCGGGACGATGAAAATGAGGAGAACGATCATGATAACCAGCGCGAGCAGGAGGACGATGATTGGGTAGACCATCGCAGCGACCACCTTGTTTTTGACCCTTTGTGCTTTCTCCTGAAACTCGGCGAGCCGTGCTAGGACAAGCTCTAGCACTCCGCCAAGCTCACCGGCTTTGACCATGTTGACGTAAAGATTACTAAACAGGCGCGGGTGTTCTCCCAGGCCTTCAGAGAATGTGCTGCCGGCCTGAACGGAATCTGCCACCTTGCTAATGGCGGATCTTAGAACGGGGTCGCGCTCCTGTTTGGTTAGAACCGCGAGCCCGCGCAAGAGCGGAAGCCCCGCATCAATCAACGTCGCTAGCTGTCGTGTGAAGATCATGAGGGTTTTTGGCTTGACCGATTTTCGCTGAAAGAGGACGACGTTTTTTCCCCAAGCGAAACCCATCGCGCGTGGAGTTGTGGATGATCCGATCCCGCTCTTTTCCGCTGGATTCGCATTGGCTCTTTCTTCTCGAACGTTGGTCGGGAAATATCCGGCCTGACGAAGCTGTCCGATCGCTTCGGTCGTTGTGGCAGCATCCACAAAGCCGTTTGATTCCTTTCCGCGGGAATCGAGCGCTACGTAAGAATAACGAGGCATGGATCGATCTGCGTCTTTCGTTAGGTGTCCCAGGTATATCGCAACACTTCCTCGAGAGTTGTGTCGCCCGCGAAAATGCTTTGCAATCCATCCTGGCGCAGCGTGACCATCCCGAGTTCGATCGCTTTCTCGCGAAGTCTTACAGTCGGTGCCCGCTGATTAATCAATTCGCGGAGTGGGTCGGTGATCGTCAGCAGTTCGTAAATGCCCTTGCGGCCCTTGTAACCGGTCTGATTACAAGCATTGCAACCTTTGCCGTAATAGAAATTGTTCTCACCGATGTTTCGATCGGAAAGACCGAAACGAGCCAGAAGTGTTTCTGTCGGTTGATATGGTGTTCGGCAGTGCGGACAAATCTTTCGCAATAAACGCTGCCCCAGAACTGCCTCGAGAGTGGAGGAGACAAGGAATGGTTCAACGCCAAGGTCGACCAAGCGCGTAATTGCGCCCGGCGTGTCGTTGGTGTGCAAAGTGGTAAAAACGAGATGTCCGGTTAGCGACGCTTGGATGGAAATCTGAGCCGTCTCAAGATCGCGTGTTTCGCCAACCATGATCCGGTCGGGATCCTGCCGAAGAAATGCTCGGAGCGCTCGTGCAAACGTTAGTCCGATCGCATCGTTTACCGGCACTTGAATCACGCCGTCTAGGTCGTATTCAACGGGCTCTTCAACAGTCAGCAGTTTCGAGTCGAGCTTATTTATCTTTTTAAGGCACGAGTAAAGAGTTGTGGTTTTTCCGGAACCCGTTGGGCCGGAGACAATGAATATGCCGGAGGAGCGATGAATGAGTTCGAGGAGATAACCATGGATGCGTTCCGGCAAACCGAGAGACTCGAGTTCTAGGTTCATCGTCGAGCGGTCGAGCACTCGAAGGACGACACTTTCACCAAATTGGGTTGGTAGGGTTGAGACGCGCAGATCGACCGTCCGACCTGCAATATTTTTTTTGATTCGTCCATCCTGCGGGAGGCGGCGCTCCGCGATGTTCATGTTTGCCATCACCTTTAGCCGCGAGATTACCGGCAAAGCGATGTGACGTGGCGGAGGCGCCATTTCATGAAGGGTCCCGTCTACGCGGTAGCGAATCTTGAATTCATTTTCAAACGGCTCGAAGTGGATATCACTCGCGTGATCCTTGATTCCCTGAAATAAGATCAAATCGACAAATCGAATGATGGGCATCGTATTTGCCTCTGCCTCCAGACCGGAGTGTCCTTCATCCTCGCCGCGTCCAGGACGTTTCTGATTCTGCTCAAGCTGTTCGAGGATCTCTTCCATCCTCGGACTATCAGAACCGTAATAATGGCTGATCTGTTCTTCTACTTGCTGCACCCGGGCAACTACGATGTTCACTTCTTTGCCGAGGGCGAAACGGAGATCTTCGGCTACGCTCAAGTTGAAAGGGTCAGCCAAGGCAACCGTGATGGTGTTACCGTGAGCTGCAATGGGAAGGGCTTGATGAACTCGCGCGAGACTTGCGGGAACGAGCGGGGGCACCTCCGGCGCGATCTCGCTCTCGGAAAGCTCGATGAAATCCATCCCAAGTGCTTCCGCAATGACTTGGTAAAATCGGCGCTCATCAATGTAACCGCCTTCGATCAGCAACTCTTCGATGCTTTTGCCGTTCAGGATCGCTTCCTGTAAGAGATCATCGGCCTGTGACGGTTCCAGAATCTCTTCGTCAAGGAGGAGGCTAATGACCTGCTGACTGTTCATTTTCTGTTGTGTTTGCAATGATTTCCTCGACCGAGGTAAGACCGGCACAGATTTTCCTGACGCCGTCTTCGCGCAATGTCCGCATACCGAGCCGCCGAGCATGTTGGCGAAGGAGAGGAGTGGAACAGCGCTGGCTGATCACGTACCGAGCCTCATCGTCAATCAGAAGGATTTCGAATATTCCAAGACGCCCCCTGTAGCCGGTATGACGGCATTTCTCGCAACCGATTGGCGCCATGGTCTGCTGTTCGCCCAGCCGATCCAAGCCCAGTGCCGACGCCCCGGTTTTGCTTAGTTGGGCAGGTTGTTTACAGGCTGGGCAAAGACGCCTAACGAGCCGTTGGGCGATGATAACGCGAATTGAAGATGCAACCAAAAATGGTTGCACGCCGATGTCTATCAAGCGGGCCACGGTCGACGGCGCGTCGTTTGTGTGGAGGGTGCTGAAAACGAGATGGCCTGTCAGACTAGCATTGGTTGCGATTACCGCTGTCTCAAGGTCACGGATTTCACCGATCATGATGATGTTCGGTGCCTGACGGAGAATGGAACGCAGTGCCACCGGGAAAGTCATTCCCGCATCAATGTTCACCTGCACTTGGTTGATGCCGCTCAGCTGGTACTCGACCGGCTCCTCGACGGTGATGATCTTGCAATCGGGTTTATTTAGATAGTTGAGGCAAGAATAGAGCGTGCTGGTCTTGCCTGAACCGGTCGGACCGGTGACCAGCACAATCCCATCTGGCAAACAGAGAAATCGTTCGAGTTGCTCCTGGTCATCTTGGAAAAGCCCCAGTTCGGAAAGATCCAATTTGAGTATGGATCGATCAAGCAAGCGCAGGACAACGCTTTCACCATGATTAGTGGGGATAGTCGATACGCGGAGGTCGATAGGTTTCCGTGAGACTCTTACCTGGATCCGACCGTCCTGAGGCAATCGCTTTTCAGCGATACTTATCGAGCCAGTCATAATCTTAATCCGGCTTACGATCGCCGAGTGCAAGCGCTTCGGGATCGGAGGCATCTCCTGAAGGACTCCATCAATTCGAAACCGAACGCGGAGCCTTTTCTCGAGCGGTTCGAGATGAATGTCACTCGCGCCGAGGCGATATGCTTCAATGACGAGCATTGAGACCATGCGAATGATCGATGCGTCTGCGGCGTCAGTTCCGCCGATCTCGGCCCCTTGCATTATTTCGAGGTCGATATCGACGTCGTGTCCGATCTGCTCCAACAGGACATCAGACGCCTCGTCTGCAGTACCGTAATATTTGATCAGAGCCTGCCTGATGTCCTCTGAGCTGGCGCAAACCAATTCGATCTCGCGTTGTAACAAGAAACTCAGGCTGTCGATTGTTTCGATATCGAGCGGGTTTCTAACCGCGACGATCAGTCCCGCTTCACCGAAACCGGTCGGAATGACCTTGAATCGTCGTGCGTCCTCGGCACGAATTTGACTGATTACTTCGGGAGGAATGATTCTCGTGGAGAGATCGAGCCAATCAATCTGCGCTTGCGCGGCGCGACTGCGTGAAACCTCAACGTCTGAAAGAACGCCCTCTTGGATGAGCAGATCAATAACATTGCTGTCGCCAGCTGCCTTCAACGCGGCGGCTTCGATCTGCGAGCGTGTTAACAAGCCCGCGTCTTCGAGAAGCGTAAGGAGGGAATCTTCTTTCGTTTGCACTGGGGGGTGCTGGCGTCGCCCTAATAGGCGACGAGGGTGCGAGGTTATTGATTGATCCGAACGATGTCAATAACGCTCGGTGAGGACCCTTCGCCGTCGATTCGGCGATGGTTCTGCGCTATTTAAATGATCCGCGTTACTCGACGGTTACGCTCTTCGCCAGGTTGCGCGGTTTATCTACATCGCGCCCCAAAGCAACGCCGAGATGGTAGGCAAGCAGTTGCAGAGGAATAACAGTCAAAATCGGGCTGAGATAATCGGGCACCGTGGGTACCGTTACGATATCGTCCGCAATTTTCGCGAGGTGATCGGCGCCATTGCCAGAGGTAATGACGATAACCGGTCCTTTGCGTGCTCGGACCTGCTCGATGTTGTTGACGTTCTTGGAAAAAACAGCGTCGTCCGGTGCGATAAAGACTGACGGTAGATCGGATCTAATGAGGGCAATGATCCCGTGCTTAAGTTCGGCGCTGGGATGACCCTCGGAAAACAGATAAGTGATTTCTTTCAACTTCAGCGCCGCCTCGAGGGCAACAGGAAAATTGAATTGGCGACCAAAGAAAAGTATCCCGCCAACTGAGGCGTACTTCTTCGCGATCGCCTTCATCTGATCGCTTAGTTTGAGGACCTCTTCGATCTTGGCTGGCAAAGCTTCGAGGGCCTCGATCAAACGAGTTCCTTCAGATGTCGAAAGATGGCGCATCCGTCCAAGAAGCAATCCGATTGCCGTTAGAATGGTGACTTGCGAAGTAAAAGATTTTGTGGCGGCAACGCCGATTTCAGGACCCGCATGCATGTAGACACCGCCATCACTCTCCCGCGCGATCGTGCTCGCGACATTATTACAAATCCCGAGGGTGCGATAACCCTTGCGCCTGCTTTCGCGCAATGCGCCAAGAGTATCTGCGGTTTCACCACTTTGACTGATCGCGAAGACAAGCGTGTCGCGTGTCATTGGCGTGTTGCGGTGACGAAACTCGCTCGCGTATTCGACTTCCGTAGGAATCTGGGCAAGCGATTCGATCAGGTATTCACCGACCATTGCGGCATGGAGAGCGGTTCCACAGCCCGTCAGGACAACCCGCCCGACATCGCGTAACTGAGCCGGTGTCATGTTCAGCCCGCCTAGTTTGGCCGTACATTCTTCTGGACTTAGACGACCGCGCAAGGCGTCGCGGACGGAGCCGGGTTGCTCAAAGATCTCCTTGAGCATGTAGTGCGGATATTGACCTTTCTTGATATCCGCGTCGGTAAACTCAACCTTGCTCAGCTGATAATTACCCGCTTCGCCAGCGACTGAACTGATTTCAAATTTGTCGCGCTCAACCGCGACAACATCGAAGTCATTCAAATAAACGGCGTCGCGGGTATGCGCGACAATGGCGCTAACATCACTGGCAAGAAAATTCTCCTCTTTACCCACACCGAGAACGAGTGGACTCCCCCGTCGAGCGCCTACAATGAAGTCAGGGATATCTCGATGAACGAGAGCGATACCGTACGTACCAATGACTTGTCGCAAGGCTGCCCGAACGGCATCGACGAGCAGGCCTTTCTTGTTCACCGGCGTCGGCGTCCCATTATCGTTTGGACCTCGACTCGTAGCCTGGGCGACCGAGTCGTCGAAAATCTTGCCGATTAAATGGGCCAATACTTCCGTGTCAGTTTCAGACGCGAAATTACGGTCTCCATCCCGAACGAGTTGATCCTTCAGCGCCTGGTAATTCTCAATCACCCCGTTATGAACCAAAGCTAGTTTCCCCGTGGCATCGAAGTGGGGGTGAGCATTTTGGTCCGTCGGCTTTCCGTGAGTCGCCCACCGCGTATGGCTAATGCCATAGGTTCCGGTCGGCGGTTTTTTTGCTATGAGTTTCCCAAGCGCAGCAATTCGTCCGGCGCACTTGCGTGTTTCGACCTTCTCGCCATTAACTACCGCAACCCCTGCGGAATCGTAACCGCGATATTCAAGGCGACGCAACCCGTCAAGCAGGATGGGGGCTGCTTCCGAACGACCGACGTAACCGACAATACCACACATGTTAGAGAAATCGTGACATTAACGGGTGATCGGCGCAACAAGGGCTTACGAAGAGCTTCTCCTTGGAAGCCGCTCCACAAGCCGTATCCACCTAACTGCCTCTGCACCAAAAAGGTTGATAGGACTAGGGACAATTTGCGTTAATTTAGCCCTGTGGCAACCAAAGGCCAGGCAACACGCCAACCATTTCCAGCATATCCAGCGGGGGCATCTACGCCTTCGCTTCCGCCCGGCACCACTCAGCGGACTTTGGCCATTATCATGGGGGGAGGCGCTGGAACGCGATTGTTTCCCTTAACCAAGGATCGATCAAAGCCGGCAGTGCCCCTCGGCGGAAAGTATCGCTTGGTCGATATCCCAATTAGCAACTGCCTCAACTCGGGGCTCCGCTCGATCTATATCCTGACCCAGTTCAACAGCATGTCGCTGCATCGACATATTCAGGCGAGTTACAAATTTGACAGCTTTTCTCCCAGCTTCGTTGACATCCTGGCTGCGCAACAAACACCAGAAGGATCGCAGTGGTATCAGGGTACTGCAGACGCGGTGCGCCAAAACATGCGTTACTTCCTGGAGGGGCCGTTCGATTACTACATCATTCTCAGCGGCGATCAGCTCTACCGCATGGATTTCCGCGCCCTGCTTCACCAGCACATCCGAGCTGGCGCTCAGATAACATTGGCGACGAAGCCCGTGCGTCGCGAGCGCGTCTCTGAGTTCGGGATCATGCAAAGTGCTGCTGACCGCCGGATCACACGCTTCGTTGAGAAACCGCAGGACGAGAGTGTTCTCAACGAATTCAAGATGAGTTCCGAATTGCTGGGTTCAATTGGGATTGATACCAGCGAAGAACTGTTTCAAGCGTCCATGGGTATCTATGTTTTTAATCGAGACGTCCTCGTAGAATGTCTTGAAAACGACCTCTTCGACTTCGGTAAGCATGTTATTCCGCAATCGATCAAAGACAGGCATGTAAACGCCTACATTTTCAATGGCTATTGGGAAGATATCGGAACGATTCGGGCATTTTACGAGGCTAATTTGGATCTAACGGAACTGCTTCCGCAGTACAGTTTTTTTGACACGTCGTCGCCGATATATACACACCCCCGTTTCCTACCGGGGAGCAAAATTAATGGAGCGACTTTACGTCAGGCAATTATAGCCGATGGCTGCATCATCTCGGATGCGCATCTGGAACGATGTGTCGTCGGCGTCCGCAGCATTATCCAGACGGGTGCCACGATCAAAAACAGCATTGTCATGGGGGCCGATTACTATGAGACAGACGCGGCCAGTCTACCGCGCGGTGTGACGCCGATGGGAATCGGGCGCAACTGCGTGATCGATCGGGCAATCATCGATAAGAACGCACGAATCGCAGATGGCGTGGTGATTACGCCGGAGGGAAAACCGCCGGATTTAGATGCAGGTAATTACTTTATCCGCGACGGCATCGTAGTGGTGCCGAAGAATGCGGTTATTCCACCAGGATTTTGGATCTAGGTCTTATTTCCTATTGAGATGGGTTCTAACGGCGCCCGGCAGTATTCAGGCCTTGGGCAGAACCATCCCTTTCCCATTTTTGCTGTTCGTTCCATGGGAGGGCAGTTTCACGCGTGCTTGCGGGATCAGCGATAAGCGGAGGATCTTCGTGAGCACACGAAGCCAGCGCGATCGCCAAAGAAGTGAGCAGCGCAATTCGGGTAATCTGCATACCAATCGAGTCAATTCGTTCCAGCATAAATGACAATGTCTCCGACTTGTACCTCGACGCCACGCGCCAAGCTATTGCTGATGATATCGCCGATTGCTGTCGCGGGTTCAACTGACGAAATCCGAATTTTACCGATCAAGGTTTGGTCGCGGAATACCAGCATCTCGGAATTCGCCTCAACACCGCGCTGGCCACCGAGATTCAGAACGACAAAGTTGTAGGCGCGATTGACTGCGAGAACGGTGCCGTGAATTCCCGGTTCTCCTCCACCAGGCAGGGTTTTTTTCTTCCCTGCATCGACGGCAGTCGGTTTCCTCGAAGCCTCAAAACTGTGTGACAACAATGCCTTCTCGCGTTCGGCGATATCTAGCATTTTCATCGCCTCGTTCAGTTTGCTTTCGAGGACTGCAGTTGAACCCTTCGTTGAATCGGCGATGGCAGTGAGCCGCGCCTCGACTTCCTCAATTCGTTCTAAAAATCGCGCTATCTCGGTGTGGTTCCTCTCCAATTTTTCCTGGAGATCACAGCTTTCATTTTCGGCTTTGGTCAGCCCGGCTTCGATGCTTGTAATTTTGTCTGAAGGCACGAGAGCACGTAACCGAAGGACCGTTTGAGCTTCGCGCGAGGCGAATCCCGCAACCAAAGCCAGGACAAGTACAGAAGTACTGATGAGTGTCTTAGAGGAGTTCATCGAAGGGGGGATCTAAGGGAGGAACTGGAGATTTCGCTCCAATTCTCTATCCAACTGGCCACTGCTAAGCAATCTGATTTGGCGATCGGGGCACGTTTTCGAACGGTCTGCTCTCTTTCACGTTGCGTTACTACATCTTCCGCCCTATAAGGACGCGTCATGGGTCAGCAACATAGGGTGAGAGCCAAACGTCGACGCCGTCTAGCCTATCTGGATCGAAGGAAGGCGACGACGAAGGCTGCTCCAGCTAGGCGGGAAGTACCTAAGGCTAAGACCAAACCGAAGAAGCAGGCGGCAGCTGCCGCGGCTGCCGCTGCGCCGGAAACGTAATAGTTGGCGCCCGTCTCTCGCTAGAGGAGATGAGGTGAATTCCGGGTTCGGATTAGATGCGTGCCCAATATCTCGTGGTTGACGGCCACAGTGTGATCTTTACCTGGCAAGAGCTTCGCCGTTTGCATCGTCGTCGCAGTTCGCTTGCCCGTGATGCGCTGGTGAAAAAACTGCGAGACTACCAAGACTGGACCGGCACTCGGGTCGCGGTGGTTTTTGATGGGAAACGACCTACGGTCAGCGTGAGTTCAGATCCGGGAGAGATACAAATCTTTTATTCACGCGAAGGTCAAACAGCGGACTCCATCGTTGAAAGACTTGCCAGCAAGTACGCGGCACGATTCAAGATGATAGTGGCGACCAGTGATATTCTCGAACAGGAAACTGCGAGTGCATTTGGAGCGGAATGCATTTCTCCCGAAGCGCTCCGCTGGATGGTTGACGAGGCAACTTCAGCGTAATTTCGTCTAAAGGTTGGATTGGTTAGGCGACGCCCGCTAGATCGGTCCGGGGATGGGGCGATGGCTGCGAGCGCGACCGCTTCTGGCCGGTGTTAAGGAGGCGTGACAACACGCAATAGAGCTGCTCGATAGGCAAATTCTTGCTGACATAAGCATTTGCGCCGGAGCGCAAGGCGGCATGCATCCGTTCTTCGTCGTATCCTGATCCTGTGAAAACAACAATGGGCAAGGTTTGGCTTATTTCCCGAATAAAAGAGATAAGGGTGATGCCATCTACTTTCGGCATATTGAGATCTACAACTGCGACATCACATTTGTGATGTTCCAGCCAAGCGGCAGTTTGGAAGCCCTCAGTCAGAGACTCGCAGGTATGACCTTTCTGCCGGAGATAGGTTGTGAGGAACTTAGTGATGGCCGGGTCATCATCGATGATGAGAAACTCGACAGCGTCCCGGGCGGATAATTTCATTCTCGGATTGGGCTTGCTTATAATTTCTATAACTTAGCAGCAACCCTGCCAAGTCCGGTGTAGTCCCCTTCCGATCGAGCGCGAGGAGCTATCCCCAGCTGCGTGCGCGCTGCCAAAAGGCCGCAGAATGGATCGATGATCCTGGGTTATTTGTTCACGCTCGCGCGGACCGCGTCGAGTTGCCCTGCTGAACCCAGCTTCTCATTCTTGTGGGCAATGAACTTCGCGTATTCCTCGACGAAAATCTTGCCTGGCGGGCGAAAATCAAACTCGCTTGGCTTATCCCGGAAGAATTCACGATGCACCCGCGTCCAGACCAGACGGCCATCCGTGTCGATGTTTACTTTGGTCACTCCAAGTTTCGCCGCCGGGAGATACTCCTCTTCATTTACGCCCCGAGCTGACGGATCGAGCTTGCCGCCTGCCGCATTAATGCGCCGAACCTCTTCAGGTGGGACGCTGGAACTTCCATGCATCACAATCGGCATACCCGGAATTAGTTTCTTAATCTCTTCGATTACGTTGAAGTGGAGACTTTGCTGGCCTTTGAATTTATAGGCGCCGTGACTTGTTCCGATTGCGGCCGCCAGCGAATCACAACCGGTTCGCTTCACAAATTCCACCGCTTCCTTGGGATTCGTGAGTGACGCATGGCCCTCGTCCACCTGTATATCCTCTTCGACTCCGCCCAATTGGCCGAGCTCAGCTTCAACGCTTATGCCTTTGGCGTGCGCTCGATCCACAACGCGTTTTGTAATGGCGATGTTTTCCTCAAAAGACTCGTGGCTCGCGTCGATCATGACAGAGCTGTAAAAGCCCGACGCTATACAATCGTAACAAGTTTCCTCATCGCCATGGTCAAGATGCACGGCAAAAATCACCGAGGGAAACATGGTCTCGGCAGTGCGGATCATCGCTTCGAGCATTCTCTTATCGGCATATTTACGCGCGCCTTTCGAGAGCTGAATAATAAATGGGGCCTTGCTTTGTTCGCAGCCGCGGAACAACCCGAGGAGCTGTTCCATGTTGTTGATGTTATAGGCGCCGACGGCGTACTTACCGTAGGCAACTTTGTAGAGCTGAGTGGTGGTGACGATCATGAAAAAGTTGAAGAGTTAATGTTGAACGAGTCTTGACTCTCGACCCTCAATTTTCAACCCCGAACATTTTCGGGGTCAACTCTCAACTTTCTTCAAGTCCCATTGGGGCTCGCCGGTAGCATTATGCTCACCGAGGTGCCGTTTGCATTTGAATCGATGTCGACCCGCCCGTTGTGATCGAAGATCGTCCGTTTCACAATTGGAAGGCCCAGCCCCATGCCGCGCGCTTTGGTTGTGCAGAAAGGAGAGAACACCTTTTCTTTTAGGTCTGCAGAGATTCCTTTTCCGTTGTCCTTCACGGTGACTACTACACCGCTCGGGTGACCTGCTTCACGGATTTTCTTGGCAGCCAGGATAATGCGCGGTTTGGTCCGGCCTGAGGTTGCTTCCGCCGCATTAGTAACCAGATGGGCAAAAGCTTCGGTCAAGGCAGCTTCATCGCCCAGCACTTTGGGTAGATCATTGGGCAGTACCGTATCAATGGGAACTCCGTTTTTCTTTACGCGTTCACGAGCCAGAACAATTGCTTTTCGGACCGAGGTGCGGACGTCGATCGGCTTCAATACCAATTCGGATGGATGCGCGAAGTTATTGATCTGGGTAATGATCTTGTCGAGACGATCAATTTCCTGAACCACAATTTCACTAAAGTCCTTTCGGAAGTCTGCGTCATCGAAACGTTCTGGTAAAAGCTGGGCAAAAGTCTTGATGGCGACGAGCGGATTACGAATCTCATGCGACATGCTTGCGGCTAGGTCAGTCCAGAAGGCAGCCCGATCAACAAGGTCTTGTTTTTGACGCTGGGAATCCTCTGCGGTCAGATCCTGGATGACAGCGATGGCTCCCAATCGCGTCTCTTTGTCCGCCAAGCGTCGCGTCTCCACGGTGAGCGAGCGTCGCGTATTGGAATCGATCCATTGCTGAGCAGGGAGGTCGATTTTCGAGTCGAGCGTCTCGCGAAAGAATGCAGCGACCCGGCTTCCCGCTGCCTCAATCGGTTGACCCAGAACATCTGATGCCGAAACTCCGAGAATCCGCTCTGCTGTCGAATTAAACCAGCGAATTACCGCCTCTTCATCTGTCGCGATGATGCCAGACGGGATCGATCCCAGGAGTCTTTCGGCGAGAGTTTTTTGGAGGCTGATTTCTTCATACAAGAGGGCATTCTCCAAGACCGTGGAGACATGTTCCGCGAGCAGCATCAACCCTTCGAGATCACTTTGACCATAGAATTGGCCTGTAACCCTGTGGCCAAAGAATATCCAGCCGATGATATTGCCGCGGGTGTGTAAAGGAACGATAACTTCGGCTCCGAACTGGTCGAGGGCTCGCCGCATTAGAGTTCGTTGTGCCTGATCAACCGTTTGAGCGAGGTTGCCTCGATAAATGATGTGCGCGTTCAATTCGAACCAGCGCACCAGCGGATCACGCTCGCCGTATTCGATCTCGTAGGTTTCCGGAACGCAACGCAATCCAGCGCGAAGCCGGTAGCTATCGCTTTGTCTAACCTTGGCGAAAATTCCAATCCGACCTACCGACGCCGCATCGGAAACACGCTCAACTACGCTTGCGAGAAGAGATTCGACATTAGCAAACTGCCGAAAGACCCGCGGAAATCTTAACAGGGGCATTGATGACTCGTGCCGCTCGGGCGTCGGATCGAAACGGCGCGCTTCCGGAACTGGCAGTGCTGCGGAACGCTCGCGCAATTCGCGATTCTCTTGCAAGACACGAAGATGCTCGATCGCGCGAGAGATGAGCGCTTGTAGTCGGCGTCGATCGATTTGTGAGTCTTCTGCAGCATAAATGCGTGATTGCTCAGCTTCACGCAGAGTTTCCGAACGCTGAGTACCAAGGGCAATAATCAATACCTCTGGCCAACCATCCTGTATCTGGTCGACGAGAGCTCTCGCTTCTTTCGCATGTAAATCCAACAGCAGTAAGGCGGGGCCAGTTTGGTGGAGGACAGCATCCAGCCGATCGGGAGCGCTGACCTGGCGCACTTGCGCAAGCGGACTCACGAATGCTTTAATCCGCCTAACGAAATTTGCATCTTGGGAATAAAGGATGCAGACCGCAGAGGTGCTCATACGACCACGACCTCCTGGTTCGATCGAACTAATGGAAGCAAGATGTGAAAAGCGGTACCTTTTGAAGGTTCACTTTCCACCTCGATCTGCCCGGAATGTTCTTGGACAATTCCGTGGACAACGGATAGGCCGAGTCCGGTTCCATAGTCCTTCGTGGTAAAAAACGGATCGAAGACGTGGGGGATGTCTTCTCTTCGGATACCCTCGCCGTTATCGCGGATGGTAATACGCAAAATTTCCTGCCCGTGGCCATTGGTACTGCTTGCAGGCGCCGCCCATTCTTGAGCAGGCCGAATCTCAGTGGAAACTGCCATTTCCCCGCCGCGCTTCATTGCGTCCATCGCATTGAGGAAAAAATTGAGAAAAACCTGTTCAAGCTGATCAGCATCAGCGTGGATTGTATCAACATCCGCCTTCCAAGAACGAGTCAATTTGATTTCTTTTTGATAAAGGCGATGCCCGACCAACTGAAGCGATTTTTCGAGGACGGCGTGGACGTGCATCGGCTTCAACAGTGGCTTCGCCGGTCGTGCGAAACGTAATAGTTGGTTCACCAAAGAATCGATCCGGTCGATTTCGTGACCTATAAGATTCGAGAACGTTTCGCGGAAATCCGAGTCTTGATACCGTTCCGGCAAGAGCTGGGCAAAAGTCTTGATCGAGACGAGTGGATTTTTGATCTCATGTGCCATCCCAGCCGAGAGCGTACCGAGACTCGCAAGCCGGTCGCTGCGGCGAATTTGGTGTTCGAGTCGTTTTAGGGCCGTGATGTCCGTTAGAACAACAAGAACGCCCAGCATCTCTCCCTGTTGCCCATGAAACATTGAACTGCTCGCACGAACCACAACTTCGCCTTCGAGTGACTCCAAAACGAGTTCGCGATTCTCGGGCCGCTCCTTCGAGTGTAGTGTTTCCTTTACAAGTTCACGGATCGATTTGGGTAGGTTCTCAATCGAGCGATCAAGCAAGTCTTCGGATTTTGCGCCGATAATTTGCTCGGCTTCGTGGTTAAACACCGTGATGCGACCATCTGCACCGGCCGCAATAACTCCCGTCGTAAGATTCTG
>Ga0207701_10003120_pt1 | contig 17046 bp, 11 predicted proteins | sample KBSSwiSSwithPhiX_FD_184294 | JGI IMG/M metagenome (GOLD analysis project Ga0207701, IMG submission 184294) | Switchgrass rhizosphere bulk soil microbial communities from Kellogg Biological Station, Michigan, USA, with PhiX - S5 (SPAdes) (version 2) | ecosystem: Environmental > Terrestrial >... | reverse complement strand
AGGTGGGCACAGCAGACGGGCTCGCGTTGAACGCCGAAGCCGCGTACGATCCGAGCGCAATCACCATCACTCGGGCGGACATTACCTGGCAACAGGCAACGGCCCATCTCGACGGCCGCGTCGGGCTCGGCCAGAGCCAGCAAATCGCTCTGAACGTCTCCAGCGACAATCTGTCGCTGCAGTCGCTGCTCGAGGCGATGAATCAAGCTGGCGTGCCCGCCTCAGGCACGCTCAATGTGCGCGGCACCGTGACCGGAACAACGGCGCGGCCCATGGCGCAATTCACGGCACAGGGCTCCGACCTCGTCGCGTACGACGAGACAATTGGCACGCTCAGCGCGGATATCCGTCTCGACGGACGTGAACTGACCGTTACCGAGCTCATCATCGACAAGCCGCAGCCCGATCAACCTGGCCGGCTGACGGCGACCGCGACGTACAACCTGGATCGCAGCACGTACACCTTTGATCTCCAGTCGAAGGGCGTGCGGCTCGTCGGTCTGTTGTTGCCGAATGGTCAGCGTGTGCGCGGCGACGTGCAGACTCTCACGGCCAAAGGCACGGGGAGTGTCAGCTCACCGGAAGGTACCGTTGACCTCGCGGTCGACGCACTCGAGATCGAGTCCCCTCAGGATGCTGGTTCATCCGAGCAGAATCCTGCGCGTATCGCTCAACTCGGTCGCGTCGTCATCATGGCCGTTGCGAAGAACAACGAGGCGACCATCAACGCCACGTCGGAGCGCTTCAACCTCGACGCGGATGCGCTGATCGGACTGATGCGACCGTGGCCGGCCACGCTGAAGCTACGCGCCGACAGGCTGGACCTTGCAGCGCTTCCAACTCAAGCCGCGCCCGAAAACGCCGCAAGCAAGCTGTCGGGACTCGAAGGTCAGCTCCGCGCGACCATCGATGCATCCGGCAACCTGTCGGAGCCTGAAAAAGGACGGGCGACTGTCGCGCTCGAAGCGCTCGAGGGCATGTGGAACGGGCGTCCGTTCAAGGTCACGAGTCCGTCACCGGTTCAGTACGCGGACGAGCGACTCACGGTGGACAAGCTCGAGGTCATGGCCAGCGATGCCTCGCTCACGGTCACGGGCAACCTGCCGCTGACCGATGAAGCCCCTCCCGGAGCGATCGACCTGAACCTGCGGGGCAATCTGGCAACGGTCGCGCAGTACCTGCCGCCCGAAACGAACATCGCCGCCGATGGCGCCATCGAGTTGACCGGGTCACTGCGCGGGACCCTGAAGCGGATCGATCCCGACCTGACGCTGACCGTTGATAACGGCCTCATCCTGTCGCCGCAGCTCGAGCCGGGCTTCTCGAACATCACTCTGCGTGCGAAGGTCGAAAACGGTGAAGCCGCGATCGAACAGCTCTCAGCACGCTGGGGCACGGCGTCGCTCGAGGCATCTGGCAAGGTCCCGCTCGAGGTTCTGCCGGCACTTCCGGTAGACATTCCTCGCATGAGTGGTCCGGCCACGTTCAAGGCTGCGGTCCTCGGCCTGGATCCGTCGGCGATCCCGGGTGCACCTCCTCAGCTCAGTGGGCGGATCAGCGCCGACGCCGAAGTCGCGGCCGCGAGTGCAGACATAAATGCCATCAAAGGGCAGATCACATTCCATGAACTCGACGTCGCGTTCAGCGGGCTCAGCCTGGCACAGCAGCAGGCGTCGTTGATCACGATCGCCGGCGGCGCCGCGCAGATCGAACAGCTCAACCTGACCGGGTCAGCGGGCGAGATTCACGCCAGCGGGAATGTCGAACTGGTGGGCGATCGCGCGCTGAACGTAGATGTCGATGGCGGCATCAACGTGGCCGCGGCGTCACTCGTGAGCGATCGGATCCGAGCCGAAGGTGACTCGGCGCTGAAGCTGATGGCCAGAGGCACGCTGAACAGTCCCGAGGTGACCGGATCGGTCGACCTCGTGAACGCACGTGCCGTCAGCGACGAGCCGAACGTGGCGGCCGAAAACATCTACGCGCATGTCGATCTCGAAGGCAGGCGGATCGTGCTGACACGGCTTGAAGGCGACGTGAACGGCGGCACGCTCAAGGGATCCGGCGACGTCTCATTTGAAGAGGGAACGCTTAGCGGCATCAACCTCGAGATTTCGACGATGAACGTCGCCTACGATGCGCCGCTCGATCTTCGAAGCATCTCCGATTCAGACATCAAGATCACAAAGAACGGCGACGACATCGTCGTCAGCGGTCAGGTCACTATCGACGAGGCCGGGCTGACGGGCGACATCAACTTCGACACCGGCCTGCTGGCGGCCATGACCGCCCCACGCAAGCTCGATCTGACGGAACAACGCAATCCGATCCTGGAGCGCGTTCGATTCAACATCGCCGTCAAAACGGCCTCGCCCATTCTCGTGGACAACAATCTCGCCCGCGCGGAGGTGGACACCGACCTGAGGGTCGTTGGCACGGCGTACGAAACCGGACTGCTTGGTGAGTTGACGCTGCTCGAGGGATCTGAAATCCGACTGAACGAGCGCCGGTACGAGGCTGAACGCGGCGTCATCACCTTCGCGGACGAGCGCCGAATCTACCCTTCGTTCGACCTCCTGCTCAACACGACGGCGAGTCCCTACGACATCACGATCGCGGTGACCGGCACGCCCGGTGATACGGAAACCACGCTGACCTCCAGCCCGTCCCTGCCTGAGCCGGACATCATGGCGATACTGGTTACCGGCCGGACGCTCGACCAGATGCGCGGCGAAGAGTACGAGGTCGCCCGCGCGCAGGTGCTTTCGTATATGGCCGGCCGCGTGGGCTCTAGTCTGGGACGCAGTGTTCAGCAGGCAACGGGCCTCTCTGAAGTCCGGATCGAGCCGACGCTGATCGCCAACGAAACCGACCCGAGCGCCCGACTGACCGTCGGTCAGTCGGTCACCGACGAGCTGAAACTCGTGTACTCGACGAACCTCACGGACAGCAACGATCAGATCTGGATCGCTGAGTACGACGTGACGCGCAGGTTCCAGACACGCGGCGTGCGTCAGGAAGACAACAGCTACCGCCTGGATTTTCGCCACGACGTGCGGTTCGGCGGGCAACCCGAGCCGCGACGGTCCAAACGCGTGCAACCGGAGGTCGCCGAGGTCGCCGTCAAAGTCCCGTCGGGCGTGGACGAAGCCGTGGTCCGCAAGGAGTTCGGCATCAAGGCGGGCGACCGCTACGACTTCTTCCAGATTCGCAATGGCACGCAGCGCGTCGAGAAGTTCTTCGTGGATCAGGGCTACCTGCAATCGCGGGTTCACCTCGAACGGGGCGTCGACGCGGACCAGACTCATCTTACGCTGGCCGTGACGACGGGACCGAAGGTGAACCTGCAGTTCATGGGTGCGATGCCCCCGGCGAAGGTTGTCAACGAGGTCAAAGCGCAGTGGCATCGCGGCGTGTTCGACAAGCAACGTGGCGACGCCGGAACGGATCGCCTGCGCGCGTGGTTGATGGACGACAACTACCTGCAGACGAAGATCGAGTTCGAGATCCAGAACGTGAGCGACGAGGAGCGGCGCGTCACGTTCAATATCCAGCCCGGCACACGCTCGAACAAGGTGGTGATCGCCTTCGAGGGAGCGTCCGGGATCGATTCAAATATGCTCGATAAGATCATCGAGCAGCAGCGCCTGGAGCGTAAGCTCTACACCGACCCGCTCGTGGTCACCGAACTGCTCCAGCGCTACTATCGCGAGCAGGGATATTTAGCCGCCGAGATCGATCAACCTCGCTACGAGTACGAAGGTCCCATCGCGCGGATCGTGCTCGCGGTTCGGGAAGGGGCGAAGTTCAACGCGCGGAACGTCACGGTTTCCGGCAATAGCGTCTACACGACGGATGTCCTGATCTCGCAACTGCCGGTGATAGCTGGTCAGCCGTTCGTGCCGGCGGCGGCGGAGAATTCACTCGAGAAGATCCGCGAACTCTATTGGGGCAAGGGTTACAACGACGTCCGCTCGGACTACAACGTCGTTGTCGACAGGGGAACCGGCGAGGTCGATATCGCGTTCTCGATCAGCGAAGGGCGTCAGAGCGTCATCGCCGGCATCACGATCCAAGGTAATCAGAAAGTCAGCGAAAACCTGGTGCGGCGGCAGGTTCAACTGATGACTGCCCAGCCACTCGATCTGAGCGCGTTGGCACGATCGCGACGGAACCTGTACAACACAGGCGCATTTTCCGTCGTTGACATTACGCGACGAGATGCCGATGCCGATCCGCAGGCGGCTTCCACTCCGCCAGTGCCCGAGGTTGCGGCGGCGAGTGAGCCGAGCACCGACGGCGTCCAGGCGAGCCAACAGAAGCCGGTCGCCATCGACGTTGCCGTCCGCGAGGTGCAGCCGATCCAAATCCGTTACGGCGGGTCGTACGACACCGAGCGCGGTGTCGGCGCCATCTTCGACATCTCGAATCACAACTCGTTCGGCAAGGCCAGAGAGGTCGGCTTGCGGTCGCGCTGGGACCGTCAGGTCCATGAAGGTCGCCTCTACATCACTCAGCCGGATCTCACCTACTTCCCGAAGACCACTGGAGCCATCTACCTGCGCGAGGAGCTGAACCCGCCGACGGAACTGACCAATCCGTTCGATATCAGCCGCAGGGGCGCATCGATCCAGCAGGAGAAAAAACTGCAAGACCTCTACGTGCTGACCTACGGGTACAAGCTCGAACGTGTACACACGCTGACGCCGCTCGGAGATGGCACCACGCTCGATGAAGCGTTCACCGTTTCACCGCTGATGACCACGCTGACACGCGAAACGCGTGACGAGGTGCTTGACGCAACGCGAGGCGTGTTCCTTTCGCAGGCGTTCCAGTACTCACCCGCCTGGCTCGGATCGGATCAGCCATTCATCAAGTACCTGGGGCAGTATTTTCACTACTTCCCGCTTCGTCCGCCGACGCGGAAGCCATTCACCAACGAGATCATCAGGCCACGGCTCGTCTACGCGACTGGTGTGCGGATCGGCCTGGCGCAGGGCTTCGGGGGCGCGGTGCCGAGGAGCGAGCGGTTCTACGCGGGTGGCAGCGCGACGATGCGCGGCTTCGCCCAGAACACGGTTGGCCCGATCGGTCCCAATCGCATCCCGATCGGCGGCGCGGCGATGCTCGTCCTCAACAACGAGATTCGATTCCCGCTCATGTGGATCCTCGATGGAGTCACCTTCGTCGACATCGGCAACGTCTTTCCGACGCTGCGCGACTTCTCGGTCACGGACCTGCGCTACTCCACGGGTGTCGGATTACGTGTGCGCACACCGTGGGTGCTGCTCCGCGGCGACTACGGAATCGTCCTCGATCCGCGGTCGGGCGAGCCGCGCAGCAGGTTCTACTTCAGTATTGGACAGGCGTTCTAGGCAGGGTACTCGGACAACGCGTAGCGGACCAGTCTTTAAGACTCGCCGTCGACTGATCAAGGGCGGGTCTAAAGACCCGCCCTTGATCAGTCGTAATCTTCGTGATCTTCGTGCTAATCGACGTCGACGGATTCGACGGTGGAGGTCAGGACCGGTCCCCTGCGGGTGAGCAACTCGAGCTGAAAGCCCTCGATAATCCATCCGACCTTCACGCTCTCGTCGTCAACGGCACCGATCAACTCGGCTTCGGTGCTCTCCTGGAACAACTTGCCTCCGGAGATCGTGACTCGGCGCTCTGACCCGTCAACGACCATCAATCGGTAACACGTGTTTCTCGTGTTGAGCGTGACAACCGTGCCGGGTAGCAGGAGCGGGAGGGCAACACAGCGGAACCGCGCCGGATCAGACTCGACGTCCGCGAGGCTCGGCGTAAGGGCCTGGAAGTCTACGTCCTGGATCGAATGGATGTCAGGCTGAGCCATGGTTGTTCCTCTGACCGTTCCTGTGCAACCGGCCTGCCATAGCGCAAGCACGGCATTTGATCGGAAACATGGGCAGATCAAGTTGTTTAGACCAAAGTTTTTGAACGGATTGCAGAGGGGGCGCAAAACTCTCCACGATGCGGTGGCGCGGGCGCGCTTCTGCGGAAGAGTGGGCTCCCCGGAAGATGAAAGGTTCGGCTACCGGAATATGTCTTGCACCACGCCCTCGAGGAGGCCAGCGATGAAAGCCAAACTCGTCCTCGGCACTTTCCTGATCGTTGTCGGCTTCATCCTGGCCGTGGTTGCCGCGGCAGGCTTGCGCGAGCCCGGCAACGTACGCACTGCACCTGGCGTCATCGTCGGAGACCAGAATCAGCGCGGGCGCGACGAGGCGGCGTCAATCATGTTGCCCGTCCTTGCCGGCTTGTCGATCGCTGCAGGAGCCGCATTGGTTGGAATCGGCATGGGCAGCTTCAGGCGTCCCCTGGTTGTTCCCCCGCACTCACCCGAAGCGGATGAAGCCGTGACCACGAGACCCCTGAATGATGAGGGCGCGATGCGGAGGAGGAACGCGGGCGGTTAATGTTTCGGTCCGACTGACGCTGGACGCCGCGGTCGCGCAGACACCATGGCTATCTGCATGTGAATACAGGGGTTCGAGTGACTTTGTAGCCGGTCCACACAAGAAGCCGCGGACAGCCTGAGCGTGAAGTACTATCGCCAGTAGAATTTCGTTAACAGTTTGTTAAATTCCGTCGTATGCTTCAGCGGTTGTGACCTCGTAACGGTTGGCCGCGAACCTGATGACTCCCGCCAAACCAAAGATTGTCCTCGTTGATGATCATCCTGAGGTTCTGAAATCGCTCTGCAGGATGCTGTCGCTGGACTTCGATGTTGCAGGCTCGGCAACGGACGGCTATCAAGCGATCGACGTCTGCGAGCGATGCGATCCAGACGTCGTGCTGCTGGACATCACCATGCCTGGCCGCGATGGGTTTCAAACGGCGCGCGAGCTCACTCAACGTGGGTCGCGGGCGCGAATCGTCTTCCTGACGATGCACGAATCCGAGGAGTTCGTCGCAGAAGCGTTCCGGTCGGGCGGACGGGGCTACGTTCTGAAGACGCGACTTCACGTCGACCTCATAAGCGCAGTGCAGCGCGTGTTCGCCGGCCAGTTGTTCGTGCCCTCGCTCCGGTCGCTCTTTGCGATCCACGACAGCCCTGCGGGACACGTCGTGCAATTCCATGAAGACGAACGTGGACTCGTCGACGGCATGAGCGCACTTCTCAACACCGCGCTCCGGCGCGGCGATGCAGTCTCGGTCGTCAGCACCGAACCCATTCGTGCCGGTCTCGCTCAACGGCTACAGAAGTACGGCTGGAACGTCGGTGAATCTGGACAACACGGGCGGTACCGGGCAAGCGACTCAGTGGCTGCTGCCGCTTTACTCGTGAAGAACGAAGAGGTCGTCCCTGAGTACATCAAGAACTACATCCATACTCTCGATCAATGGCGCGTCGCGACGGCAGGACCACACGCTCGACTCACGCTGGTCGGTGACATTTCCAACCAAGTGCTGTTCAGCGGCAACAGCGAAGCTGCCATGGAAATCGAGCATCAGTGGGATGGCCTGACCGCGACGCTTCGGTTCCTGACGGTCTGCTGCTATCCGCTCACAGCGATGTCCGACGCGCACGTCGATGCGCTTCCGACGCTGTGTGCCAACCACTTCGCGGTGGCTCACACCCCGGAAGGCGGCGCACCCTCCCCCATCTGAAGGGCTGAGTCGAGCACCCCGCGCGGTACGCGAAGCCTGATCGTCGTCCCTTTCCGCGGGAACGACGTGATTTGAACGTCGGCACCGATCATACGCGCGCGTTCGCGAATGCTCACCAGACCGAGTCCAGGTCCCAAAGGTATCTCTTCCGGATCGAAGCCGGCGCCACTGTCCGAGATCATCAGGTCGAGTGCTCCGGCGCGTTCGGTGAGGGACACCTCCGCGCGCGGGCTCCCGCTATGCCGCGCGATATTCGTCAGACCTTCTTGCGCGACACGATAGAGAGCGATCCCGACTTCCGCCGGCGCCTCTAAGGAAGACGCATCGCTGGTGAACTGAATGGCGATACGCGTCTGTTCTGAAAATTCGCGGCACAGCCGGCGCAGCGCGGATACGAGGCCAAGATGAACGAACGCCGCCGGATGAAGATTGTGGGAAATGCGATGCACATCGAGCGCGATCGATTGCACCTGTTGTCGCAACGCCTTCAGCTTTTGTCCCAGAGCGGCTGATTCGGACGGGCACAGGCGCTCGGTTTCGCTCAACTCGAGGCCCACCAGCGCGAGCTTCTGGACGATATCGTCGTGCAGTTCGCCGGCGACGCGCTTGCGCTCTGCCTCCTGACCGAGAACAAGGCTGTTTTGCAGCTCGACACCGGCCTTTTCGGCGGCCTTGTGATGCGTGATGTCGATGCACGTCCCGATGTGGCCGGCATACGTGCCATCGGCATGGAGATACGGGGTCCCGAAGTAATACAGCCACCCAAGTTCCCCGTTCGCGCGCCTGACTCGATATTCGCCGCGGCACGGCGTGAGGGAACGGCTCGCTTCCGTCAGGTTCTGCACGACCTTCTCGCGATCGTCCGGGTGCAACCCCTCGACCCAGCCGAATCCGAGGTCCTTCTGCGGATCGCGTCCGGTGAATTCGTGCCAGTACCTGCTGACATAGGTGCAGCGTCTCTCTGCATCGGTCATCCAGACGACGACCGGCGCGCACTCCGCGAGCGTTCGGAAACGGACCTCGCTGACACGCAGGGCATCAAGCACCTGCCGACGCTCGGTGTTGGATGTGTGAGCTGTGCCTGTGGACCGGGACGACGTCTGTCGACGCATGTCTGCACGGTCGACAGACGCCGGGACTGCGTGTTTCGTTCGAGGGAGACGCTTGCGTCGGGCCGGCTCAGCCATGATCCACCGCGGAACCAGCTGCTCGCTGGATCGCGACGCTGATTATGGCCACACAATCAAAACAATCAACAGTCAGATCGACAGCGACTCATCGCCGTCTCGCGTATCGGCGGGTGGCGGCGGGGAGTGAAGGACGTGCTGAGCGAGGATCTGCTTCACTCGGTCGGCGTCGACCGACTCGACGTCGAGCAACTCCAGCGCGAGCGCGCGAACCGCGCGGCGCTGCCGCTCGACGATCTGGCGCGCGCGCTCATAGCCGTGCATCACCAACGTGCTGATCTCGTTGTCCACGCGTCGCGCGGCCTCCTCGCTGAAGCCCGCCGCGTGGCTGTCGGTGTCCCACGCGCTCGACGGACGCCGGTAGTGGACCGGCCCGAGCGACGACATACCCAGCTCGCACACCATCTTGCGGGCCAGATCGGTGGCGCGCTCGATATCGTTGGAGGCGCCGCTCGTCATCTGGCGCAAACACAGCTCCTCCGCGACGCGCCCACCCATGAGAATCGCAATCTGCGCCTCGATGAACGCCTTGGAGTGAGTATGCCGATCGGCTTCGGGTAGCTGCATCGTCACACCGAGCGCGCGGCCGCGCGGAATGATCGTGACCTTGTGGAGTGGATCCGCATCAGGAAGAAGCGCTGCGACGATGGCGTGGCCAGCCTCGTGGTAGGCGCAGGTGACGCGTTCATGCTCGCTCATCACCACCGACTTGCGCTCAACGCCCATCAGCACCTTGTCACGTGCCGCATCGAGATCTGTGTTGCCGATCGTCGAACGGCCGGCGCGCGCCGCGCCAAGTGCTGCCTCGTTCACCAGGTTCGCGAGGTCCGCGCCCGAGAAGCCCGGCGTGCCGCGAGCGATCGCTCGGAGATCGATATCGGGCTCCAGCGCGATCGCGCGGGTGTGGACACGAAGGATCTGTTCGCGCCCCTTCAGATCGGGGTTCCCGACGGTGACCTGCCGATCGAAGCGGCCCGGGCGCAGCAACGCCGCATCCAGGATGTCGGCGCGGTTGGTGGCAGCGACGACGACAATGCTGTCGGACCGGGCAAAGCCGTCCATCTCGACGAGCAGTTGATTGAGCGTCTGCTCGCGCTCTTCATGACTGAGCGAGTTGCCGCCGCGATTGCGCCCCACGGCATCGAGTTCATCGATGAAGACGATGCACGACTTGTGACGGCGAGCCTCGCGGAACAGTTTGCGGATGCGTGCGGCGCCGACACCAGCGTACATCTCCACGAACTCGGATCCACTCGCAGAGATAAAGGGCACGCCCGCCTCACCGGCCATCGAGCGCGCCAGCAGCGTCTTGCCCGTGCCAGGAGGACCCACCAGCAGGATCCCGCGTGGGATGCGCCCGCCAATCGCGGTGAAACGCGCAGGCTCTTTGAGGAATTCGACGATCTCGCGCACCTCGTCTTTCGCTTCATCCACGCCGGCGACATCGTTGAATGTCACGGTGACGTCCTGGGGGTCGATCGTGCGCGCCTTTTCGAGGCTTGGAACACGACCGGTCAGCAGGCGGTACATGGTGAGGCCAACGGCGCACGACAGGATCACGCCCAGAACGAGCACGGGGTAGTTGCTGGAGCGGGCCGACTCATTGCCTTTCACGTCGAAGCGCACACCGCGTTCGATGAGGCCGGCGACAAAGGTCGGGTTCAGCGCGATGTAACCCTGAGGAGCCACCGTGCTCAGACGCGTACCGTCCTGACGCTCGAACTCGATCGCATCGCCTTCGGCCACGACGGCCTTCACCTGGTTGGCCTGGACGTCGCGAAGTAAGTCCGAAAACGGAACCGATTCCCGATCTGCCGCCGCCTCGAACCGAAACGCAGCGAGAGCGCCAATCACGAGCACGAACACACCGGCAGCGATCCAGATCAGCCGGGTGCGTGGGAGCTTGCGTCCGGACACAGTAATTCCTGACCCCTTCGAAACAGCCGGTCCAGATACAGCTGTGGCCGTGTCTGTTGGCTCGATTGTTGTGGAGGAAGCGCGTTGAGATGATCGCCGGTCGATCACCTGTGGGCGCGTTTCCCGATCTTATCGGACGGCCGGTACGCGGTAAATAGGTCACTCGAAGGAGGGATCTCTTCGTGCCTGAGATCAGAATCGGTTGCTCAGGTTGGCAGTACAGGCATTGGAAAGGAGTCTTCTATCCCACCGGGCTGCCTCAAGCGCAGTGGTTCGAGTTCTACGCAACCAGGTTCGACACGGTTGAGATCAACAACAGCTTCTATCGCCTCCCGGAGGCCGCCACGTTTGCGCGGTGGCGCGAACAGGCACCGCGGCAATTCCTCTATGCAATCAAAGCGAGTCGATTCCTCACGCACATGAAGAAACTGAAGGACCCAGAGGATCCGCTCGAACGTTTTTTTTCAAACGCTCAGGAGCTCGGCCGGCGAGCCGGTCCCGTGCTGTATCAACTCCCGCCGCGATGGCCGATCAACCTCGACCGATTCGAAAAGTTCCTCGACGCTCTTGTGCAGCAGAACCGCGCTCTTCGTGAGGCGGGCTTCAAGGGGCGTCTGCGACATGCTGTCGAGTTTCGCGAACCGAGCTGGTACGACGAGCGCATCTACTCGCTTCTCGATCGCCACCGCGCCGCGCTCTGTCTGCACGACATGCAAGGCTCAGCTTCGCCGCGGGTGGCCATCGGACCTTTTGTTTACGTGCGATTTCACGGACGCACCAAGTATGCAGGGCGGTACGAAGACGGCCTGCTCGACACGTGGGCCGCGTGGCTGAGCGAGCGCGCATCAGAAGGGCTGGATGTGTTTGCGTACTTCAACAACGACTCGGGCGGGCACGCACCACGCGACGCGGCTCGGCTACGCGAGCGCATTCACGCGATAATCTAACGGGTCACGCACTATGTCGAATCCTTTCCTTCGGGTACTCACCGGCATCGCCGACCCGAAACGAATTGTCGAGACAGTCGCTCCCCGACGCAGTTTCGATGACGTCATCCTCCCGCCCGCGACCCGGCGATCGCTCGAGCAGGCGCTTACGCACGTCACCCGTCATGACTTGATCTTCAACCGCTGGGGACTCGGCGAGCGGCATCCGACGAGCCTGGCGCTGGCGTTCAATTTCGCGGGCGCACCGGGCACGGGCAAAACGATTTGCGCAGAAGCGATCGCGCATGCACTCGGCCGCCGCCTTCTCATCGTCCGCTACGCCGAAGTCGAGTCGATGTGGATGGGTGAGACACCAAAAAACATCGTGGCCACCTTCCGGCTTGCGCGGAAGGAAAACGCCGTGCTGCTGTTCGATGAAGCGGATGCGATCGCGTCACGGCGATCGTCGTCGCTGGACCATTCCCTGGTTCGCGAAAACAACACCGTCATCAGCGTGCTGCTGCAGGAGCTCGAGCGCTTCACTGGCGTCGTCATCTTCGCGACCAACCTCGCGGCAAACTTCGACCCGGCGTTCGAGCGCCGGATACGCACACACGTCCTCTTCGAGATGCCCGGGGTAGACGAGCGAGAACAGATCTGGCGCGTCCAGATGCACCCGCGGACGCCGCTCGCCAGCGATGTCGATTTTCGCACCCTGGCGCAGCAGTTCGAAGCCAGCGGCGGTGACATACGAAACGCGGTATTGAAGGCGGCGCAGGCCGCCGCGGCCGAGCCCGGCAGCGATGCGTTCAAGGCCATTCACCAGCGGCACCTTGAAGAGGGCATGCGCGAAGTGCTGGCCGGCAAGAAGGTGATGCAGCAGTCGCTGCTCGACGCCACACCCCTGAAGGCTCAGCTGGATGAGGAGTTGGTGAATGCCCAGGGCCGGCTGGCGACTCGCACATTGACTCTGGCGGCAGCGACCAGCGCCCTCGCATTCGTGATGGCGCTCGTTGCCCTGGTGGTCGCGATGCTGCGATGACGCCGCGCACGCGCGGGAAGGAACGAAGGGCTTATACCGCGGCTGCGGCCGCGTCCACCGACAGTGAGAGGACCGTTGACGTCAGGATCGGACCGCGAGGCGTCGCGAGTTCGAGTTGCATTCCCTCAACGACAAACCCATTTCTGACACCGTCATCGTCTGACGCACCAATCACTTCAACCTCGGTGGCGGTGGGAAACAGCAATCCTCCGGTGATCAATACCCGGCGTGCCGATCCATCCAGCACCTGCATGTGGTAACAGGTGTTCCTGGTGTTGATCGTGATCACATGACCGGCCGACACCGACGGCAGCGCCACGCAACGCGCTTGAGTCGGCTCGAACTCGACGGGATCGTGTGCCAACGACGGCGGCGCGACATCGGTAAAACTACCGACGACCGTAGATTTTTTTGCACGCATTCGATCCTCCGCGTCGTGTCCACAGCTTGAACCAACTACAGCAGAGAGTCACTCCGGAGAAACCCCTACATTTCTGGCTGCTCTATAATCCGCGAGCGATTTGCCACAACCGGCCGACATTCGTCGCGCGCCCCCCGGGCTGTCGCCATTTGTTCGAAGCAAGGAGGAGACATGTCTCATCGCCACCCTGTTGTGCGAGTGCTGGTTGTGCTGATGACGACGCTCGCGCTCACGCTCGTTGCCCGGCAGTACATCAGCGCCCAGGCGGAGCACGGACACCCCGTATGGCCCATGAACGGTCACGACATCGCGAACAGCAGAAGTCAGCCCTTCGAACATAGCGTCTCATCGCACAACGCGAACCAGCTGTCGCCACGATGGACGCTGACGACGACCGGTGACGTGTCGGCCACGCCTGCGGTCGGCCGGGAATCTGAAAAACCCGGCAACGGGCTCGGTCACAGCGACCTCTTCCTGTACTTTCCCGACTGGGGAAAAGCGCCCCAGGGCGGGACGCTGTGGAAGGTCAATGCTGAAACCGGCGAGGTCGTGTGGTCCCACCTGATTTCCGATTACAACGGCATCTCGGGATCGATTTCGCGAACGAGCCCGGCGCTCGCATTCGGAGTGGTCCTCATCGGCGATCTGAATGGCAACATGATGGGTATCGACGCCGCCACGGGAAACCTACGGTGGAAAACGAAACTCGACCCCAACCCGAACACCATCGTGACGACGTCGCCCGTGGTGCACGGTGACAATCTGTATATCGCCACGTCATCGTCGGGCGCCGGCGTGCCGCGTCAGATATTTCGCGGCAGCATGATTGCCCTCGACATCCGCACTGGAAAAATCGTGTGGCAGACGTTCGTGCTGCCTGATAACGGCGGGGTGCCAGGTGGGTTCGCCGGCGGCGCTTTCGTGAATCCGCCGGCGATCGACGTCGAGAACGGGCTTGTCTTCGGCGCCGCGGGCCAGCTGTACTTCCAGCCGGCGTCGGTCACCGCCTGCCTGGATGCGGATCCCGATAAGTGGGACGAGTCCTGCTTCCCGGGTAACGCACATTTCAATTCAGTCATCGCGTTCGATCTGCGAACCGGCGCGGTGCGATGGGCGTTCCGCGGTGCCGGTCCCGATGCGCGGCGGCTCGGGTGCGGAGATCCGGCGCCGTCGTGGTGCCCGCCATGGGAGAACAACTTCAGCGTGTGGGACTTTGCCGGGTCGGGCGTGAACGTCTTCCGCGTGGGGCACGGGCGAAACTCTCGCCTCATTGCCGGGATCGGACAGAAGAGCGGTGTGTACTGGGCGCTCGATGCCGTCACCGGCAAGTTGGTGTGGAGCAGGCTCGTGGGACACGGCGACGACCCGGGTGGCATTCAGTGGGGTAGTGCCGTCGACGGAGATCACATCTACGCCGCGATAGGCCACGTGAATAACCGAACGCCGTACATGCTTCCATCGGGCCAGGTGATCACCGGTGGCTCGTGGGCCGCACTCGATCCGGCGACCGGTGAGATCGAGTGGCAGACCCCCGACCCGCAGGGCGAGGCCGACCTTGGCGCATTGACCGTCGCCAATGGCGTGCTGTACGCGGGGTCGATGGCGCACACAGGGAACGAGATGTACGCGCTGGATACATCGACTGGCGAGATCCTCTGGGAATTCCCAGCTGGTGGATCGGTGGTGGCTGGCCCCGCGGTGGTTGACGGCACCGTGTATTGGGGATCGGGATACGCGCGAACCGGTGGTTCCGGCAACAATCAGTTCTTCGCGTTCAGCCGTGGAGGGAAGTGAGGCGTTCGATGATTCGCAGAACACCGCGTTTGATCTGGCTCGGGGTACTCATTTTCCTGTTCGCCGACACACCCAGCGCCCAACAGCGCACGCTCGATATCTACTGGATCGACGTCGAGGGTGGGGCCGCAACGCTCGTGGTGTCGCCGTCAGGAGAGTCCCTGCTCTACGACGCCGGCTGGGAAGTCGATGGGCGAGACGGCCGGCGGATTGCCGCGGCGGCCAAGCAGGCGGGGTTGAAGCAGATCGATTACTTCGTGCTCAGTCACTTTCACGCAGACCACGCGGGCGGGCTTCAGGAGCTCTCGAAGCTCGTGCCGATCGGCAGATGTTTCGATCGTGGCGACTTCATCGAGCCAGCGAACCAGAAGTGGCGAGACATCTACCTCAACGCGTGCGCGTCGAAGCGGACGATCCTGAAGGCCGGCGACACGATTCCGCTCGAGGGCGTGCGGATTGACGTCGTCGCCTCGAACGGTGATCTCATCGCGAAACCACTGGCGGGTGGCGGGCCGAATCCGTTGTGCGCTTCGGCCGAGAACAAGCCCGCTGAGGGACCCGAGAACCAGTTCATGGTGGGTGCACTCCTCACCTATGGCAAATTCCGGTTTCTCGATCTTGCGGACCTCGATTGGGAGAAAGAGATGGAGCTGGCGTGCCCAATCAACCGCATCGGACAGGTCACTATCTGGCAGGCTGGGCGGCATGGCGCGCTCGACGGTGCAGGCGCGCCCGGTCTTCTCCACGCGATCAAGCCGCAGGTGGTCGTCGTCGACAACGGGCCGAGGAAAGGACTGGGAGGGGGGTCGACCAACTCGCCGAAGCCTTCGACCCGCCACTACGAGCGAATCGCCGCGATACCGGGAATCGAGGGCATCTGGCAGGGACACCTCTCTCTCCTCGAGAAGGACAAGGCCTCGAATACGTCGGAGGACATGATCGCAAACTTCGAAGAATCGGCCGAATGCAAGGGGCACTGGATTCGTGCCTCCGTCAAACCGGACGGAACGTTCACGATCACCAACGGACGAAACAATTTCAGCAAGACGTACGCTGCCCGCTGAGCGCGGTCAAGATCAGACGGGGTCAGACCCCTTCACACATGTTCACATGTGAAGGGGTCTGACCCCGCACATCTGACGCATGGGTAACTTGACACCGGCTGTGCGAGGTGCAGGAGAATGCTCAGCACCATGCGACACATCCTCGGGATCCTGGTCACCGGTCTTCTCTTGCCTGCACTTCCGGCCGGTGCGCAGTGGCGCAACCTGCCGACCAACGTCGTGCCGCCCGGTCCCGATGGCAAGCCGAACATGTCGGCGCCGGCGCCGCGAACCAGCGACGGCAAACCGGACCTGTCAGGGATCTACCAGCCGAACATGCGGTACTTCCGGAACCTCGCCGCCGATCTGGGTCTCGAGAACGTGCCGATGACCGACGAAGCGCGAAAAATCTTCAAGTCACGCGAAGACGGCACGCTCGGATACACCGAACCCGACGCGCACTGCCTTCCTCAGGGTGTTCCCAAGATCAACTCGGCGCCTGTCCCGTTCAAGATCGTGCAGACCGACAAGCTCGTGGTCCTCGTGTACGAAGCGTTCAACCTGTGGCGTCAGGTGCACCTCGATGGGCGCGAGTTCGCCGAGGATCTGAATCCGAGCTGGCTTGGTTACTCCAAGGGCCACTGGGAAGGTGACACGCTCGTCGTGGAGACCCGAGGCCTCAACGGCAAACAGTGGCTGGACCATGGCGGTCTGCCGACCAGCGACAAGCTGACGGTGATCGAAAAGTTCCGCCGCCCGAACATCGGACGATTGGAGATCGAACTGACGATCACCGATCCGACTTACTACACGAAGCCGTGGACGGTAACGACCAACGCGCGGCTGATGCTCGGCACCGAGTTGTTCGAGTTCATCTGCAACGAGAACGAGAAGTCGACCGAGCACATGGGGCCGCACATCAAGTAACACGAAGGCCACGAACATGATGTCGAAAGGACTCAAGGCCACGTCGTTCGGCGCCGCGTGTGCGCTCGCGTTGGCATTTTGGCTCGCAGGTGCAACCGCACCGGTAACAGCGGCCGATCTGATAGAACCAGGCCGGTTCGTGTGGCGCGACCTA
>Ga0207701_10003116_pt1 | contig 17068 bp, 12 predicted proteins | sample KBSSwiSSwithPhiX_FD_184294 | JGI IMG/M metagenome (GOLD analysis project Ga0207701, IMG submission 184294) | Switchgrass rhizosphere bulk soil microbial communities from Kellogg Biological Station, Michigan, USA, with PhiX - S5 (SPAdes) (version 2) | ecosystem: Environmental > Terrestrial >... | reverse complement strand
TGCTGCATCATCCGGAGGTGCTCGAAGCTGCATCGGAGTTCGGCGACCCGTACCAGGTCCTCGCCCCGGTGTCGCACGAAGCGCACGGCTCAGGCACGGCGTGGTAATAAATGCGGCGCCGATCGCCAAATCAATCGGCGCCGCCGCGTAATTTTTAGCCGAGCGAGAAGATTGAATTGTAGAGCTTGATCAGCTCGACCTGCTTGTCGTCCCATTCGAGCAACGGGATCTGCATCTTCTTGCCTTTGAGGTCGGCGAAACCCACAACGATCACGCCACCGGCAATTTCGTGTTTTTGCCGCCGGCTGTTGTGATCGGCGTTGCGGGCGCCACGGCCGGCATCAAGAGCTATTACGATCCAAAGCGCAACGAAAGGTTGATCGCCGAGTCAAGCGAGATGCGCGAGGCGTTCCGCGGCTTTCGCGTGGTCACCCCTCACCTGGAGTTTAAGGGCGGCATGACCCTGAACCTGGGCGAACGAACTCTGGAGCTGATCCAGCTCAAGAATATTCACAGTGATGCCGACACGGCGATTTGGCTGCCAAAAGAACGCGTGCTCTTCTCCGCCGCGGTTGCTGCCGTCAAACGCTTCGGCTTTCTGCGCCCGTTCGTGACCATCGAAAATATCAAGTCGGATATCACGAAACTCAAAGCGCTCCAGCCGGAGATCGTTGTTCCGGCGCACGGCCGGCCGACCACGGTCCAGCTCCTCGACGAAGCCGACAAGTTTTACGACGTGCTTCTGGAACGGGTCGGCAAACAAATCGCGCAAGGAAAGTCGCTGGAGGAAATCAAGAAAAACCCTGACCTCCCTGAGTACAAAAGTTGGACCGGCGGAAAATCGCGTCTGGATACCAACATCGAAGCGGCGTATCGGGCGCTAAAGAAATAGACGTGAGTGGTATCGGTCTTAATCGGCGAGGTTTCTTGGGTCGGAAATCTGCACCTGCGAACGGCTACTAAAGATTACGGCCTGCGTGATCAGATCAATTCTCCATCCTCGATTGGCACGAAAACACCCTCTAACTGATTGTTCCCGCGCAAAAAGGATCGATCCACTGCCGTCCGCCGTATGCCATAGCGATCAAACCAGACGACTGCAATCAAATTTCCCGTGGGATTATAAAATTCGAGATAGTCGCCTGGCTTTCCTACGCCCGGATTGTTGTAAACCACTGCAGTCCCGAGCGATACGCCATGGACAACGAGTGGAATAGATTTTCCTACGCTTAGCGGGCGTCGTGGTAGCTCGACGCTGAATAATTCATTTTTTCGTATCAGGTGGCTTTCCGCGCCTTGAATTCTACTGATCCCGAATGGGACGAGCAGAATGCCCAAAAACAAGCCCGCTATTCCAAGTGCCGCAAACTGTCGGCGTTTATCGACTGCCATTCGCTCCTCCCTCGGTGTGATCCATTGATGATACGGCCTGCTGCGATGATTCTGTGGAGCACGAAAGGCAATCATGGTGCCAAAAACGCGACGAGTTCGTAAACCTCGAAAATATTGCACTCTTCAAAACGCCGTCTCGTGAGTTGTGCCATTTTTGAGACAATAGTGTCTAGGTCTCCAGACGATCAACTCTTGTTCGCTACGCCAGAGGGTGCTTTCGTAAAGCTCGGCCGGAACATGATCAGTGGCAATCAGTATCAAAGCCCTCTCTCCAGCGAGTCCAGGTCGTTCCCGCTCTGTTAACAAGGCGCTTCTCGCCATCGACCAGCCCATAAAGCTGCTCGGTTTCGTCGGCAGGAGCATCCTCGTCTGCATGTCGATGCAGGACTAACTTGGAAATGGCGAAGCTTGATCAATTCACCAAACAGCGCCTCCATGCTGCAGTGAGCTTTCAAAAGCGTAAATCGCTCGCACTCGCGCCCCGGCACTGCTTTGGGTAATTGATGCGGCTCGACGTCGCCTCTCTCAATTGCGTTTTTTGCGCGAGTTCAGTTCGACACGCGCGAGGATCATGCCGTTTCATAATCAGAGATCACGCGTCGCAATGCCCGTCGTTCTCGCCGATTCTGCCAAAATCTGATCAACAGTACAGATGATTACCCGTAATTCCACGAAGGCTTCGATGATAACAGTCTTTCCCAAACGGAGGCCGAAACACGACGAATGCTGACAGAGACACAGTAATCATCGCTTAAGAAACGGCAAAAAAACTAGACAGTGAAAATGAACCGCTGTAGCATCGCTGTTGGATTTGTTGTTGGCCACTCCATTTCGACATCTGGTACGGCATTCATTTTCGAATTCCTTAGGGGCGCAGCACGGAGCGTCGGAACTGCAAAGCTCGCGTGCGAAAACTTAAATGAGAATCGCTGCACTACTCGTCTTTACTCTTGTTGTTCTTCGTGGAGCCGCGGCGGCGCAATCAGAGCCACCAGAGACTCCACCGCTTGCCGAACTGCCAGACTACGCAACTCTCACCTCTCCCTATTCCGAGTTTGAGGCGATTCGTAAGGACCTAGGCCAGCCCACAACACAAAGCTTTTCATTAAGCTTGATACCTAAGTGGTTCGATGTGAAAGCTTCTTATCTAGAAAAACAACAGGTGGCCACGCCTTCCCCATCTTCGGCTCTGGAGCCGAATTCCACTCCATCGAACTTGGGACGCTATTTGGATGTGCTGGCTAGCAGTTCGCATTTCGACGGCAAGCTGGTTGGCGAAGGCGAGCTTGCCTACAGTGCGCTAGGTTACTCGACCGCACCCGAAGATCGTCCCACCATGTCCCGGCTCGGGCTACGTGGAACCTGGAACAAATTGAGTTATGGCTTGTCGTATCACGCCTTCGGCAGCGGATTTATCTCGACCACCGGAGTCAAGGTCGAACGAGCGCGCGACGAGAATGAAATTTGGAGTGAGTACGATTTTCAGGTGTTCCGCCTAAAAACAACGTTAAGCGAATGGCGCGAAAAGAGCGCCAACCAGCTTTTACTGACACGTACCGCCGCGACCGCATTCAACTGGAGCAAACCGGCGTGGAGCGCATCGGTTTTGTCGAGCTATTCGCTGATCGGCAACCGCGAGGATTGTCAATCTCTGGCGTTCACTAACGGAATCTCTTTGGCTTATCGTCCGGCGACGTTTTTAACCATCCAGCCAAGTTTCAGCTTCAGAGAAGATTGGGATAGTTTATCGGGGTTCAGAACGGATACTCCTACGGCCGGGCTTGCACTGATCGGCAGTCTTCACCCGAATATACAATTAGTCGGACGGGCGTCCTACACGAACGGGCTCAGCGAGGATCCTTTAAAGATCTCTTCGACGGTCAACACCGCCGCCGGCGTGAATTGGAAGCTTGGCCAATCGTTCCTAGGTGACCAGTCGATGTCTTTTCAGCTCGAGTACAAAAACGATGTAAGATCTCATGTATTACTGCAATCTCCCCAGGCAAACATCACGGGAATGGTTCAATTCAAGCTGGCCGGATTTTAAGCCTCAACTCCACCAATTTTCTTGCCCATAATGAGCGTAAAGCTCTGTTTCGTAGGCGCGGTCGAGCTTATCTGGATCGAAGGGCGGGGCGCTCTTGATCGTCTCCCGCGATAAATTGACGTAGAGATTTGAATTCTGCCAATCGACTTTTGCGATCCATGGCGGAGCGACAAGAATCTTTTTTCCCGGCCAAAAATTGCGTGTATCGACGACGATATAACGAATGATCCAAGGCTCATCATCGACGATGAAATCATCCACATGGCCGATTTCGCCGTCGGTCGCCTGGATCGCATAACCGGAAACCTCGTTCATACTCCGCAAATGCGACTTGTTGATCTCGTGGGTCAGAGCGATCTTACGCTCAACTCCCTCACGGACCAGATCGCTGGGCACATTGACCGGTCCCCACACCTGATCACCCACCCAGTAGTATGGCAACCCGTAATAATCGTAGTACTTGACCTCGTCGAGAGCCGATAAACGTTCGTCCATACTAATATCCGGACTATTTTTTACCTGCTCCTGGGTCAGTAGAACCGGTAGCCTTTTACCTTCCCAGTCAGCCTGGTCGACAATAATCGGTGAGATTAATACCTTCCGTCCGGGCAGCCAGCGCTGGGTATCGGCGACCACATAGCGAACCGTCCAGTTCTTATCGTCGAAAATAAAATCATGGGCTTCGCCGATATCACCGTCCTTGGCTCCGATCGCGAAGCCTTTGAGACTCTTGACGCTGCGTAGCATGTTCAGCCTCCTTATCCACCGCAGTTCAACGCCGACCTGCATCCCATGCTTAAAGGTCTTTAGCTCCCACCTTGCTTGGTCGGGGCGGTGTGCTCGACATCGATAGCCGCGCCCAGAGAGCGAAGCGCGTTTAGTACTGAATCCAATGTGACAGCGTGGGTTTCTTTCGCCGTTGTGCTCTCATCGTCCAATACCTGAATTTCCCGAACGTCGTATTCCCACCGCCGCAGCACCTCGATTTTTTGGTCGCGTGAAAGATCGTCGTTGTCGATAACTTGTTGAGGATTTTTGAATATCGCCGCCGGATCCAGTATCGCTTTTTCTATATCGATCATGCGTTTCTCCTCCACGTCCAGTTTACTGCGCCGGCGTGATCCGTTGTTGTCGGGAATTATTGGTGATCGTGCAAATCGCGTCCGGCGCCTCGATCTTCAGCACCAGTGATTCGCTCACGGCAAATTGCTCATGTGCTGCGTCCGATGACAGATGCGTCACCTGCAAATCCTGACCGACGACAATGGATCCGACATCTCGGGCTACAAGAACGCCGCCTTCAATATCGGCCTTGACGATACCGCGCGTGCAAAGTCGTTTTAGATGCTCAATCTGTAGAAGTTCCGAGCCAGGATATCTGCGAAACAAATTGTTGTAGAGTTCCGGAGCGAGCGCGAGCCCGTAGGGACCTCGGTAACCTTTATCGTCGAGGAGATTGACCGCGTTGATGACCGTCTCAAGGACTTGATCGACATTTTCCCAATTACCGCCATTGAGATTCTGCCGGCCTGCCACGGTTAATAGACCGCCGAGATGAAAATCCGTCTGGCCCCGGTAAATGAACTCTTCTTCTCGGGCAGCGACCGCCTGTGCTGCATCCTCGACCGCCTTTAAATTGAGCGGCTGTCCCATTTCTCGAAAGGCGACAATGCGCCGCTTCGAAATAGTAAATCGCCGATAAATCATCGGTACGGAAACGGCCGTGCTCACCACCGCGCTCGCTTCCTTCGCCCCAGGTTCCCGACACAGATCGTCGTTGCCGACTTCGACGGTGGTGAGCCCCGTGCCGTAGGGGCCTTCCACATCGATGATTCTGCGGCCGCTCAAAACCTGCCGTGCGGCCGAGACCGCGGCTTTTTCTATACTGGCCATTAATTCGGACGTGATACCTCCCTGTTCATCCATTTTCAGTTCCCTTCATGTCACCGACTGTAAACCGGCGGCTCGTTTTCGGTAAACCCGCTCCCTTTTCGCCTTCCTTGCCCTCGTTCTCCGCCTCTTTTTCTATGGCGGTGATATCGCCGCTCGTGAACAAGTACAGTTTTAGCGAATCATTAAATTTGGGAAAGTTGCGTCGGATCCATTCGAGCGTCATCGACGCATGCTCGATCTCCTCGTCACGATTGTGCTTGATCACCGCTTGTAGCTGCGCATCCTGACAAGCTTCGGCACGCTGGGTATACCAATCGATTGCCTCAAGCTCTTCGATTAGTGAAACAATTGCGCGATGCATATTAATGGTTTTTTCTGAGAGCTGCTGCTCATGCAGCTCGGTCGATTTCGACATCGAGCATCCTCCTTAAATTGTGTCTCCGTTATGTAAAGCAAACGTATCGCATCGGTGCAACTGTTACGCCAAAAACTTACAGAAACGCGTAAGGCCCTTCTCTCCGCCGCCAACAGGGGTCTTAATGTCTAATTCAAACCTTGAACTTTAACGAGTCGCACATGTTCCGTTAGCAAGAGATCGTCGCAATGCGATGAGTGACGAAGGCAAATAGGAGGGAGGTCTCGATCTCTCGATCCGATCAAAATCGCACCGACAGATCGAGACCTTGATGGGGCGTTGTTTGGGGCGGGTACGAAGTCAATTCCAAGTTGCAAGACTCTTGGTCGTGGCTCAGACAGGCGGTCGTCGCCCCATAAATAGGCCGACGAGAAATAGAACTAAAAAGACGACGAACAAAATCCACGCGATCTGAGTCGCCGCGCCTGCGATCCCGCTGAGACCCAAGATCCCAGCGATCAGCGCAATCACCAGAAAAGTTATCGCCCAATTCAACATTAGAGCGTCCTCCTTTTCGCGAACAAATTTTGCTTCACTTTGTATACCGTTCGGCGCGCTTACAGCTTCACTAAGCTCAATAATCCGGTAACAATGAGATAAATCGCCACGATATAGTTTAATAAGCGAGGGATCATCAAGATCAGTATCCCCGCAATCAACGCGACCAGTGGCTGCAATGCAACATAGACTTGCATAGCTTCATCGACCGAAGCGCGCGTTGGCCATCCGGTCCTGTCGGAATCGCACTCGCTTCGTTACGAACAGATCGTTCAGGATATACGACACCAACACGTTGGTTTTGGTTGGATTGTTGGTCAACGGCGATACTTCGTCCGTCACCGCGGCAATCAGATCGCCTAAAGTGGCGACCGCTTGTTTGTTCCTTTGCATTCTAAAACCTCCTCACCATCAGTCCGAATCTCTTGATTCGTGCACGGAGAATGAGCAACGCTCGTGCCACAACACCCGATTGGGCTTTTTCATTGTTTCCCACCGATGAAGATCGGTGGGGTAGCAAAACGGTCCTGTTGTTTAGGCTGGATTCCCCGGACAAATGTAAAGAGAGTCCGCGTTCTACCTACGACCGCGGACGTGAATTGGGAGGAATGAAATCGGCCCGGGATACTCTGGCGCGAGATCTAATTCAAAATGCAACCGATCGGGATTGTTGGGTCAACTTAGCCGTACAAGCGATTTAGTGTTTTTATGTCGGATTTTTCCTACCAGGGGTGCTGCGAATCCACACAGTCAGGGCTGGAGAGGCGGTTTTGCTTTGAGTATCTAGAGAAGTGAAAATTGTGTTGCAGTAAGGAGGAATGTTATCCGCTCGATGAACGATCGCCATCAAAACGAAAATTTTTGCAGCGCCGCCTGCAACTCAGCCAATGCCTCCTTTTCAGCGCTTGCCGTAGCCTTGGCATCCTTAAGTTGATTCTTGACCGCTTCCGTAGTCTTATCTATTTGCGCCCTGACCTCAGGGGATTGTGCGGCAAGCTCCTTAAGCTCGCGGTTCTTGATCGCGTCCTGCGTGGCGGTCGCGACTTTTTCGATGTCATCAGCAGAGCGCACGATGACATCACCCAATTGCTTTAGCGCAGATCTCGCTTCCGCTTCGAGATCCGCGCCGATCGCCGAGGTTTGGGCCGTTCTGGTTGACGGCGTGCCGGGCACGTCCGGGATTACGATTAAGGTCCCCTCGGGCAATTTGTTGATTTTTGTGAGGTGGGGGTTGGCTTTCAGCAATGCTGCTTCGGCATTCTTCATCGTCGCTTCGGCGCTCCGGCCTTTGATATTGAATAGTCGCGATACAAGCTCTGATAACTCGTTTTCGCCCTTCGTTACGGCAAACTGCATCTGTTTTCCTTTCTAGCCATTGTGCTGGAGAATCAAGGAGCTTGGACGTTCAAAGGCGCCCATGGCGCGCCCAGCACAGCGCCATTAATTTCGATCGCGTGCGTCGTAATATTGCCGAGCGCAGTGAATGGACCTTTGTCCGGCAATTTGAGGATCACCGTCGATTTGCCCTGAGTGCCTTGCACGTGGTTTGCGTTTAGCACCGCGGCGCCTGCCGCTATTTCCACCGCGGGCTGTTCCCGCCCTCTCAGGTGGCTCCGATTATTGTTGAAACCGCAAAAACCGTTGAGCACCGCACGAACAGCGGCACTGAGCCCATAAGCGTCAAACACATTGCCGTGCAGAGCCACGGTCTCGGCGGCGATTTGGCGCGCCAACAAACGCTCCGCAAACAGGAGAAAATTAGTATTCGTTTTAGCTCCGAATAGTGAGATCACGGCTTTGAAACCCGGCGGCGCCGTCTGACCGCCGGAGATCAGCACGGCAAACCATTCGGCACTGTCGACTTGGCCCGCCTTAGCACTCCGACGTACGCTATTATCCAGCAAATCGAGCTGTTCGAAGGTCCCGGCGCATTCGATTCCCGCCGAGATCTGTGCATTGCCTTGGGCCGGCCCAATGTCGGCGATTTCATTTCCGGAGACGCGGAGCGAGGTCGATGCGAGAAGCTCGATGCCGACGCAGCGATGGTTGTTGGCCTCTAACCCAATCGCCGAGATTGAATTGTTGACGACTTCGCCGCGCTGGGCATCGACCAACTGAATACCAACCACTTCGCCCTTGCTAGCGCCTGAGCGCGCGGTAATGTTTGAAATCTGGTTATTCTCCACAGCGATGATGTCCGCCGAGCTCTTATCGCCCATGACGATGCCGCCGAGACTCGCGCCGTCGACAAAATTATTTTTGATCATTGCCGATTTGACAATCGCCTGCGCAGAGACACCAATGCCGCCGATGGATGTGATGCGGTTGCCGATCACGTGACAACGATCGATTCCGGTCTTATCCAGGCCGGGCGCCAAAACAATACCATCGCCGCTCACCCGCTGGTTCACCGCAGTAATGCTATTCCCGGTAATGCTCGCGCCGCTGGTACCGATAATAATACCCGTACCGCTTGCGCGGATCTCATTGCACTGTACGTTCATGTTGGAACCAGCAGGAACGAATCCCAGAGCGACGATTCCACCCTGGGCGCAATCGTTAAGAAAATTCCCAGCAATCCGGGTTTCCAGAACATGTAGACTGACGCCAATCAGGCTAATTCCACGGCTGCTGCAGAGCAGCATATTTTCTTCGACAAAGAGTGACAGAGTCAAAAGAGATTGAGCTTGAGCTGCGAAAACCGCACCGCCTGGCTGAGCACCCGGGATGTTACCGATTCCAACCGGGCCGAGAAATTCGTTCTGCCGAATGATCGTACCGATCAGTATCCCGCCAAGGCCAACGACAGCGCTGTCAGTATTCGCTGCGGCAAGGCGCAAAGCGGCGCAGCGCTGTAATGTAATGTTCGTGCTGTTACTGAAGCGGATCGCGGGCTGCACGTCACCCGTGCTCGCAGACGTCACCAACATGAGCTTTTCGACAGTGACCTCCACCGAGCTATCGACGGCCAGCGCCGCGCCGTGGCCGGCGTAAACCAGACGGGTTTGCATTCCCTGGCCGCGCAAGGTCAGTGAGCGTGCGCCGCTGATATTGATCGGCAGTGGCGCTTCGCCGAGATTGTAAGTACCGACGCCCAGGCAAATCGTTCCGCCGCCTGCTGCTTTTACACGCTCAACAGCCATTTGAATCGTCAACGCGCCCTGATTATGCGACTCGGCATTCACGCAAACCGTGCATTCACAGCCCTCGCCAGCAATTTGAGGCGGCCAGAGAGTACGACAATCGGTGACGGAGTTCGGGAACGTAATCAATGCGAGGCGGGTAAAATGATGGTGCATGCCGAGAGGCGGCGCTTGCTTGAGTTCCTCGACCGAAGCATCTGCAGTACGCGCCGCGAAATTCCAGTAATCGCCGATCTTGTATTGGCCTCCTGCCGGTGTATCAAAAGTAATCTGCACACCGTCTTCGAGGATGATCGACGTACCGGTCGGCGGCACCGGAATGACGCCCTTGGCCCCGGGAGCATTGAGATCGACGAGCAGATTTCCGTTCGTGTCGCGCACCTGCCCGGTTTGATTCCAGCGCCGTACTCGAGTGTGACGGGCCGGATCGGTGTTTCCCTGCGCATCAGTGCCAAATACATTCGCTGTGATCGGGCTCACCAGCGTAATAATTCGATTCGTGTCATCGACGTTTTTGATCTGCGCTATCACTCCCGCGGGTTGCGGCGCGACACCGGGCTGGCGCGAAAACTCCAGCCAATCATCACTGACTTCGATCCAATCGCCGATCTTAAAGCGCATCACCGCATCGCGCCCGATGCTTGCGACAGTAAGTTTGTCCAAGGCAGTGATTGCAGTGACAGCGCTGACAAAAGCCCCGTTATCTTGCGACCATTTAAAGGTCGCCGTCCCGTTGGGTCCACCGTCGTGAATCTCGACCCGGTACAGACGATTTTCCAAACCGCGATAACCGCCGCTCGGTGGCAGTAAACATGGATCATCATTAGTCGGCACGCCGACGGCTGCGCTACTGAGCCTCGCATCCGAGGGTGCAATCAAATTGTTCCACGCTTCGAGTGGCGAACCGCAAGTCGCACCTGAGCCGACATCGGCAAGAACCTTTACCTGCCAGACGGTCTGCCATCGCGTGGTGGTATCAACGCCGACCGCCTTTTCGATCAGGTTCGGGTCTTCGACGAAACTAACCTCGCGCCGCCAGACATCGAGGTAAACCAAATGCGGGCCGCCGGTGGTCGGCGCGGGCGCTACGGCGGCGACATTCGGGAAATAGGGTTGGTCAACATACGACAGCGGCAAGGTACCGCGCATTTCCGCAAGAACAGGGTCGAATTCGAAGGGTGGGATGCCATGATTCTCTGCCAGCAAACCGTCGACATAGATTCGTCCGCGGCCAATGGTCAATCCGCCTGAGGCAATCTGAATGCGAAAGCCGTCCGGTGTTTCTTGGGGCACCGTGCCGCGGCCGATCACATCGGTGGTTTCGGCACGCCAGCGCCGTTCGATCAGCGTCGCCAGTTCATTCCAATCGGCATCGAGTTGCACCCGTCCTTGTTGCATCAGCACGGCGCTGAAATCGTTTTTTGGGTCGAATCGTACCCGGCTATAATCACCGCCCATGAATGTCTCTCCGTCTCCTTAAAACTTCACTGCAGAGGCAGAGCTCGAAGATTTTTTTGAGACGCGTCTCTTCGTGATCTCCACACTCTGTGGTTAAATTTGTTTTACGTCTCATAAAAACTTCCTGCCTCTAGGCCAAAGCGCAGATATTCTTCCAACCGTACTTTTAAGTTAGTTTCGCGCTGCGGCTGAAACAGATCATGAAACGCGCCCATCTCGGACTCATCGCTTGCGCCGGTGCGAATTTGCAGCGGACAGGAGTTGCCGAGCTGCGCGTAATCTGGCGCACCGTGCCACAGCGATGAAAAGCTCGGCGCGAGCCAGCTCAGCACGTCCGCGCGGATTGCGTTCACCTGCGCCTGCGAGATCGGTCCGTTGGCCGCCTTCTCTGCCGCATTGATGCGGGTGGCGATTTCCAGATCGGGTTGGCAGCGGTAACGGCGCGGCGTTAGCGATCCCGGTGGAACGTAACTGAAGCGCACGCAGCCGCTTTGTTTTTTTTCCGAATGCACCGGCGCCGTCCAGGCATCGCTTGGGTCGAGAGCGGAAACAAAGATCGTGTTCGATGCCATTTGGAGTTCAACCGTGTGCACCTTGCCGATGATCGTACTTTTCTCGATGGTCAGCGTCCCGCCTGCCGTTTCGCGCGCGGCATCGATGCCGGAGTAGGCCACCGCGCTATCTTTCGTTGCATCCACGATCGAATTCGTAATCGTCACCTGCGAGCCGTCGGCAACCTGGACGGCGCCGATAATGCAGTGATCAACGGTGAGCTCGAGATTGGCAATCTCCACGATCACACTAGGCTCAGTGGTCGGAACAAACGTGCAATGACGCAACTGGAGACGGCGCAGCTGATTGCCTGCCCCTGCGACCCGAAGCGCGCCGCCGGCGATCAGCAAACCGTTTAGGGCGACCTCGGTTTGATCGGCTCCACCAATATCGAGGCTCCCGGAGAGAACGATCGTCGGCCGGTGCTCATTCGCCGCGCGCAGCTCGATCCTCGCTCCGGCATTTGCCGCGACTGCAGGTGTTTCATGATAGCGGTCACTGTCGGTGATCTCGGCGATCCCGCCGGCCTGAATTGCGGATAGTGCCGATTGAATCGTCGCGTGCGGCGCCGGCACGGACTCCGGTGTCACTTCCCTGTCCAGAATCGCGGCTCGGTCGTACTCGCCGCCTCCCATGTCCGCACTGAAGCCATAATGATAGGTCACTCGCAGCGGAGTGGCTTGGGGATTGCCGCAAAAAATTCTTCCGAGCACCGGGTCGACAGCAGTCCGCCCGGCCGGCGGCGTGTGCGCCCACCCAGCACCGGCGTCGCTCAGGTCACAGATATCGATGCTTCCGATATCGACGCCCTCGATGGCGATGCTTTTTTCTGCGCCATAGTATTGCGGCAAATACTGCGCCAGCACGCGACGGCTGATCGGTTCGGGAACATTGATCGGTTCGGCCAAGTGGGTGATTTCGTCTTCGCGTTCTGGGCGAGTGAAAAGCTGCGTGTCGCGCCCGAGGGGATCGAAGCGAAACCGCTGGGTGTCGCCCGGCGTGACCGGCACCGCCGGCGAATGACGCAGCCGATAGGCGCCCAGACGCCAGAGATGAATCCCAATATTTGGAATATTGTATCTTCCTGCCCGCTGGGAGATCCGCCGCACGTCGATCGTATGAGAAATGGAATCGAAAGGGCCTTTCAGTCGTTCCAGTTTTTCCCAGTCGCGCAGGTTTGGCGCGTATTGCGCTTCCGGCCGTCGATGATTCATATGCTGCGTCCAGCCCAGCCGCTGAAAATACTCGACCACTCGCGTTGGCCAACCGGTGACATCCCGCGCCAGCTGTTCGAGCATGGTTGCGGTGCCTTTACGGCGCCGGAACGCGATGGTGTGCGCGACCTCGGCGCGCGGACTGACCACTTTCGGCACCACTCCATGCAAGCTCCGGTAACCGATGAGATCGCCGATATAAGGCACCACCCAGTCGTTGCAGGTTTCGATAAATTGATCGTCGTAGAGCTGCTCCAAATCGGTTTCCAAAATCCCGAGCTGCTCGGCAATCACCGCCAATAATTGTTTGAGCGGCTCACCTTGATGCGCATCGCGCAGCCGGTAGATCGCCGGCAAAAGCTCGTACAGTTTTTGTGCGTCGAAACTCATGCCATCACTCCCAGTTCATCGAGCGGCGCTGCATCGAGTGTGAGCAATTCGGCGGCCGCAAGCTCTCCGTTAAGCGACAACACCGGTAGCTCGGCCAGGAGCCGCTGCTGTAGGTCCGGCTGGGAGCTGCTGCGGTAGAGCCGGTCGACGTCGGCGGCGACCACGCCGGGCACGGCTTGTATGACCGAAATGACTTCGCTCAGCATCACGGGCTGTCCAAAACCACGCGCGGCAAAAGCAAACTCCCCTCGGAGCGCTTTTTCCACCGCGGTCACCACCTTGTCGGTTTCGAAGTCGGCGTCAATTTTGATCTTACCGGCAAAGCGAAAATAGGCGGGGCGAAATGTCTTTACGCGCAGATCGACGAACGGATCGCCGGCCGCGCGCAGCGCCGCGAGCAGATTGTTATAGCTCGCACTGCCTGGGAGCACTGCGGCGCCGTTGGGACCGGCGACGGTTACCAGGACGCCGCGCAAGCGACCGTTCCAGGTCCAGGTGGCCAGCGCTTTTGCGACCCCGGCAAAGGTGCGGGCGAAATTTTCGTAATCGAGGAGCGACACGACGCGCTCCAAGGTCAATACCTCGAGCGGCGCGTTGCCGCGCGCGTCCTCGAGATCTTCGGGATCCTGCGCGCCGTTCGCATCAAGTGGATTGGTCACGCCTTTGACACCGAGCGGACGGCTCAGCAGCATGCTCAACTGTCCGGCTTTGACCAAGCCTTCAAGGCCGATCCCTTTCCGGAACTGCGCGCGAATATTGTTCTGACCGGTCGGTGGGCGCGCGCCGGTCAGCCCATCGCCGAACTGGACTGAGGTGACACCATCGTCATCGCGCCGCATGATGTAAACACGATCTTTCGGTTTTTGGCCGTATAAGGTCGCGGCTTCATGCCAGAGCAGGTCGTTGATCCGCAATTGAAGCGTCGATGTCGCGCCGCTTCTATTGCTGGCGCTGACATAGGTCAACGGCGCCTGGCGCAGCTTGAAACTCTGAAATTTTTTGCTCGCATCGCCGCCGCCGAGGATCTCCTGGACCGTTTCGCCGTGGGTCGCGGCCGCGACGTTCGCGTTCAGCAAAAAACTCGCGCGCGCATAACTCTTGCTAAGTGGCGGCGTCACGATCAATGTAGCGCCGTCAATGGCACTGATCTGCACCGCGTCGTTGATGGCCTCGCCCGTGCTGCTGTGGCGGCCCGTAACCGCCAGCTGTTGATTGATTTTCAATCCGGCGGGAATGCTTTCGAGCTCGATCGCAGCGCCAGTAACCGGCTCCTCGATCGGCGCTTCAGCAATCTCCAGCAGTTCGCTCTGGGCGAAAACGGTCGTATCGCGATAACCGGAGCCTGCGAACAAATCCAAATGTTCGTCGGTATCGAGCTGGATACGTGTAGTTTTGCCTGACACCGTAAAGTCGGCCCGGGAGGCTTCGATAACGCCCGCCGCGCGGTAGAGCTCCTGGTAGCCGGGCTTCGACAAGACCAACCAGCTTTGCGCGATCACCGACGGATAGCTCGCATCGAGATCGACGGTTTGCTTAGAGATCAGAAAGTTCCAGTCGGTCAATGCGTTAAGATCGAACCCGTAATGGAGCAGGGTCTGGTCCGACAGCGTTTTCGGGTGCGGCGCGTTGGCGCCGAAGAGGCCCGCGCGCTGCCGTAGGACGTAAATCTTCGGATCTGCCGCGGGCAGCACGGTATGCGGTGTCGTCGTGCCTAGGCCTTCCGCCCACTCGATCCGCGTGCGATTCGCGGCGTTATCAATCAAAACCTTGGTCAGCCGGCGAAAATCCCATCGTTCGCTGCCGGAATCCTTTTCGCGCTCGTCACCGACGATGAGAATGACGTCGCCGGGCTTAAGATTGTTCGCGACACCTTTCAAATACAGCGATTGGTCGCCGAATTTGGGTAACACCGCTCGGGTTATTTTGGCCTTGAGCGCGTTCCATTCGAACCGCGCCTCGATTTTTTCGATGGTCTCGAAAGTCTGCGGCTTCTCGCCCGGTCCGGGAATGCTCTGGACTCTCGTGCCGATATCGATGCTGGTTGCGCGCGGCGCGCCCTGAGCGTCGTCGAGAGTAAATGCGAGCGCCACGCTTGCCGCTACGCCAGGCCGAAGCTCGTAACCGATCAGCCGGGCGAGCTCGAGAATTGAGCGTCGTTCGGTGGCGGTCCGGAGGAACGATTCGTTCGCCACTCGTTCCTGATAAAACGTCAGCACGTCGGCAAGAGTCGCTGCGGCATCGAGCAGCGCAATTGCGAAGTCATCGTCGGCGCGGCTGCGCAGATTTTTCAGGGCGGGAAATTCGGCCCGCGAAAGCGCCGCCAACATCGATTGCTTGAAACGCGCATGGCTGCCGATCCGATAGGAAATCGCCGCCAAGCCGGGACGGTTATCGATCACGACCGGAGTTTCCGCACCGGTTCCCGTACAGCAGCCGCAATCGTTCAGCGGGTTAGAAATCGATGCGGCGCCGCTCATTTGCCACCTCCAACCGATAAATTAAACAGGCCGTGCTCGGCAAAATTCGGATCGTTGTCACAACGCGCGATCTCGAGCCGGCCAAGCTCGAGCTTAGCGGTATTCAGGGGCTGATTGTCCCGGCCCCCCTGGCGCCCGAATCGAGTCACGTGTACCGAGGTTACTCCCGGAACCGCCTGTGCTGCGGCGATCAATGGACTGAGGTAAACGGTCTGGCCGAAAGTGAAGCGATCCGGATGAAAAAGACCGAGACTACCGTCCGGCAGAATGCGATTACTGAACAATTGAAGCAGAGCCTGTTTGACGGCGGCGCGAAAATAATCGGGGTCGGCGCACGCATGCATCTCGATCTCCAGTGAGACATAGCGCGGTCCATCGATTTCGAGATCCTGCCCCGCCATCCGATATCGCTCCACGTCCCTCCGAATCGCCGCTTTGAAATCGTCGTCCATCGGCAGTCCGGCCAACCGATCGGCAGTGAGAAACACCGTGTGCCAGCTGCCGGTCCAGCGAAACGTCGCCATTGCCCGTTGAACGCCCGCATGACGCTCCGTCACTGCCGCGTAATCGGCTTCGGTCACGGCCCGCTCTTGAGTGCGAAACGCCTGGGGCGCATAAGCGCGCGCTTCAGCCATGGTCTCCGGCTCGATGCCGCCCTCGGCGGGCAGAGGATTACGAATCAGGCGCGTCTCGGCGCGCAGCGGTCCATCCGTCGTGAAGAGATGCGCGATCGCTTCGGCGCCGATGTTGCCGGCGACGCCGTTACCCGTTCGATAGCTCGCAGCAAATTCGGTTTTCTGCACCGGCGCGGCGCCGAGCTGGCCGTCACCGAAACGGATCTGCGCGGTACCGTCATCTTCGATTTCTGCGACAAAGGCATGATCTTCGGCGCTGCTGTCGAGCAAATCGCGCACCGGGGTCCAATCGATTTCATCTAGGTTGAGTTTGCTGTGCAGTCGTGCCGCCGGTAGCGCATTGCGCGGCTCCTGCGCCATCGCCGTCCGCGCCGCCCCCGGGGCTGGATAGATGTTGAGTTTCCCCTGCTCGTCTTTGATTAGAAAAGCGCTTCGGCCGTCGCTGATCGACCAGAACGGCTGGTGTCCCTGGATCGATGCGCCACCGGAGACGTCGATTTGCGCCGCTGCGAATTGCTTCTGCAGATTCGCTGGCAAGATTTTGTTGTCCAGGTCAGCTAAATCCGAGGCACTAGGAGTAAAGCTGAATAGAGAATTGTTTTGCACCGGTGTCGTGAAGGTGATCGACCGGCGCGCGAGTTTGGGACGAAAACGCGTCGGCAACAGTACCGGCTCCTTGGGATTGCAGCGTTCGCAATTCGAACCCGCCGGATTCGCGACCGGCGCCGGCGGAACCGTTCCGAGCTTTTCACCGCTCACCGTAAGACCATGATCGGCGAGCACGATATTGCCGCGCCCAACACTCACGTCGTCGATAAATCTCGCTCCATGATCGGCATCCGTCTGGGCCGAGATGCACAGCGCGAAGGGTAGCGCGTCCTCATCGGCCCAGAAAATTTCCGTGATCGTTTGGCTGGTAAGCGGATCCGCTAACGCGGTTCCGCTCGGCGATCG
>Ga0207701_10003115_pt1 | contig 17070 bp, 13 predicted proteins | sample KBSSwiSSwithPhiX_FD_184294 | JGI IMG/M metagenome (GOLD analysis project Ga0207701, IMG submission 184294) | Switchgrass rhizosphere bulk soil microbial communities from Kellogg Biological Station, Michigan, USA, with PhiX - S5 (SPAdes) (version 2) | ecosystem: Environmental > Terrestrial >... | reverse complement strand
GCTCGTGGCCATGGGACCCGAAGGAAAAAGGATTCCGACGCTACAAGGAACTGGTGGACTCGACTATCGTAGTTGTGGTCGCGATGCTATTGCTCGGTGGCTACGTGGCGTTGTTCGATTTTATCCTGGTGAACGTTGTGCACTTCTTTACCCGTTTACACTGACTTATGGGACAAATACTCGCAGGGAAAACGGCAGGCATGGACCGCTTCGGCGCGCGCCGCGATTGCGTTCTGCGAAATTGAAGTATGGGACAAGCCCTCGCTGCTAAGGATCAATGGTACGTCGTGCACGTGCTTTCCGGTCAGGAAAACAAAGTGCGCGAGAACATTTTGAAACGGGTCAAGACCGAAGAGATGGGCGACCTCGTTTACGACGTGCTGCTTCCGACCGAGCGCGTCTCGGAAATCAAAAAAGGCAAGAAGACTGAAACCACGCGGAAATTTTTTCCTGGGTATTTGATCGTTAATATGAATCTCCTCGATGAAAACAATCAACTGGTCGGGCGCACCTGGTATTTCATTCGTAACACGCCCGGCGTGATCGGGTTCGCCGGGACCAAGGATAAACCCATCCCGATGCGGCAATCGGAAGTGGAAAGCATGCTCGCGCAGATGAAGGAGCGCGAAGAGAAGGTGAAACCAAAAGTCAGTTTCGAAGTTGGCGAAACCGTGAAGGTCGCGGACGGTCCATTCCAAAATCAGACCGGTGTCGTTGAAGAGATCGATCCGGAGCGAGGAAAACTGCGCGTTTCGGTCACCATTTTCGGTCGCGCTACGCCGGTGGAACTGGAATACTGGCAGGTCGAGCGCGGATAACAATCAAAATTGTCATTCCGACCGAAGTCGAGGAATCTCTGGATCTAAAATAATCGAACCATGGCCAAAGAAGTAATCGCACACATCAAACTGCAAATTCCGGCAGGGCAAGCTAACCCAGCGCCTCCGGTGGGTACCGCGCTGGGTCCACGCGGCGTCAACATTATGGCGTTCTGCAAGGAGTTTAACGCCACGACACAGAAACAAGCCGGCGACATTCTCCCGGTCGTCATTACTGTCTACAAGGACAAGTCGTTCACGTTCATCACCAAGAGCCCGCCAGCTGCCGTTCTGCTTAAGAAAGCGGCGAACATCGCCGCCGGTTCAAAGGAGCCTAACAAGACTAAGGTCGGAAAAGTCACTCGCAAACAGGTGATGGACATCGTCAATACCAAGCGCAAAGACTTGAACGCGCGCGACGACGAAGCCGGTTTCCGCATCATCGCCGGCACCGCACGGCAAATGGGACTTGAAGTCGTCGATTAAGCAATGCTCGGTTGAATTGAACCGAGCGTCGCCTTGAAGACTGTTGACTGGTCTCTGTTAACAGTCGCGACAAATCAGCTATGACAGGTGCCGAACAATCTGACACCCGTTCCGAATGCCTTTTTCAAAGGATCTGTGCGCGTCACGGATACCAAACAACGAGATTGAAGCCCCAATCACACTTCGCCCGTCAGTGTGCTGATTTTCTGGTGAGCGCAAACGGTCTTACCTTTGTTGTTGAAGTAAAGGAGCTAACCCCGAATCGTGACGACTTGCGGCAGATCCGCGAGATGAAGGAGACCGGAACCACGAGCGGTGGCGGCAACATTGGCGCGCGAGCGAGAGAGGCGATTAAAGAAGCTTCGGCTCAGCTTCGTGTGTACAAGAGCCAAAACATTCCGCTTGTAATTGCTCTTTACGACAACGTGAGAACCGCAGACGGAAGGGTTGCGTATCCCATGTATTACCTACAATCGCATTGTATTGATGCGGCGATGTACGGCGATCTCGTTGCGACAGTTCCTATCCGGCCCGGAACGGCAAGATCTGCAGACAGGTCAGGCGGTGGGCGTTCGATGACTGATAGAACAAAAACGTACATCAGCGCGGTTGCTGTTATCTCTGACTGGGACGACCAATCGTTTCTGATTTATCACAATCGCTTCGCGGGAAAGCAATTCCCGCGAACTGTCTTCAACGACAGTAAATGCTATCACTTCGAAAAACGTGGTACTCCCTCTACCGAACCGTGGAAATGGTACGCGGTCGAGACTTGTAACTAGGTGGGTTCCCCTTCAATAGTTTGAAGACCAGCGCTGAGCTGCGAATTGACTCTTCGCGTCGAAGCTGTCTCAAACATATGAGAATCTGACGTACCTTATCCAACGGATAGAGTGTCAGTTTTCCAGTTTCGTCGGTCCTAAATATTCCCATTCTTGCAACGCAATCGGCACGTTGCCATTTCTCCAAACGAAATCGTGGAACGTGCGGAGATTGAATTTGTCGCCCTGCTGCATGCGCGCGTCGGCGAGAAACTTCAGGATTTGTAATTTCCCGATCTGATAGGTCATAGCTCCGCCGGGGCTGGTGCAGAACGCGATTGCTTCCTGACGCGCGGTCTGTTCGTCCATGGGAACTTTCTCCTGCAGATATTTTGCAGCTTGCTCGAGCGTGAATTCGCCGAGCGCGAGTTTCACGTCCACTTCCACGCGGAGCGCGCGCAGCCGCATGAAATTGTAAATGATCTCGCGCGTGTGTGGACTGTCATCGAATAATCCGGCCTGCAGCATCATTTCTTCCGCGTAGAAGCCGATACCCTCGTTCGCACCGGAATCGTAGTAATGACGCCGGATCGAATCCTCGTTTTTCCACGAGAGACAAAGCTGAAAGTAATGACCGGGAATTCCTTCGTGCACCGTGATCGGACGAGGATCCATTGCGGTCGCGCGCCAGAAATAGCCGAGCTTTTCCGACGGCTCGGGCACGTAACGGATGCAATTTTCATTTAATCGTGACGGCGACGTGAAATCGTCGTGCTCAGTAAATCCAAGCGCGCGCAAATATTCGGGTGTTGGACGAAGCGTGTAATGCTGAACCCATTTCGGCACGGTGAGAATGCCGCGCTCCTCGAGAAACTTGCGGATTTGAAGTTCCTTTTCAGCTGCATCTTTGATCCACGTGTTAACGTCTGTCGCCATCTTAAGCGGCGGCACATCTTTGTTGCGGTTTTTTTCGTACGCCTCAAACGCGACCGCGCGGTTCCATTCATGACGTCCCATCGCCAAAAGTTCCTCCGGCGCGAACGGCATCAGGGCGACATTCCGTAAAAGCCAAATGTACGCGTCGCGTCCGAGTGCGGTTTGTTGCGGAAGTTTCGGCAGCTTGTCCTTGAGCTGCTGCTGAAATTTTTCGAGTGCATCTGCGGCGCGATCAGTCGCGGCGTTTAGTTTATCTTGCTTTACAGTCGTCAATCCCCCAAGCGCGCTCACAGTTTTGCGCAGGCGGTCGCGAATCCCATCGAGACTCTGGGCCGCAACGGTTGCGAATGGCGCCGGCGGATTCTCGAGATTTTGCAACCCTTGCTGCAGGATCGAGGGAATGTTTTCGATGCGGGTGAGAATTTCCCGGCTATGCGCTTCGTCGTACGGCGCCGGTACCGTGAGCGCTTCCGCCAGGGCGGTGAGCGTTTGCTCGATGTAGAAGTTTGGGTCGCGTTTCCAGCGCGGGTTAATTTCGAGTTCCCAACGAACGCGCGACAACGCCGAACCAATCAACTTGTAATTGACCTGCTTCGGGATCGGCCATTGCGCGGGATTTAATTTCTTCCAGCGCGTTTCGAATCCAGTCAAATCCTTCCTTCGCTGGTCAATGCTCGCCCTCGACCAATCGCGCATTCCGCCGGGCCGCTCGATGCGGTTTACGTCGTCGGCTGTGAATGGCGCGCATTTCGCCCGCCAGGCCCAAAAATCATCAGCGAGTTTGCCTAACGCCTCGGCTTGCACAGGTGCGCTTGCTTTCAACCCGCAGAGGATAGCAACACAAACAGCCCATTTTACGCACCAGCAATCCGCGCTCATTGCGGCGATGATTACTTCCGTTGTCCGCGTTTGCCACCTAAAATCTACGTTCGTTTCTGTAAACTGGATTTTGTGACGAAATCAATGCGCCGAATCTGCGTCTGCCTTTCTCTGCTTCTTCTTCTCGGCTGTGGCCGAAGATCACCAGATGGTGAGGAATACCTCGACGCCACGGCGTTCCGTGAATTAATGGAGCGCCTCGCCGATGGCTGGAGCCAGCAAAAGACCGACCAAGCTCTGGCATGTTTCACTGAAAACGCGATCTATATGGAACCGCCTGACATTCAATTCTACAAAGGGCACTCGCAGTTACGGCCGTATTTTGCCGCACTTAAGCCGAGAACATTCATGCGGTTTCATAATTTGTGGTTCGATGAAGCCCGTCAAATTGGCGCGGGAGAATATTCGTTTGGTGAGGTAAATGAGCCAACGGCCGATCACGGTGTTGTGGTCGTGGAATTGCGAGATGGACGAATCGCGTTTTGGCGCGAATACCAGCAGAAAGGACCGCCGTCATTTGAGCGGTTTCTCGATACTAAGGATAAAAGATGGCGGTGGACGATCGAAAATTACCCGTAACATCGTGAATGACGCGGGATATTTGACCGCTGCTTTGTCTCTATTACTTGGCCTCACGACGAAGCGTGATGACGGCAGGAGTTTTGCCGGGCCGATACATTGACGCGCCATAGCAGAGTGCGGCGGCTTTGATACGCCCGTACCGGACCTTACCCAGCTTGTCATCCCAGCGCTCCATGTAAGAGCAGTTCGCCGTCTTCTTGCTGCCCGGAATGGGGACGTAACGGTTTTCCGTGAACGTGAGAAAGGCGGGTTCGCCGGGGAGCGGAATCGGCGTTGCCCAGTTCGGTGAAAGCCTAACGAGTCGCGGACCGGTCAAATCGAGCGCGAACACGGTGTCGCCATCAGTGCTGTTCAAGTGCAAATCAAAAAATGCGAGCCGCAGTGGTCCGTCGAAGAGAAAACGCCGGTCTTCATCCTGGCTGTCATGAAGCAGCTCGAACGCGCCGTAGAATCCGGGAATCCTTGCGAACTCAATTTCCGTCCCGGTTTTCAAATCCCGCAGCACAAAATGTTTTCCGTGACCCGGGCCATTGATCTGGTCGTCCTCGTCGTTCGGATCTTCACGCAGAATCAACTCGAACGAACCATCTGGAGATTTGTAGGACGGAACTGGAGTTGTGGTCGGTGACACCGACGCACCGGGTGAACCTGTGGCTTCTGCCGATCCTGCTTCTTGTGGTTCGACGTTTGTGAAATATGGCGAGCTTTTCGCCTGCGCGTACCAATCCGGCGCTGCGTCGAGCTTCTTCAAATCTGTGCCGAGCGGATTAATGCTCCAGAATTCGCGCGCGTCGTTGGGCTTTTCCCGTGTGAAAACGATCGTCTCGCCATCATGCGAAAATATTGGAGCCGAGTCCTGCCCTGAGTCGTCTTTCGTTAACTGGCGCAAAAGTTTTCCGTCTTCGCGATGCAAATAGAGGTGCGAATGGCTTGCTCCTTGCGCCTGCAGATAACGAATTGCGATTACGATTTCTGAATCGGCTCGGGCAATCGCCGTGAAAAAGGAAAAGACTCCGGCGACCAAAAGGACTTGAAGCGAAGAACGCATTAGCGGAGCGGGAGTTGAATTGTGCTTGGATGCTCGGCGTCGTGAAATACCTGTACGTTGCAAGTGTGCGCGTCCTTCGCTGTTTCTTCGGCAACGATTCCGCCCGAGCAATAATTTTTCTGGTACAAAATTGAATTGATTGCGGTAACGACCAGCCGCAGACGGCTGCCTTTCATCAACCGACGCGCGATGAATAAGCCGGGACTAAAATCGCAGCGCACGATCTCGCCAGGCTTCAACAGTTTCGCTTCACGCAACGATTCGCGGTAACGCAGCCTGCGAACATCGCTCCAGAGCGCGATACTGGTGCCGTCGGGTTGGATTTCATACAGGTCACACTCGAGATCGATATCGGGCGTGTCGATGGATAACCACAGGTTTACCTCCGGGCAGCCGATTAACGGCGTTTCGTTCGGTAGCGGATCGGTGTGATAAACCAACCCGTCTTTGCCGATACTCAATGCGAAGGTCTGGTCGATTGCCGCCGTTTTTTCCTTCGGATCAGTGCCCTCCACCTTTTCGCCGCGACGTGTATCCAATGGATCGTAAACAAAAGTATCCGTGCCAGTGTTTGGCTGCTTTTCGTTCAGCGAGCCGGAGCGGAAGACGCCGTTTGCATCCCCGTCCTTCGAATCGAGGTAAAACGTTTTGGGATTCCCAGTCAGCGTCTCAAAACTGTCGGCGTATTTCCATTCGCCATTCGCGCCGGAATTGCCGGGGGCGAGCAAATAATACGCGACCTGATTTTTAAGGAGCACCGGCTTCGATCCGGTTTTCATGGTCCAATCGTACCACTGGCGGTGGAGATCGTTTAGATCGACCATCGCTCCCGGACCAAACTTTACTCCGGCGACTTCATCCGTGGGCGTGCGCGTGCCGGCATGGTCCCACGGTCCAATGATGAGAAAATGTTTGGCGCGCTCTTGCGGCGAAGCGTTTGCGAAGTGATCGCGGTAGTACGTGAGCGCACCCAGCTCATCGCCGTCGTATTGACCTGTGATTGTGAGAATCGGGAGTGCGATCGTTTGAAATTGGTCGCGTGTCGGCAGCATCGCTTCGTAGTAAGCGTCCATCGTCGGGTGTTTGAGTATGCGCTGGAAATTGAGGGATGGGTTTCCCACGAACGAATCAAGGGACTTGAAAGGGAGATGCTTCTTGTAAGCATCCAGGAATTTTGTGCGCCAGAATTTTTGATCGGCGAAAAGATTATTTTGCGGGGTTCGTCCGCTTGTGAGCGTGAACCACTGCATGTCGTAAGTTATCCCGATGTTGTTGGAGGATGGGAAGTCTAAGCCGGGATGTGCGGCAGCAACCGGCACAATCGTGGCCAGATGTGGCGGAAATTCCTTCGCTGTTGCCCATTGGTCAAAGCCCGCATACGAACCGCCCCACATCGCGACTTTGCCGTCACAGAATGGTTGTTTCCCCAGCCATTCGACCACGTCGTGTCCGTCGCGAGGTTCATTTGCGAATGGCTCAAATTCGCCGGCGGAATTGCCGCGACCGCGAACATCGACGAGCGCGAATACATAACCGTGTGACGCGAAGTACGCGCCGCGCGCATGGTATGTGTCTGAGATGTACGGCGTCAGTGTAAAGATTACCGGCGTCTTCGGCAGCGAGCCATCTGGAGTCTTTGGCAAATACAGCGTCGCGTTAAGCTCAACCTTGTCGCGCATTGGAATCTTTACGCCCCACCGCAGGTCATAGTCCGCGGGTTGTTGCGCGGGCGTCGCCGGAGTTGGCGATTGCGCGATGATATTTGTCGCAAAAAGTGCAGAGAGCACTGCAACCGAAAGCGGCCGTTTCATGTCGCGGTATTGAAGATGAACTGCACCAGCGAAACAAGGGTTCTTTCTTGCAGCAAAAGAGCGACGTGTCTTAACATCGTTTTCACAGTTTGCGCGAACTTCACTTTGCGACACGATACGCCATGGCTCGCGGGGTCACGAAAGGCGCGCAATCTCAAAAACAGATGCCTCGCGACATAAAGTCTGCCCGCGAGACGAGTGCTACGACAACATCATGGTCTCAGACGGAACTGCTTTGCGCGAGTGCGGTGTTTGTTGTTGCGCTGGCTGTATACAGTTGGATGCTAGCCCCCACGGTTACTCCGACCGATAGCGGCGAGTTAATTTTAGCAGCGTACGGGCTGGGAGTGGCGCATCCGCCGGGTGTTCCGCTATGGATCATGCTCACGCATATCGCGTCGCTTGTCCCGGTCGGAAATGTTGCGGTGCGAATCAATTTCTCGTCCGCTGTTTTCGCTGCGCTTGCATGCGCAATGCTTACGCTCGTTGTCGCCGAATTACTCATTACGGGTTCTTGCTTTGCCGCACCTCGCAGAAGAACCAAGCCCGCGCGGCAGGGCAGCAACATTGAGGCTTCGAGTGCCGGAGGGCTTTTCATGTTCGCGCCGACGCTAGGCGCGGGATTGTTGATGGCGTTCTCGCGCACGCTCTGGGCATACGCAACGATCACCGAAGTCTATGCTCTCAACGCGCTGCTGATCCTACTCATCTTCTTTTTGGTCGTTCGGTGGCGACGGCGGATCATTGAAACTCGAACGAATTCCAGCAGTGCGATAGCGGCACATGACACATGGATTTATGCGGCCGCCTTTGTATTCGGCCTGGCAATGGGTGTTCATCACGTGACTGTCGCGTTAACTCTTCCGGCGATTGCCGTGGTCGTTTTCAGAACAGAGGGTCTGAAGTTCTTCACCAGCCGCCGTCTTTTATATGCTGCGCTCATTTCGATTGGTGCCTTGATCTTTGTTTACAGTTACTTGCCCTGGGCAGCGTCCCGCTCGCCTGCGATGAACTGGGGGAACACGCGATCGCTCCAGGAAATTTGGTGGCATATTACCGGCCGGCAGTATCGCGTGTTCTTTTCTTTTTCGCCGTCGACCATGGGACCGCAGTTTGTTGAGTTTTGTCGAATGGCCTTGCGTGAGTTTGGCTTTCCATGGCTGCCTTTGACGCTGTTCTTGGCGGTGGCGGGGCTCGCGCGCGCTTATAAGCGGGATCGGACGACCTTTTGGTTTCTGCTGTTAATTGTGCTCGCCGACCTGGCTTATTCCCTCAGTTACGAAATTGCTGAGGACAAGGACGCCTACTATTTGCCGGCATTCATTTCGATCGCGGTTGCGGCCGGGCTAGGTGTCCGCTGGCTCATTCAGCTCGCTGGTTCAAGTCGTTCGCCGATGTGGAAACCGTATATGGTTGCCGCCACCGCGATTGTCCTGACAACAACTACAGCGTTCGCGGCGAATTGGCCGTTTAACAATCGCCGACATGATTTCATTGCACATGATTATGTTGAGAACCTGTTCAGCACTATCGCACCCGAGGGACTGTTGCTGACGCAAGACTGGCAGGTCGCGTCGCCCATGCTGTACGCGCAAGAAGTGGAACAACGCCGTCGCGATGTGAAGGTGGTCGATATTAATCTGCTGCGCCGTTCATGGTATTTCGATTATCTGAACCAGGCGCATCCCGGTTTGATGGAGCGGTCGAAAGAGAAGATCGATCCATATGTGACGATCCTGCAACAATGGGAGCAAGATCCAAGCGCTTTTACCCGGAACCAGGATCTTACTCAAAGGATTAGCATGGCATTCCTGGACCTGATTCAGGCAATGGTCAGGAATGAAATCAAAGTCGCTCCCGTTTACATCACAAACGATCTGCTGGTCCCCAACCAGACGAACGGGTATTTGACCCAATGGATTCCCCAAACCTATCAGCTCGTCCCGCAAGGGCTGGTTTTCAATCTCGCCACTGACCAAAGCTTTCATGAACCCGCTGACTCGAATCTCCAAATGCGCGGATTGGTTGATGGGACGGTGCGGTTTGAGAAGGATGATGTCATAAACGGTAAGATTCGGCCGGCATATTCGAGAATGTTGACGAATCGTGGGAGATACCTTGCCTTGTTCAATCAGCACGAGCGCGCCGTTGTTGCTTTCAAAGAGGCATTGGCGCTCGATCCGAATCTCGCTGAGGCGCGGAAAGGACTCGCGGAAAGCGAAGCAAAACTCCGAAACCCGTAGCCGGACTTCGCGTTCATATTCCTCTCTTGCCAGGGTCGTTGGTTGCCTCTAAAGCGACGGCATGAAAATCACGAGTTGTGTGTTTCTGGCTTTGTTCTGTTTTGGCGCGTCTGTGTACGCAGCTGATGAATTAATCGTGCTCAAAGCTGCGCGAATGTTTGATGGCAAATCCAACTCTCTGGTGCAGAACGGCGTAATCGTCGTGAAGGACGACAAGATTGTGGACGTCGGAAGCAATCTACCGATTCCCAGTGACGCACGTGTCGTGGACCTTGGTGACGCGACGCTTTGTCCGGGTTTCATGGATGCGCACACGCATCTCACCGAGGATTTCTCCGGCAATTACAATGAACGGCGGCTTCGAGAACTTGACCTGAACGTGTCTGAGCAGGCGATTCAAGCGACCGAATTTGCCCGTGCAACTATTGAAGCCGGGTTTACAACGGTGCGCGACCTGGGCAGTCGTTTCGTGGCGAGCCACGAGTTTGTGGACGTGGCGCTCCGAAATTCAATCAACAAACGGATGATCGTCGGTCCACGAATGCTGGTTGCAACCAAGGGAATCGGAGCGACCGGCGGACACTTTGATCCGACGAACGGGTTTCGCGATTTTCTCTTCGGACGCGAGCCGGACTACACGGATGGTATTGCAAACGGGCCTGATGAAATTCGAAAGGCGGTCCGCTTTGAGGTGAAGAACGGCGCAGACGTGATTAAGGCTGCAGTTTCCGGCGGCGTGCTATCGCTTACCGATGAAGTCGACACTCCACAATTGACGCCGGCTGAAATGGCGGCGCTTGTTGATGAATCCCATCGATTGCGAAAAAAAGTCGCCGTCCATTGTCACGGCGACCAGGTCGCGCGTGAAGCCATTGAGGTGGGCGTCGATTCGATTGAGCACGGGTCTTTTATGAAACCGGACACGCTGGCGATGATGAAAAAGAAGGGAACGTTTCTTACACCCACGTTAATGGCGAGCGAATGGATCATGGGCAAGCTCGACAATTATCCGCCGGCGTTGCAGGCGAAAGCAAAAGCGGCTACAGCCGCTCGCTCCGAAATGTTTCGCAATGCGGCGAAGATGGGTGTCAGGATTTCATTTGGAACGGACGCCGCGGTGTTTCCGCACGGGCAAAACGCGAAGGAATTCAAATTGATGGTGGACTTGGGCATGAGCCCGATCGATGCATTGAAATCAGCGACTGCTAGTGACGCCGAGCTTCTGGGAATTGCTCAAAAAGTGGGCACGTTGGAAAAAGGAAAACTGGCCGACGTGGTTGCCGTGCCCGGCGATCCGGCGGCGGACATCACGGCAACGGAGCGCGTCTCGTTCGTCATGAAGGAAGGCAGAATCATTCGGCAGGGTCCGTCGGGAACGGAAAAGGCCGAAAAGACTGCTTCACCAGAGCTCTTCGCTCCAGCCGATTGATATACTTGCAGTTTGATCGGATGAGACTTTGACAAAGCGGAGATCGCCGCTACGTTCGGTGTCCCGCTCGCTATTGAGTGGGATAATTAAGCAGGAGCCTGGCTGCTAGAGCAGCGAGCGGCGTTTGAACTGCACCGAACAATGCAAACAAATCGAAGCAAACGTTATCGCGCGGCGGCGCAGCAGGTAGATCGGACGAAGGACTATAGTCTCGTCGATTCGGTGGCGACGCTGAAAAAATTCTCGCCGACCAAATTTGATCAGACAATAACCCTATCCTTTCGCCTCGGGGTTGATCCGAAGCAATCCGATCAGATGGTGCGTGGGACTTGTCCGCTTCCGCACGGCAGCGGAAAACAGGTTCGAGTGCTCGTTTTCGCAGAAGGCGAAGCTGCCAAAGCAGCCAAAGACGCCGGCGCGGAATATGTTGGCATGAAAGATCTGATCCAGAAATGCCAGGAAGGCTTTCAAGATTTTGATGTGGCAGTCGCTACACCGGCGGCCATGGCCGAAGTAAGGAAACTGGGGAAAGTGCTTGGTCCGCGCGGACTCATGCCCAACCCGCGGACAGGGACCGTGACCGAAGATACAGCCAAAGCGGTGCAGGAGGTGAAAGCCGGGCGTGTCGAATTCAAGCTCGATAAGAATGGCAACGTTGCCGTTCCGGTTGGAAAGTTCTCCTTCGAAGAAAATGCGCTGATAGAGAATGCAAATGCGGTCATCGAAGCCGTGGTGCGAGCTCGTCCGCCGACGGCAAAGGGCCGCTACCTTGAAGGTGTGACAATCAGTGCGACTATGTCGCCCGGCGTCCGCGTCGATCCAAGCCCATATCTGAGCGGAGTGTAGGACCGAATAAATTAGCTCGACAATATGCGACCAGAAAAAGCCAGCATTGTTTCAGAGTTATCCGAGGCGTTGAAACGGTCGCCTTTTGTGCTCGTCACCGATTATCGCGGCATGAAGGTCGCCAACTTCAGCGAGTTGCGAACTCGACTGGCGCCCGCCGGCGCGGAGCTGCACGTGGTGAAGAACAATTTTCTCAAACTCGCGATGGCGGATTCGGGTTTCCCAGAAGTTGCGGACCAATTCGCGGGGCAAACCGCGGTTGTTACGGGGGAAGCAGATGTGGCCCCAGTCGCCAAAATTTTTAAGTCGTTTGCGACCGAGTTTAAGCTGGCGGCACTGAAGGTCGGCTTTGTCGATCGCGCCGTGCTTTCCACGGCCGAACTGGAAACTCTGGCGGAGTTACCGACGCGCGAAATTTTGCAGGCACAGTTCCTGGGTCTGCTGTTGTCTCCGGCGACGCGTCTGGTACGTCTGTTCAATGAACCGGGCGCGGCGTTAGCACGATTGTTGAACGCAAAAGCCGAAAAGGAGGGCGTACCTGCGTCATAGGAATTTGTAGGGCAGGCGCATCGCCTGCCACGGCAACCGGAGCGGTTGCCCTACAAGTACAAAGCAGAACACAAATTGTCCGAGCTGATGGCTATCGGCTTTAATTCTTCGAAGGCTTTCGAAGGCGGCAACTGGAGGAAAACTAAAATGGCAGATACAGATAAATTAGTGGAACAACTCAGCAGTCTTTCGGTCCTGGAAATTGCTGGATTGGTTAAGCAGCTTGAGGAAGAATGGGGCGTCAGCGCCGCCGCGCCAGTAGCAGTTGCGGCGGGACCCACTGCCGGGGCACCTGCCGGAGCAGGAGCGCCAGCAGCCGAGGAAAAGACGACATTTGACGTTGTCCTGACCGAAATGGGCGCAAATAAAATTGCCGTGATCAAAGAGGTGCGGAGCGCGGTTCCGGGACTCGGTCTTGCGGAGGCGAAAGCGCTGGTAGAAGGCGCGCCAAAAACGATCAAGGAAGGCGTGACCAAGCAAGAGGCGGATGAGATCAAGAAAAAGGTCGAGGCCGCGGGTGCAAAGGTCGAAATCAAATAAACAAAATTTAATTTGGCGCTGTTGCGGCATAAAAACCTGTTGCGCAGCGCCAGATCCATCATAAACTTGAAACCCACTACAGCACGCCAGACGTATTTTTAACCAGGCGCTAACAAGGCAAATCACATTACCGGCCACGAGACGGAGGTCGTCAATTTGACAGATCCCCGTTTTGGTGGCATTTTTGCGCCCTTCGCCCATCCAGAATCGGTAATCTTTGCCCGCGTCGGTCTTCGTTTGGTGGAGTCGATGTGAGGTTTTAGCTCGAGAGCTTAGGCACTATGTCGGAACGTATTTACTTCGGAAGTATTAAGGAAGCCATCGAACCGCCCAACCTCATTGAGGTTCAGGCAAATTCATACGTCGATTTTCTTCAGAAAGATCTCCCGTATTCGAAGCGCAAAAATCAGGGGCTTCAGGCTGTTTTCAAAGAAGTTTTCCCTATCGAAAGCTACGACGAGAAGGCCGTCCTTGATTTCAGCCACTACGATATCGGAGAGCCAAAATTGACACCACTTGAAGCGCAGCGCGAAGGACAAACCTATAGCGCGCCGCTGCACGTGACATTCCAATTGCGGGAAGAGAAGGGCACGAAGGAAGAGAAAGTTTACATGGGGGAAATCCCGCTGATGACGCCTCAGGGCACCTTTGTCATCAATGGCGCCGAGCGCGTGGTGGTAAGCCAGTTGCATCGTTCTCCTGGAATCGCGTTCGAGTCCACGGTCCACGTCAACGGTAAGGTCCTCTACAGCTTCCGCATCATTCCGGATCGGGGCTCATGGATCGAGGTGCAGTTCGATACGGCTGACCTGCTTTACATTTATCTCGACCGCCGCAAGCGCCGTCGAAAATTCCTCGCAACGACTTTTCTGCGAGCGCTGGGCTATGGCTCTGACGAGGAAGTCATCAAACTTTTTTACAACATCGAGACCCTGAAGCTGAGCGACAAACTCGACGAAGAACAGCTCGCCAGCAAAGTGCTCACCGCAGATATCCGCGATGGTGAGGTGACGGTCGCGCGCGCTTTTGAGCCCCTGACTCTGGCGACCGTCCGGCAGATCATGGCGTTAAACATTCATGAGGCCAAGGTCATCGACATCTCGAACGATGACACAATCGTGAAGGCGCTTCGAAAGGATCCGGCGCACGACCAGGAAGAGGCTCTCAAAGATATTTACCGCCGTCTTCGCCCGGGCGATCCGCCGACCGTGGCCAATGCCCGCGCTTTACTTAAGCGTCTCTTTTTCGATCCGAAGAAATACGACCTTGGCCGAGTCGGCCGCTACAAAATCAATCAGAAGCTCGGGATTAACGTCGATGCTTCCGAGCGCATTCTGACCGACAAGGACTTCATCGCGGCAATCAAATATTTGATCAATCTGCGACGGGGTGAAGGCACGCTCGATGACATTGACCACCTCGGCAGCCGGCGCGTCCGCACCGTGGGCGAGTTATTGGCGAACCAATGCCGGGTCGGTCTCGCTAGGACGGAGCGTCTCGTGAAGGAGCGAATGACTCTTTTCGACATCAACGTCGACGGGATGACTCCGCAAAAACTTATTAATCCCAAAGCGCTAAGCGCAGTCATCAGAGATTTCTTCGGGCGATCACAGCTTTCCCAGTTCATGGATCAAACGAATCCGCTCGCAGAATTGACCCACAAGCGCCGCTTGTCTGCTCTCGGCCCTGGAGGTTTGAGCCGCGAGCGCGCCGGCTTTGAAGTGCGCGACGTTCATCCATCGCACTACGGCCGAATTTGTCCGATCGAAACGCCCGAAGGTCCGAACATTGGCTTGATCAGCTCGATGAGCACGTTCGCGCGCATCAACGAATTTGGCTTTATCGAAACGCCTTATCGGAAGGTCGTGAACGGTAGGGTCACCGATGAGATCGAGTATCTCACTGCTGACCGTGAAGAGAACTTCCTCGTGGCGCAGGCGAATGCGCCTATCGATGGGCGCGGCCATTTCACCGGTGAAAAAGTTTCGGTGCGTTATCGCGGCGATTTCCTCGAAGTCGACCCGTCAAAGGTGAATTACATGGATGTCTCGCCCAAGCAGCTGGTCTCGGTAGCGGCCGGCCTGATCCCGTTTCTGGAACACGACGACGCGAACCGCGCGTTGATGGGCTCCAACATGCAACGCCAAGGAGTACCGCTGATTGTTTCCGAGATGCCGCTGGTCGGCACTGGTCTCGAAGAAAAAGTTGCGCGCGATTCGCACGCAGTTCTTCTCGCGGTCGAAAGCGGAAAGGTCGCTTCAGTCACGGCAGACCAAATTATCGTCACGAAGGACGGTCATTGGCCTGAGTCTAAAAAGAAACTAAAGACGGATCCCGAGACAGGGATTTACGTTTACGAGCTCCGCAAATTTATGCGGTCGAACGCCGGCACCTGCGTGAATCAGAAACCGATCGTTCGCAAAGGCCAGCACGTGAAGCGCGGCCAAACCATCGCCGATGGGCCGAACACTGATCATGGCGAACTGGCGCTCGGGCGTAACGTGCTCGTCGCTTTCATGCCGTGGAATGGTTACAACTTCGAGGACGCGATCATGATCTCGGAGAAGGTCGTGAAGGAAGACATTTATACTTCCATTCACATCGATGAGTTCGAGATCGGCGCGCGCGACACGAAGTTGGGCCCCGAAGAGATTACGCGCGACATCCCCAACGTCAGCGAAGAAGCTTTGCGCAACTTGGGTCCGGACGGAGTCGTGCGGGTCGGTGCGGAGGTGAAGCCAGGCGATATCTTAGTTGGGAAAATTACGCCAAAGAGCGAGACGGAACTGGCTCCGGAAGAGCGGCTGCTTCGGGCCATCTTTGGAGAGAAAGCCGCCGATGTAAAAGACACGTCACTTACCGTGCCCTCTGGAACGTACGGAATCGTGATGGACGTGAAGGTGTCATCCCGCCGGGAAGTTTCACGCGAGAAACTTACACCGGCCGAAACCAAACGGCAGCTCAAGAACATTGGCGAAGACCATAAGCGCAAGAGAGAGGGACTCATTGAGCAGCTTACCGATTCACTTTCCAACGTCCTGCTGGGCGAAAAAATTCCTCTCGACGTCGTAAACGCCAAAAGCGGTGAAATCATTATTCCAGCCAATCGCAAGATCACCAAAACGCTTTTGCGAAAACTGGCGACGGCGCACGATCACATCGAGATCGACCCGAGCCCGATTCGGAATCGAATTCGGGAAATCATTGGCGGATACGAACACAAGTTCGCCGAGCTGGAGCTTGAACGGGATCGCGCGACCGACCGCGTAGAAAGCGGTGAGGAGATCGAACCTGGGATCATCAAACAGGTGAAAGTTTACATCGCCAGCAAACGCAAGCTCAGTGTCGGCGACAAGATGGCGGGCCGTCATGGCAACAAAGGCGTTGTGGCGCGTATCGTACCGGAGGAAGATATGCCGTTCCTCGCCGATGGAACACCAGTCGACATTGTGCTTAATCCGTTAGGCGTTCCGAGCCGCATGAATGTGGGTCAGGTTTTGGAAACGCACCTCGGCGTTGCTGCCAAGGCGCTCGGGTTCAGAGTGGCCACTCCGGTCTTCGATGGAATCAAGGAAAAACAAATTCGCAACTACCTGAATGACGCCAGAAAGAAGGAGGGCTTCACGTGGGTGCAAGAGAACGGAAAGGCGCGTCTTTTCGACGGGCGCACGGGCGACCCCTTCGATCAGGAAGTCGTAGTTGGCCACATCTACATGATGAAGCTTGGCCACCTTGTGGCGGACAAGATTCATGCGCGCGCCGTGGGACCATATTCGCTTGTCACTCAACAGCCGCTCGGCGGAAAGGCGCAATATGGCGGCCAACGCTTCGGCGAGATGGAGGTCTGGGCACTCGAAGCCTATGGCGCGGCATACACATTGCAGGAATTGCTGACGGTTAAGTCCGACGACGTGCAGGGCCGGACTCGCATCTACGAGTCAATCGTTAAGGGCGACAATTCGCTCGAAGCGGGAACGCCAGAATCTTTCAACGTGTTGATCAAGGAAATGCAAAGCCTTGGTCTCGACGTAAAGGTCGGCAGTCAGGCGCCCACCTTTATGGAGAGCGTCGCGTAATTTTTAGTTTCACACTTATTCGGAGAAATCATGAACGAACATTCCTGGCGTGAGTTAGTGGGCGAA
>Ga0207701_10003113_pt1 | contig 17078 bp, 13 predicted proteins | sample KBSSwiSSwithPhiX_FD_184294 | JGI IMG/M metagenome (GOLD analysis project Ga0207701, IMG submission 184294) | Switchgrass rhizosphere bulk soil microbial communities from Kellogg Biological Station, Michigan, USA, with PhiX - S5 (SPAdes) (version 2) | ecosystem: Environmental > Terrestrial >... | reverse complement strand
GTCAGGATCGTCGAATAGATGTTCGTTTTGGTGACATCGGTCAATTGCTCGGGACCCGACACGCTCGGTGTGGTATCCGCGCAGTTGTCGAGCCCAATGCACGCGACACGCTTCTGGCTGTCGTTGCGGGCGTCGGTCGACTTGCCGATGCGGAAGTCCGCGCCGAAGAACGTGCTCTCCTGGACGGTACACAGCGTGACGAGCGCTCCATTGCCGCTCGTGAGCGAGAAACTCGCACGGACATTCGAGTAGTCACCTGCGGGCGCACCAACGCCATTGGGGATTGCACTGAATACGTCCAGATAGCGGCGCATCTGGAAAGGCGCCAGCGAATCGGCAACGGGACTGCCGATGATCGCATTCGTCGTGCCGTCGCGAAGAATCATCTGGTAGTTGACCGCTTCGCCCAGCGCACCGACGAAGCAGTTCGACTGGTAGACAGGTGCTGCAGCCTGGCGCTTGAGCCCGATCACATCCGCAGGCGCGCCGGAGAATGCGCCGATCGGAAATCCTTCGACGCTGAAACCGTTGCCGCCGGGCGTCTGGGCACGCGAAAACGCGAAAAACACATTGGTCTGCTGCGCAGCGGCGTCTTCGAGCACGAGCATTCCGTGATGGTTACCCGCTCCGAGCGGATTGCACTGGTCGCTGACGGAGAAAGGCTTCGATTGCGAAGCTGCGACCGTCAACTGCGAGCAGGTCCGCAGTCCCGGTGTCGTCGACGTCAGCGCTTCGTAGAACTTGACGTTGAGCGTCAGTGACGTGGAGTTGGGATTGCGTACAACCACTTCGCTTGTATACGACACCGTTTCCGCTACAACCGGAAGAACGATCACCGAACCCGACGCTGCCGTGGATTGCGCATGGGCAACGCCTGCAATCGCGGCGAGGGTGGTCACGAAGACGAAACGTACAACGCGCATCGAAAACTCCGGATAGGCAAATGAGCCAGAAAAGGGTGCAAGGACCGTACCAACGGAAGGCGGACATCCACCGGGCGTTGCATAGAGGCTGCGCGGAACGCGAAGTTCCGGACGACGGTTGCGTTACGCCTTGCCGTAGTCGGCGAACTTCGTTAGCACCGTGTCCAATTCGTCCGGCGGCAGCAGCGTGGGCTCGCCGATCTGCAGCGCGCGCCAATACATTTCGGCGAGCGTTTCCACTTCGACGGCCAGCGCCAGTGCGTGCGTAAGCGACGGACCAATCGCGATCATCCCGTGGTGCGACATCAGGCATGCGCGGCGCCCATCGAGCGCGCGCACCGCATGATCCGACAGTTCCTGCGTGCCGAACGTCGCGTACGGCGAGCACCGGATGTCAGGGCCGCCCGCCACGGCGATCATGTAATGGAACGCAGGAATGCCGCGGTCGAGGCAGGCGAGTGTGGTTGCGAATGGCGAATGCGTGTGCACGATCGCCTTCGCGTCGTTGCGCGCCGCGTAGATGTCGCGATGAAACCGCCATTCGCTCGACGGCCTGCGCGACGATGGGTGCGATCCGTCGGTGCCCATCGCGACGATGTCGTCGGCGCTGATCTCGCCGTACGGCATTCCGCTGGGTGTCACCAGAAAGCCGGTGTCGATCCGTGCACTGACATTGCCCGCCTTGCCGCGGTTGATGCCGAGGGCGTTCATCTCGATCGCGGTCGCGATGACCGCGTCGCGCAACGCGCGCGAATCACGCATGGACACCGGCGTGTTCGGGATACATCGCGGGCAGCCAGTGCGCATCGCGGGCGAGCCCGCGCTCCGTCAACAGGCCGGTGACAAGGCGTGCCGGCGTCACGTCGAAGGCGAAATTCACGGCGTGGGTGCCGGCTGGCGCAAGTGCCACGCGCGTAGTGTGGCCATATTCGTCGCGGCCGAGCACGGTCAGTACTTCCTCGGGTGACCGCGATTCGATCGGTATCGCGTCGCCGGTCGCCAGATTCCAGTCGATCGTCGGCGACGGCAGCGCGACGTAGAACGGAACGCGGCTGTCGCGTGCGGCGAGCGCCTTGTCGTAGGTGCCGATCTTGTTGCAGACGTCGCCGTTCCGCGCGACGCGGTCGGCACCCACGATGACGATATCGACGTCACCGCGCCGCATCAGGAGGCCGCTTGCGCCGTCGGTGAACAGCGTGTGCGGAATGCCGCGCTGGCTCATCTCCCATGCCGTGAGGTTGGCGCCCTGCAATCGCGGCCGCGTCTCGCTGACGTAGACGTGCAGCGCCATGCCTTCCTTCTGCGCGAGGAACAGCGGCGCCGTCGCCGTGCCCCAGCCACACGTCGCAAGCGCGCCGGCATTGCAATGCGTCATCACATTGATCGGCCCGGCACGTTTCCGCGCGAGGTCGCGCAATAGTTCGAGGCCGTGCGTGCCGATCGCGTGATTGATCGCGACGTCCTCGTCGCAGATCGCGTCGGCCTCCGCCCATGCAGCGTCGGCGCGCGCGCTGACCGCAAGCGGTGCGACGCGCGTGCGGACACGGTCGAGCGCCCAGCGCAGATTGACGGCGGTCGGCCGGGTTGCGTCGAGCGCCGCGTGAGCGCGCGCGAGCGCGGCATCGCTGGAATCGCGATCGAGTGCGAGCGCCAGCCCGTAGGCACCGACGGCGCCGATCAGCGGTGCCCCGCGGACCATCATCTTGCGGATCGCGATCGCGGCAGCATCGGCGTCGGCGATCTTCACCTTGACCACAGCGTGCGGCAACGCCCGCTGATCGAGCGCCTCGATGAAGCGGCCACGCCGCGGCCGGACGAGCGCCTGATACGGTGCCCGGTCGGCGATCGAGGGAAGAGGCGTTTCGTTCATCGATCGGTGCAGGTTGCGATGCGGTGCATGGCGTGCCGGTTCCGATTCTAGCCCCAGCATTCGCGCAGCGTCGCGGCCGTCAATCGCGCAGCACCTGGAACAGGTTGTTGAAGTCGTCGGTCCACAGCCGCCAGTCGGGCCGGCGCACGATCGGCGTGGCCGCGCCGGCGATCTGCGGATTCGCGAGCAGGGCCGTGTTCTTCGACACGAGCACCCAGTCGCTTCGGCTCGCGAGCACGTCGGCACCGTCGTCGTGGATCCACACCGCCTGCATGCCATGCGCGTCGGCGAGCGCCGCCACCACCGGCACGAGATCCAGGAACCGGTTGGTCACGTGAAACGCGATGACCCCTGATGGCTTTACGTGCTTCGCGTACAACTCCAGCGCTTCGGACGTGATCAGATGCACCGGGATCGCGTCGCTCGAGAAGGCATCGATCGCGAGGATGTCGAGGTCGGCGGCAGGCTCGCGCTCGAGCGTCAGGCGCGCGTCACCGAGCGGCGTCTCGATGGTCGCTTCGCTTTGCCCCAGATACGAGAAGTCCTCCCGGGCGATGCGGATCACGGCCGGATTGATGTCGTAGAAGCGGTACAGGTCGCCGGGCGTGCCATACGACGCGAGCGTGCCGGTTCCGAGGCCGATGACGCCGACTCGCAGCGGTTCCTTGCGCGGATGCAGCGTCTCCAGCAGCCGGCCGATCCCGGACGTCTTGGTGTAATAGCTCGTCGCCTGTCGATTGAACTGCGGTGCGAGGTACTGCAGGCCGTGCATGATCGTGCCGTGCACCAGTGACCGATGTTTGCTGACCTCGTTGACGCCGGTCTCCTGCACGCGCAGGACGCCGTAGAAATTGCGTGCCGTGACGATCGTCGACTCGTAGAAGTTGACCACGCTCCAGATCGCGCAGCCGACCGTCACGATGACGGATACCAGCGCGAGCAGGCTGAATACGATCGCGTTGCGGCGCACCTGCCACGTGAGCAGGCAGGCGGCGGCGATCAGTCCCAGACCGAGCTCGAAATGCGCTTTCAGGACCAGCGGCGCCAGGATGCCGACCAGCGCGGCGCCGATCGCGCCGCCGAGCGACACCATCAGGTAAAAGCGCGTCAGGTAAGCCGGCGCCGGTTTCTGCCGTGCGAGCTCACCGTGACAGAACATGCACGCGATGAAAAGGCCGATGCAGAACACGCCAAGCTGCAACTCGAGCTCGTGCGCGAGCCGCGTGTCGGCGACGCACCACGCCATCACGCCGAGCGTTGCCGCCGTTACCGGCAGCAGGAGCTCGCGCGGATACCAGCGGCTGCTGTCGAAGTTCAGGATGAACGTCAGCAGGTAAAGCGTCAGCGGGACGATCCACAGCAGCGGCACCGCCGCGATGTTCTGCGTGATGTGGTTCGTCACCGACAGGAGCAGCACGCTGCCGGTCGCGGCGAGGCCGCACCACAGCAGGCTTCGCGACCACGGCGGCGGCGGTCCGGCAGGCCGCACGAACGTGGCCGAATCGCCGGTGCCAATGGTCGTCGCCCGCGGCGCGCCGCGGAGGCTCGTCCATGCGGTCGCGGCGCACAGCACGACGAAAGTGCCATAGCCGACCGACCATGCCAGCGCCTGCGTGCGCGTCGGAACCCACGGCTCGAGCAGGAACGGGTAACAGACGAGCGCCAGCAGGGACGCGAGGTTCGACAGCGCAAACAGCCGATACGGATTTCGGCCGGGGTAGCGCCTTGCGAACCACGCCTGCAGCAGCGGGCTGGTCGCCGACAGCAGGAAGTAGGGCAGGCCAAGCGTGACCGTCAAGAGGCCGAGGATCAGCGCCGCGGGGTTTTCGGTGCCTGACGGCTTCCAGAACGCACCCGGCACGATCGGCAGCAGCAGCAGGCTCGCTGCCAGCAACGCACCGTGCAGCAGCACCTGCTTGCGGTTGTCGATGCGACGAACGACGACGTCCGCGTACGCGTAACCCGCGAGCAGCGCCGCCTGGAAGAATACGAGACACGTCGTCCATACCGCCGCGGAGCCGCCGAACCACGGCAGGATCTGCTTCGCGATGATCGGTTGAACGAGGAACAGCAGGAACGCGCTTGCGAAAATCGTCAACGCAAACAGGATCATGTGCAGTGGCGGACGGGATCGGGGGGTCTCCGCCACAGGACAGCGCGGACGCGCATTCTAGGGCACGTTGCTGAAACGCTGCATCGGCAGCGCTTAAGGCTCGCGGCGCCCGCGGCGCGGGCACCTCGCGTACGAAGCGACGATGCCGAAGCCGTCAGATCGTCGAGCGGGGCCGGAAGTACTCGACGCGATCGATCGAGCGGACCTTGATCTCCTTCACGTCCAGTCCCTGCAGCACCTTCAGCGGGACCTCGTCGCCCGCGTGACGCCGGTTCCAGACGCGCTCGTAGAACTGCGCCTGCGTTCGTACCGGCTCGCTGCCCACGCCGAGGATGATGTCGCCGACGCTGACACCCGCTCGATCGGCGGGGCCGTCCGGCGACACGCGCGTGACGAAGAGCCGGCCCTGCATCTCGTCGGCGGAAACACCGAGCCACGGCCGCGCGGGGCCTGCGCGGTGCCCCTCGCGGATCAGGTCGGCGAGGATCGGTTTCAAGAGATCGATCGGAACGAAGACGTTGCCGGGCAGCTTCGAGTCGTCCGCCGTCGCCTCGCGGACGATCAGCGAGCCGATGCCAAGCAGCTTGCCGTCGCGATCGATCAACGCCGCGCCGCTCCAGTTGGACGCCGGCGGGCTGGTGTAGATCGCGTACTCGAGCTGGTATTCCCAGTTGCCGGTGAACTGGCGCTTGGAGACGATCCACGCGAACGACGTGCCGCCGCCGCCGGCGCTGGCGATCATCACTGGATCGCGCTCTTCCGTCTTGCCGGAGTCGCCAAGCGGAATCGGCTGCGCGTCGAACGGCACCACGGCGCGCACCAGGCCGAAGCCGCTCGCGTGGTCGTAGCCGACGACTCGCGCCGGCAGCGTGCGGCCCTTTGAGTCGGTGATCTTGACGTCGTCGGCTTCAACGATCAGGTAGCCGATCGTCAGCACGAGCCCGTTATCGCCGATGACAACGCCCGTGCCCTCGCGTTCGTTGCCGAGCGCTGCGGTGCTGCGGGCGTCGGGAATGGCTCGCGTCGACACCTTGACGATTGCGCCGAACAGCTTTTCCGCGTCGAGGTTCTGCGCCGCGGAGGCCTTGTCGTCGGCGGCCGGCGGCACCTGCGCTTGCTCCGGCGCTGCCGCGCCATCCGCTGCCTGTGTCGGCAACGCGGCCGGCAACGCAAGCGCGGCCAGCGTCGCGATCCGCAACAAGCGACTGCGCAATCGCTGCGACAGGGCGGTGAGCATCGTCATGACAGTCTCCCAAAGGGAGTTCGACATCGCGGATGCGCCGCGCGTTCGACAACGAAGTTGCGTGGCGTCGAGGCTATACTGGCAAAAAACGCATCGGCTGTCAGGAGAATTTTCGTGGTCACCGTATGAGCGCGTCGCGCGACGATCCGTCGCAACCGGCCGGCGGCGCGCCTCGCAAGCGCCCCGAGGACCTGCGTTCACATCGGTGGTACGGCGCGTCCGACATGCGCTCGTTCGGCCACCGGTCGCGGACGGCGCAGATGGGGTACTCGCGCAGCGATTACCTTGGCAAGCCCGTCATCGCCATCATCAACACGTGGAGCGACATCAACCCGTGCCACGGTCACTTCCGCCAGCGTGCCGAGGAGGTGAAGCGCGGCGTCTGGCAGGCAGGCGGCTTTCCGGTGGAGATGCCCGCCCTGACGTTGTCCGAGCCGTTCCAGAAACCGACCACCATGCTCTATCGCAACCTGCTGGCGATGGAGACCGAGGAATTGCTCCGCTCGTACCCGGCGGACGGCGCGGTGCTGATGGGCGGATGCGACAAGACGACACCGGCGCTTTTGATGGGTGCGATCAGCATGAACCTGCCGGCACTGTTTCTGCCGGCCGGGCCGATGCTGCGCGGCGACTGGCGCGGCCAATTCCTCGGTTCCGGATCCGATGTCTGGAAGTTCTGGGCCGAGAAGCGCGCGGGCAACCTGTCCGAAGCCGCGTGGGAGGAGATCGAGAACGGCATCGCGCGCTCGCAGGGCCATTGCATGACGATGGGCACCGCGTCGACGATGACGTCCGCCGCCGAGGCGCTCGGCATGACGCTTGCAGGCGCCGCGTCCATTCCCGCCGCGGATTCGCGGCACGCGCGGATGGCCACCGACACCGGCCGGCGCGCCGTCGAGATGGTGTGGGAGGACCTGAAGCCGCGCGACCTTCTCACCGCGGCGAGCTTCGACAATGCGATCACCGCGGTGCTGGCGCTCGGCGGGTCGACCAACGCGCTGGTGCATTTGATCGCAATGGCGCGCCGCTGCGGCATCCCGCTGACACTCGATCGTTTCGACGAGCTGTCGCGCCGCACGCCGCTGCTCGCCAACGTGCGGCCCGCCGGGAAATACCTGATGGAGGATTTCTATTACGCCGGGGGGCTGCGCGCGCTGCTGGCGCGCGTCGGCGACCTGCTTGCGCGCGATGCGAAAACCGTCGGCGGTACGACGATTGGCGATGCGATCGTCGGCGCCGACGTGTTCGACGACGACGTGATCCTGCCGCGCGAGCGTCCGCTCGTGGCGTCGGGCAGCCTCGCGGTACTGCGGGGCAATCTCGCGCCTGACGGTGCGGTGATCAAGCCCGCGGCTGCCGAGTCGCGACTGCTGTCGCATCGCGGCCCGGCAATCGTGTTCGCGGACTACAACGACATGGCGGCACGCATCGACGATCCGGCGCTTCCGGTCACGGCGGATTCGGTGATCGTCCTGAAGCAAGCCGGACCGCTTGGCGCGCCCGGCATGCCCGAGTGGGGTCAGCTGCCCATCCCGAAGAAGTTGCTCGAGCAGGGCGTGCGCGACATGCTGCGGATCTCCGACGCACGGATGAGCGGCACGAGCTACGGCGCGTGCGTGCTGCACGTCTCACCCGAGTCGTACGTCGGCGGCCCGCTGGCGCTGGTGCGCGACGGCGACATCATCATCCTCGACGTCGCCGCACGGCGGCTTCACCTCGACGTCGACGACGCCGAGCTCGCTCGACGCCGCGCGCAATGGCGCAAGCCCGCGCCGCACTTCGCGCGCGGATTCGGCGCGCTGTACCAGAATCACATCAGCCAGGCGAACGACGGTTGCGACTTCGACTTCCTCGAAGGCACGGCGCCGACGCCGGAACCTGAAATCCACTAGCACCGCCCCAAAAAAGCCGCCGGACGACTCCCGACATGCGCGCACTGGAACCGGCGAAGCTCATCGCCCTCGTGACGGCAACGATGCAGCGCGCAGGCAGCAGCGCTGATGAAGCCGCAACGATTGCGCGCCGGCTCGTCGACGCGAACTGTGTCGGACACGATTCGCACGGCGTCATTCGCGTCGGCAAGTATCTCGAATGGGTGCGCGAAGGCTGGCTGCGGCCCAATCAGCCGCCGTCGGTCGCGTTCGAGTCCGACACGATCGCGATCGTCGACGGCAACCGCGGCTTCGGGCAAGTGATCGGTGAATTCGCAGCGAAGCTCGGCATCGCCAAGGCCGCGAAGAGCGGGCTGGCGATGGTCGGTCTCCGCAACTGCGGGCATCTCGGGCGCGTCGGCGATTGGGCGGAGATGGCCGCTGCCGAAGGCCAGGTGTCGCTGCACTTCCTCAACACGTCGGGCGCGCAACGCGTGGCGCCGTTCGGCGGCCGCGATCGCAGGCTGTCGACCAATCCGATTTCGATCGGCATCCCGGTCGACGGCAGCGATCCCGTCATTCTCGACGTGACGACGTCCACCGTCGCCGAAGGGAAGCTGATGGTGGCTGCGAACAAGGGCGAGCACGTGCCCGATGGCTGGATCATCGACCGCGATGGCGCGCCGACGACCGACCCGAAGGCGTTCTACGATGGCGGCGCGCTGCTCACCGTGGGCGCGCACAAGGGCTCCGGCCTGTCGATCGTCACCGACCTTCTGGCCGGTGCAGTGTCGACGGGACGCAGCTCCGATCCCGACGACGTCGTGCTGCGCAACAACATGCTGTCGATCTACATCGCGCCCGCCGTCTACGCGCCGGATGGGTGGGTCACGGCTGAAGCGCGTCGATTCGTCGAATGGGTCAAGGCGTCGCCACCGATGCGGCCCGGCGAGCCGGTGCTGGCGCCGGGCGATGTCGAGCGCAGGACCCGTGCGGCGCGATTGCGCGATGGCGTTCCGATCGACGACAAGACGCTCGACGACCTTGTCGCGGCCGCCGCGTCTGTGGGCATCGACGCGCGCGAGGCGAAGGCGATGCTCGGCGCATGAAGACACGGCTTTCCGTCCCGTGCATGGACCCGCCCATGCTCCTGCAACGTCCACCACGAAATCCCTGAGAGGAGAAAAGATGAAGAGGGTTGCAACATGGATGCTGGGGGCCGCTTTCGCGTTGCTCGCTGCAGGTGTGGCCGGTGCGCAGAGCTGGCCTGCGAAGCCCATCCGGTGGATCGTTCCGTTCGCGCCCGGGGGCACGACCGACATCCTTGCGCGCACGATCAGCGACAAGCTGACGATCGCGCTCGGGAAACCGGTCATCGTCGAGAACAACCCGGGGGCCGGTGGCGGCGTGGGTGCCGTGCAGACGGCGAAGGCCGCTCCGGATGGTTATACGATCATGGGCGGAACGATCAGCACGCATGCGATCAACGCGTCGCTGTACAAGACGCTTCCGTATGACCCCGTCAAAGACTTCACGCCCATCACGCTGATCGCGCGGGTGCCGAACCTGCTTGTCGTCAATCCTGATGTGCCGGCGAAGAACGTCAAGGAACTGATTGCGCTGATGAAAGCCAATCCTTCGAAGTACACGTTCGCATCGAGCGGCAACGGCACGTCGCAGCATCTGTCGGGCGAGCTTTTCAAGAGCATGGCCGGTGTCGATATGCAGCACATTCCGTACAAGGGCAGCCCAGCCGCGCTGCAGGATGTCGTCAGCGGACAGGTGACGATGACGTTCGACAACATCACGACGGCGTGGCCGCTGGCCAAGGCCGGAAAGTTGCGTGCACTTGCGGTCACGACGGCCAAGCGCTCGCCGATTGCGCCTGACGTGCCCACACTCGCCGAAGCGGGACTGGCCGGCTACGAAATCGGCTCGTGGCAGGGCGTGTTCGCACCGGCGGGCACACCGGTCGACGTCGTCAAGCGCCTCAACACCGAAATCGTGAAGATCATCAACATGCCGGACGTTCGCGAGAAGCTCGTCGGCCTCGGCGCAGAGCCCGTTGGCAATACGCCTGACGAGTTCGCAGCGCTTGTGAAAAGCGAAGTCGTGAAATGGGCGGCCGTGGTGAAACAGTCGGGTGCGCGCGTGGACTGATGATCGACGACGCGCTCTTCCCCGGGTTCACGACGCACCGGATCGCGACGCACGACACCGAGATCCGTTGCGTCGTCGGGGGCGACGGTCCGCCGGTGCTGTTGCTGCACGGGTATCCGCAGACGCACGTCATGTGGCATCGCGTCGCGCCGGCGCTCGCGCATCAATATTCGGTCGTGTGCGCCGATCTGCGCGGCTACGGCGATTCAGGCAAGCCCGCGTCCGATGCGACGCACGCCGCGTATTCGAAGCGGGCGATGGCCGCCGACATGGTCGAATTGATGCGGAATCTCGGCCATTCGCAGTTCAGGCTCGTCGGACACGACCGCGGCGGACGCGTTGCGCATCGGCTGTGCCTCGATCATCCGGACGCCGTGTCGCAACTCGCCGTGCTCGACATCTCGCCAACCCGTACGATGTTCGCGCACACCGACCAGGCGTTCGCGACGGCGTACTACCACTGGTTCTTCCTGATCCAGCCGTTCGATCTTCCCGAGCGGCTGATCGGCGCCGACCCGAAGTACTACCTCGAGCGCAAGCTGGGTGGCTGGGGAACCGGGCTCGCGCATTTCGACCCACGCGCGCTCGCCGAGTACACGCGCTGCTACAGCGATCCGGCGACGATCCATGCGTCGTGCGAGGACTATCGCGCGGCGGCGTCGATCGACCTCGAACACGACCGCGACGACGAGGCGAAGCGCGTCGAATGTCCGATGCTCGTGCTGTGGGGCGAAAACGGCGTCGTGCACCGGCTGTTCAAGCCGCTCGACGACTGGCGTGCCGTCGCTACCGATGTGCGCGGACGGTCTCTTGGCTGCGGCCACTATCTCGCCGAGGAAGTGCCCGACGAGACGCTGCGCGAACTGAAGGGGTTCTTCGCGATGTGATCGCGGTGAACGGGTGCGCTCGCGCCCCGATGCTTTGCAGTCCGTAAAAACGAGCGGGGCGCGGATGTGCCGCGCCCCGGTTCGGTCTTGAGCGTCGAGCGCTCAGAGCTTGTCGAGCACGCCCGTCATCTCGTCCTTGCTGAACGCGCGCATCGTTTGCGTGCGCACGTTGCCGCCCCCCGCGATGGCGAGGCTCAACGCGGTCATCGCGGCGTCGTCCGGTGCGTCGAACGTCACGACGACGTCGTACTTCCCGACCGTCCAATAGAGCGACTTGGTCTCGATCCCCATTTTCCGCGCGGTCTCCCTGACGGCGTCGGCGCGCTTGACCGTGTCCTTGACGGTACGGATACCCTGGTCCGTGAAGCTCGATAGAACAATATACGTCGCCATGCTGGTCTCCCTCTCGGCGCAAGTGGCCGGTGACATGATGTGACGATGGCCTACGGTTTCGATGGCGCCGAGGCTATGCCGATGCGTATTGCCGCACCGGGTAGTCCCGCCCGCGCATTCGAACCGGACAGCATAGCCCTGTACGCGGGCGCAAGCGAGTGCCGGTCGTCCATCGGGGTGGGCCGGGCTGATATAATTCGCCCCCGGCCGGAGCTTGCGTGAGTGGAGCTTCGGCCGTTGCAGCTTAAATGGCCAAGTAGCTCAGTTGGTAGAGCAGAGGACTGAAAATCCTTGTGTCGGTGGTTCAATTCCGCCCTTGGCCACCCGATTTCTCCGGTGCCCCGACCTGACCCAAACGAGCGTCGGCGGACCGCAGGGCGTTGATGACCACCGCCTTGAGCGGCGTGCCATCCCTCTCTCACGGAGGGTTGTCATATGCTGAAGTTGGCGCAGGCCGACCGAGCCGAGATCCTGATCCTGGTCGACAACGTAACCGACAACCTGTCGTCGGTGCCGGCGTATGTCGAGACGGAAATGCCGCGGTTGTGGAAGCGCGGGCTCAAGCTGTTGTCGGGTCGTTGCATGTGCTGCGCCGCGCACGGCCTTGCATGCGCAGTAACGGTCTGGCGCGGCGACACCGCGCATACGCTGCTGTTCGACACCGGACCGGACGACAGCGTGTTCGGTCGCAATGTCGAGCGGCTTGGATTCGACATGGGCGGCATCGAGAGCATCGTCCTGTCCCACGGCCATTGGGATCATTCGGGCGCGATGCTGCTCGCGCTCGAGATGATTCAACTCAGCAACGGCGGTCGTCCCGTCCCAACATATATGCACCCGGGCATGTACCGCAGTCGCGCAATGAAGGCTGCGGACGGCTCGATGCGGCCGTTCGCCGATGTGCCGAGCCAGGCTCAGCTTGAGCAAGCGGGTGCGCTCGTCGTCAACGCCGTCGAGCCGCAACTGATCCTGGATGACCTCTTCTTCGTCAGCGGCGAGATTCCGCGTGTCACCGCCTTCGAGACCGGTATGCAGGGCCAGCATCGCCGCACGCTGGACGGGCAGGGCTGGGAACCCGATCCGCTCGTGATCGACGAGCGGTTCATTGCGGTGAGCGTGAAGGGCAAGGGCGTCATCGTGCTGACGGCGTGCTCGCACGCCGGCGTCGTCAACGTGATGACGCACGCCCGGGACTGTTTCGCGGGCGAGACGCTTTACGGCGTGCTCGGCGGTTTTCATCTCTCGGGCGGCAACGAACGCATCATCCCCGAGACGGTAGCCGAGCTGCGCGCCTTCGAGCTCAAGCTGATTGCCGCCGCCCATTGCACCGGCTGGCGCGCGGTCAACGCGCTGGCGGATGCGTTCGGCGATGCGGTGGCGCCTGCGGCGGTGGGCAAGGTTTATCGCTTCTAGCGGTTAGCCGCTCCCAGCGCGTCGTGCGGCCTGATTTCGTTGTATCGCTCAAGCAAGCGACAGGCGATATTGATTCAGCCGGACAGTGCTGCTTGGCCGAACGGTCCTTGGGCTCCTGGCCGTGTGGTTCAATTCCGCCCTTGGCCACCAAATTCAGACGCGCTCCGATTCACGAACGAACAAGCCGACAAAAGCTCAGTCCGCGCTGCGGACCGATGCTGGTGATCGTACTCCGGCGCAAACGGCAGCGCGTCAAATCCAATTCCTGCGCAACGAAAGTTCGAGCGCAGCAGTGAGCGTACCGACTGCGCGCTCGTGACGCCGAATCAGAACGACCTCCGCTGAAACGGACGATGCGCTGAATTGCGCTTTCGTTCGCTGCTGAATTCATGCTCCACGTTCGTTGTCGCATCGGACAACAAGCGTTGGCTGGATTGACATCCATTTCCTTCACTCCTACGCTATTCGCTGGCTCGACGAGATCCACATCGCAAACGCAGTGCCGCATTACGTGCGTCTCATCGCGTCCAATCCGAAGCGTCCCGCTCGCCAGATCACCGCCCATCACCCGCCCGACCGTACGAGAGTGTTCGTCAGCGTGATCGCTTCCGCTTGAATGAATATCCGTGACGAAGGAGGATCGAGATGAGATATCGACGTTGTGCCTTCGCGGTTCCGGCCATCGTGGCCGTCGGAATCGCCGCAGGCGTTTGGCATGGCGCAACCGAGGCGGCCCCACCGGCGCAGGGCACACCGGTGTTCAAGGTCGACCCCTATTGGCCGAAGCCGCTGCCGGACAACTGGGTGACGGGTGAGGTCGGGGGCACGTGCATCGACTCGCAGGATCACGTATTCATCGTCACGCGTGGCTTCCAGACGAATGGTCTCGCGTCGCCCGAAGGCGTTGGCGGCGCCAATCCCAAGACCGGACAACTGTCGAGGTCGCGCGCATCACCGCCCGTCATCGAGTTCGATGCCGAGGGGAATGTCGTGCATTCGTGGGGCGATCCCTCGCTGGTGCCGGCAGGTCAACCGCATGCCGGACAGAATGCCGTGTTGCCCAATGGCATCCATGGCTGCTTCGTGGACTACGAAGATAACGTCTGGATCGGCGGCAACGGCGACGGTGTCGTGCAGAAATATTCACACGACGGCAGCCAGCTGCTGCTGCAGATCGGCGTCAAATACACGTGCGACAAGGGTCTCGGCAACGACGAGACGATCCCCTGCGTGAATCCCGGCGGTACGGGCGGTGCGGACAACGAGTTCGGCAACGTGATGCGGACCGGCTCGAGTCAGACGCTTCTGAACCTGCCCGCAGACATCGCCGTCGACCCGAATCCGGATCCGGTCAATGGGCAAAAGGGTAGCGTTTACATCGCGGACGGCTACGGCAATCACCGCGTTGTCGTGTTCGACCGGGCGGGGCATTTCCTGCGGCAGTTCGGCAGCATCGGGTCGGGTCCTGGGCAGTTCACGGCCGGCGACGGCGGTCACCCGCATTGCGTGGTCATCGGGCGCGACGGATACGTCTACGCATGTGATCGCGGCCAGGATCGGATCAACGTGTTCACGAAGACGGGAACGTTCGTCAAGGCGATCCCGATCATTCCAGGTACGGCGGCGCTGGGCACTGCCGGCTCGGCGTGGGACATCGACTTTTCGCCGGATGCGATCCAGAAGTTCGCCTATGTTTCCGACGGCGGCAACGAAGTGATGTGGATCTTCAATCATGCGGATGCCCTGAATGGATCCGCGTACGTTCCTCCGCTGTCGGGTTTCGGACGGCCGGGGCACATGGCAGGGGACTTCACGTTCCTGCACATGATGGCCATCGACTCGAAGGGCAATCTCTACGCGGGTGAAACGGTCGGCGGACGACGGATCCAGAAGTTCACCAAGCTCAGTTGTCCTGGCAATTCGCAGGGTCGCGGAAACGGCGGGGCCGACGGTTGCCCGGGGAATAGCGGCAACTAATGGCACACTCGCGTCGTCTGTCCTGAAGGCAGCGACGATTCAACGGCCGGGGGCGAGAGCTTCCGGCCGTTTCGTTGCGGACGTCCGCGGTTCGGGCCGCAAACTGCGCGTAACGAATACTCATCCTGGCGAGGTTCCCGTTGGCCCATTCGTTGAGCACTGCGCGTCTGCGCGCACGCGCGAGCGTACTCGCGCTGATTGCAATGCTGGTGCTGCCGTCGATCGCATGGCCGAACGGCAGCGATCTGCCGCCGGAGATCGTGGTCCAGGGATTCGTCAAGCAGGAAGGGGACCGGATACACGTGGTCGTGAGACTGCCGCTGGTTCTGCTGGCGGCATTCGGCTTTCCGAAGCGAGGCCCTGGATACCTCGATCTCGCGCGCATGGAGCCGAACCTGCGGCAGGCCGCTACGGCCACCGGTCAGCAGATCGAGATCGAAGATGCGGGAAAGCCGCTGACGCCGACGATCGTCGGCGCGCGGGTTTCCCCGCTGTCGGACCGCTCGTTCCAGGCGTACGAGTCCGCGATTGCGCACATGGTGGCCCCGCCATTGGCGGTCGACACCGACCTGTTCTGGAACCAGGGGTTCTTCGACGCCGAACTCGTTTACAAGACACAGTCGACGACGCCGCTACTGTCGCTGAGGGTCAACATCGCACCGGAGATGGGAGCGCGGCTCAAGTTTCGAGTCCAGTATTTGCCTGCCGCGGGGACACCCAAGCAGTACCAGCTCACGGGTGCGACGGGGTGGGTGCCGCTCGATCCACGGTGGTACGACGCAGCGACGACATTCGCGCGCGGCGGCTTCCTCAGCGCCTTCACGCTCCAGAGCTTCCTGTTCCTGCTGTGCCTCATCGCCCCGTTCAGCGACTATCGCAAATTGCTGGCGGTCGTCATCGCAATGACCGCAGTGCAAGCGATCACGGCAACGGCGGTCGCAACCAACGTCGTCGTCCAGCGTCACTGGTTGCCCGCGGTTGTTGCAAGTTCGGTGGCGGCGGCGTCGCTGCTGCTCGCGATCGGCAATCTCGCTTCACCGAGCCTACGGCGGCGCTGGTTCGTCGCCGCCTTCATCGGGGGGCTGGTCGGATTTGGCCTCGGACAGACGCTGATCGACCTCGCGCAGTACGCGGGCGAGCACAGGTTCGTGTCGATCCTGTCGTTTCACGCGGGGCTGGTTGCGGGCAACCTCGTGAGCCTTGCGCTCGCCTTCATCGCGCTGCGCGTGCTGATCCGCGCGATGCTGGGCGATTCGCTCGGTGTGATCGTGCTGTCAGCGGCGCTTGCTTTTGTAACTGCGAACACGCTCGTCGATGGCAATCACGAGCTTGCACATGAACTGGGGCACGCGGTGTCCGAAGGGTTCGCGCGCGCATGGCCCATTCTGCTGTGGCTGCTGCCGCCCGTCATCGTCGGGGCGGCCGGCTTCCTGCTGCCGATACGTTTCGAGAGCGCCCGCGCGCGGTCCTTGCGCGACGCGCTGCTCGATCGTCAGGAATGAGCTGCGTGACTTACTTGCCGACTACTTCTGTCGAAACTTCCGCCATCGCCGTCGGCTTGATCCCGAGTTCTTGCGCCGCAGCCGTCGATAGATCGAGGATGCGGCCCGCCTGAGTGGGACCGCGATCGTTGATGCGCACCGTCACCATCTTCTGATTCTTGACGTTGGTGACCTTGACCATCGTGCCGAAGGGCAGCGTCTTGTGCGCGGCCGTCAGGCGGTTGGCGTCGTAGCGCTCGCCGTTCGCCGTCTTGTGGCCGTTCAGCCGGTGGTTGTAAACGGCGGCCAATCCGGTTTCGCCTCCGGCAGCTGCAGCAGGTGCTGGCGGCGCTGGCGTTGCCGCGGGTGGTGCAGTAGCAGGCGCCGGAGCGGCAGCCGGCGGTGCGGTCGGCGCTGCGTTGTCGGCCGCCTGAACGCCGGCTGCATTGATCGCCAGCGCGATGGCCGCCACGCTCAGCAACGCACGCACTTTGCACCTCATGACGTTCTCCCCGGATCGGTCGTTGCGCGTCCCACGTGCCCGTGTTTTCGTCACGAAGGCGCCGATGCTACCAGCCGATGCGCCGAACGCCCCACTCACGATGCGATTGCTTCCTCGATCTCGGCAAATGTCCTTGCGATGTCGTGCACGTGCTGCGGTGGAATGCCCAGCTGGCGCGCGATCTGCGTCAGCGAGAATATGCCGCAAATCGTCGTCCCCTCGGCCGTGGCATTCGGATTGTTTTC
>Ga0207701_10003111_pt1 | contig 17090 bp, 11 predicted proteins | sample KBSSwiSSwithPhiX_FD_184294 | JGI IMG/M metagenome (GOLD analysis project Ga0207701, IMG submission 184294) | Switchgrass rhizosphere bulk soil microbial communities from Kellogg Biological Station, Michigan, USA, with PhiX - S5 (SPAdes) (version 2) | ecosystem: Environmental > Terrestrial >... | reverse complement strand
GAAGATCGGGACGCTGACGAGCGCCACCATGATGCAGAAGCCCACGAGCAGATTGACCGCTGTCGCCGCGGAGACGTTGCGGTTGGAGAAGATGCTCAGATTGAGAATGGGTTCTCGGACACGACGCTGTGAAATCAAGAAGATCAGGAAGACGACCACGGCTCCGACGACCCAATACATCCGATTCTGCGGAGGGTTCGTGGACAGGTCTGAAGCGATTTCCGGCGAGCCGAGGCCGACATTGATCAGAACCAGCGCGATGCCAAGAAGCGTGACGCCAACCCAGTCGATGCCGCCCTCCGCGTCCGCGCGGCGTAACCCGGCAAGCCCCCACCAGGTCACGACGAACATCACCGCGATGATGGGAAGGTTGATCCAGAACAGATATGGCCAGGTCATGAACTGCACCATGATCCCGCCGTACAGGTGCCCGAGCACCCAGCCCACCGTATCGACGGCGCCGACAATCCCCAGGGGGAGTGCCCGTTTCTCGGGAGGAAAGAGATCAGCGACCAGGGCCATGCTCACCGGCACCATCGCTCCTGCCCCGAAGGCCTGGATGATCCGGCCGAAAATCAACGCATACAACGGAGCAAACGCTGGATCGCGGTTCTCTCCCTGGACAACCTGGAGGATGCTCGTGGCCATCCGGGCGGGCCAGCCTGGAGAGGCCGCCACGAGCCATGACCCGACAAAAAAGATCGCCAGGCAAACGAGGTAGACGACGCGGCGGCCGGAGATGTCCGACACCCTTCCCATGAAGGTCATGCTGATGGCGTACGACACGAAGTAGCCGGTGACGACCCAGCCGGCGACGTCGAGCTTCTGGATGTCGACCGTCATCGACCGGATCACTTCGGGCAAGACCGCGGAGACGATTGTGAGATCGAGCGCGCCAATGAAGACGGGCAGGCAGACGACTGCGAGGATCAGCCGCGGATACCGATGGGCACGCGCCATTCAGCGTTTACGGTCTGGGAGTCGCGGGCGGAACTTTCGGCGTTGGAATGTCGACCGGTTCATTCAGTGAGAAAAGCTCGATCAGCCAGCCATTCCCGTCAGGCTCGGTGACGTGAACCCGCACAGGGTTGGCCGATTGTTCCTCCATCCACAGATCGACCGGATACATCAGGTCCGGCTTGAGCGTCGAGCCCATCAGCGGGTTGAGCTTGTCGCCGCTCACCTCGCCTTTCAGATGTCGCGTGCTCTTGTCGCGAATCGTCTCGGTGCCGGCCAGTTGAGGCTTCTGAACCGCGGTCTGAAGAATTGCGGGAATTCCGGTCCTGGCAAACAGCACGACGCCATTGAAGCTGGAATCCGCAGGGGCTTTGGCGAATTGGCGCGTGAGCGGATTGGATTGGAATGTCCCTTCGGGGACCCAGACGCGTGTCAGTTGCAGGATCGACCCGCTCTTGCTCGACACTTTGACGTTGCACGAAACCCTGTCCGGCGCCGCATAGGAACACTGCGCGGCCGTGAACGTGACGCCGGTTTTTTCATCGAGGAAGGCGGGCGCTCCCTCACGCGTGAGCGTGAACTGGGCGCTCTTCAGCTTGAGGACGGCGTCGGCCGCCCTGTTGAGATGCTCTTGCGGAGCGGCTGTGCCTCTTTGAGCCTGGGCCCGAGCGGAATTGCTGCTGTATGCCGCGGAACCGATCAGGCAGACGAGCGTCGCAATCGTGTGCGCTTTTCTCACGTTGGTGGGCCTCCAACCAGGAGTTCCAGTTGCTGGGTAGGATACCTTAGGGCGTTGCGTCCTGGCGAAATCCGCGTAAAGAGGCGTTTGTGAGCGTGCCGGCTCTGCGGCGAGCGCCGTTCGCGGTGATCCTCGCGATCCAGCTGGTGATTGCGCTGGTGCTCGCGGAGGGACTGCTGCTGGCGATGTATCACGACCCGGCGGCGTGGTATCCGGTCGGGCTGCGGCGCTTTCTCACCACCGAGTACTTCAACCGCCGCGACATCGTGCAGCTCGACGAGCGGCACGCGCGCTACGACGCGGATCTGTTCTACACGCTGCAGCCGGGCGCGTTCATGTTCGAGAATGTCGAGTTCTCGACCCAGTTCGTGGTCAATACGCTGGGCGTGCGCGACAACCAGCGCTCGCTGACGCAGCCGGAGATCGTCGTCGCCGGCGACTCGTACGCGATGGGGTGGGGCGTCGCGCAGGACGAGAGCTTTCCCGAGCTGCTCGAGCAGCGCACCGGCCGCGTCGTGCTCAACACCGGCGTGTCGTCCTACGGGACGGTACGCGAGCGCCGCATCCTCGACCGCGTCGACATGAGCCGCGTCACGACCCTCATCGTCCAGTACGATCCGAACGACTTCGCCGAGAACGACGAGTTCGCGAAGCAGGGAAACCGCTACAAGGCGAGCAGCCACGACGTCTGGCTCGACGCAATCGCGCAGCAGCGCCATGGCCGGCGCTACTGGCCGTTCCGGATGACCTACGACGCGATCGTCTGGATCAAGCGCGGCATCACCGGCTGGCCGCAGGGCGGGTTCGTGCCGGCGTCGTACCCGCCCGACGCGGCGGCCGAGCGGTTCATCAACGCGATGATCAACACCTCGACGCGCGATCTCGGCGCGGTGCAGGTGATCGTGTTCGACGTCGACCCCAACCCCGCGTTCATCCGCGCGCTCGACGCCGCGCGGCGCGACGAGAAATATCCGCCCTACATCCGCAACCTGCGCGTCGTCGATCTGTCGCAGACGCTGACGCCGGCAATGCACTACGTGCTCGACGATCACCTCAACCCGAAGGGGCATGCCGCGATCGCCGATGCGTTGGTTGGCGTGATCAAGACTCCGTAGTCCTCGACAGCGACGTCAGTGGTAGCCGGAGACCACCAAGGCCCGAAGACACGAAGGCTCGTGACCTCCGGCTACCCGGTTGCCGCGACTCCTCAAGGTTTGGCCCGCGCGCTACGTTCGGCGTTGGAATGCGATGTACGAGAACGCGAGGACCATGCCGAGCCCGATGGTGGCTGCATACCGAACGGCGCGTGACTGCTGCTGCGGGCGCGGCTCCGGGAACGGGTGGACCGCGCCGTTGCCGAGCACCACAAGGCCGGCCCAGGCGGCAGGCGCCCGCCCGGCGTCAATCGCTTCGATCTTCGCCTGCCTGAGTGCCTGCGACAACGACGCCCCGTCGGCGAGCACGCGATAGAACGTGTCGAACATCGCTGCCGCGTCCTCGTCGCGAATCGGCCACTGGCTGCCGACGACAGCCTGGGCGCCGCCCTCGAAGAACGCGCGGGCGATACTCAGGACGCCCTCGCCGCCCAGCACCGGCCCCGACGCGGTCTGGCAGGCCGAGAGCACGACGATGCGCCCGTCGAGATCGAGGCCGGCGATCTCGCGCGCCTGCAGGAGCCCGTCTTCGCCGGCGGCGCCGGGCGAGAGGAGTACCGCCGATCGCTCGGGATGCGTCTGGTCGGCGACGGCGTGCGCGGCGAAGTGAACGATCTCGTAGTTGCGCAGCGCACGATCCTTCAGCGCCCGTTCCGAGGCGCGGCTGCCGACGAGCGCATCGACATCACCGAGGTGCCGTTCGAGCGCGCGGCTCTCGCCGCGCGCGTGAGGCAGCCGGCCGAGATGCATGCCGTGTTGAAACACCGCGTTCCGCTCGGCTGCCGGCTGCTCGCCGCTGACGTCGAGCTCGGGATCGGCGAACACCAGCGCCCGTCGACTTGCCGGACGAGCGTTGTCGCCGCGCCAGCGGACCCAGAGGGTTGCCGATGACACGACCTCCAGCTCGTAGCGGGTCGCCAGCGGCTGTTGATCGCGCGCGGCACGCAGCGCGTCGAATGGCAGCCGGTGCAGCGGACCGTCGGGCACGAGGATCAAGCGTTCGATTCCCTGAGGCAGCGCGTTGAGCGCGTCGGCGAGCAAGTCTTGATAGAGGCGGGCCGCCGCGGTCGCCTCGGCGCCATCGTTTCTGGCCAGCAGGCCGGTGAACACCGGCACGATCGGCGCGAGCTGCGCGCGATCCGGAATGCGGTAGACCGAGCGGCCGCCTCGCGTCACTGCGATCAGCCACGAACCGCCGCCGAACTCGCCTTCGTAGGTGTCCCAGATGCCGACCTGAAATGACAGCAGCGCTTCGTCAGCGCGAAGCGCCGATTGTACCGCGTCGAGGCTGGCGAACGCCGCGCCCGTGCCCGCGCCGCGGCGGTTGGCCGCGATCTCGATCTGGCGCTGCGCCTCCTGCTCCCGATGTTCGAGCTCGTCGAGCTGCTGCAGCGTCTTGCGCCTGTCGTCGTCGTTGAGTGCCGGATCCATCAGCCGGCGCTGGACCGGGACGATCGCTTCGAGGATCGACCGACGATGTGCGATCGCCGGAGTTGCTTCAGCTGGACGATTGCGGGAACGGCTGATCAGGTCGAGGAGCGACCGGGCACGAAGCCGCTCCGTGATCGAGAACGCGAGGTCGAGATCACCGTCGCGGAGGTCGCGAAGCAGGCGTCCCGACAACCAGTAGTAGTCGTGCGTCCAGGTCGAGAACAGCCCGGCGCTGCTGTCCGCATCGTCCTGGAGGCCGCGCAGGGTTTCGATGGCGTCAATCGCCGCCAGCGAGTTGCGGATCGCTTCGGGACGCGGCCTGGTCTCCCAACTGAGCTGCATGTGGCGGCCGGCGCTGTAGGCCTGGGTATCGAGACTGTTGGCGCGGGTCGCCGCATCGAGCGCCCGGCGCTCCGCGGCCCGCGCGCGGCCGGCAGCGGTCTCACGAAGCAGCGATGCCTCGACCCAGGAGCACAACGCTTCATCGTGCGGCTGGCGGATCGCGATCGCGAGCGCGAGGCATTTGCCGGCATGGTCGAGCGCCTCGGCCTTCGTGCTCTCGTCGTGAGCAAGAAGCGCCGCGATCGTCCGGTGGGTCTTGAGCGTGACGAGCGTGTGTTCCGCCTGCATGCCGGCCGCCAGCGACTGTTCCGCCAGGCGCATCAGGCGCACGCGTGCTCCCGGTGTTGGCTGGAGCGTCTCTCTCATCGACGACGCGTTGAGGATGTTGTAGCGGGTGGCGGCCTGTTCGTGAGTATCGTTCGCCTCGGCGGCGAGCCGATCGAGCCGTTCGTAGATCGCCAGCGCCTCCTCGACTCGTCCCATTCGAAAGGCCACCGACCCGAGCGAGTTCAGACAGGTGCGCTTCAGGCGATACGGACCATGCGGAAAAATTGCCCGCTCGCTCTGCCTGAGCAACCGGTACGCCAGACCGAGATCGCCGCCGGTCTCCTGGACGTGCGAGGCCTGCAACGTCCACGCCTCTGCCTTCAAGAGCGGATCGCTCACCGACGCGGCCAGCGCGGTCACCCGCGCCATCTCGGCGGTCGCATCCTGCAACCGTCCTCTCGGCAGAAGGTAGCCGCGCAGAGTACCGCGCGCCAGAATCTCGCCGCCGGCGTCCCCTTGCTTCTGAAATCCGTCCGCCGCCTGGCGGTACAGCGCTTCAGTGCGGACCGGGTCGCGCTGTCGATGGATGTGGCCGCCGGCGACCCGCAGCCAGAAGTTATCCGGGTGCTCGCGCATCAGGCCGTCGACCAGCCGTCCGCCTTCATCCAACAGGCGTTGCCGCAGCGCGATCTGGTAGAAGCAGTAGGCCGACTCGTAGCCGAGCGGCTGGTCGGCGAACTGCTGCCGGCACGCGGCGAAGGGGTCGGAGCCGCGCTGCGGTGCGCTGGCGGCAGCCCGCGCGGCTGGTATCGCCAGCGTTGTCCACACCCCGAGCGCGATCGCGAAGCGAGTGCGGCGAATCATCGGTGCCCCCGGACCTTGTTGGAATCAGGGACGGCTTGGGATCTGATGCGGATCGAAGCTCGGAATCGGACGCACGACGCCGGTCACCAAGTTGATTGCTTCGACTGTGGCGACCGACCTCCGCCGGGCGCTCAACTGCAGCGTGGGTTCGATCACTTCGGCGTGCGCTCTGAAGAGGCCCGGGCCAGGTGTCCGCAGCGACACCGACTTGCCAGCCTGGAGAGGAATCTCACCCGTGCCGGCAACGACGGTTCCGGTCTCATCGATCAGCTGAAGGATCACTCGTGCGGCAGGGCCGTTCCGCGCATCGTCGAGCGAGACGTGGAAATGCGCGATCTCGTCGATGCCAACCGAGAACAAGCCGGTGTTCAGGTACTGCCGCTGGAGGGTCTGGATCACCTGCGCGCCGGCCACGCCGGCGACGACGCCAGCGACTACGCATGCGGCAGCGATCAACCTGATGGTTCGCTTCGACATCTGCGTCTCCTCTCGTCGTAGGGCAGCCCTTCAGGGCTACCGAGTGGCGCCGCCCTTCAGGGCGGCCGGCGTTGGCAGGCCTCAAGGCCCGCCCTACGGGACGCGGACGCTGAAGGTCTGCGATGAAATCGACTCGCCCGCCGGCAGTGTCACATCGACCTGCCAGAGGACGCGGGATCCGGGAGCAACGCTCGCGAGCAGCGCGGGGTCCACTACCAGTTCGGGCACGGTCAGGTCCGACACGGCTGTCAGGACCTGCAGGTCTTCGGTCGTCACCCGCACCCGGTAGCGCGATTCCGGCGGCCCGGGCCGCCAACGCAATCGAAATGCGTTGCGGGGCAGGGTGGCGTCGGCCTGCACCAGCGGCTCCACTACGTAGTGATCGGCGTCGCGAAACGTTTCGTCGCGCGACGGCGACATCCGGAAGACGATGGCGACTGCGGCGCCGATGAGCAGGACCGCGGCGGCCGCCAGCCACGATCGCCGCCACACCGATGCGGTATGACCCGCGGCCGGAGTGGTGTGGCCAGCCGCCTGGCGCAGCTCCCGGGCCACGCGCCACGCTTCGGCCAGCGCCGGATCGGTCGCCGTCCGGTCGACCAGCTCGCGGCGCTCGGTTGCGGGAAGCTCGCCCGATACCGCGCGCCAGATCAGGTCGAGGTCGGCCGCGGAGATCTCGCCGTGCGACGTCTCCCCGAGCGCCTGAAACGCGGCTTTGAGCGTGTCGTCGTTCGACTGGCGGTCGCTCACGATCGCAGCCCCTTCGACATCAGGCACTCCCGAAGATCGGCCAGGCCGCGGTAGACCAGGTTCTCGGTCCGCTTGACCGTCCACTCGAGAACCTGTGACGCTTCCGGAACGGAGTGGCCCTGCAGGTAGAGCGTGACGGCCAGCCGCCGTTCGCGGCTCATCCGCGAGAGACAGTCGAGGATGCCGCGCCCGATCTCGTGCGACGCGGCGATCCGCTCCGGATCCTGCCGCGTGATCGCGACCGGCGCGACACCTTCGTCGTCGAGATCAGCCTCACGCCGCCGCCGGACACGACGAATTTCGTCGACCAGGGCGCTGTGCGCGACTCTGTAGAGATAGGACGACGAGAGGGGACGGCTGTTCTCACCGTCGGATGGATTGCGATCGACGATCTGCATCACGCGCATCACGGCCGCCTGCACGAGATCGTCACGCTGATTGGAAAGCCAGGCGGGACAGAGCCGTGCAACGGCTCGTGCCAGGTCCTCCCGCAGCTTCGAATAGTCTATGTCGCTCGTCTCCGATGGCAACGAGGTGGCGGTTGTTCGGGCCCGGGACCGGACGCGCAGTCTAGCATGCACCCCAGGGCGCCTGAGTAAAGGCCTGCGTTACGAGAGGCCGCGTCGTTCTTGAACCCGCTCTTCTACAGACTGCCGAGAAACTCAAGTAGAGCTTCGCGCTTTTCTCTCGGGAGCGCGGCGAATCGCGTTCGCGAGGTCTCCGCTTCGCCGCCGTGCCAGAGGATGGCTTCCTCGGGCGAGCGCGCGCGTCCGTCGTGCAGCAGGCCCGCCGGCCCGCTCACCGTCGACAGGAGACCGAGTCCCCAGAGCGGCGCCGTGCGCCATTCGGATCCCGAGGCGACGCCTTCGCCGACATCGTCGGCCAGCTGCGAGCCAAGATCGTGGACCAGGAGATCGGTGTACGGATGGATCGTCTGACGCGACAGCTCGGGCCACGCTGCGCGGTCGCTCGTGGTGAGCTGGCGCCGATGGCAACTACCGCAGCCGATGGCGGCGAAGAGCGCTTCGCCTTCGAGGACCGCCTTCCCGGTCCAGTTGCGGCGCGCCGGCACCGCAAGCGATCGCAGGTACCGGACCAGCGCGTTCAATTCGCTGTCGCCGATGTGCGGTTCCATTCGGTCTCGAGCGCCGCCACCCGGGCCGACCGGCGCCGCTGCGAGCGGGCTGGTCACGCCAAGGTCCTGCAGCAGCGCGGTCGCCGATTGCGCGGCGAGCGACGCCTGCGCCGCTTTCCAGCCGAAGCGTCCAACTGCGATCTGTCCAGTCGCCGGATCGCGCACGCGCTGCGCTCGTCCCGACACGCCGTCGCCATCCGCGTCGTGCTCATCGAAACGCTCGAGGATCGTCGCTTCGGGCACGGCTTCGAGCAGGCCGAGACCGAAGACGGCCGGCGGCACACGCAGCGAGATCCTGGTGGCGGGATCGAGCGGCCCGTACGCGAGCTCCTTGACCAGCACCGACGGCCGCCGCAAGGCGTACGGCTCGCCGGACTGATAGCGGCCGTGAGTCTCTTCCCACGCGAGCGCGAACGTTCCTGGGGCGGCGGCGTTGTTGCCCGCGCGCCGCAGTTGCACGCCGTACACCGGATCTTCGCCGGGCGATAGCCGGCCCAGTCGCAACAGATGGGACAGCTCGAGGTCCGGTCCATCGGGCCGCGGCCCTCTGCCGTCGTGGAAGTGGCATTGTGCACAGGACACCGCGTCGGCCCACGGCCCGCGCTGCGGCCACTGCTGCAGGAAGCGCTGCTTGCCGGCGCGCACGTCCTGCCAGCGGTGCGGGTCGAGATTCGCCAACGCGCGCCCGAACGCGGTGACCCCAGCGTCAACGACCGTCGTGTCGCCGCCCAGGTTCTCGATGCGGACCTGGGCGACGACGGCCGACGACAGCACTGCGAGCGCGCACACTGAGAAGAGCGCGACGATCGCCCACTCCGGCAGGGGAGGATGCCGGCGTTCGATCATCGCCGCACCGTCTCCGAAAACAGGGCGAGCTGGTAGGCGCTGCTCTGCATGACGATCCCGTCGAACGTCAGGTACGGGTAATGGCCCGCTGGCCGCACTTCTTCAACCAGGCGCAGCTCGTTGCCGGTGAGCGAGACGCCATTGGGAAGCCTGAAGGTTCCCGTGTGCGGGCCGGTTCCAACCAGCCACCCGCATCGGTGGCTTGCGTCGTTCGCAAATTCGATGGTCAGACGGCACAGCTCCGACAGCGTGTCGCAGAACGTGAAGCCGGCGAGGTTGATGCGCGCTGTCGGGGGCAGGCCGCCGATCGCGCCGACGAGCTGCCCGTCGTTGTATACCTGTGCCGAGTAGGTGGGCCGGGTTCCGCCGGTGAACGAGGCGCTGATTTCGAACCCCTTGCTCGTCTGGCGCATCGCGGCGGTGCTGATGCGCTGGCCGTCGGCGACCGCCGCCCACGACAGGTTCAGTGGAACCGTGGGGTACGCGATCGCACCGAAACCGGCCGTCCAGCTGGTGGCTTCCCCGAGTGCAACCGCGACGCCACTGCCACCGGCGGGATTGAGCGTGCTGACATCGAGCGCCTCGCGTGCACGGTCGAGCCGCAGCGTCGCACCGCCAACGGCGGTGTGCGGCAGGCTTTCGAAGACAAGGGTGGGGGACTGAGCGCTGGCGGAGGTTCCGGTGATGATGGCGCTGCCTGCGAGAAGCAGCGTTCGGGCGACGAATCGAAGCGTGATCGGCATCGTGTTCTCTCCTGAATCGCGCCGGCCGGTTTCGTGCGGCGACGCGTTGAAGAGAGAACGAGCGTGAGGTGGATTTCCCCTCAACCCGTCCTAATCTTCTCGCGCGTTGCGGCGTCAGCCTGTTTTCAGGTGCGCCGGAGCTGAGTGGCTGCGCCTGCGGGGAAACAGGAGATCAAGAGCTGAGGAGATCAGGAGGTCGACCGGCCGTCACAGTTCACGGTCGAGTCGACGGCGGCGCTGCGCGCCGCGGTTGGGCCGGCGGAGCCGGCCAACGTCGACTCGACGGGGCTGTCAGTAGCAGCGACCGCCTCTCTACATCGGCGGGGCCTCCTGTTCTCCCGATCTCCTGAACTCCTGTGTTTCACAGGCGCTGCGAGTTACCCGGGCGTTGGTGAAAGCAATCGGCCGCCCTGGCAGGACAGGACGATTCGCTTCATGGTTTGACCCGCGCGCGGTAGGTTTGCAAATCCTCGCGAACTTGCGCGGTCAGCGCGGTCTTGCCGACCGCCTCCGCCTGCTGCTCGGCGATCGCCGCTTCCTCGATCGCCTCCGCGAACCGCTCGCCGGCTGCCAGCGCGCGCGCGAGGTTGTAGTGAGCCTCCGGGTACTGGCTGCGCAGGCGAATCGCTTCCTGCAGGTAGGGAATCGCCGCGGTGGTCTCGCCGAACGCGATCAGGACGGCGCCGAGGTTGTTGCGCGCCTCGGGGTTGGACGGTCCCGTCGCCACGGCACGCTCGTAGTGCGCCCGCGCGTCGGCGACGCGTCCTTCCGACACCGCCAGGCTGCCCAGGTTGTTGTGCGCCGCTGAATACTTCGGGTCGAACTGGATGGCCGCCTGGTACTCGGCGCTGGCATCGGCGCCGCGTCCCAGCGCCTCGAGCGTGACCGCGACGTTGTAGCGTGCCACCGGCGACTGCGGCTTGAGGCGGCGCACGGCCGCGAAATGCGTCAGCGCCTTCTGCGCCTGCCCGAGCTCGAGGTAGAGGCGCGCGGTGTCGTTCCGCAGATCGATGTAGTCGGGCTCGCGCGCCACCAGCGTCTCGCAGCCGACGACGTCCTCGGTCGCCATCTTGCGGCGGACGTCGGACACCAGCCGCGCGCGGTCGGCGTCGCTGCGCGTCATCACCTGAATCCAGACATCGGCCATCTCGTCCGACGATCGCCAGCCCCAGCCGACACGTCCGGGAGGGTGCGTCGGGTTGCGCGGGTTTGCATCCGAGTTGTCGAACTCGTATTCCATCTCGAGCTTCGTGCCGGCCGGCACCCAGAACGGCGCGTTGTAGCGGTACTGGTCCTGCCAGTTGAAGTCCCAGTTGCTGACGAGGATCAGCGGCCGCCGCCCGGCGCCCGGAATCGTCGCCCACGCGCTGACGCGGCGCGCGCGGTAGTGCGCGTGCGGCTGGATGGCGCGCAGTTCAGCGTCGACTGGCAGCACGTACGAATCGGTCGTGCGGTAGGCGGCGTCGCCCGGCTCGATGTTGATGTCCTGCCGCCCGAGCCGCAGGATCGCCGGCGTGCGCGCTGGCGGCTCGTTCGAGAAATACAAGCCGATCGACGGCTTCAGGATCTCCGGCTTACCGGTCGGCTGCAGGTGCAGCTGCACGACGAGGTCGTTTCCGGGAGCGAGGCGCCACGCGAGATCGTTCGACGCCAGCGGCGTGGCCTGTCCCGGCGTCCAGCCGAGGAAATGGCCGTCAGGATAGTCGGCGGTGTGCAGGATCATGCCCTCGTAGCCGGGGGCGGCATCGGCCTCGTCGAGGCGGCGCGAGGCCGCCGTCGGGTCGAGCCGGATGTTGGCGTGATGCACCGCGCGGCTGCCGGGCCGGAACTCGAAGCCGCGCACGTAGCGTGTCGTCGTCCCCGGCACGGTGACCACGAAATTGCGGAAGACGTCGGCGCCATCCTCGCGCAGCGTGTACTCCGGCAGCGGCACGACCAGGTCGGGCTCGCCAAGCTGCCAGCCGGCGCTGAAGCGCGGCAGCGGCGGCAGGTCCGCCGGGTTGCCCTCGACCAGTCCTCCCTTCGCCCAGCTATCGATGGTCGCGATCGCGTCGTCGCTCAACCGGCGTTCGCCGGCCAGATCGCCGAACCCGGGGTCGGGTTTCCACGGCGGCATGTAGCGACTGGCGGTGGCGGTGGCGATCTGCGCGCCGTGGCGCCGCGCGTCCTCGTAGGTAAGCAGGCTGAAGGGGGCGGCGCCGTCCTGCCGATGGCACGACGCGCACTGCCGGTAGAGGATCGGCGCGATATCGCGCGTGAAGGTGACCGGCGCGGCGGTCTCTTGCGCGTGTATCCCCGCAGTGGGCAGGATTGCCAGCGGGAGCACGACGAGCGACATCACCCTCTTCATGGTTTTGGATACGCCTGCGCCGGACGGCAAAGTATCACGTCGCGCCGCTTGACGACCGCACCGGGCGGGCGTATTTTCGACACCTCAATTTTTCATAACCAGCTCGCAGTCATCATTTGCCCAGCAGTCGCCACTATGGTTCGGCGTTCACGTCGGCAGCCAGGAGGGCTTATGCGCAGGATGGTCTTCGGGTGGGTACTCGCCTTGTCGTTTGCGGCGCTGCCCTCGGCAGCCTTCGCGCAGGCGACGGGCATTGCCGGCGTCGTGAGGGACACGACCGGCGCCGTGATGCCGGGCGTGACAATCGAGGCGAGCAGTCCCGCGCTCATCGAACGCGTGCGGACGGTGACGACCGACGCGCAGGGGCAGTACAAGATTCTCGACCTCCGGCCCGGCACCTACGAAGTCACCTTCACGCTGCCCGGGTTCTCCACCGTCAAGCGCGAGGGCATCGAGCTCCCGGCAACCTTCACCGCGACGGTCAACGCTGATCTCAAGGTCGGCGCGCTCGAGGAAACGGTCACCGTCTCGGGCGCCAGCCCGGTCGTCGACATGCAGAACGTCATCAAGCGCCAGGTCGTGGCCAAGGAGACGATCGACGCGATGCCGACCTCGAAGAACTGGTCGACGATCGGCATCATGACCATCGGCGTCAGCAGCAACCAGAACGACGTCGGCGGCTCGGCCGGCGAGCATCAGAACCAGCTGAAGGCGCACGGCGGGTCGTTCAACGATCGCCTGGTGCAGATCGACGGCCTGATGAACGCGAACATGGCGTGCAACTACTCGTGCACCGGCATCTCGACCAACGACGCGTCGACACAGGAGCTGAGCTACGAGTTCGGCGCTATCTCGGCCGAGGTCGCCGGCGGCGGCGTGCGTGTCAACATCATCCCGAAGGACGGCGGCAACCGCTTCAGCGGCTCCGGCTTCTTCAATTACGCCAACGACTCGCTGCAGGGCAACAACATCGACGACGCGCTCCGTCAGCAGCAGGTGACGACCGGCGACAGCATCCTGCGGATTCACGATCTCAGCGGCGCCATCGGCGGGCCGCTGAAGAAGGACAAGCTGTGGTTCTGGACGGCGCACCGGTTCTGGGGCTACGAGCAGATCCGGACGAACACCTTCTACGAAAAGAACCCGTTCGATTTCGTTTTCGATCCGGATCCCAACCGGCCGGGAACCGAGTCGCAGCACAACGTCAACGACGACCTCCGCCTGACCTGGCAGATCAGCCCGCGCAACAAGGTATCGGGGTACGTCAGCTATGCGCCGCGCAACACGAACCACTGGATCCTGGGCAGCGTGTTCCAGCCCGACGCGTCGAATCTACAGAACCTGCCGATCAACCACTTCGAGTCGTTCACGTTCCGCTCGACGCTGACGTCGAAGGCGCTGTTCGAGGCGGCGATGGGCAACACCAGCGAGACCTGGACGCGCGAGCCGGTCGAGGATTCAGAAACCTCGAAGGGCTACCCGGTGACCGAGCAGACGACCGGCATCAACTTCCGCGCCTACAACGGCACCTTCTCGCGCAACTACACCTCGCTCCGCTCCTATCGCAGTTCGCTGACCTACGTGACCGGGTCGCATGCGATGAAAGTCGGCTTCAACCTGCAGGAGGGACCGGCCGACACGGACGTCTACACGAATAACGACACGGCCATCACGGTGCGGCTCGGCCAGCCGTTCCAGGTGACGGTGCGGACGACGCCGTACACGACGCACGAGCGGCTGGTGGCCGATCTCGGCGTCTACGTGCAGGACACGTGGACGATCAAGCGGATGACCGTGAACGCCGGCCTGCGTTGGGATTATCTGAACAACTCGGTCGGGGCGCAGGATGCGCCGGGCGGCACGTGGATCGGCCCGAGGCACTTCGACGCGCTGAGCGACGTGCCGAACTTCAACGATCTCTCGCCGCGCCTCGGCCTCGCCTACGATCTGTTCGGCAACGGCAAGACGGCGCTCAAGGCGACGCTGAGCCGCTACGTGCAGACCTCCACGGTCGGCTTTGCGCGCCTGCTCAACCCGCTGGCGACATCGGTCAACAATGCGACGCGTCCGTGGACTGCCGACGCCAACGGTGACGGCATTCCGCAGGCGTCCGAGCTCGGGGCGCTCAGCAACAACGCCTTCGGCCAGGTAAACATCGCCACCAGGTACCTTCCAGAGACCTACCAGGGCTTCGACAACCGGCGCAACAACTGGGAGGTTTCGACGACCGTGTCGCACGAGCTGATGTCGAGGGTCGCCGCGGAGCTGTCGTACTTCCGCCGCGCGCAGGGACACTTCACGACCACTGACAACCTCGACGTGGCGCCGACCGACTTCCAACAGTACTGCGTCACCGCGCCGCGGGATCCGCGCTTGCCCGGCGGCGGCGGCAACCAGATGTGCGGGCTCTACGACATCGTCCCGACCAAGTTCGGCGTCGCCACCAACAACATTGTCGACTTCGTCGACAACTACGGCAAACAGAGCGAGGTGTTCAACGGCATCGACTTCGCGATCAACGCGCGCATCCGGGCCGATCTGTTCGTCACTGGCGGGTTCGCCACCGGCAACACCCACTTCAACAACTGCGACGCCTTTGTCGACAACCCGCGGACCGATTACGGGATCTCCGCGACGCTCCCGGTGGCGGGAACCGCGGCGACGCCCGGCACCGGCCTGATCTTCAACTACTGCGATTTCGACACCAGCTGGCTGAGCCAGGTGAAGGCGACCGGCACCTACACGCTGCCATGGCAGTCGATCCAGTTCGGCGGCGTGCTGCAGAACCTGCCCGGACAGATGGTGCTGGCGAACTGGAACATCACCCAGGCCGACGCCGCGGCCGGCACGCTGGGGCGAGCGCTCTCGGGCGGCGCGAACACGTCGCGCTCAGTGCCGCTGGTCAAGCCGGGGACGATGTACACGCCGCGGCGGACGCAGCTCGACCTGCGCGTGTCGAAGAACTTCAACTTGAACGCGGGGCGGCGCATTCAGGTGATGGCCGACATCTTCAACGCGTTCAACTCGAACGCCGCGGTCGGCGCGACCTCGAACGCCGGCGAGCCGCCGGCGGCGATCAACACGACCTACGGCTCGGCATGGCTGAGGCCGCTCAACATCCTGCAGGCGCGCTACGTAAAATTCGGCGCCCAGATTCTGTTCTGACGCGCGCAGTGTGCGGCGCCGGCGCGGTTCAGGGTTCAGGGTTCTGGGTTCAGGGTTCTGGTTCTGGGTTCTGGGTTCTGGTTCGACGTTCAAGGTTCCGTTCCGATCGGCAAGAGTCCGCGGAATCCGGAGAGAAAAGATGACTCTGCGGGCTCCGCGGGCTCTGCGTTCTTCGTGCCGGAAACTGCGCTCCTGCGCTAAAATTGCCTCTTAGCTGTCAACTGCAAGGAGTGTGTGCGATGGGTGTTCGTGCGAAGTTCGCCTGGACCGGCGGGCTGGCGTTGATTGTCGCGACAGGTCTTGGTTTCCTCGCGCCACACGGCCTGCACGCGGCGCCGGCAGGCGTTCCGGCCGACGTCAACTTCACCAAGCACATCGCGCCCATCCTCCAGCGCAGCTGCGAGAACTGCCACCGGCCGGCCGGCGTCGCGCCGATGTCGCTCGTCAGCTACGAGGACGTGCGCCCGTGGGCGCGCGCGATCAAGCAGCGCACCGGTATGGGGCCGCGGGCCGGCGTGATGCCGCCCTGGTATGTCGAGCGCAACATCGGCATCCAGAAGTTCCACAACGACCCGTCGCTCAGTGAGGATGAAATCGCGACGATTGCCAAGTGGGCCGATAGCGGGGCGCCGCGCGGCAACCCGGCCGACATGCCGCCGGCGAAGGTCTATGCCGACGAGCACGCGTGGGCGATCGGTACCCCTGACCTCGTCATCAAGACCCAGGAGCTCGAAGTCAAAGGCGACGCGGCGGACTGGTGGGGCGAGATTCCGAGTGTGCCCACCGGGCTCACCGAGGATCGCTACGTCGCGGCGCTCGAGATCAAGGAGGTCAACGACGTCGGCACGAAGAGCGGCAGCAACCGCGCCACCGTCGGCGGGCGCTTCGTCTTTCACCACATGATCTGGCGCACCCAGGTGCTCGACCCCAACTCGGATCAGCCGCCGGACGCGCTGTCGATCTTGACCGACGAGGAAGCGGTGAACTGGCCGGTGCACGAGGTCGGGCGCAACGCCGACTTTTTCGATCCGAAGTCGGCGCGCCTCCTCAAGGCCGGCTCGAGCATCGTCTCCGACTCGGTCCACCTCCACTCGAATGGCCGCGACACCAAGGCGCACCTCGAGATTGGTTTCAAGCTGATGCCGAAAGGCTACAAGCCGACCTACAAGCGGGCCGTGTTCGGCCTCGGCAACGGCGTGGACATCGACATCAAGGCGATGGAGGCGAACCAGCAGCTGCACGCCTACACCGTGCTGCAGCAGCACACCAAGATCATCTCGTTCGAGCCGCACCTGCACGCGCCGGGCGCGCGGATGTGCCTCGAAGCGATCTGGGGCTACACCATCCAGACGCTGAACTGCGTCGGCTACGACCACAACTGGGTCCGCGGCTACGACTACACCGACGATTCGTCGCCGCTGCTGCCGAAGGGGACGATCCTCCACATCATCGGCTATATGGACAACTCGCCGACCAACAAGAACGTCCCCGACCCGCGCAACTGGCAGGGCTCGGGCAACCGCTCGGTCGCGAACATGTTCATCGACCTCGGCATCCGCGTCGCGCTCAACGACGAGCAGTTCCAGGAGGAGATGGCGAAGCGGCGCGAAAACCTGAAGCTGACGAAGAACGACGTCGTCATCGGCTGCCCGCTGTGCCTGGTGATGCCGCCGGCTCCGAAGGCGACTGGAGCTCCGCAGCAGTGAAGGGCGGAAGCACTGTGCTGCTAGCGCTCGTGTGTTTTGTCGCCGCGCCAGCAGCGCAGTCGCTCACTTATTCCAAGGGCCAGAACGTCGCGCCGGCGTACGAGGGCTGGGAGCAGGGCGCCGACGGCGCGAAGTACTTCCTCTTCGGCTACATGAACCGGAAC
>Ga0207701_10003110_pt1 | contig 17090 bp, 15 predicted proteins | sample KBSSwiSSwithPhiX_FD_184294 | JGI IMG/M metagenome (GOLD analysis project Ga0207701, IMG submission 184294) | Switchgrass rhizosphere bulk soil microbial communities from Kellogg Biological Station, Michigan, USA, with PhiX - S5 (SPAdes) (version 2) | ecosystem: Environmental > Terrestrial >... | reverse complement strand
CGATTCGTTGTATGCGGTTCGCAGCGGTTCATTCAAGAGCGTCGGGATTTCCCGTGCCGGACAGGAGAAGGTGACCGGTCTGCACCTTCCAGGCGAAATGATGGGGCTCGACGCCATCAACAGCCGTGTCCATGGCTACGATGCCATCGCGCTCGAAGACAGCGAGGTCTGCGTGGTGCCGTACACGCGCCTCACGCAACTTGCGCTGCGTGTGCCCGAGTTGCAGGCGAGCCTGCTTCGCATCCTGAGCGGCGACATCTCGCGCGATCAGGGTCTCATGCTGCTGCTCGGCGGCATGGATGCCCAACAACGGCTCGCGGCTTTCCTGCTCAGCCTGTCGAAGCGTTATCAGAGACTGGGCTACGCCGCGACGCGCTTCAGCCTGCGTATGACCCGCGAAGAAATCGGCAGTTACCTCGGGCTCACGCTCGAGACGGTCAGCCGACTGTTCTCACGACTGCACCGCGAGGGCTTGCTCAGTGTGCATCAGCGCGAAATCGAACTGAAGGACATGGCGAAACTGCGCGAGCTGGTTGGCCACTGACGTTGACCGTGTGCGCCGACCTCGCGCTCGCGAGCGTCGACGGCTGTTTACTCTTCAGCACATTCCAGCTTGTGTTCGCGCCAATAGGCGCTGAAATCGGTAGGGCTGCCCTCGCTTAGAAGCGATAGATCTGATCTGTTCGGTTGACGCTCATGCCCGGAGCTTCCAGAGCGAACCGACGGATTGGATTCACGAGGCGCGCCGTATGCATGAAGTACGTGCGAAACAGACGCCGTGCGAGGCAAGCCATCGGTTGCGAGAGCCCACATTCATAGCTATACGCCCAGACAAAGCCGCTGCCGCCGGCATCTTCGTTTTTGATAAGTATCAGCTTTCCGGGACCCCAAACGTGGCACCGTCTTCGGCCGTGTCAGAATCCAACCCGCCGTCCCGCCCCCGTGGGACGGCTTCTCCTAACTTAGCAGGGCCTCGGCCCTGCTTTTTTTGTCGTAAGCGACCGCGCAAAAGCGCGTTTACCTGACAACACGTTCTCACGAAAACGCGACGCGCACGACCGTCTTAAATCAAGCGCTACCATCGTGTCGTTACGTGGAAATTATCGCACGTGAAGAGTCCACGTTCTTTCCCATGAAGGCGCACGAGTGGGATGTGGTGTGCAGTATCGAGCCACCTTCCCTTCAGCGAAGTCGGGAAGGACGAGCTTGGAGAATGGTTTGCTCACTTGTGCGCCTGGATGATGTAAGTCAAATTTATTGCGAGCGGATGGGACAGGGCGAAGACGCAAGGGACATAATTCCCCTACCGCCCTTCCCCCTGTGGGCGGGTTCCTCCCTTAAATCGCGGGGCTTCGGCCCCGCTTTTTTTTGCGCTCCGTACGCGGGTTCAGCGGTAGAACCTGTCGCGGAACGACTGAGTTCGGTAGCCCGCGGGCGGTACCTGCGAATTTCGTCCCACTTGCTGCAAATCAATTTCGTGACGCGAGGCGGGAGGGGCACTAATCCGCGTCCGAGCTCAAATCGCACTGCAATAATTCATGCGCTTTTCGATTGACCGCATTTACCGATTCCTGCGTCCAAGCTCGACATTGCGGAGCTAGCCATGCTCTCGAACGATTTATTGCTCCAATCCGCGAATAAACGCCTCCAGTTCTGGCGCGACCAACTACAGGCCGCGTTCCGCTGCGGGGATGCGAAAAGAGCGGCGGAATGTGCACTTCTGATCGATGAGTACGGCGTGCTCACGGCCGCCGCAATGGCACAGTTTCTTACCGCTGCCGATTCGACCTCGGTGTCGAGCCGCGCCCTTCAGTGCTGAGCTCACGTCGCACGGGTGCCGCGACTTTTTGCCTGCGGGTAAGCCTCGGTCCGACCGTTAGGTCCCTAGTCCGTCACGAGGTGCCAACGCGGAATCCGATGTGATGTGACGAGCGGGTGGGAGCTGGCTCCTGCCCGCCCTCTTTCTCGTGCCATGCGCAGTCGCCAATCGGCTTCAAAGGGCGATGCTTGGCGCCGTGTCCCGAAACGTGATGAAAAGCATACGTCGCTGGCACGGCTTGCCTGTACAGTAGCGCGCCCCTTAAAAGACGGAGACCCTGTCATGCGCGAACAGTTGAAGGGCATTCTCGAAGCCCGTGAGCAACTGCTCAAGGAGCAGGTCAACACAACAAGCACGGCCCCGTTCTCGGAATTGAACGAGCTCGACAACGTCGGGGACGACGCCGACGAATCCGTCGCGATCACGATGTCCGAGCTGCGAGTCTTGCAGGCGGGACGCAGTGCTGCCGAGCTGCGCGCCGTAGCCGCCGCACGCAGGCGAATCGAAGAAGGCACTTACGGCATCTGCGTCGATTGCGCAGATGAAATCGAGGCCGCGCGACTGGATGCGCAGCCAACGGCCGAGCGATGCCTCGAGTGTCAACGTAAAGACGAACGCCTTTATCGACGCTCTTGAGAACCGCACATTCAGACGCTGCAGGGATGTGCGCCCGCGCCTGACTGCCTGAAACCGGTGTGGCGTAAGTCTCGTCGTTCGGAAAATCGAACCATGTGCGTATTACAAATGTGCCGTTACAGACGGCACGGACGAGCCGAATAGTTGTAAATACTTGCACGCCCAGGTCAGCAACGCGAACTCGATATGAAAATCCTCGTCGTCGATGACGATCCGATCACACGCCTCGCACTCGAGAGTCTGCTCGCGCAACGCGGCTACCAAGTCATTACGGTTGTAGACGGGGAACAGGCGTACGAGCTTCTGCAGAAGGACGATGCGCCGAGGCTTGCTATCGTGGATTGGATGATGCCGGGAATGAGCGGCGTCGATCTCTGTCGCAAGTTGCGCGAGGCCGACTGCGCAAGCCGCACACACGTGATCATGCTCACCGGCAAGCGGAGTAAGGAAGACCTCGTTACGGGACTCGACGCCGGGGCGGATGATTACGTACGCAAACCCTTCGACATCGACGAGTTGCATGCGCGATTGCGGGCCGCGCAACGTCTGATCGGCCTGCAGGACCATATGCGCATCCAGGCCAACGTCGATGAGCTGACCGGGCTTCTGAACCGATCGGCCATCCGAGACGTGCTGCGCCGTGAGCTGGCACATGCGGCTCGCGAAAAGACTGCCGTTTCGATCGTGCTCGGGGATGTCGACAGGTTCAAGCAACTGAACGACACATTCGGGCATCTCGCAGGCGACGCGACGTTGCGTCGCCTTGCAAAGCTCCTGGGAGCTCGCCTGCGACCTTATGATCTCGTCGGCCGCTATGGCGGCGAAGAGTTCCTGCTTGTGCTTCCCGGTTGTCATAGCCGAGACGCTTTCGAAGTCGCCGAGCGCGTGCGTACGTATGTCGCAAATCAGGCGATCGCCACGTCTTCCGGTTCGCTGAAGATCACGCTGAGCTTCGGTATTGCCACGAGCTCAGACGATGCCCTCGAGGTCGAGGAACTCGTCCTGGCCGCAGACAAGGCGCTTTACCGCGCCAAGGCAGCCGGTCGCAACTGCACCGAAGCAGCTCCTGATCAGAATGACAGCGGAACCCCGGTTTCCCACGTGACTGCAGCGCCCGGCCGTGCAAGTACTCCCGTGTCGCAGAGAGTCGCCTCGCACAACTTCGCGCGCGGCGCTGGCCGACCCGAAGCATAGGATCCGCAGCATCCTACGGTAGAATTCCGGTGCGCGCGTGGCACCGGTTTGGGCCTGGTACAGGAAACGGCGTAAACGCCGGTCCCATGCGCTTCGGTAGCGGTTGTCGCTCTCCGCGGAACTCGCCTGATATCGTCAGGTCACAACACGCTCGACCGGCCGGGGCGCGCGAGCACGCGCTGCAGCATCGTCGTTACACTCACTCGGTCCTCTCAATCTGGTTTTCTGCTAGTGGAGACTTGGCCGATGAGTAGCACGACCGCTGACGACGAACGCAACATCTAAAAATGACCGGGCTCAGCACACGCAACCGCCTGGTGCTCGTGGTGATCCTGTCGGCGCTGCCAATGCTGGCAATGATCGTCTATGGCACTGTCGAGCAGAGATTCGTCGCTGCGGAAAGGGAGCACGACGATCTTCGACGCCTCGCGCAGGTGGCGGCGCGCGACAACGCGCACATGATCGAGAGCGCCCGTCAGTTGCTCATTGCGCTTGCCCAGCTTGCGCCCACGGTGCAACACGATGCCGCCGTGTGCCAGCGGGCGCTGGCGGATCTGCTGCAGCACACGGGCGACATCTATTACGGCATGGGCATACATGACCGGAACGGCGATCTGATTTGCAACGCCTCGCCGACGCAAGCCTCTGTCAACGTGCAAGACCGGCTTTACTTTCGCGTAGCGCGAGATACCGCACGCTTCTCGATCGGGACGTACCAGATCGGCCGCATCTCGCAGCAGCCGGCGATCAACTTCGGCTATCCGGTCATGGCCGGTCGCGAGCTCATCGGCGTCGCTTACGTCGCTCTTCAGCTCGACAGCTTTCATCGGGGGGTCGCGAAGATGCCGTTGCCGGCCGGCGCCATGCTCGCCGTCATAGACGGCAATGGAACGATACTGGCTGCGCACGCAGAGACAGACGGCGGTATCGGTGAAAAGATCGCGCCGGCGATCCTGAAGACGGTGCTGCGAGCGAAAGAAGGCGTGTTCGACGAATCCGGCGCACACGGTGAGGCGCGCTGGTTCGCGTTCGAAAGCATCGCAGACAACCCGGATGGGTCTAACGCGCTCAAGGTGGTTGTCAGCATTCCGCGCACGGTGATCTTCGACGAGTCGGACCGCAACCTCGTTCGCAATCTCGTCGGCATCGGCCTCAGCTTGCTCTTTCTGCTCGTCGTGGCCCGCTATGGTGTGGAGCGCTTTTTCCTGCGCAACATCCGCAAATTGCTTGCCACTGCAGCACAGGTCAAGGCCGGCGATCTCACCGCCCGCACGGGCATGCGTTCGAGCGAAGACGAGCTGAGCCAGATCGGCGCCGCCTTCGATGATATGGGGCAGGCGCTGCACGAACGGGACGCGCGTCTGCGCCACGCTCTTCAGGATCTGCAACACGACGCCGTCACCGACGCGCTGACGGGTCTGCATAATCGCCGCCATCTCGGCGAATATCTTCCACGCGAGATCGCCCGCGCCGCTCGCGGTGCAGACAAGCTTGCGCTGCTGCTCCTCGACTTGGATCACTTCAAGCGCGTCAACGACACTTTCGGGCACGGCGCAGGCGACGCCGTTCTCACGGCCATCGCATCCGTGCTCAAGGCGAGGACGCGCGCAGGCGACGCCGTATTCCGGCATGGAGGCGAGGAGTTCCTCGTCGTCCTGCCCGACACGGAAGCGCAAGCAGCGCTGCAGCGTGCCGAGACGCTCAGGAGAGCGATCAGCGAGTTACAACTTCGGCATGAAGGCCACGATCTCGGGCGGCAGACCGCGTCTTTCGGCGTTGCCGTGTTTCCGCTGCATGGCAACCGCGAGCCAGAGCTGATGCGCGCCGCCGACGAAGCGCTCTATTCTGCGAAGGAACAGGGTCGTGATCGCGTCGTGCTTGCCAATGTGCCGCAGACTTGAGCGCCGCGCGAGATTCTTGATGCACGTCCGCGACTTTCGTTGTCGACGGTGACAAGATGCGTCACCCGCCGGGGCGTTAATCGAATCATTCGAGATTCTCCCGGCGCTAATCGAAAGGAGGCTGGGACTTGCGAGGATTGCCAATGCGTGGTCAATGGGAATTTCTGGGCGTCACGGAAGGTTGGTACTGGCGCTTCTTCGATTCTGATACGGGCTCAGTCCTGAAGCGTTCCCGACTCGTCTTCGCAACCTTGTTCGATTCGATCAAGGACGCCGAGCGTCACGGTTATTGCAACGCCGGCCGATCAACGCGAGTGTTCAGGCTCGCGTCCTGATCATTTCAAGCTGATCCGCTGGCGCTTGGGCCAGCACGATCGTCAACTCGAGCGGAGACGGCGCAGGATACTCCACCCCTGTTGGCGCGAGCAGGGCGCGCAGGTACTTCTCCGCAACCGCCATCGTTTCGAACGTCATGGCCTGCGTCCCAAGCATCACTGGAAGATAGTCGGATCCCGACTTCCTTCCAATCGTCCATCTGCTCTCGCAAGGCGCAACGTACCAGCCGTCGATCTCGCGCTGCGCGGCCATTCGCGCAACGTCTCCAAGCGTAAGCCGCTTGAGCGCCGCGATATCGGCCCTTATGTGTTCTCCACGGTACCCTGCTTTGCACATTCTCACGTCTTGTTCTCCGCTGAGCTGATCCTGTAGTCGCACTGTAGGGTTCAATGGACCAAATGTGCTTGATTCAAATCAAGTACGTTCGGCGTCGTGCCGTTTCCATGACTCGCTCGGGATTTGCTGGGCGCTTGTCCTGAAGCACCGGCCGCCGCCGATCGCCATGCGTCAACCCGTTGGGCTTGCACCTGTGCGGGCGCAGCCTATAATTGATCGCAATCAATCGTCTAAAGCCCCGAGCCATACGCGGCAGCACTACATGAGGAGGTGTTCGGGCCCCTTTGGCCCTGCACGGAGGACGCATGGATGCGAGTGCATGGGAGCACCATAGCCCGATTACCGTTTCGGGCTATCCAGCGCGGTTGGCTGCGATTCCGGCGGACGACGTCGTCACGGCTGAGACGCCCGCCCGTGGAGAGCGTATCGGTAGTTGCCGCGTGATCTGCAGAACCTACACGCTACAGGCGATCTCTGTGGTCGGACTCGCCGTGGCGCTGTGGTGGATCGCCGGGAGCGGGTAAGCTCATTTCATAAGAACCATCCGCAGCCTGCTCTCGTTCCCGCTCGCTTCGGTCCAGAGCACGAGCAGATTCGACGGCGTTGCGACAACGCGCGGATAGATCGCGCTTAACCCTTCCCCGCTGAGCCTCATGGGCTTCGTCCACTGGGCCCCGTGATCCTTTGACCGCGACAGGAAGACGGCGCCATGCTGGCCTACGGTTTCGTCCCATACGGCGACAAGCTCGGTCCCGCGCGCCACGAGATCCGCCCGCTGGCCATACTCGCCACCCAAACGTACGCCGGGCGTCCATGTCGCACCGCCATCGCGCGATGCGAGGTAATGCACGCCGCGCTCTTCGGGTTTGCCCGTCCAGACCAGCGCATTCAGACGTTCTGCGGCACCCTTGCCCGTGAGCGCGAGCGCGCCGCCGGTATGCGGACACGCGTCGATCTGCCAGTTGAATGCGCCCACCGGGCCCATAGGTGCCCATTTGGCCCCGTCATCCCGCGAGGCGGCAAGTCCCATGTCGCGGGGTCCTTTGCCGCGATAGAGGAGATAGAGCGCGCGATCGCTGCCAGGGAGGAGCGTGTTCCAGCAGCACTCGCAGCTTTGAGATTGCACCGAGAGGTTAGGCGACCAGCTCGCACCGCCATCGGCACTGCGGGCATAGCGCACGCCCTGCGAACCGTTGCGACTGTCGAGCCAGGCAAGGTGGAACCGGCCTTCACGCGCCACGAGATCGGCGAAGCCGTGCCCATCGTTCCGCTCGTCGTCCGCCGGGTTGGGACCGCGTTTCCAGGTACGCCCGCCGTCGTTCGACAAGGCCGTCACCATCGCCCCGGAGCTTCGAAAGCCGCGGCCGGCACTCGCCCACACCGCAACCACCTGCTTGGCATTGGAAGCGACCTGCGGGTCGTTACTGCGATGCGGCTGGTGGGGAACAGGCATGCCTTCGCCTACACGCACCGGCGATGACCAGCTCTTGCCTCCGTCAGTCGAACGGCGATACCACAAAGCAGGCGCTCCATTCGCACCCGCGGTTTCGCCGGTCAGGAGATCGATCGTTTCGCCGCTCGCGTAGACGTCAAGGCTCACGACGCTCGGCCCGGACGTGCCCTCGGTATGTGAATGCTCGGCAGAGCGGGCATCGGTCACCGCTCCCAATGACGCCGCGATGAGCAGTGCCGGAAGCGCTCCGTGCTTCCAGGCTGATGAAAACGCGATCACCATTTCACCTCCAATCCTGCGTAGAAAGTGCGCGGCAGACCCGGCGAAAGAACCGGTTGGTTGCTGGCAAGCTGTGCGCTGTCCGCGTAACGCTTGTCCGCGATGTTGTACACACTGCCGAACGCCGACACATCCTTCGTCAGCGGCCATGTACCTCGCACGTTCAGCAGATCGTGTCCCGAGTAGGTCTGCGTGTTGGCGGGGTCGAGCCAGTACTGGCCGAGGCGCACCCACTCGAGCTGCGCGAGCGCGCCCGGCCGCGGCTGCCAGCTGAGCCGGCTCGTCGAAATCACACGCGGCGCCGATTCGATCTCCTTGCCGGAGAAAATCCCGGCGTTCGTCACCCACTCTTCGTAGGTGTGCTTCGCGTAGGAAAATGCCACGTCGAGCCTGAGCGCGGAGACGAGGGCTGTGCCCAATCCGACTTCCACCCCACGGTGGCGCGTGCTGCCGGCGTTTACAGTTTGAGTAAACGTCGTGACCGGATCACGTTGCGACACGATATCGTCACGCTTACGAAGGTCGTACACCACGAGATCGTACGAGAAGATCTTGCTGGCGATGCCGCGCACGCCGACCTCGATCTGGTCTGCCTTGATCGGCTTCAGCGCGAGCGCGGACTGGGCCGCGAGAATCGCCGCCGCCGCACTCGAGCCCACGGCGGGTCGGAACAGATTGCCCTCGGACGGCGCGCGGAAGCCATGGCTGTAATTCACGAACGCATGCGTGTCGGACGCGATGGCGTACGTCGCGCCGAGCTTCGGGCTGAGGTGCGTGAAGGTGGGGTCTGTATCGCTGGCCTGCCCATAGAAGCGCGGCCCCGGAAACGGTGAGCCGGGCGCCACGAAGATCGGCGCACCGTTCAGACGATTGCGGAAGCTGTAGCTGAGATGGTCATACCGCAGCCCGGCGACCACACGCAGGCGCTCCGTCGGAGAGATCTCGCCGTGGACATAAGGTGAAACACCGTGAAACGTCACGTCGTAGTCGTAAACGCGTCGCGCAGTCGTATACGAATTGAATACCCGCGCGGGCGCGGCCCCGCTGGTGCTGACATTTAGACTGTCCTCCTGGCGCTCGCCCGGACTGACGTCCACATCGGTCCCGACGATCAGGCGCGCTCGCATCCAATCGGGAAAATCGATGCGCCACTTCGCGAGCAGCCCGTAGGACTGATTGCTGACCATCGAGACGGTGGGATCGAAGTTGAGCGTAAACGATGCGAGCAGGTCCATGCTGTCGTCCCGCACGTAGGGCGTGAGCGAGATGAGCGTGTTTCCGACCTCCCGCTCGTAGTTCGTGGATAAGCGAAACGCCTGCACCTTGCGGAATGCGATCGGCAGGTAATTGCGGGTCGGGTGGTTGTTGTAATCGTTCAGGACGAGCGGTGAATTCGCACCCGTTTGCTGGTCGATATTCGAAAACGCGAACACCGTCTTGAGAACGGAATCGCCACTCAGGAAATGATCCCAGCGTGCAGTGCCGCTCTGGCGATCGTAGCCGGTCGCGTCGCGCCAACCGTCGGTATGGGTGAAATTGAGATCGGCGCGCCATGCGCCTCCGGAATAGCCGTTGCCGCCACCGGTGAGCGCGCGCCAGAAACCGTGGCCACCGAGCTCGCCGGAAACGTTGAATTCAGGCTTGCCTGACGGGGTGCGCGTCAGGACATTGACGATTCCGCCGATAGCATCCGAGCCATACAGCGCCGTGCCCGGACCGCGCGTGATCTCGATTCCGCCCGCCTGCGGGATGTTGATCTCGTAGAGCGCGTTGTGGTTGAAAAATCCGGTGGAACGGATCGGAACGCCGTCTTCCAGAAAAAGGTAAACCGGGTTGGTCGTGAACGGCTGGCGGATGGCCGTGGTGTGGCCTTCTCCGTTCGTTACCGCGACCGATACGCCCGGTACCTGGCCCAGGATCTGGGAAGGATGGTTCGGGCGCGTCCGCTCGATCGACTCCTTGGGAATGACGCCGACCGCTCCCGGTGTCTCGTTAATAGATGTTCCCTCTCTGGTGCCGGTTACGACGACGTCCGGCAGTGTAGTGCCCTCCTCGGCCGCGTGGGCGCCACCGCCCACCGTGGCAAGCAGGGACGCGAGCACCGCAGCGCATGCGCTCGAACGGCTGCGTACATTCTTATTCAAATGAAGCCCCCGTTTGTTTGTAGATCGAAGCCGGTCGCGCCTGCGATGCCTCGACGAGGCACGAACGCCAGTCAGCGAAACATCAGCTACACAGCGACGGGGGGCGCGCGGGAGCGGTAGAGCGGGAAGGAGGAAGAGAAAAGCCTCGCGGGCGACTCGGGAGGGGCAACGTCGACGGCGAGACTGAGCACCGAGAGCGCAACAGGTGCAGCGGCGATCGTGGCGATCGAACTCGGATTGAGACAGAACGAACAGTAGATGCCGTGCGCGGCATGCGCCGGTTGCGGCGCGCCCGGAGACGGATTGGTCTGCGCCGGAGCGGCGTGGTGTTCACTATGGCTTGCGCATTGGTCTGCAGCCGTCGAGTTTGCGGCCGCCGCCGGGATGCCGAGGAGCTGGCCTAGCACCGCCGGCGTGTCTGCAAAGAAAACAGCCGCCAGTGTCGGCGATGCGGCGCTGTAAAGCGTCGCGAACAGCGTAAGCCAGGCGATAAACCGGAAACGCCTCATACGCGCTGTCACAGGCCGTTTTGAGAGAGCGCGAGTATACCCACGCAATGCTCTCCGTCCTTGCGGAATATCAAATTCGGCGGGACTATTTTCGACCCAGCTCAGGCGCCTTTCGGCGAAGTCGGACCGACCCATTCGACATTACGCAATGACGGAAGAGCGCCGTCCTCCGCGCACCCATCGCGCGCCCCAGTCTTCGGGACGCTTCCTAGGAGCCGCCTTGGTCTGCTCAGTCGAAAACTTCCCTTTCGGAAGCTTCGCAATATTCGCAGCGATCGCCGTAACGGCCGGCGACATCTTCCACGGCCGCCATCAACTCACGCGTATCGCCGTTGAACGCGCGAACTGCAGGATCCATCGGATCGATCGTTTTACCCGGCCATCTCTTGCCGTTCCACATCGATGGTTTGGCCTTGAACGGTTGCCCGTGATACGGGCATTCACGCAGAAGGCCGATCGAGATGGCGAAGTCCTCCGCTGCCCACTTCTTTACGGCCTGCGGATCGCTCTTCTGCGACCCGAGTAGCGTTGCGACAGGATTCATATCGCCTCCGGGTGTCACCAACTGGCGACTGACGACAGCAATTCCTATGCCAAACAGGTTCATAAGTACACAAGCTCGAATATATCCTCTGCACCGGCACAGCCCCTTGTCTCTTCAGACGATTCTGATGCTGCCAAAGCCGAGGAACTGCAAAGGCACCGCTCACTGACGTGGTAAGCCTTACGCGATGGGCGAAAACGAGCCAGATTCGGGACTCGGTCAGTTCACCGAGCAAGCCGGTTGAACTCGAGGCGCTCCCATCATCGCGCGTCGCAGCGCTGGCGACAAGCGCGATTTATTGGTGCATTTGATCTGTTTAGGTGCACCTGACACGACGTGTTCGAGATCGTCTGACTGTCGCTGCTCCCTCTGCTGACGACGGCTTTCGGCTGATCCACCTGTTGTTAACAGCCGCTGCCTCGGGGCATACCCGTTGCAGGCAGAACCGTGTCAGTCACGCGCTTGAACTGCATCTATCGCGTGAGCGCCGGCAGACGGCGCCAACTCAACATTTCAGTCAAGGAGAACACCACGATGGCCGATCGAAATCAGTCAAACGCAGGCTTCGGCGGGCAGCAGGATTGGCAGCATCGTCGAGACGACGACTGGCGCTCGGGACACGAAGGCCGCGAATCGCAGCACAGGTCGCACCGATCCAGTGGGGAAACAAATCAGCCCCCACAGAGCAGTTACGCAGCCCAAGGCTCAGGTTGGTATGGCGGCACTGAAGGCTGGGGTTCTCGGCAGGGACAGGGCCGGGACGACTTCGGCTCACAGAGTGGCAGCTACAGCGGTGCAACGAATGACCGGTCACAGCAGGGATTCGGGTCGCAGGGCTACGGAACAGCCGGCGGAAGCTATGACACCGGCCGGACACAGGAGGATGTGCGCTATCACAGCGGCTTCGGCGGCCAAAGTACCGGTTATGGATCGCAAGGCGGCTACGGCTCGCCGAACCAGGGCAGCGGGTCGGCGTCCCGAGAGGCTTACGGCCAGCAGACGCACAGCGGCTACGGACCGCAGGGTGGCTATGGCGGCTCGCAAGCCCCATGGAACGGGCCAGAGCGGCGAGGCGGACAGCCTTGGGGCGGCGGACAGCGCGGCGCGGGCAATTTCGGCGGGACCGCTGGATACGGTGCGCAGGGCGGCTACGGTTCGCAACCCGGCGGCTCTCACGGTTATGGGTCGCACGGCTACGGCGGCTATGCATCACAGGGCCCGGGCGCAAGCGGTTATGAAGGCGGCGGCATGAGCTCTCAGGGCGGGCAGAGTCATCTCGGCCAGCTCTCGGGGCAGTACGGGGGCGGCCAACAGAGTAGCTATGGCGGCTACGGCACGCACGCCGGTGGATATGGTTCGCAGGCGAGTTATGGCTCGCATGGGGGCTACGGTTCGCAGGAACAAGGCGGATACGGGAGACAAGGTGATTACGGCAGTTCGCCTGGCCCGCAAGGCGGTGGCTACGGCCAACCGAGCGGTTGGGGCCAGCACCCCATGGAGCAGCAAGCGCACCGGCAGCGTCGCGGACCGAAGGGCTACAAACGATCCGACGAGCGCATCAAGGAAGATATATCCGAGCACCTGATGCACAGCGCTCACATCGATGCCTCGGAGGTGACCATCGAGGTCAAAGACGGCAAAGTCACACTCGAAGGAACCGTGCTCGAGCGCCGCATGAAACACGCGATCGAAGACATGGCCGAAGCTTGTCCGGGCGTGATGGACGTCGAAAATCGTATTCGCGTCGCGCACGCAGGCTCGCACCGGGATTCCAGTCATGGCGGTTCGTGGGGTGCGGGCGGCAGCAGCGGTCCGACGAGCACGGGTACCGGCTCAACTACACATGGCGCGGGCTCGAGCGTCGGAGGAACGGGCACGAGCAGCAGCACGAGTCCGAGCAGCGGTACAAGCGGGCAAGGCACGAGCAACGCGCGTGAGAGTGGATCGGCCGGGATGGCCGGACAGAGCGCCAGTTCGAACTCGACCGCGAAGCAGCGGTAAACTATAACCGCGCACGTACTGCGTACGAGGCCGGCCGCTCGGGCCGGCCTTTTTTATGAATGTTGCAGGGCACACGCTTTGCACATGCGCTCACCGGACATGGAGCAGGGGCCTCGAGTGAACTCCTTTGCGACGAATTGCGCGCGCACCCCGGGCGCAGTCGGCTACCTTCGGTTCGCGGTGCTTGGCCTTGCGCTCATGATAAGCGCGTGCGAACAGCGACCCGAAAACAAGGCGCCGGAGCCATCTACGCCGCCTCCGAGCACGGCAACCGCGCCCGCTGGCCCTCAGCCGCAGCCCGACGCGACAGCAACCACCCGCGCGCAGGCGAGTGGACTGCCGGATTTCACGGTATTAGTCGAGCGACAAGGCCCGGCTGTCGTGAACGTCGTTACAACGCAGCGAGTGCGCGGGGGCGCGGGCAACTTCCCCGATGACCCGCTGTTCGACTTTTTCCGCCGCTTCATTCCAGCGCCGCCGGACGCCGGCCCCGAATCGCGCGCCCAGGGTCTTGGCTCGGGCTTCATGATCAGTGCGGACGGGTACATCCTCACGAACGCGCACGTCGTGGCCGAGGCCGATGACGTCACGGTTCGTCTGGCCGACGCGCGCGAGTTCAAGGCGAAAATCGTCGGCGCGGATGCCCGCACCGACGTCGCGCTGCTGAAAGTAGACGCGTCGGGTTTGCCGACCGTCACTCTCGGCAATTCGGAACAGCTCAAAGTAGGTGAGTGGGTCGCCGCCATCGGTTCGCCGTTCGGGTTCGTCAACACGATCACCGCCGGCATCGTCAGCGCCAAAGGACGTTCGCTTCCGGACGAGTCGTTCGTTCCGTTCATACAGACGGACGTCGCCGTGAATCCCGGGAACTCGGGTGGTCCGCTCCTCAACCTGCGCGGCGAAGTCGTCGGCATCAACTCCGCCATCTACAGTCGCACCGGCGGCTACATGGGCGTTTCATTTGCGATCCCGATCGAAGTCGCCATGGACGTCACCAAGCAGTTGCGCGAGACAGGTAAGGTCACGCGCGGCCGCCTCGGCGTTCAGATTCAAGCGCTCACGCCGGAGCTGGCGAAGTCGTTCAAGCTCGACAACACGAGCGGTGTGCTCGTCGCGTCCGTCGAACCCAATGGCCCGGCCGAAAAGGCGGGCCTGCAGGTAGGCGACGTAATCCTGGCGTTCAATGGCACACCAGTCAAAAGCGCGAACGAACTGCCGCGCATCGTGGCTGCCGCGAAACCCGGTACGGCGGTCGCGATGGAAATCTGGCGCAACGGCGCTAAGCGGCAGATCAATGCCACAGTGGGTGAGTTTCAGCCGGAGAAAGTGGCCCAGCAACAGCAACCGTCATCGGGCGCTCGCGGTACCACCAACACCCTCGGCCTCACGGTACGCGAACTTGCGCCGGCGCAGCGCAAGACGCTCGGCGTGGATTACGGTCTCGTGATCGAAGGCGTTCAGGGGCCGGCGCAGGCCGCCAAGCTGCAACGCGGTGACATTATCCTCGCGATCAACAACATGTATTTCAAGAGCATCGACGAGTTCAACAAGATCGTTCAGCAGCAGCCGTCGGGCAGTGTCGTCGCTCTGCTGGTGCGACGGGGTGATGCCGCGCTGTACGTGCCGCTCCGCGTCGGCGCCGACAGGCCCAGATGAATTCGTTCGTTCGCAGGTGCCTCATGTCCGGCTTGATGGGTGGACTGGGCTCTCAGGCCGTGGCCGCGTTCAGGAGTCATGCGGAGAAGGGGCGCGCCCGACCTCCCGATGCATGCGGTGAGTCACATGGCATGGGACGACCCGCCACAGTCTCACCAGGGCCGCCGCAACGCGCGGCTGACATAGCTTCCGATGAAACCCGTCGCGCCGAGCACGAGCACTGTGCGCACCGCTCGCGTATTCACAACTGGCTTCCGAGAAGCGTGGCCGCGTACTCGGTGACCTTTTCGCTCAGCGGCCGGTTCTCCCACTCTTCGAGCGTCACACGCCGCGACCGCTTGAGATCCTCCTCGAAGACGCGCGCCTGCCGTTGCGCGAACGCGGCGTCGTAAACATTCAGGTTCGCTTCATCGTTGAGCGCAAACGAACGGTTATCGAAGTTCGTCGAGCCCACCGACGTCCACACCGCATCGACGACCATGACCTTGCAATGAAACATCGTCGGCTGGTACTCGAACATTTCGATACCCGCTTCCAGCAGGTCGCCCCAGCGGGCCCGCGACGCGCGCCGCACGACGTCGCTGTCGACATAAGGTCCGGGTGTGATGATTCGCACTTTGACGCCACGTTTCGCGGCGGCGACGAGCATCTTGATCGCGACCTCATCGGGCACGAAATAAGACATCGACAGCACAATCGATTCATGCGCCGCCGCCAGCGCGAGCAGATACATGAGATGCATGCTCTGCGACCCGCTCTGCGGCGAGCTCCAGAACACCTGGGCCGACTCGTGTCCCACCTTTTCCAGCGGCGGGAAATAGTCCTCCCCGTGGAGCACGGCGCCGGTCACTTCGGTCCAGTTGTCCATGAACGCAGCCTGCATATAGGCGACCGCCGGACCTTCCAGCCGGAAATGCGTGTCGCGCCAGTGACCCGGGTCCTGCGCATTGCCTGACCATTGGTCCGCAATGCCGACACCGCCTGTGAAGGCGACTGCGCCGTCGACGATAACGAGCTTGCGATGCGTTCGATTGTTGACCCGGTCGATCGTATACAGGCGCGGGGGGTTGTAGCGCCGAACCTGGACACCTGCCGCTCCCATCTCCCGGATGTACGCTTCTTCGATCTTTTCGCTGCCGATTCCGTCCACCAGCACGTGTACCTTGACCCCCGCCCGCGCACGTTCCGAAAGCACGTCGGCGAACGCCTTGCCCACACTGCCCGACCAGTAGATATACATCTCGAAGGTGATGGTTCTGCGCGCCGAATTCAGTGCCGCCAGCATTGCCGGAAAGATCTCGTCACCGTTGACGAGCGTTTCAACGCGATTGCCCGGTACCAGTGGTGAGCCCAGCATCGAGCCCATCGTGCGCATGAACTGCTCGTCGTGCGCCGCGTACAGCGTCGGCACGACGGCATCGATCGGCTTGTCGCCGAGCGTCAGATTCAGAAAGAGGGCGAGCGCGAACGCAAAGCCGCATACCGATGCGCCAAGCAGCGCCCACTTGCGTCGCTCTCTGCGGCGCCGGCTCATCCGGCAAACGCGTGCCAGACCGCACGGGCGATCACCAAGCCGAGAGCAGCAACCAACGCGAGAAAAAGCACGAGGCCGGTCAGTATGGCTGTGACCAGCGCGGCACTGGTCCGCGTGGTCCGCCTGGGATCGGTCGCGTGCGCCTCCAGCAATGCAACGTTGCGCTGGTTGGCTTTCCACGCCGCATCGAATACGTCGCCCGCAAGCGGAATCAGACCGATGATGCCGTCGATCGCGACGTTGAACGTCATCCGCAGAAGCACGCTGGCCGGCACGCCCGCGCGCGCGGCTTCGCGGATGATGTAACCGGAAACGACGACCCCGAGCGCGTCGCCGAGGCCCGGAACGAGGCCAACGAGCGCGTCGAGGCCAAACCGAAAACGCGTACCCGGCAGCACGAAGGCGCTGTCGAGCAGCCAGGCAAGACGGCTAAGCCGATCCAATTCATCACGAGAAAGACGCACAGTCGAGCCGTGTCAGGACAGTGCAGCGGCTTATGCACGAAGCAGGCCCGGCCGGGAACCCGCTAGGAGTCCCGCTCGACGTGCGGTTCGAGCCCCATCAGTCGCGCCGCCCACGTGAGAATGAGTCCCGCGACGAGCGGCCACCAGTGCAGGTAGCCAACAGCAGCGCCGGCCGCCGCGATGTAGATGACCGCCATCACCAACATGCCGGGGTGCCGGCTGCGATAGAAGCCCAAGAGCAATCCGACCGCGAGAAGGGCGAACAGCACGGCGAAAACGTAGAT
>Ga0207701_10003106_pt1 | contig 17099 bp, 15 predicted proteins | sample KBSSwiSSwithPhiX_FD_184294 | JGI IMG/M metagenome (GOLD analysis project Ga0207701, IMG submission 184294) | Switchgrass rhizosphere bulk soil microbial communities from Kellogg Biological Station, Michigan, USA, with PhiX - S5 (SPAdes) (version 2) | ecosystem: Environmental > Terrestrial >... | reverse complement strand
TGGCCGCCGCCGGCGGCATCTTTCTCAATGTCAAGCTCAATCAGCGCATCCGTCGGGAACTGCCTTTACAAGAACACTGGACGTATCCGAATCCCGGCGACGCAGGCTTGGCGGCGGGCGCGGCGCTTGCGGTCTGGCACGAACAGGCACGTCCGCGAAGTATCAGACGACTGGAAACGTTGTGCAGCGGGCCTAGTTATACCAATGAGGATATTCGCCAAGTCCTCGACGCGCGCCGATTGTCGTATACGGAGGTCGCAAACCCATCCGCGATCGCAGCGCGGCTGCTCGCCGCTGGACGAATCGTGGGTTGGTTTCAGGGACGAATGGAAGCAGGACCGCGCGCACTCGGCGGACGTTCCATTCTGATGGCCGCGACCAATTCCACGAACAAGGATAAGATCAACGCACAGGTCAAATTTCGGGAAGGGTTTCGGCCGTTTTGCCCGTCCGTTCTGCACGAATGTATGGGCGAATACCTCTTAGATAGCCGTGAAGAAGGGTTCATGATCACCGCATTTGACGTGGTGCCAGCCAAGCGGAAGAATATCCCTGCAGTCGTGCATGTGGACGGTACGGTCAGGCCGCAGACGGTCAGGCGCGAGACCAATCCCGCCTTTTACGACCTTATTCGCCATTTTGGCGATCTAACCGGGGACTATCTTGTATTGAACACGTCTTTCAATGTGAAAGGCGAGCCGATCGTTTGCAGCCCACGGGACGCATTGCGGTGTTTTTTCGACACCGGGATCGAGGCGCTGATAATGGGCAATTACCTGCTCACGAAGCCTGAAACGGAGTCCAGTTTGCCGCCAAGGCGCTCGACTTCAGCAGTGGGCGACGGGAGCACCGTGTTTCACGAGACATGACGCGAGCAAATGTATGTCCGTGTTGACGACAAGCGTAATTATGCCGGTGCTCAATGGCGCTCCCTTCATCACCGAAGCGGTCAACTCCGTACTATCGCAGCTCGGCAATTCCGATGAGTTATTGGTAATCGACGATGGCTCGACTGACGGTACCCGTGAGCTTCTCCCCGGCAGTGATGCGCGTCTTCGTATATTTGACAGTATTCGCAGCGGGCCGTCTGCAGCGCGCAACATCGGACTTCTGAATTCACGAAGCGATTTGATCGCGTTTCTCGATCATGATGACCTATGGCCTGCTGGCCGCCATTCAACGCTCGCGACCGCACTGGCGCAGAACCCTAGCGCAAACGCCGTGGTGGGACGTGTTCGCGTTCAGGTGGAGCCCGGGGTCTGCGCGGATGAATACCTCAACTTGGATGGGCGATTTGCGCCGTCGCTGCTGCCAACGTGCCTTTATCGTCGCTCATTGATCACCCAAGTGGGTGTGTTCGATGAACACCTGAGATATGGTGAGGACATGGAATACTATTTCCGCTTGGCGGATGCAGGCATGGCGCTTGTGCATTGCGATCACGACGCATTGATCTATCGTCGGCATCAGCACAATGCGACAAACACGGCACCGTCGTCACATGGCGTGTTGCTCCAACTGTTGCACAATCGGCTTAAGCGTTCCCGCGCCCAGTCAAAAAGCGCGTGAAAAGAAAGTAGTCGGTTCAGGACCACGTGAGAATGTCTGTCGTGTCCCAGCCCGCATATCGCGTGCTTCACGTCTTTGGCCAGTTGCGGCGGGGTGGGCCAGCCCAAGCGCTAGCTGGGATAGTCAAACATTCGGACGCGACCAAATTTCGCCATATGGCAATTTCGCTGCTTCCTGCAGATGCCCGCGCATGCGGCCAGATCGAGATTGAGGGGGCAGAAGTATTGGCGTCGCCGACACCTGTGCAGTTGCGTCGAGCAGTTGTTCAGGCAGACATCCTGCAGGTGCACTTCTGGAACAACCCGGCGATCCATGCATTCATGGCGTCGGACCTGCCGCCGGTTAGGACCCTGGTTTGGTGTCACATTAATGGATTGCACGTCCCCCAAATCATTTCTCGTTCAGTGATTGGGTTTGCGGACAAAATCGCCGTAACGTCCCGGGCGACTTTGCAGTTGCCGGCATTTCGGGCGCTGCACTCGGATCAGTGTGATGTCATTTCTGCAAGTACAGACTTTTCAAGGCTGCGGGGCCTGACCTTCGCGCCTCACGACGAATTTAACGTCGGCTACATCGGGCGTGTTCATTTCGCCAAACTCCATCCCGAGTTCGTTCGGATGTGCGCGGACGTCTCGCTACCGTCGGCTCGGTTCATCGTATGCGGAGATGGCGGAGCGCATAGGGAGCTGCAGCGTCAGGCAATCGCCTTGAACATGGATCAGCAATTCGTTTTGGAAGGATATGTTGCTGACGTTCGCTCCGTATTGGGGCGCCTCGATGTGTTCGGGTACCCATTATGTCGCGATAACTCTACGACATCTGAACTGGTGCTGCAGGAAGCGATGTATGTTGGTGTCCCGCCCGTGGTGCTTCCCTATGGAGGTGCGGCCGAACTGGTGCAGGACGGCGTGACGGGTCTTGTTGCTCCAAGCGAGGCAGCATACGGACCGGCAATCGAATCGTTATATCGCGATCCACAACTCCGGCGTCGTCTGGGCGAGAATGCCGCGCGCGAGATTCGCGCGCAGTTCGGTGCCGACAAGACTGCGGCCAAATTCTCCGCATTGTATAACGAATTGATGCGGCGTCCGAAGCGAGAGAAATCCCCGTTACACCGTGTCGGGTTGAACAACGGAGCTTCGCGGTTGCTTGAGTCGCTCGACGGCCAGCAGGACGACCTGAAGATCGCTCTCACGTCGAAGGATGACCGGGCACTTGCGCGAGCAGAGGATCGGATTGCGACCTCCCCGGAAATGTTAATCGACATTATCCTCCAATATCGGTTTTATTTTCCAAGTGATCCGTACTTGCGCTTGTGGACCGGACTGATCATGCAACAGCGAGGCAGACCGGCTCTCGCCGCCAGTGAGTTCGTCGCGAGTATTCGTCTTGGGAACACGACGAAGAGGGTGCACGCGTATCTTGCCGAGAGCCGCAGGCAAGCAGGAGGAAGTAGAAATGCGGCATCCGGTGCTCGCGACTTCGATCAGCGTGAGATAGATTCGGCGCGAGGGGGTATCTGAGGTGATCAGGCTTGTGCCGCAAGTGTCTATTGTGATGGCTATCAAGAATGCCTCACGCTTTATGCGTGAGGCCCTCGACAGTATCGCAGCGCAATCGTTTCAGGACTACGAAGTCGTGGTCGTAGATGGTGGCTCTGAAGATGACGGAGTCGCGATCGCTACGTCTTATCCGAAGGTATTTTGCATTCCTCAGGAGGGTACGGGATACGCGGACGCCTGGAATACTGGTATAGCAGCTGGGCGAGGCGGCTTCATCGCTTTTCTTGACAGCGATGATCTTTGGACGCCGGAAAAGCTCGAAGCCCAATTAAAGGCGTTCGTGGATCGTCCGGAGTGCGAGTATGTTTTCGGTCGTGTGAAGTTCTTTATAAGTCCCGGTGAGACATTGCCGCGAGGGTTTAGATCCAATCTTCTCCAAGACAGTTACCTGATTCCGACGACGGGAACGGCGATGATCCGTCGCGAGACCTTACGCCGCGTCGGTCCGCTCGATACCACACTGCGCATAGCGGCTGACATCCCCTGGATTGCGAAGATCCGGGAAACCAGCATCGTCGCCCATATCGACGATGTGTTGTTGCTGAAACGACTCCACAGCGGAAATCTAGGCCATACCGTTTCACAGAATCGGTTCCATTCGGAGCTGCTTCAAGTGCTCCAACAACGCGCGCACGAGCACCGGATGGCCAAACTAACGAGTGGAAATCGATCGTGAAGTTGGCTCCCGTCAGTGTCATTATCCCAGCTTTTAACGCGGCTGGCCTCATCGGCGAGGCGATTGATACAGTTTTGCAGCAGACCCGACGGCCGCAGCAGATAATCGTCGTCGACGACGGCTCGACAGATGCCACGCACAGTGTAGTCGCGAAGTTTCCTGAAGCATCCTATCTCGTCCAAGGCAATAGCGGAGCGGCACAAGCGCGGAATCTCGGTGCGCGGTACGTCGCTTCACCGTTCATGTGCTTTCTGGATGCGGATGATCTATGGCCTTCGGATCGGATCGAGCGGCTGCTGTCTTGTTTGGAAACGGATCCCATGCTGGATATCGTCTGCGGCAGCATGGTTCAATTTCAGCGCGATCGCGACGGGAAGATGGTTGAACTGTCAAAGCCGCTGGCTTGCCATTTGCCGAGCGTCATGCTGATGCGAACGGATGTGTTCCGTATGGTGGGCCCATTTTCGGGTAAATGGAGGGTTGGGGAGACGATCGAATGGGTATCGCGGGCGGTAGATGCTGGAGTCCGACGCGGATCGATTGCAGACGTTGTATTGCTGCGCCGGGTACATGAGCAGAATCTGGGGAAGGTCGTGTCGGCGTCATCCCACGAATACCTGCAAATGCTGCGCGAAGTCATGGTGCGCCGCCGCGGGCATCCAAACTTCAACGGCGGGCAGCGCGATGTTAATGGCGCCACAGAAACGCCGCAGTCGGAAGCCGAACGCTGAGTAACTTCGGCTGTCTAATTCGACTTATCGCCGGCGCTCGGAACTATATGCGACAGCGGCTCGCTTATATTGAAGAACGGGAAGCCTCGCGGATCAAAGCCTATTGGTCACTGCGCAAGGTTCGACGGTAAGACTCGTAACTAACCCCCCTGACCACCGGCAGTTCATCCGGATTGCCCGGGTTGAATGGTCGGAATGACGTCGCTGGGGGATAGTCAAAGATGGCTTTCACATTGCCGTTTGGAGCCATGATGATGCTCATGATCGGTAACGTCCAGTCGATCGTGATTACATCCCAAATGTGATCCCGTACGGGATCGCCGGTTGCAGCCGCTCGGCTCCATTCTATCGATCCCGTAGAGTTGGCCGCGCGCTCTCGAAAGTCCCGGATATATTCCGACCAGAAGCGGGTTGCCACGAAATCGCTCGTGACCTGCGTCACGGCTAGTACAGTCGTCACCACGAGGACCGCGGGAGCTACGGTAACTGGCTGAGCGACTCCGCGGCGCAATGACCATGCCAGCACGCTCCCGAGTAGGACAGTTGCGAACACGGGATTGAATCGAGCCTGCGCCTGCGCTCGCGGCGCTATGGCGGCGTCCACGAACAGCGCGAGAGCGACGATGGTGGCGCAGCCCACGATGAAAGCAGAGGTGACCAGAATTGTTGACCGGCCGGATTTTCCAACCGCCTGGATCAGCGCCAACGCGACCAGGGCCAGCGCGGCCGCAACAACCGGTAGATTCCAGCGTCCCTCGAAGGTCAAAAACTCAAATGCCATTACCGCGTGAGCAGCGCTCTGCGGTGCGCTTGGAACGCGCGGGAACACGATCCAGCATACCTGATAGACCGCGGCGGCGCTGAAGACTGCAATGCTCGCCACGAGAAAGAGCCGTTCCGTCCAGGTCTTGGCCGCGGCGGCGCGCGATATGCAGATGATTATTAGCAGCGGCATGCATAGGATGATGCCTTCGTGCAGTTTGCCGGTCCACACTGCCAGAGCAAGAAACATCAGCTGTGACGCCAAAGTTCGAGTCCTGAACGCCAACAAGAAAATCAGCACCCAGACGTAGGCGGCCGCGACAGCTGCCTCGCCCACAGCTTCGAATGACGTTGTGCTGAAGCCGAGCAAGAGATGCAGGACGGGCAGGAGGGCCCAACCCTTTTGGTCACGTGGCGCGATGAACCAGCAGGCGGCCGTGAATGCGATCGGTAATGCGAGCATCACGAAAGTGAAGACTTGCGCCCTAGCGAATAGCGTGAGTTCGGAGAAACGCGAGAGTGCGACGATGGGGGCTTGCCGTAAAGACTGCACGACTGTACGGGCAGGATCGTGCAGATAAAACCATTCACCTTCGGCAACCCGTAGCGTGTAGTACGCACCGTCCTGGTAAAGGCCGCGCGCGTAAATCGCGGCCGCAAGAGCCGCGGCGAGAAGGCCGATGAGCGCAAATCCCACGGTAAGTGCGATCGCTCCGGCGCTCGCAGTACTGTTGTTCTTTGACTTAGGCATTATGGTTCTGAATCTGACTCCATGAACGATAAGCATCGTTCGGGAGCTGGAAACCAATTATCCGCGCTCACGCGGCCATTCCAATTTATTGCTTGTTGAGCGATCCAGAAATGCAGCCAGTGCGTCCGGAATTGCCAGTGGCTGCGTGCCGGTATCAACGAAAGTTGCCGGTGCGAAGGTTGCCAGCTTTGACAGTTTCATAGCTACATTGCCCAGCGATCCCGATATTCCAAGCATCGTTGTTCTGAACAATGCATGCAGCACATCCGCTGGCCGAGCCGGGGAGAAGCTGGGTTGGATCGCGCCGGTCCGGCGAGGGAGCAATATGGCCTTCAAAGTGCCGCCCTTGACCTTTTCCTCTCCAAGGAACTCCGCCAAACGGAGCTCGTGCCGCTGCTCGATTCCATCCACGGAAATCCCGACGCTGGTGGGCAACAAGCGCTCGAGCGGCTGCGCCATGTCCGTCCGCAGGCGGGCCGAAGAGTACAGCGGTAAAATTGCACCTGTCTCAATCTGGGCACATACATAATCGTCACCGGCGTAGTCCCACCCTGCGAGGGCGCACGACAAAGCGGCTGTCGACTTGCCTGCGCGTCCGGGACCAGCGAGGAGAAGTGAGCGGCCGCACAAACTAACAGACGCCGCGTGGACAACGGTCCACGGGGTACTCGATAGAAATGCCTGGATCAGCGGGCAAAAGGGGCGGCTGAGTTCCCACGCCGGCGCGAGCCCCTTTGGCAACCATATCAAGCCGCGCTGGCCCTGAATGCTCGCCAGATAGAGCACGGGAGCTTCGTCCGGATGCCACATGGCAAAATAGTGGCCAGCCCCGAACGCGCGCCCTCGCTCGACAGGGTACGGCACCAGGGCGGCCAAGTGCTCGTTCGATCCGGTCACGACATCTATGGACCACTCCGGGAGTGCGGAGCCTGGCTTCACCGCGCGCGTATAGGTCGTTGAGAGGTCCCGCGAATCAAAGGCAACTCTGAACGCAAGGGGACCCGCGCTGAAACACCTTTCATATGGCAGATGGCGTTTCGCATCCAGCGCCGTTGCAACGAGATCTGCGAAATGTCCCCCATCGACCGATGTATCCGCACAGGCGGCGCTGTCACTCATCGTAAGCCTCGACCTTCAGCTTGTTTGGCACATTGTCGAACAACGACCTAATTGCTACAACAGCTATGCTAGCGTCGAGCATAATTGTCGAAGGGACGGGTTCAGTAGCGAGCATGCGCTTTAGGCTAAACCAACCACAAATCGTGTACGAAACCTTCGAAGGCGAAGTACTCGCGATCAATTTGGACTCTGGAACTTACTATAGCATCCCCGGAATGAGTGCGAAGGTGTGGGGTTGGCTCATCGATGGAGTCCCGGTGGAGTCCGTCCGCCGAGCAATGCTCGCAAGCTGTATTGGTGATGGCCCAACAATCGAAGCTGACTTGCGCTCCTTTGTACATCGGCTCGAAACAGAGAAGCTTATCGCGCCCATTGAGGACGCATCGGATGCAGAAGAGCCACAAATCGCCGTGCCAGCTCCAACTCCGTACACGCCTCTGACCATCGACGGGTTCACCGACATGCAGGATCTGCTGCTTTTGGATCCCATTCACGATGTCGAACAGGAGGGCTGGCCTCTCGTAAGAAATCCTGAAAACAAGAGAGACTCTTAGCGCTTTGGTGGTTTCACACCGGATCTTTTGGCGATCTTCGAAAAATCTTTCTGAAAGAAGATGTAAGTGACCCCGCTTGGAATTACAGAGCCTGCGAGGGGTCCCGTCCGTTCACTTCAGCACTTTGTACAAATAGCCCAAGACATCTGGCGTCGTCTGATCGTCCGAGCGCCGCGGGCTGAAACGTGTTGATCGGTTCCAAAACCACAACTACCTTGCGCGTGCCGCACTCAACTACGCGCGCTTTGATCGTGATCGCGATGGGCTTCCGACGCCGATTTTGAAGCAGATAGTGCGTTGTCGTCCCCCGGCCTGCCATCGATCTAAACCGCGACCAGAGGCGTGGTACCGGAATCACGGGTCGTAGCACCAGGCGGACGTCGACATCCTCGCCAAGGGAGGCCGTGACCGGCAGCTCAAGGATAGCCAACCTGCCGTCCGTCCACCGTCCAGTGTCCTCGGGAAAAGAAAACCCTTCTTGGAATGCAGGTAAATCTGCTTCAAACTTAGTTTCCCGCGTTGCTACACTTTTCCACTTCGATTTTAAGTCGATGCGCGATCGACTCTGCAATTCGCGACGGATATGCGAAACAAGTTGGGCCCGAAGGTTCGGATGCCGAAGCAGCGCTCTTATACCAGCACACAGGGTTTGGGGAGTTTCGGGCGCTGATCGCGCGAGCTCGATTGCTCGCAACATCAGGCGGCTGAGCGCTGTCCTTCGATAGGGCGCTTTGCTTTTGATGGCAATCTCCCAGCCGGCGAATGAAGCGGTCCGCTGCCATAGTCGGTCGACAATGTCCTGTGCTATGGGCACCTGTAATTCGTCGTGAAGCATTCGCAGCATGGTAGCGGCGGCGAATTCCTTTCGGTGCGTTATGACCAAATCCTCAAATCGTCTCCAATCAAGCTGATTGTTCCAACGCCGCAGGATCTGGGCCGCCTCAATCGCGCGGAGCAGAGTTTCGCTGGCCTCCCAAGGTTCCGGGCGGGCGACGGCCAAAAAAAGCGCGTCCGCGAGCGCTGGAATCCCGACTTGCCGGCCCGCAAGCGTTGCGTCCTCCGCGTGGCGAAATAACTCGTCTACAACCGCGACATCGTGGATTGTCGGCAATGGCCGCCAGTGCAGATCGATGCTCCCGTCAGAGGCATCCGTGACAAAATGAGCTGCATGGATAGTCTTGAGGTCGGACGCCGCAAATTGGTCGGCGCGGACGATGTGCGGCTTCAGAGATGTCACGCGCAGCGCCGAAACGGCGGCGAGCGCATCGGAAGGCCGCACGAGAATGTCATAATCCCCAGCGAAATGCATTGCGGCGAGTGACGCATCCCGGGCAAACAACGCTGCACCCTTAAAAAGAAGGTGCTCGATCCCTGAGGCCTTGAGTGCCGTAACGGCCTCACACAAGAATTGCATTCGAAGGGTGTTCGACAACCAGAAATGCTTGGCCACGCCGCGGATGCGCAGCGTATCTTCGTCCTGAAGCTCGTATTTCTGGCATGTGCGGAATAGAAGCGGTAAGAGGCGGTAGGTTATGTTGTCGACATTGTCGAGGCGAACGCCCGCTCGCCAACGGCGATACGCATTCACCGCTGTGACGCCCTCACCCAATGCTGCGCGAAGGAGGATCCTGTATGGCTCTTTGAGAATCGGTGCGTCTTGCGACATGCCACCTACGGCCCCAATCGGGAAAGATTGATACCCAAGCTGGCGAGCCTACCAAAGCGCAAAATGGATAAAGCAGCGAAATGAGCTCCGCTCGCGGAAGGAGTCCAGTCGTTGCAAATCGGCCACTCCGGTCTCTTGATCGAGACGTATCATTGTCGCAATGTTAGCAGCTGATCAGAAACGGAACTTGTACTCCGGCGCGAGATCTTCCTTTATTCCTGCCAGACATGGATCGGGTCAATCGGGCGACGCGTTGATGGGGAATCATCGCTTTTCACCAGTCAGGTATATTGATCTCGTTCTGACTCTTACCCAGAAAGAGATCAAGGTTCGATATAAGAGCAACCTGCTCGGCTACTTCTGGTCCCTCGCCAACCCACTCGCTTTAGCCACTGTCTATTATCTTGCCGTTCAGGTTTTTCTGCGAGTGCAGATCGATAACTACATCGTTTTCCTGATCGTTGGTTTGTTTTCATGGCAGTGGTTCAACAACTATCTCGTCACCTCATGTGGCGCCTTTCTCCTGAATGCGAGCCTTATCAAACGAACCGTGTTTCCTCGATTTGTGCTACCGATCGCGCTCAATCTGCAGAACGCATTTCATTTCGTCATGTCAATTCCTGTTATCTTTGGCTTGCTGATCCAGCAGAATGTTCGTCTTCACCTTGCGACATTCTACGGTCCCCTCGTGCTCATTCCGGCGCAGTTTCTCCTCCTGCTTGGACTTGGTCTCGTCCTATCGACAGTCAATTTATTTTTGCGGGACGTTGAACGCATTGTTGTGATTCTGCTGAACATGATGCTTTTCCTTTCTCCGGTGATCTATCCGATCGATATGGTGCCACAGGCGTACCAGAAATTCATATGGATGAATCCAATGACGCCAATCCTTGAGGCATGGCGCGGCATCTTCCTTGAAGGCACCGTGCGATGGGGGCTTGTGGGCCTAGGCTACTTGTACGCTCTAGTTGCGCTGACTTTTGGTGCTTGGGTCTATCGCCGTCTGTCGTGGCGATTTGCTGAAGTGCTTTGAGTGCCGGATGACCACCGCGATCCGATTTGAGCATGTGTGGAAGCGCTACATGGATCACTCTCTGTGGTCAGGTGGGTTGAAGAACTACGTTTTGAACAGATTCCGCGAGAAGGCACGTCGGCAGCAACGTCTTGTTCTCGAAGACATCTCGTTCGAAATAAAACGCGGCTCGACCGTTGGTTTTGTTGGTCGCAATGGGGCAGGGAAAAGCACGCTTCTGGGTTTGATTGCCGGCGTGTTGAGGGCCGATGCTGGACGCATTAGCCTGGACGGACGCATTTCATCGATGCTCGAATTGGGGGCGGGATTTCATCCCGATCTGACGGGCCGCGAGAACGTCGAGCTATACGGAGTCATTCTCGGGTTTCGCCGATCCTCCATACGACGCAGACTGGACTCTATTATCGAATTTGCGGAACTGCAGGACTCTGTCGACCTGCCCCTCAGATTCTATTCCAAAGGTATGATTGCGCGATTGGGCTTTTCCGTTGCGTCGCAGCTCGACCCCGATATTCTCCTGATCGATGAAGTCTTGGCAGTCGGCGATCATGCGTTTCAAAACAAGTGCTTCGAAGTAATCAATCGATTCCGGGCAGCCGGCGGCACCATCGTGCTCGTGTCGCATTCCGAGGACGATATCACGCGCCTTTGCGATCAGGCATTCTTGCTCGAAGATCACCGTATTGTCGCCTCAGGCGATCCGCGCTCAGTGATGAACCGCTACCAAGGTAAAGCGAAGAATTCGGGCGATTGATCGAGCCGGACTCCAATAAGGATCGGAATTACAAATGAGTAACCCATTGGAGCCTCGCCCCGACGAGCGCATTAAAGATCTTGAGAGCCGCGTTGCCGCGCTTGAAGAACGCGTTGCTTTGCTTGCGCAGGGATACTCTCGTATGCGCCACCAAAGACGGCGTTTCTGGTTGCGGCCCCCGCTATGGACGTTCGAGCAATACACACCGCGACCGCTTGCGGAAAATCAGGGGCATCAAACCGATGATCTGCCCCCGCATCCCGCATCGATTGCAATCGTAACTCCCAGTTTCAATCAATGCCGATTTTTGCCCAAGACAATCGAGAGCGTTCTGTCGCAGGGCTACCCGAACCTAATTTACAGGGTCCAAGATGCCGCCTCTACCGACGGTTCTGTGGATGTACTGAGATCGTATGGTTCAAGAATGCAATGGGCCAGCGAGCCTGATCATGGCCAAGCGCAGGCGATCAATCGTGGCTTCGCTCAATGCAGGGGTGAAATTATGGGGTATCTCAATAGCGACGATGCTCTGCTACCGGGAACACTGACTTATGTCGCCAGCATGTTTGCGAAATACCCGGAAGTCGACCTGGTTTATGGGCATCGCGTCTTTATCGATCGGTCGGATCTCGAAATCGGCCGTGCCATCCTGCCACGACAAAGCAGCAAGACGCTCTATTGGGCCGACTTTGTGCCAGGAGACGTTGTTTTGGCGAAGTCGTGTCTGGGACGAGGCGACGGTGCCCGGGGCTTTCTCGTCTCAAAGAGAATAGAGACGCTGTCCTTCGCTTTCTTCGCGCCACGGCGGAAGGAAATTCGCGCTCTCGGATGCGGGTCTCGCAAAGCAGGTCGGCAGGTCCTGTTTCCAATCGAATTAGAAACCGTGCGTTCGGCGTCACAGGTTTGGTCGAGCTGACGCAGCAGCTGTCGCTCAGCAGGCAAGCCATCTCTTTACTTCCGGTGGTGCGGCGACGTCTCGTAGTGTAGCCGCAGGAGGTCCATACCGTAATCGTTTCCGTTGGGCGTACGGACGATGGTGTGGACGTGAAAGCGCTGTGGCGTCTCGTTAGTGAGCAAAACGCCCTTGTGATGGTCGAACTCGATCATCACCACCGGGCTCTGGATGCGATAATAGAACGCAGTTTTCTCGTCGATGCCGCCGGCCCAGCAGAAGTGGGTTTGCGCGATGTGGCGCTCGACGTCGCTCATGCGGGCACGCAACGGACCGGGCGGCAGCGTCGACAGGTAACGCTCGGTCAGGTCGAGGAGGACCTGCCGCTGGTGCGGATCGAGTTCCGACCCGGCAATTCCCTCATACGGGACGACGGCGTTGTCCTTGAACGAGCCGCCGAAGCTCATGCCATCGGCGCCCTGATGGCGGCCTGGCGGCAGTCCGTCGGCAATGGTCGTGGCGTAGAGAATGGCCTTGCGCTGCTGGGCGGCGGAAAATCCGCGAATGAGCGTAAGCCCGATGCGCTCTTCGTCGTCGAACATGCGAAGCCCGGCGTGCGGGCCGGAGTCCGCATAGCGCGGTTCCGCGCCCATGAAAGTGGGCGTGAGCGTCATCTGTGTGCCCACGATGAAGCAGGTGAGGCAGAGATGATGGCCATACAGTTGCCATCCCCACGGCTCGGTCGCGGACGGTTCGCCGAAGAGATGCATCTGGTAGCAGAACTCGCCGAGCGCGATCGGCGCGCCCACGAGCTCGCCCAGGAAGCCGTTGAGTTTCATCAGATTGCGCGTCTTCTCGTAGCCCGCCGCGCTAAGGCTCGCGTGCAGCATGTCCATAGCGGCCTCGCGCACCGCTGGCGTCACCTCATCGAGCCAGATGCCATACCGCTCAAAGCGCGGAACCTCGTTCACCCATTGCCGCCGTTCAATCGAGTCGATGGGATGCCTGACGGCCTGTGATTGCTCCGGCGTCAGCCGGCCAAGCAACGTTTCGACCGCGGCCAGGATCGCCGCCGTCGGCGCGCCTTCGTCGCGCAGCGCAAACAGGCCCGCCACCACCTGGCCGTCGGTGGTGATGCCGCGGAATGGCGCGGCGCGCAGCGATTCGAGCCGGGCTTTCCAGCCATCCACCCGTTGCTGCGGCAGCGACTCGATGACCTGGCGATGCGTCTGCCCGAAATACTTGGACTTTCCTGCTGGCGGCACGAACGGGTGATAGCCGGACATTAACGCACTCGCCTTCTGGCCTGCATCGTTTAGATCTCGGAAATCTTCAGCCCGAATTCGTCGTAGGTGCTGTAGCGGCGCGAATTGCTGATGTCGTGGCTCAGGCTGATGCTGTGGGTCGGGCAATCGTCCTCACAGAGATAGCAGACCTGACAGTCGCGCGGATAAGCGATCACCGGTTTGGCGGTTGCAACGTCCATGCGGATGACGTCGACGGGGCACGCGATTACACACAGACTGCAGCCGGTACAGGTTTCCAGGTTAATTGCCAGCTTGCTGTCGGCGGGTGGGTTCATGAGTGTGCCAGCGCCGCGTGTTCACCGCGGATGATAGCCCCGATCGGTCCGAGCGCGATCTCCTCGGGTGCCTCCGGCTTGAACCGCACGCCCTGGGTCGGGAAATCTTGGCGGTCGAAGACGACGCTGCCGCTACCACTCAGAGTGGCGCCGTGCCAGCAGAACCAGGATGAATCTGTCATCGGATAGTCTTCACGGAAGAACTGCTCACGGCTTTCGGTCCGATCGAGCGCAGAGCGATACACGACGCTGGCGCAGACCGCGACGTTCCGCGCCTCGTGCAGTTTGACGAGGTCGTGCAGGTCGTCCGCGCGGCACGCACCGGTGGCTTCCGACACCGCTTCGGTGATCTGCAGCATCTGCGTGAGCTTGTCGGCGTTCAAGATCATTCCGTTGACAACGCTGGCTTCGAGGCGCGCCAGGTCGTCGTGGAGGTCGTCGGGCCCTTTTCGCCCCGACGGCCAGCGCAACGGCGCAAGGGCCCGCTCCTGCAGCATCCGCAGAACGTCGCTCCCGATCACGGCATGCTGACACTCCCGGCTTTCCATCGCCGCCGTTCCGCCGGCGTGCCATCCCGATACCTTGCAGAATGCCGTCGGCGAGCCGGCGCTGGCGTGCGTGCCGGTGGCGTCGTTTTTTGCGACCGAGCCGGCTGCCAGCAAGCCGTAGAGGTTGGTGCGCGCGCCGAGATCGATCTGCAGACCGCTGCGTCCGCTCGCCCACATTCCCCATGTTGGCTCGATCGGCAGCGGATTGGTCTTGGGGTCGGGCACGTGGTCGGTCAGCAGGATCGAGCCGCCGCGGTGCAGCTTGGCGATGTCGATCCAGTAGGAATCATCGACGTGCCGGAGATCGACGAAGACGGGCCCGCGCCCATCGACGATCTCCTTGGCGAAAGCCGCCACGACATGGGACAGTTCGCTCCGCTCGAGGCGTTCAGGATCGTATTTCTGCATGAAGCGCTCGCCGCGCGCGTTGATCAGGCGCGCGCCATGGGCGACGGCGACGTTATAGCTCGGAAAATCGAACTTTTTCATCAGCACGTTGAACGTGCCGCCGAACGTGAACTCCATGTCGACCAGCCGTCCGCCCGCGCGAAATGCCATTGCGGCGCCGTCGCCGCAGTCGTTGTCGACGCGATGCGTGCCTTTCATGGCGATCATGCCGGTAGATACGATCGTGCGCTTGGCTTTGATGACGACGAAGCGCCCGGTGTAGACGTCGAAGCCCACGGCCCCGGCGATTCCGGTCCGGGTCGGCCATTCGCCATCGGCGGTCAGCAGCTCGGTGATGAACAGCCGGTCCAGAATGCGTCCGCCGCGGGCGGTGATCTGGCGGCGAAGCTCGCGCATTGCGACCTTCGGTTGGTACTGCATGCCGCGGACATTGACCATGCCGCGGCTGGCGAAGCGGCGAATGGTTCCGTCGGCATTGCGTGAGATTGGAACGTTCCAGCGGATGTAGTCCTTAATGCGGTCGCGCTGCCCTTCGAGCAACTGGTAGGTCCAGCGCTGGTCGCACATGTAGCTGCCACGGACGATGAACTCCTCGGCCCAGACATCGAGATCGTCGCTGTCGAACGGACAGGTCGTGATGCCGCCGGACATCGTGGAGGCGCCGCTGCGGCTGACATAGGCCTTGTCGACGAGCGTGACCGTGGCCTTTATGTCAGCAGCGCGGAGCGCTGCCCAGCATCCGGCAAAGCCGCCCCCGATGATCAGGACATCCGTTTCGAGGACGTCCATGCCTGCCGGTTCTTCCATTAGCTCGTCTTTCCGCTCGACCCTTGCCTATTGTTTTACGTCGACGGCTTGCACCATCGTCGACCAGTTCTTGACCTCGGCGGCGAAAAGCCTAGCGGATTCGGCGCGGCGGCGGATCGTCGTCTGCAGGCCGGAGGATTCGACGCGCTTGGCGATTTCCGGCTCCTGCAGGATTGCATTGATCTCGCTGTTGAGCTTCGTCAGTACAGCTTCTGGTGTGCCGGCAGGTGCGAAAAATCCAACCCATGAGCTGGCGTACAGTCCGGGATAACCGGCTTCCGCAAATGTTGGAGCTGCACGCAGGGTCGGGGACCTTTCGTTGGCGGCGATCGCCAGCGCGATGGTATCGCCGTTGCTGACGGCACGCGAGATGTTGCCGGTCGCAGTGGCAGCCAGGACGTTTACATCGCCTGACAGCAACCCCATCATCGCAGGATTTCCGCCCGGAAAGGGGATGTGTTTCACAGGGGTCTTTGCCAGCACCTTGAAGAAATACTCGGCAGCGATGTGGGAGCCGCTGCCGATACCGGCCGAGCCCATGAACACCTTGCCCGCCTTGGCTTCGGTCACCAGGTCGGCGAGCGTCTTGATCGGGCCCTTTGCGCTGGACGAAAGCGATTCCGGTGCCGAGATCGGCAATGCAACCGCGTCAAACTGACTCGCGTTATATCCGCGGTCGGCGACGAGGGACTCGTTGATGGCCAGCGAGGTGGTCGTGACCAGGATGGTGTAGCCATCCGCGGGTGCGCTCATGACCCGCCTGGCGGCGCGAATTCCTCCGCCGCCCTCCATGTTCTGAACCACGACCGTTTGTCCACTGCGCTCTCCAAGTCGCGCCGCAACCCAGCGCCCGATGGTGTCGGCGAAGCCGCCGGCGGCAAACCCGACGATGAACGAGATGCGCTGATTGGGATAATCCCTAGCCTGTGCCCGGCCGCTGCTTGGAGCCGCAATCATCAGCGCGAGGATGGCGGCGAGGATTTTCGTTGCGCGTTCTACCCTCATTGTTTTTGTCCCCGACGAGCTGCCGTTTGCCCTGATGGCCCAGCTTGCGCAGCGTGACGATGCGGGGGACTTCATTTTCAGCATGTTCCCAACCTTCGTTTCATGCGGCTTATAGTCCAATCAAACCACACCACGCCACCCCGGCTGGGGTTACATCGCGAAATCTAGCTGATGACCGTGCCTACGCAACCGTGTCGGAAACCTCCTGACCTCATTTGCAAAATTGGGTTAGGCTGACGTTTGATCGGATGGCAGCGTAGTCAGGCCACGTGGAGGTTCCATGCTGATCATCAGCAATGCCGACGTGGCGAAGCTGCTCACGATGGGCGCTGCCATCGACGCGCTCGACCAGGCTTACCGCCAGCTCGTCACCACGGATGCGGTGTGCAAACCGCGCACGGACGTGCAGATCCCCACCAAGATGCCGGGCAAGGTCTACCAGTGGAGCAGCGTGGAAGGCGGCTCGACCAGCGGCTATTTCGCCATCCGCATGAAGTCCGATATCATCTACGAGCAGGAGTACAACGGCGCCCGGACACAGGAAAAGTACTGCATCAAGCCCGGGACCTATTGCGGGCTGATCCTGCTCACCAACACAGACAGCGGCGAACCTCTCGCGATCCTCAACGACGGGCTGGCGCAACTCACACGCGTGGGCGCCGACGGTGGCATCGGGGTCA
>Ga0207701_10003104_pt1 | contig 17105 bp, 13 predicted proteins | sample KBSSwiSSwithPhiX_FD_184294 | JGI IMG/M metagenome (GOLD analysis project Ga0207701, IMG submission 184294) | Switchgrass rhizosphere bulk soil microbial communities from Kellogg Biological Station, Michigan, USA, with PhiX - S5 (SPAdes) (version 2) | ecosystem: Environmental > Terrestrial >... | reverse complement strand
GGCGGACGCTACGTACCCTCGCACGGTCCGCCTGAAGGCGGACACTACGTACCCTCGACGGGTCCGCCTGAAGGCGGACGCTACGTACCCTCGCACGGTCCGCCTGAAGGCGGACGCTACGTACCGTCGCACGGTCCGCCTGAAGGCGGACACTACGTACCGTCGCACGGTCCGCCTGAAGGCGGACACTACGTACCGTCGCACGGTCCGCCTGAAGGCGGACGCTACGTACCCTCGCACGGTCCGCCTGAAGGCGGACGCTACGTACCCTCGACGGGTCCGCCTGAAGGCGGACGCTACGTACCCTCGCACGGTCCGCCTGAAGGCGGACACTACGTACCCTCGAACCCTCGAACCTTCGAACCCTCGAACCGTTATGATCCGTACGTGCCGCCCACCATCCGCGTGCTCGTCGTGGAAGACGAGCAGAAGGTCGCCAACGCCCTCCAGGAGGGCCTCGCGGACGAGAAGTACGACGTGACGGTTGAGCGCACCGGCGAGGGCGCCTTCTTCCGCGTCAACACCGAGACGTTCGACATCATCCTGCTCGACCTCGGTCTGCCCGGCCGCGACGGTCTCGCCATTCTGTCGGCGCTGCGGCAGCGCGGATTGAAGACGCCGGTCCTCGTCCTGACCGCGCGCGACACGCTGCCCGATCGCGTACAGGGACTGGACGCCGGCGCCGACGACTACCTGGTCAAGCCGTTCGCCTTCGCCGAGCTGCTCGCGCGGCTGCGCGCGCTGATGCGGCGCGGCCGCGTCACCGAGACGCCGCGGCTCGCCGTCGGCGAGCTGCACGTCGATCTCATCACGCGCAAGGTCACCCGCGCGGGTCAGGGTGTGGAGCTCACCGTTCGCGAGTTCGAGCTGCTCGAGTATCTGGCGCGCCATCACGGCCAGGTGGTCTCGCGCGAAACGCTGGCTCGCGATGTCTGGAAGGAGACGTCGCGCACCACCCCGCTCGACAACGTCATCGACGTGCACATCGCACGGCTGCGCCGCAAGATCGATCACGAGCATCCGGTCAAGCTCATTCACACCGTGCGCGGCGTCGGCTTCATGCTGCGCGAAGGCGAGCCGTGAGCAGCTGGTGGCGCTCGCACAGCCTGCGCATGCGCCTGACGCTCTGGCACGTGGCCGCCATGGTCATCGTGCTCGCCGTCTACATGACCGCCATCTATGTCGTCGTCGCGAACGGCGCGTCGCGGGCGCTCGACGAGCAGATCCGCCATGACTTCGTGCAGGCGGCGAGCATCATCGATCGGGAGCCTGACGGCCGCTACTCGTTCATGCCCGGCGAGGAAGCGCTCGCCGAGGAGCTGCCGTGGGTGAAGGTGTGGTCCGCTGACGGTGAGCAGCTGCTCACGCTGAATATCGAGGCGCAGCGTCGGCCGCTGCCCGCGGCTCAGGATCTGGCGAAACATGCGTCGAGCGATCGGTTCGTCTCGCTGCCGTCGGAGCCGGTGCCCATTCGTATCCTGACCGGGAGGCAGCAGATCTACGGCGAACCGGTCGTGATTCAAGTCGGTCGCTCCGAAGCAACGATGCGACGGAACCTCCGCGACCTGCTGTTCGTGCTCATCGTCGGCCTGCCGCTCGCCGTGTCGGTGGCCGGGTTCGGCGCCTACATGCTGGCGCGTCGCGCGCTCGCTCCGGTCGAGCGGATGACGGAGCGGGCGCAGTCGATCTCCGCCGAGCGCCTGGGCGAACGGCTGCCGGTGCACAACCCGGACGACGAGATCGGACGACTCGCCTCGGTGTTCAACGAGACGCTGGCGCGGCTCGAACGGTCGTTCGAGCAGATGCGCCAGTTCACCGCCGACGTGTCCCATGAGCTCCGGACGCCGTTGACCGCGATTCGCAGCGTCGGCGAAGTCGGGCTGCGCGGTCATCGTGACGAAGCGACGTACCGCACGATCGTCGGCAGCATGCTCGAGGAGTCGGATCGCCTGGCCAGTCTCGTCGATCGGCTGCTGACGCTGTCGCGCGCGGAGACCGGCCAGGCGGCGCTCACCCGGGACGTCGTCGATCTGCAGCGGCTGGTCGATGAGGCGGTCACGCATCTGCAGGTGCTGGCGGAGGAGAAGGGGCAGACGATCGAGATCGTCCGCGAGGGGTCGCCGCTGGCGCTGGCCGATCGCCAGGTGCTGCGTCAGGCGCTGATCAACCTGGTCGACAACGCGATCAAGTTCACGCCCGGTGGCCAGACGATCCGGATCCGCGTCGGTCAGGATGCCCGCGACGCGCTCATCGACGTGATTGATTCCGGTCCCGGGATTCCGGCCGATGCCACGCCCCGGATCTTCGACCGCTTCTATCGCGTCAACGAGATCGGCACGAGTGGGAGCGGACTCGGACTGTCGATTGCCCGAGGCGCCGTGGAGGCCAACGGTGGACGACTGAGTCTCGAGTCGACCGGTCCGCAGGGCAGCACCTTCCGGATCGCTGTGCCTCTCCACGCCGAATCCCGCCCCGCCGCCCGCCGCCGCGCCGGGTAATGGGGGTAATGGGGTCAGATCTTGAATTCGCAGTTTTTTCACGGTCTGACCCCGGCAAAAGTCGGGCATCGGAACCCCGACGGGGTCAGACCGTGAAAAAACTGCGAATTCAAGATCTGACCCCATGGCGTATACTTCCTCTCCACAACTGACATCGCCGATTGAACAGGGAAGTGGGTGTGAAGCCCACGCGGTCCCGCCACTGTAAGCGGACACACGCCGTCCACGAGTCACTGCGCCACCGGGCGTGGGAAGACGGACGGAGCTCGAGCCGCGAGCCAGGAGACCTCTCATTCGGCGTCTTGTCCCTTCATCCGCCTGCGGGCGGACACCGGCGCGACGGACGCCGGGAGGAGACGCTGATGGCTCGTTCACGTACGTACGCGGCTGGTGTGTGTGTCGCGTTGCTGGTCCTGCTCTCGCCTGTTGCGGTCGCGTTGGCGCAACCGGCATCCGCGCCCTACATCTCCGGCGTCGTCCGCGACGTCTCGCCGGCACCCCTCGCGCAGGCGGTCGTCGACGTCGTGGTCGACGGACGGGCGATCGCGACCGTTGCCACGATGGAGGACGGGAAGTACAGGCTCCCTGTTCCCGCGGGTGTGCCGTTCGCCCTTCGCGTCCGCCGCGCCGGCTTTGCCGATTTCACCGCGCAGATGACCGGCACGTCGCGTGAGCTGACTCGCGACGTGACGATGCAGGTCGGCGCCGTGTCCGACACCCTGGTCGTGACCGCCTCGGGCGATGCGCAGGCGCGCGCGTCGGTGACCGAATCGGTGAGCGTGCTGACGCGCGCTGACGTCGAAATGACCGGCGCGGCGGCATTGGCCGACGTCCTGCGCTTCGTGCCGGGCCTCAGCGTCGAGGGGAGCGGCCGCGAAGGGGCGTTGACGTCGGTGTTCGCACGCGGCGGCGAGTCCGACTACAACCTGGTGATGATTGATGGCGTGCGCGTCAACGGGAGCGGCGGCCAGTTCGACTTCGGCCGCATCTCCGCGGCCGAGATCGAGCGCGTGGAAGTCGTCCGCGGCGCGCAGTCGTCGCTCTGGGGGTCGGATGCGATGGGCGCCGTCGTACAGGTGTTCACCCGCCGAGCCACGGCGACCGGCCGGCCGCAGCTGTTCGGCAGCGTCGAGGGCGGCACCTTCGATACCTGGCGCGGCGATCTGCGCGTGGCCGGCGCCACGCCGCGCGGCATCGACTATCACGCCGGCGTCTCGCACCGGCGAACCGATGGCGCGTTCCAGGATCTGCTGCCGCAGGACGACTGGTTCGAGCAGAGCGCGTTCGATGGCGGTCTCGGCCTGCAGCTGGGACGGCGGGCAAGCGTCCGCACGGCGTTGCGCGTCAGTCACGCGCAGGGGCGATCGGTCGGCAACGTGACCTTTGGTTCGCGCGATACCGGCGGTGAATACGACACCAAGGATCTCTCGTGGTCTGCGGAAGTCCCGCATACGATCGGCGCGTACTTCGCCGGCACCGGCAGTGTGAGCTACTTCCGCAGCGACGCGGCGTCGAATGATGGCGTGGCCGATGCGCCGTTCTCGACCTACGCGATCCTCACCGGCACGCCAGGCGCGCTGTTCCCGAACGGCACCAGGCTGGTGCGGCTCATCGACAAGACCGAGTTCGATGCGCTGTCAGCGGCGGGCGGCGTCCCGGCGCCGGGACAGTTCCTCGGCTCGTCGACGTCGTTCGATTTTCCGTTCACCAGTCGCAACGAGTTCCGGCGGCCGACGCTGCGCTATCAGGGTGACCTGTTCTGGGCGGGCGGACAGCGCCTGAGTGCGGGGTACGAGTGGGAACGCGAGACCAATCCGCTGGTCGACGCGTATGAGCTGAACAACAACGCGCTCTTCGTGCAACAGCAGTCGACCATCGCCGGACGATGGTTCGTCACCGCCGGGGTGCGGATCGATGACCGCGAGAGCTACGACACCTTCGTCAGTCCGAAGCTCTCGGCCGGTGGCTACGTGCTGGCGCCGCGGGAGAGCGCGGTGTCGTCGCTCAAGGTGCTCGGCAACATCGGCAAGGGGATCAAGTCGCCGACGTTCGACGAGCGGTTCGGCAGTGCATTCACCGCTCCCTCGCCGGACCTGAAAGTCGAGCGCGCGCGTACGGCCGACGTCGGGGCCGAGATTACCTTCGCGCAGCAGCGGGTGCGCACCACCGTCACTTACTTCAACAACGACTATCGCGACCAGGTGGCGTTCCGCTTCGGTTCCTCCGGCAGCAGGCCCGACTTCGTCAACGTCGACGGGTCGGAAGCCGATGGCTGGGAAATCGAAGGTGCGCTGCAGCGGCCGATTCGCGGGATCACCGTCTCCGGCAGCTACACCTATCTCGATACGCAGGTCGTGACGACCCTGAGCACCAGTCAGCAGTTTCAGCCGGGACAGCCGCTGCTGCGACGGCCGAAGCACTCTGGCAACGTCCGCGCGGCGTACGCGCTCCAGCGGGCCACCGTGTACGGCGGCGTGCGCATCGTGGGCGATCGGCACGACAGCAGCTTTTTGTTCTTCGAGCCACTCTTCACCGACATCACGGTGAATCCCGGCTACACGATTGCGGACCTCGGCGTCGACGTGCGCGTCGATCGCGCACTGACGGTCTTCGTCCGCGCCAACAACATCACCGATACGACCTACGACGCGGTGCTCGGCTATCCCGGTCTGCCGCGGACGATCATGGCCGGCGTGCGGTTCGCGGTCGGGAGATAACTAGGAAACAGGAAACAGGAAACAGGAATCAGGGGTGGGCCTGGAATCAGCCCTCCCTGATTCCTACGGATTCCCGATTCCTGATTCCTGTTTCCTGATTAAGAGGGAATCTTGAAACGCTCGCGAATCGCGGGCAGCCGCTCGGCGAGACCCGGCGCCGTCATCACCAGCTTCTCGAGCGATGCGAGGTACTTCGGGGAGCCGATCCGCGTGCGGTACTCCGGCAGGAAGGGCTGGATTTTGGCGAAGACGAGAAGGTGCTCGCCGTTCGCCTCGTTGAACATCTCCATGTCGATGGCGCCATGGTTGGCGAACGAGGCTGCCATTTCCCAGTAGCTGGTCACCATCCTGAACTGTGCGCTGTTGGGACCGGCAAGAGTGGCGAGCACGTCGTCCACCGAGGTCGGACTGAAGCTGCGTGCGTACCAGACACGCGCTTCACGCATGGTGGTTTCACGGCGCAGCTCGTAGAGTCGGATCAGCAGCGTGGCGCTTTCGTACGGCGAACTCACAGGGACCTCCTAACCTTCGAACCTTCGAACCTTCGAACCTTCGAACCTTCGAACCTTCGAACCTTCGAACCCTCGAACCCTCTCGCTCATCGCACCGCCAGCGCATCTCCCAGCATCGCGACCGTGAGTGCGTAGTAGTGCGCGCAGTTGTAGCTGAGAATGGCGTCGTAGTTGGGATAGACGAGGAATTTACGGTCGCCGGTATCGACGAGGCCGGCGGTGAGAGTCGCCTTCGGCAACGGCCCGCCGTCGGCGCGGGTGACGCCGAGGGCGCGCCACTCGTCGAGCGGGCGTCGTTCGGTCATGTTGCGGCTCGCGGAGCACCCGGTCGTGCGCTTGGGGACCGTTTCGGTGATGCGGTCCATCGCGGCAGTCGGGATGTGCACCTCGCGGCCCCAGGTCTGGTCGCCGTTCCAGCCGTACCCCTTCAGATAATTGGCGATGGAGGCGAGGGCGTCCGCATTCGACTTCCAGATGTCGCGATGCCCGTCGCCGTCGAAGTCGACGGCGTAGCTCAGATAACTCGACGGCATGAACTGCGTCTGTCCCATGGCGCCGGCCCACGACCCGGTCATGGTGGGCGCGTCGATGTAGCCGCGATCGACCATCATCAGCGCGTTGTACAGCTCATTGCGGAAGAACGCGCTGCGCCGTGGCTCCCAGGCGAGCGTGGCGAGGGCGCGAAAGACCGGCGTGCGCCCGGTGACGCGGCCGAATCCGCTCTCGATGCCCCAGATCGCCAGCAGGAATCGGCGCTGCACGTGATAAGTGCCTTCGATGCGCGACAGCACGCTCGCGTGGATGCGAGCCGCGTCGCGGCCGCGCGTGAGCATGGTCCTGGTCATCCGCGCGTCGAGGTAGCGGCTGAAGCCCGGCGTGAACTCCGGCTGGTTGCGATCGTTCTGGATGACCTGCGGCAGCGGCTCGAGCACGCCGCCGATCGTCTGCGCGAGGAGGGCGTCACTGAACCCGCGACCACGGGCTTCGGCCATGAATTCGCTCTGCCAATCCTGAAATGACTGCGGATTCTCGGGTGGCGGCGCCGGATCCTGCGCCGCATGAGGCACCGCGACCAGGGCAAGTAGTAGCAGGAGCAGGAGAAACGGCCTCGGCACGAGCGTGTGCCGCACATTATGGCACCGCCCTGACGACCGGTCTCCGCTTGATTTTCGTGCCCGGCTCCCGTCTAATACGGCGACGTACTTTCCGACCGATCTGTCCTTTCTTTTGAGAGAGTTGAGGCTATGCCTTTCAATCTGAACGTCAACGGGAAGACCGTGACCGTGGATGTCCCCGGCGAGATGCCGCTGCTGTGGGCCCTTCGCGATGTGCTCAACCTGAAGGGCACGAAATACGGCTGCGGGATCGCCCAGTGCGGTGCGTGCACCGTGCATGTCGACGGCGTCGCCAGCCGCTCGTGTTCGATTCCGGTCTCCACCGTGGGCAACAAGAAGGTGACCACCATCGAGGGGCTGTCGACCGATGGCCGTCACCCGGTGCAGATCGCCTGGCAGGACGTCGACGTCCCGCAATGCGGCTATTGCCAGGCCGGCCAGATCATGACCGCCGCCGCGCTCCTGGCGAAGACGCCGAAGCCGAGCGACGAGCAGATCAGCACCGGGATGTCCGGCAATCTCTGTCGCTGTGGCACCTATGTCCGCATCCACGAAGCCGTCAAACGCGCAGCGGGCCTGCCCACCGCACCGCGCACCACCCAGACCGCGCGTGCGGCTGCAGAATAAAGAAGGATAAGCCGTGACAACCATGCCGCTTTCACGTCGCTCCTTCCTGCGAGCGACCGCGCTCACCGGTGGAGGGATGATGCTCGCCCTTCACCTCGATCCGTCCGAGGCGTTCGCGCAGTTCGGCGGGCCGGCGCCCGCGCTCTCGCCGATCTCCTTCATCCGCATCGCGTCCGATGGCATCGTCACCATCGTCTCGAAGAATCCCGAGATCGGTCAGGGCATCCGCAACATGCTCCCGATGATCATCGCCGACGAGCTCGACGTCGAGTGGAGCAAGGTCAAGATCGAGCAGGCGGATGTCGATGCCGCGAAGTACGGGAATCAGATCGCCGGCGGCAGCACGGCGACGCCGACGAACTGGACGCCGATGCGTCAGGTCGGCGCAGCCGGGCGGCAGATGCTCGTGGCCGCGGCCGCGCAGAAGTGGAGCGTGCCGGCCTCCGAGCTGACGACGTCCAACGGACGCGTCATGCATGCCGCGAGCAATCGTTCGCTCGGCTACGGCGAGCTCGCGACCGCAGCGGCGGCCCTGCCGGCGCCCGCGCTCGCCGACGTCAAGCTGAAGGATCCGAAGGACTACAAGATCATCGGGCAGCCGGTGAAGGGGATCGACACGGCGGCCATCACCACCGGCAAGCCGATCTTCAGCATCGACTTCACGATGCCCGGGATGCTCTACGCCGTGTTCCAGAAGGCCCCGGTGTATGGCGCCAAGGTCGCCAGCGTCACCAACCTCGCCGCGATCAAGGCGATGCCGGGCGTGAAGCACGTTGTCGTCTACGATCCGGATTCCGCTCCGCCGGCAGCGCCGGCGGGCGGACGTCAGGGCGGTGGTCCCGGCGGACCGGGCGGCGGCCAGAATCTGACGGGACTGCTGCCCGGTGTGGCGGTGGTCGCTGACAGCTGGTATCAAGCGAACCAGGCTCGCCTGAAGATGCAGGTCACCTGGGCGCCGCATCCGACCTCCGCGATGAGCAGCGCCGGCTTTGCGCAGCAGGCGCAGGCGCTCTCGGCGCAGACGCCGGCCCAGAGCCTTCGCAAGGACGGCGACGTCGAGGCGGCCTTCACCGCGCCGGGCGCCAAAGTCGTCGAAGGCGCCTACGTCGTGCCGTTCATCTCGCATGCACCGCTCGAGCCGCAGAACTGCGCGGCGCTGTTCAAGGACGGCAAGCTCGAACTGTGGGCACCCAGTCAGACGCCCGCCCAGGGGATGGGCGTCGCGGCGACGAGCGCCGGTGTGCCGCAGGCCGACATCACGATGCATCTCATGAAGGTCGGCGGTGGGTTCGGCCGTCGCCTGACGAACGACTTCGTCGCGGAAGCGGCGTGGATCGCCAAACAGGTCCCGGGCGTGCCGATCAAGCTGCTGTGGACGCGTGAAGACGACATGGCGCACGACTTCTATCGTCCGGGCGCGTTCCACTATCTGAAGGGCGCCGTCGATGCGAGCGGCAAGGTCGCCGCCTGGAAGAACCATCACGTCACTTTCACCGGCGCCAGCTCCGCGGCGGTGCAGGGAGGCGAGTTCCCGGCGCGGTTCATTCCGAACTTCGACTTCGGGTCGTCAGGGATGCCGTTCGGGATGCCGACCGGCGCGCTGCGCGCTCCGGTGAGCAACGGCTTCGCGTTCGTCGCGCAGTCGTTCATCGACGAGCTCGCGCACGCGGCCGGCAAGGACCCGATGCAGTTCCGCCTCGACCTCCTCGCACAGCCGCTCGTGCCGGTTCCTCCGGCGCCGGCGGGACGCGGCGGCGCCGGCGGCGGGCCGGGCGGCGGCGGGCTGAACGCCCAGCGCATGGCGGCCGTCGTGAAGCTCGTCGCCGAGAAATCCGGATGGGGGCGCAAGCTGCCCGCCGGATCCGGCCTGGGCATCGCGTTCCACTTCAGTCACTCCGGCTATTTCGCCGAAGTGGCCGAAGTCTCGGTGGCCAACAAGAAGATCAAGATCAACAAGGTGTGGGTGGCCGGCGACATCGGCAGCCAGATCATCAATCCGCTGCACGCCGAGAATCTGGTGCAGGGTGGCGTGGTCGACGGCATCAGCGCGATGATGCAGGAAATCACCTTCGCCGGCGGCGCCGCGGAGCAGTTGAACTTCAACAAGATGCCGCTGCTCCGCATGAACCAGTCGCCGCTCGTGATCGAGGCGCACTGGGTGAAGTCGGAAAACTCGCCGACCGGTCTCGGCGAGCCGTCGATGCCGCCGATTCTTCCGGCCGTGGCCAACGCCATCTTCGCGGCGACCGGCGACCGGGTGAGGACGCTGCCCTTGAGCAAGAGCGGCTACAGCTGGGCGTAGGGCGTTACCCCTCCGCGTGAATCGAAAAGGGCGGGCCGCCGGGCCCGCCCTTTTTTGATTTTCGTCCCCTTTTCTATTCCAAATCTCCACGATTTCGGGGATTCTTACCTCGTCTTCCAATAAACACACGACCGGAGCCCCCGACGCCTCCGGCCGCCCCAAGCCCGATCTGTTCACACGTGCGTACCTCGACGTGCGCTCCCGAGGTGAAGGAATGAACAACGCTGATACCGCGTGGATGCTCATTGCCACGGCGCTGGTGCTGCTGATGACCCCCGCGCTTGCTTTCTTCTATGGCGGCCTGGTGCGCGCGAAGAACGCCCTCAACACGATGATGATGAGTTTCATCTCATTGGGATTCGTCGGCATCCTGTGGGCGGTGATCGGCTATTCGCTGGCCCTGAGCAAAGGGAACAACTGGATCGGTGATCTCTCGCTGGCGCTGCTGAACAACGTTGGACTCGAGACCAACAGCCCGGTCGTGACGCTGACGATCCCGCACATGCTCTACATGGCGTTCCAGGGCACGTTCTGCATCATCACGGCGGCGCTGATCTCCGGAGCGATCGTCGAGCGCATGCGCTTCTCGGCCTACGTCACGTTCATCTCGCTCTGGTCGGTATTCGTCTACGCCCCCATCGCCCACTGGGTCTGGGGTGGCGGATGGCTCGCCCAGATGGGAGCGCTCGACTTCGCCGGCGGCACCGTCGTTCACGTCAACGCCGCGGTGGCCGCGCTCGTGGCGGCAATCGTCGTCGGCAAACGTCGGGACTATCCGTCCTCGTCGCTGCTGCCGCACAGCGTGCCGTTCGTGCTGCTCGGCGCCGGCTTGCTGTGGTTTGGCTGGTTCGGCTTCAATGCCGGCAGCGCCGTCGCCGCCAACGGCATCGCCGCGCTGGCGTTCGTGACGACGATGCTGGCGCCCGCCGCGACGCTGCTGGTGTGGACGTTCCTCGATGCGATGCGGTCGGGCAAGCCGACGGCAGTCGGATGCGCCACGGCGATCGTGGTGGGTCTTGTGGCCATCACTCCGGCGGCAGGATTCGTCAGCCCGATCGGCGCGATCATCATCGGCGCGATAGCCGCCGTTCCCAGCTACATCGGTCTGGTCGTGCGGGCGAAGACGTCACTCGATGACTCGCTCGACGTCGTGGCGGCGCACGGGCTCGGCGGCACGACCGGCGCGCTCTTGACCGGCGTGTTCGCAACGAAGGCGCTCAACGGCGTCGCGGACGGACTGCTGTACGGAAACCCGCACCAGCTGGGTGTGCAGGCCGTGGCTGTCCTCGCCGCGATCGTCTACAGCGGTGTCGTGAGCTTCGTGCTGCTCAAGATCGTCGGCGCGGTCGTGCCGCTGCGTGCGGACGCCGGCGACGAGACGGTCGGCCTCGATGTCTCGCAGCACGGTGAGGAAGCCTACCTCCACGCCGACTCGTCGCTGCGCAGCTCTTAAGAACACGAAACAGGAAACACGAAACAGGAAACAGGAGACAGGAGACAGGAAACAGAAGAGGGTCCGGGATCAGGGATCAGGGACCAGGAATCCCCAATCCTTGATCCCGCACCCTCGCACGGTCCGCCTGAAGGCGGACACTACGTACCGCCGCAGCCGAACCTTCGAACCCTCGAACCCTCGAACCTTCGAACCCTCGAACCCTTATGCCCCCCGACTTCCGCGGACTCCGCGTCCTGAGCCTCGAAAGCCGCCGCTCGAAGGAGATGGCGTCACTCATCACCACGTACGGAGGGCGCGCGATCGAGGCGCCGTCCATGCGCGAGGTGCCCCTCGAGACCAACACCGAGGCGCTCGCCTTCGCCGATGCCTTGATTCGGCGAGAGTTCGACGTCGTGGTCCTCCTGACCGGCGTCGGGACGCGAGCTCTGCTGCGCGTGGTGGAGCAGGTGCGCGGGACCGCGGCGCCATTCATCGAGGCGCTGGCCGCCACGCGTGTCGCGGCTCGCGGACCGAAGCCGGTCGCGGTGCTGCGCGAATTGAACATCACACCGTGGCTGATCGCCCCCGAGCCGAACACGTGGCGCGAGCTGCTGGCGGCGTTCGATGCGAAGCGCGACGAGCTTCCTCTGGCTGGGCTCCGTGTCGCCGTGCAGGAGTACGGTGTGTCCAACCCGTCGCTGCTGGCCGGACTTTCCGAGCGCGGCGCTCTCGTCTCGACCGTGCCCGTCTATCAGTGGGCGCTGCCCGAAGATCTGACGCCGCTGCGCGCCGCGATCGCCGCACTCGCGCGCGGCGACATTGATGTCGTCCTTTTCACGACGGCGACACAAGTGACGCATCTGCTGCAGGTTGCCGCGGAGGATGGGCTTGCTGACGCGACGCGGCAGGCGCTGTCGCGCGTCGTGGTGGCGTCGATCGGCCCGACCACCAGCGAAGAACTTCGCGAAAACGGCATTCGAGTTGATTTCGAGCCGTCGCACCCGAAGATGGGGTTTCTCGTGCGTGAGGCCGCGGAGCGTGCGGAGGGCTTCCGGAACGTGTCGAGAGACTGAGACGCCGGGGCGCCTCAGCTGCGGCGCGCGCCGGGAGTCGCCGGCATCGAGATGTCTACTTCGCCGCGCGGATGATCTTGCCGCTCTCCGTCCACCGCAGGAACGCCGAATCGACGAGGACGTCGATCACGTGGCGGCACGCCGGGATATCGAGCCCCCACAACCGTGACGCCTGCTGCATCGTCAGCTGAAGGCCCGGCATTTCGATGAACTCGCCGCGCACGCGATCTACGAGCGTTCCTGATTCCATGATGCACCTCTCGACGACGCACGCGGAGGTTTGCGTCCGTCACTCCCACGGGTTAGGGGGATGCCCTTCGCAGGAGCAAGATGCAAGCCGCCATGCGAACGCGGATCGTGCGAAAACAACAGGCTTTCGCGACTTTTGACGCGGGCCGTCCGCTTTGGTTTGGCCGCCGTCCGACAAAGACGTACGGCTGCCGCGATTCCCGCACACGATGGTTGGAATGCAAACGCAAGCGGTGTCGCGGCCCGCACGATAAGATCGGATCACCATGCCCACCTCGGATGAGCTGCTCGAGCTTGCGGATCGTTGTGCTCAGAAGCTGGAGCTAGACGCGAAGCGCCGCCACATCCCGTCGTTCTCGGACGCCGAGGAGGAGTGCGAAGACGAGTACGAAGATCTCCTGCAGGCCATTCACGAGGACGAGCTGTTCGCTCCGGTCGATATCGGCCGTCAGGAGCAGCTGGTCGAGCAGATCGCGGCGGCGCTCCCCGAGAACAAGCGCGCGCTCGTCGTCGAACTGGCGGACAACCACGCCCGTCATGTGTGGCTGCAGCAGGAGGGGGCCTATCACCTGGGCCTCGCCGTCGGGCGCCGGCTGCGCATCCGCAAGGAAAACTGACCTCGCGACACCAACGTGCGGCTTCGCTATCTCCACTACGACGTGTTCACGCGGGATGCCCTTGCCGGCAATCAGCTCGCCGTGTTTCTCGACGGTCGCGGCCTCGTGGTCGCCACGATGCAGGCCGTTGCGCGCGAGATGAACTTCTCGGAGAGCACGTTCATCCTGCCGCCGGAGCGCGCCGACACCGAGCGGCGCATGCGGATCTTCACCCCGGCGGTCGAGATGCCGATGGCGGGTCACCCGACGATCGGCACCGCGTTCGCGCTCGCGCATGCCGGTGTCATCGCGGCGGGACGCCCACGGTTCGTCTTCGGGCTCAATGTGGGTCCCGTGCCGGTCGATCTCGAATGGACCGCCGAGCAGCTGCGATTCGCCTGGATGACGCAGGCGCCCCCGACCTACGGGCCGTTCGTGGATGGCGGCGCGGTGGCGGCCGCGATCGGTCTCGACATGCGCGACCTCATCCCGAACCGGCCGGTTCACACCATCTCGTGTGGTGTGGAGTATCTGATCGTCCCGCTGCGGGATCCGTCGTGCGTGCACCGTGCGTCGCCCGACAGCGGTGCCTTGCGACGCCTGGCGTCAATCATCGGAATGGACCTGCCGCTCTACCTGTTCGCGCCGTCTCCGGGCGCGCCCACGGCGCTGGAGTGCCGCATGTTCGCGCCTGGCCTCGGCGTGCTCGAGGACCCGGCGACGGGAAGCGCCGCCGGACCGCTCGGGTGCTATGTGGTTCGGCACGGCCTGGTCAAAGGCGCGGATGCGCAGCGGATTGTGATCAGTCAAGGCGTCGCGATGGGCCGGCCAAGCCGGATTCACGTGGCGATCACCGGCGGCCCGGCAGCCATCACGACGGTCAAGGTCGGTGGCGAGGCGGTACTGGTGGGCGAGGGTGAGTTGTTGTTGTGATTTCCTTCTCGAAAATCAGCAAGCAGTACGGCCGTCAGATCCTCTTCGTCGACGCCTCGTTCCAGCTCAATCCCGGTGACAAGGTCGGTCTGGTCGGCCCGAACGGCGCCGGGAAGACCACGCTGTTTCGCATGATTGTCGGCGAAGAGACCGTGGACGAGGGCGAGGTCTCGGTACCGAAGCGCGTCACCATCGGCTACTTCCGCCAGGACGTGGGCGAGATGTCGGGGCGCTCCGTGCTCGACGAGGCGATCGCCGGCAGCGGGCGGCTCGGCGATCTCCATCACGAGCTCGAGGCGCTGCAGAGCGCGATGTCCGATCCCGATCGGGCCGGCGACATGGACCGCATTCTCGCGCGCTTCGGCGAGGTGCAGGAGGAGTACGAGCATCTCGGCGGCTACGGGCTCGAAGCGCAGGCGCGCGAAGTGCTGCACGGTCTCGGGTTCGAGGACGACCGCATCGACGGCGACGTCGGCGCGCTCTCGGGTGGGTGGAAGATGCGCGTGGCGATGGCGCGGGTGCTGCTCGGGCGTCCGGACGTGCTGCTGATGGACGAGCCGACCAACCACCTCGATATCGAATCGATCATCTGGCTCGAGTCGTTCCTGAAGTCGCTGCCCGGCGCGCTGCTCCTGACCTCGCACGATCGCGAGTTCATGAACCGCGTGACCACCCGGATTGCCGAGATCGACGGCGGCGAGATCACCGTCTACTCGGGGAACTACGATTTCTACGAGCGCGAACGCGCCATCCGCGACACCAACCGCGAGGCCGCCTACGCGCGTCAGCAGGCGATGCTGGCCAAGGAGCAGCGGTTCATCGAGCGCTTCGCCGCGCATGCGGCGAAGGCGGCGCAGGTGCAGAGCCGCGTCAAGGCGCTGGAGAAGATCGAGCGGGTCGAGCTGCCGAAGAAGCGCAAGGCGGTGAAGTTCGATTTCCGCAGCCCGAACCGATCGGGCGACCAGGTCGCGGTCATCGAGGACGTGAACAAGGCGTACGGACGGCGCACGATCTTCGACGGCCTCTCGGCCACGATCCGTCGCGGCGAGCGCTGGTGCGTGATGGGGCGCAACGGGGCGGGCAAGACCACGCTGCTCAAGATGGTCGCCGGCGTGCTGGCGCCGGATGGCGGGGCGGTCACGCTCGGCGCGAGCGTCGAGATGGGCTATTTCTCGCAGCAGGCGCTCGACGTCCTCGATGCGGATCTCACCATCGAGGAGCAGCTGCAGAAGGATTTCCCGCAGGAATCGATCGGTGTGCTGCGCAGTCTCGCCGGCGCGTTTCAGTTCTCGGGCGATGACGTGCAGAAGAAGGTGCGCGCGCTGTCAGGCGGCGAGAAGACGCGTCTCGTCATCGCACGGATGCTGCTCAACCCGCCGAACTTCCTCGTGCTCGACGAGCCGACGAACCACCTGGATCTGTTCACCAAGGACATGCTGATCGAGGCGCTGCGCGACTTCGACGGCACGATGCTCTTCGTCTCGCACGACCGGGCGTTCCTGCGCGCGCTGAGCAATCGTGTCATCGAGCTCGGCGGCGAGAGCGGCGTCGATGCGGAGCCGCACCTCTATCCGGGGTCGTACGTCGAATACGTCGCCCGCACCGGCCACGAAGCGCCGGGTGTTCATGCCTAGGCCGGGTCTTCAGAGCCGGCCAAGGCCACGAAGGTCGCTTCGCGACTGCACGAAGCGCACGAAGAACGACATTCTGGCGTTCCAGGCTAGGGCGTAGTTGGAAACTCTCGGATGTAACGCGACAGAACACCTCCGAAGCTCAAGGTGAGCTTGCCGTCATCCGTAATGGTGAAAGCCGTGCGTTCCTCATGGGGCGCCGACGGCTGGTTCGTGATTAGGTAGCAGCCTTCTATTCGAAACGTCAGGAGCATCACCTGGTCTCTGTCAGGTCGATGCAGTGTGTAATCGAGAAGGCCGTTGTCGTAAAAATTCAGCGTCGCATGACCTAATGCGGCCATGCCTCCGTCGTCTGTCGGATCACTTACCCAAACGCCCAGGATCTTGTCCATCACAGTCGAGCGTCAATCGAGAACACGCTCAGCGCTCTAGACTCGGTCTCTGTGTGTGAACTTCTCTGAGTCTCGAAGCCGTCAGGAGTTCCACCAGGGATCGTCTTCGTGCCCTTCGTGTCGCGCGAAGCGCCTTCGTGCCTCGACTCGCGTCTCAAGCACCAGCGACGGCGCGGATGCCTCCCAACGAGAAGCGTGCGATGTGCTCCGCGACATCGTCGATCGAGCGCTCGTCGACGCGAACCATGTCGAGCCGGTCGGAAAAGCCGCTGCGGAGCACGGCCAGGCACTGGGCCTGCACGCTGACGGCGCACAGGCGCACGCGTGCGTCGGTAGGCGGGGCGTCGAGCAATGCGCCGACGACGCGCGCGAGATACTGCATGCGCGGCTTCATCACTTCCTCGACGACGAGGTCGAGCGCCGGCGTCGGATCGGCGAGCTCGCGCATCATCATCTGATGGATCCAGGAGTCGCGGCCGGCGAAGACGCGGCGCATGAAGATGGACAGATAGGCCTTGAGCTGCTCGCGCGGGTGGCGATCCGCCCCCGCCGCGACCGCCTCGTGTGTCGTCGCCTGCATCACCGTGATGGCGCGGCGCAACACCTGCTCGTAGAGCCCTGTCTTTCCGCCGAAGTGGTAGTTGATCGCGGCCACGTTGGCGCCAGCGGCTGTGCAGATGTCGCGAACGGTGACCTTCGCGTAGCCGTTGGCCGCGAACAGCGTCGCCGCCGATTCGACGAGCCGCTCGCGCGTTTGCAGATCTCCTTCGACTCGCGTCCGCTTTCCCCGCTCGCTCAGGACAGGTCCTTCGCCGCGAGCCCCTTCGTGCCTTCCGCGTGCGCGAAGTGGCTTCGTGCCTCGTCCTTCTTCGTGCCCTCCGTGTGCGCGAAGCGCCTTCGTGCCTTGTCCTTCCTCGTGCCCTCCGTATGCGCGAAGCGCCTTCGTGCCTTGTCCTTCCTCGTGCCTTCCGCGTGCGCGAACCTCCTTCGTGCCCTTCCTCATAGAGTCCGTTTGAACAGCATCG
>Ga0207701_10003103_pt1 | contig 17114 bp, 7 predicted proteins | sample KBSSwiSSwithPhiX_FD_184294 | JGI IMG/M metagenome (GOLD analysis project Ga0207701, IMG submission 184294) | Switchgrass rhizosphere bulk soil microbial communities from Kellogg Biological Station, Michigan, USA, with PhiX - S5 (SPAdes) (version 2) | ecosystem: Environmental > Terrestrial > Soil... | reverse complement strand
TGCCTTCCGCCGGAGTATCTCGAGCCGCTCCCCACGACCCGGCCGCGTGAACCGACATCGCTCCCAGTCTGAGTTGCACCGGATCGAGGGCGAGCCGACTCCCGGCGAGGCTGAGAGTTGCCGGCTGAAGGAGCGAGAGAGGCTGACCACGCACCTGTCCGTCCAGAGCTTCGACCTTCAGCGTGCCATTCGAGAGTGACCACACGTTGAGATTTCCGCTCGCCACAGCCGATGCCGACAACGTGGCAGTGCTGCCCGCAAGAAGGTCTGGGTTCACGCCCAGCAGCGTGAGCGCCTGGACGACATCAGCGCCATTCAGCCCCACCTGCGCCGTCCAGGGCCGCGGTGCGTCGAGCGCGACAGATGCCTTCGCGTCGGCGCCTAAGCGGGGTGCCTCGAGGTCGAAGGCGACTTCTCCCGAAGCCGCGTGCGCCCGTACGACGACGGCACCAGCGTCGCGACCTCGCACCCGAACCGAACCGGCTGTGCCCGTCATTTCTCCCGACGGCCGAAAGACAGGCCCGTCCAAATGCATGTCAACCGACACGCTCTCCAACTCGGCGTCGGCCAGTGATGGATCGGCGCCTGCGGGCGACCACAGCCGCCGAAGCGGCGCACTCAGACCGCGTCCCTCGACGGCTGTCGACAACGTACGCTCGCGAATGTTGTAGCGGCCGTCCACACGCAGTTGACCGGATTCCTGGAACAGGCGCAGGTCGTGCACGAGCAATTCATCGCCCACGACCTCGACGTCACCGGACAGACGGTCGAATTGGAGACCGTTGGCCATCAACTCCTCGCCCGTCACTCGCGCGGACACCCGGGGCCGATCGAGCTGTCCGCTCCACGATCCCTTCGCCTCGATCGACCCAGTCGGGCGCCATTCGTCGGCGATCGGCACGAACCTGCCGGGCTCGTCTATCCGCGCGTCGAATTCTCCCGTGCTCTCTGCGTTCGCGAAACCGATCGATCCCCGCATCGCCACGTGTGCGGAGGCCGTGTCGACGGTCAGCGGCTTCATCACCGCTTGCCTGCGATCCGCGTGAACCGTCGCTGCAATTCGAATCGCATCCACATCCCCGGCTGACACATCCGTTGCAGAGACGGCGAGATCCACGACGGGCTCGCCTATTGACCCGCCGACCGTTCCGCGTGCTGCGAGCTGTCCGGATCGCACGACGTCTACAGCAGCGGGCACGGCACTCGTTGACTCGCGCAGCTGTCGCATGAGGACGGCAATGTCCTGAGAACTGACGTCGATCACTCCGGACAGCTTCGACCGGCGCAGTTCGTGTTCATGCAGCACCGCTGTCAGACGGGTGTCCGCGACGGTGTCGCCGGCGAGTACGTGGCGATACTGCAGCCTCCACGTCCCGGACTTGCCGGCGACCGCCAGGGAGGCCTCTCCTGGTCTGTGTAGACTGGCGTGGAACTCCCCGGCCAGCGTTCGCATGGCCGGCATCGGCCCGAGCCATGACAGGGTGGTGGTGCCCGACACCGGAAGCGCCGGTAACCGCGAAGGATCGAGGTTGAGCTGCGAGGCCAATGCGCGCAGTCGTGGCAGGCTCCACTCGCCCTCGACCATGCTTCGCTCGCCGCCATCGCGAAACGCGATGCGGCCACGTCCGTTGAAGGCACCGTCGAGGGACCGCAGCGCGACCGTCTCGACCTCGATGGAGTCAACGGACACGTGGCCGGTTGCGTCAAGCCGCCCGTCCTGCAGGGCGCCGATGGAAACGTCGCGCGCCCTGACATCGAAGGTCAGGCGAGGGTCCGCGAGCGCGCCAGTGATAGATCCAGATACCTCGACCCTGCCATGAGCGGGAGGGGGACGGTCCCACCACTTGCCCAGTTCACTCACGTCGATCGTGCTGCGGTATTTCAGGTCGTAGCTGCCGCTCTCGCCAAACCCGACTGCACCGTCGAGTCGCAGTTCGCCGCTGCTGGATCCGGCGACCAGGGACTGGATGACGAGTGCGTCGCTTCCAATGGTCACGTGCGCGGTCACCCGATCGAGCGTTTCCGCGCCGCCGCTGGCATCCACTCGGATTCCGCGCTCGGCGCGCAGGTCGCCGCTCAACCGCCCCTGCGCATCACCTTGCAACGACGCCGTCAATCCATTCACCGCGATGCGAAGCGATGACGGCGTCGACACCGTCGCGTCGAGATTGACGAGGTCGAGACGGCCCACCTTGATGACCGGCGAGCCTGTTGCCCGCTGCACACGCGACGACGGTGTGCGCCCGCCGGCGCTCCACGACACTTCGGGATCGACGATCTCTACCCGATCGAACGCAAGGACTCCATGAAGGGCGGCAGGGGCAAGGTCCAGATTCACGCGCCTTGCCGCGACCGTTCCTGAACCCGGCACAGCGGCGGTGGCCAGCCTGACGTCGTCCAGCGTGAACGACAACGATCTCAAGGAGAACTCGACGCGGCCGGCGCTGAAGTCGATGTCGTAGCGATCCTTCAGCGAAGCGGCGATGCGATCGACCAGCAGTCGCGTCGACCACGGAAGGGTGACGACGAACAGCGCACCGAGAACCGCCAGCCCGCACACCATCCACACGAGCCATCGTTGCGCTCGCGAAAGAAAGCTCATGAGGTGCCGCCTGGGTCGAGTCACCGGCAAATGCAGTCCCCGTCTCGTCGTCGCCAGTTTATCCGGGCCGCGGGGCCGGGCTCTCCCTTGACATCCACGCAACCGCGGCTCGATGGCACGGCCTTGAAATGTCTACAGGGTTCGAGCGTGGTCAAGAAGATCAGGACCGAACAGACCGCACGATTACCACGGGGTTTCGCAGATCGCGAATACGGCTGACGTGCCGGGTCTTCGTCGGAGTGGCGGAAACACGGGACAGGTACATATCACGGCAAGGAGCACGTCATGAGCAGCTCATTCACACCTTCGGCCAGCCTTGTACGACCTCATGTGCGGAGGCGCATCACGCTGCTCATGCTCGCGACGGTGGTGGCGTTGTGGGGCTCCGGACGGACCACGCACTCCCAGTCGGGTCCGTCGTATGGAATCACCGACCTCGGAACCATCGGCGGGACCGCCAGTGTCGCGCTGACACTCGACGACCTGGCCTTGCCGGAAGTGTACGGGTACGGCACGACCGCTTCTGGCGAGGTGCACGCACTCCGCGCCCACCCCGGATTCGGCGCCTCCGATCTCGGCACGCTGCCTGGCGGACACCGGAGTGAAGCTCGCAAGACCTATCAATACTCCGCTGTCGGACTGTCGGAAGTGAACGGGTCGACGCACGCCGTGATCTTCGACACCGGCCCGAAGGACCTCGGCACGCTCGGAGGATCACTGAGTTATGCCAACGGCGTCACGCGGCAGGGGCAGGGGCAGTCGCTGACTGTCGTCGGCGGCTCGACTCTGACGGGGGATGCCACGACGCACGCATTCATCCACCAGAACAACACGATGTCCGAACTGGGCGCCACGCTTGGCGGTCCGAACAGCGTGGCCAATGACATCAACGTCGCCGGCCACGTCGTCGGGTATGCGGACCTGGCTGGCGGCGCGGTCCACCACGCGTTTCTCTGGAACGGGGGCGCCACCACGGATCTGGGTTCGCTCGGCGGGGCCAGCGAGGCGCTCGCGGTGAACAACGCCGACATCGTTGTCGGCCGATCGCAGCTCGCGGCGGGAACGCAGCACGCATTCCGATACATCGGTGGCGTCATGCACGACCTCGGCACGCTCGGGGGTGCCTCCAGCGAAGCGACAGACGTGAACGCGATCGGCGTGGTTGTTGGATGGGCGGACACGTCCCTGGGAGCCCGGCACGCGTTCATCTGGCGCGACGGCGTGATGAGCGACCTGAACACGCTTGTCCCGTCGGGTACGGGGTGGGAACTGCAAGCCGCCACCGCGATCGCGGATCTCGGCGGCATCGTCGGGTTCGGACAGTTCCAGGGACAGACGCGGGCCTTCATGCTCACGCCGCCGAAGAATCTCGGGTTGTCGCTGTCTGCGTTCGGCAGCGATTACGACACGAACTACCCGAAGCCGGTCGAGGCGGGACAATCGATCGTCTTCGGCGCGACGGTTTTCAATTCCGACCCGTATACCGCGACCGGGATTACCGTCACTCATACCTTCAGCGGGCCGGTGGAGATCGACCCGGCCAGCACCTGGGGCGTGCAGTCGTGTACCGCAAGCGGTATGCAGGTGACGTGCAGGATGCCGGCGCTCGATCCCGCCATGGGGTTCCGGAGCATGCTTGTCTTTGTCCGAACGACCGCGGCTGGCGTCATCACGCATTCGGCCACGCTCGCTGCAGACCAGCCGGACCCCGACACGAGCAACAACACGAGCGGGACAGAGACTAACCTTGCCGTCAGCCTGTCCTCGTTCACGCTGAATCCGCCGACCGTCGTCGGGGGCCAGCAGTCGCCGCTCGGTCATGTGACGTTGACCAGCAGCGCGCCGCACGGCGAGGCAGTCGTGACACTGACCAGCAGCAATCCGCAGATTGCGAGCGTGCCGACACAATTTGCCGTGCTTGGCGGCTGCTGCGATGAGGGCACCTGGCGCGAGTTCTACGTCACGACCCATCCAGTCGGTGCCACCACGACGGTGGAGATCAGCGCGACGTACGGTCTCGTGACTAAAGTTGTTCCGCTCACCATTGCCGCGGCTGGAACATCGACACCCTATAGCGGATACCCGACGCCGATTCCTGGTGTGTTACAGGCCGAAGATTTTGACGTCGGCGGCGAAGGCGTGTCGTATCACGACAGCGATCCGGGAAACGACGGTGGTGCGTATCGACAGACGGACGTCGATGTCGAAGGCACCAGCGACGTGGACGGCGGGTCGGACGTCGGATGGATCAACGCCGGCGAATGGCTGACGTACACGGTCGCCGTCGCCAGAGGCGACGCCTACACGCTGGACGCGCGTGTCGCAGCGGCGGGCGCGGGCGGCACGTTCCACCTGGACGTCGACGGCACGAATGCCACTCGCCTGCTTACAATCACGAACACTGGTGGGTGGCAGGTCTGGACGACGGTGTCAACGTCGATGATATTGCCGGCCGGTATCCACATCATCCGGGTGAGCTTCGATGCCGTCGGCCCGAGCGGGGTGATCGGCAATCTCAATTACCTGCGGTTCTCACCCGCGGCAGGCTCCGTGTCAACGCCGTTCGGCGGCACGGCGTGGGCCATACCGGGTACCATTCAGGCCGAAGACTTTGACGATGGTGGCGAGGGCGTGGCGTACCACGACGACGGCACCGACAATACGGGAGGCCAGTATCGGGCGGCCGACGTCGATATCGAGGCAACGAGCGACGACGGCGGCGGCTTCAACGTTGGCTGGATCGCGCCGGGGGAATGGCTCGCCTATACGGTCAGTGTAACGAGCAACGGCACGTACGATCTCGATGCGCGTGTTGCAGCGTCCGGCGCAGGGGGCACCCTCCATCTTGACGTCGATGGCACCAACGCTACCCAGTCGCTGACCATCCGGAACACCGGTGGGTGGCAGGCCTGGACGACGGTGTCGACGTCGATGACGTTGCCCGTTGGCATCCACATCATCCGCGTGAGCTTCGATGCGGCAGGACCGAGCGGAGTGGTCGGCAATCTCAATTACCTGCGGTTCTCACCCGCTGCGGGCGCCGTGTCGACGCCGTTCGGCGGCACGGCGTGGACGATACCAGGGACAATCCAGGCCGAGGACTTTGACGAGGGTGGCGAGGGAATCGCTTACCACGACTCCAGCTCCGGCAACATGGGTGGCCAGTATCGGGCGGACGACGTCGATATCGAGGCGACGAGCGACGATGACGGCGGGTACAACGTCGGCTGGATCGCGGCAGGCGAGTCGCTCGGGTACACGGTAAATGTGGTTGCACCCGGCATCTATTCAATGGACGCGCGGGTCGCGTCGAGCAGCGCCGGCGGCAGCTTCCACATCGAGTTGAATCGCGCGGGCGGGAATCTCACGGGAACGCTGATGATTCCTGACACCGGCGGCTGGCAGACCTGGACGACTGTGTCGAGATCCGTCTACCTGAGCCCGGGCATCTATGTCATTCGCGTGGTGTTCGACGCCGCCGGAGTGGATGGCAACGTCGGGAATCTGAATTTCCTGCGCTTCACGACGGTGAACACGACGACGGCGTACTTCGGATCGCCGGCGGCCATTCCAGGAAGAATCGACGCGGAGTACTTCGATTACGGCGGCGAAGGCGTCGCCTACCACGACACGACGCCAGGCAACACCGGCGCGTCGCTCCGCACCGCCGAAGACGTCGACCTCGAACCGGCGTCAGACATGGGCGGGGGCGTCGACGTGGGCTGGATGACGGCTACCGAGTGGATGAACTACACGGTCACCGTAGCGCAGGCGGGCACCTACACGCTGCGCGCACGCGTTGCGGCAAACGGCACGGGCGGCGCATTCCACGTGGAGTTCGGCAGCGGCGTGGTGACGGATACGCAGTGGATCCCGAACACCGGCGGCTGGCAGGCGTGGACGGATGTCACTGTAACAGTCAGCCTGGGCGCGGGGACACAGGTGATGCGGTTTGTCGCCGATGCGAACGGACCGACCGGCATCTTTGGAAACGTGAACTATGTGGAGTTGACAAAGTAGCATCGCTGAAACGCGGGAGCAAGCGTTCCATCACGCCCTGCGGTGTTTCAGCGATCCCGCCACTGTCCACGCCTCCTAGGAGGACTATTGCGCCGGTCCGGCACCATCGTCGCGATCTCAGCTGCCTCATCGCCAAGGGCGGCGCGCATGCCTGGGTTCAGTCACTGGCGCCGGGTTGCCAGCCTTGGGATAGGGGCACCGAATTAGGAGTGGCGCGATTATAGGGCTGCGGCCTCATCCACATCGCTACTTTTCCCGCTTCCCCGCTCCCGCGGCCAGGTTGGTGAGCGCGACTACGGGCGGTTCATCTGGCTGCGGTCATCGGCGACTCCGACAACAGCGCGACACCGGGGTGGTGCCGCTCGAAGTAGTGCAGTTCCCACTCGGTCGAGAACAGGATGACGCGCCTCCCGCGACGGTCCTCGGCCAGCGCGCTGCCGCCGGCGACTGATGTCGGAGCGGCGGCCGACTTCTCCACCCATCTCGCCGCCGCGTAGGGTGCCGGCTGGATCTCGGCGTCCACGCCGTATTCGCTCTTGAGACGGCTGGCAATCACCTCGAACTGAAGGGCGCCAACCACGCCAATCAGCGGTTCGCGGCGTCCGGCTGTTGCGAAGAAGACCTGCATCAGCCCCTCTTCCTCGAGCTGCTGCATGCCGTCGTCAAACTGCTTGTAGCGGGTGTCGCGAAGGCGCACCCGTCCGAAGTGCTCCGCCGGAAATCGCGGCAGATCGGGAAAGCGCAGCGGCGGTCCGGAGTGCAGGGTGTCGCCAATTGCAAACTGGCCAGGGTTCACGAGGCCGATGATGTCGCCAGCGTAGGCCACCTCGATCGTCTCGCGGTCGCGACCGAAAAAGCGATATGCGCGCGCGGCACGAATCGGTTGGCCGAGCCGGCTGTTCGACACGACCATGTCCTTCGTGAAGCGGCCGGAGCAGACACGCACGAAGGACACCCGATCGCGATGCCGCGGGTCCATGTTTGCCTGAATCTTGAACACGAACCCGGAGAAGCGTTCGTCCGTTGCGCTGATGATGCCGACGTCGCTCGCGCGCGCCTGCGGTTCAGGCGCGAAGTCGACGATCGCCTGCAGGAAGGGCTCGAGGCCGAAGTTCGTCAGCGCGCTGCCGAAGAACACAGGCGTCTGCCGCCCCGCCCGATATTCGTCCAGGCTGAATGACGTGCCCGCCTCGCGGATGACGTCGAGCGATTCACGGAAGTGTGCGTAGAGCTCGGAGCCAATCATCTCCACGGCGTCCGGATCGTCGAGCGACGACAGTTCCACCGGGGCGCGGAACTGCCCTTGTGCCTCGCGCTCGTAGCGCAGCAACGCCTGTGTCCGGAGGTCGAACACCCCGCGGAAACGCTCGCCGCTGCCGATCGGCCAGTTCACCGGGGCGGCCGAAATGCCCAGGGTCTGCTCGACGTCGTCGACGAGTTCGAGCGGATCGCGCGCCGGACGGTCGAACTTGTTGATGAACGTGAGGATCGGCAGCCGATGCCGCCGGCTGACCTCGAACAGCTTGCGCGTCTGCGGTTCCACGCCGTTGGCCGCGTCGATGACCATGACGACGCTGTCAGCAGCGATGAGCGCACGATAGGTGTCTTCGCTGAAATCGTTGTGACCGGGCGTGTCGATCAGGGATATGCGGCGCCCCTGCAGTTCGAATTCGAGCGCCGCGGACGAAATCGAAATGCCCCGCTGCCGCTCCATTTCCATCCAGTCCGATGTCGCGGCCCGCCTGCCGGCGCGTCCGCGGACCGCACCGGCCAGTTCGATGGCGCCGGCATACAGCAGAAGCTTCTCCGTCAGGGTCGTCTTACCGGCATCCGGGTGGGAGATGATCGCGAAGGTACGCCGCCGCGCCACCTCACGGTCCATGTCAGCCCGCGAGGGCGATGTGTCGCTCACTCCTTTACTGTACCGGGTTTCGAACTGTTTCGCCGGGATCACCGCTTAGCGTACGTGCGTGCGAATGCCAGCCGCATGGCTATTTCGTCGGCACGAGGCGCTTCAGTTCCTCGAACCAGTTCTGCACGAGAACCATATTCAGCGAGGTGTCGACGCCAGGCGTTTGGGCGATGAATGATTCCCTGCTCCCGGACGAGAGCCGGGGTTGAGTGGCACCGATTCCTGAAATCAGCGGAGTATTATCCTGGCCCGGCCGACTCCGAGCGGTGCACGTTGCGTGTAGAGGTGCATGAACAGATCGCCCGACACGAATTCTTCCCGGTCGCGGCCACGCAGCGTCAGCGACCCGGCGGCAGCATTCCGTCCTCCCGCGAGCAGGTGGGCAACGACCGGTCCCGGATGATCATCGGCGCCACGCTGAAGCGTCAGCGCAATCACCCGGTCTCCTTCGACCAGGCCCTTGACCGTTGCTTCGTATTGCAGCACGCCCCTCGTCATGTCGTAGGTGAACTGTGCACTGCCATTGGCGGCGGGCGGCGCGCCCACGGTGACTGCAACGACAAGCGGCCGGGGTGCTGCGCCGTTGACCAGGGGTGGCGCGCTGAACGGCGCACGGCGCAGCGCCGCCTCCTGCTCCCACGCAAACGCCAATCCCAGCAACCGCTGTTCAGAGAACGCGGGACCCAGGAATTCAATCCCCACGGGCAGTACATCCTCCGTGAAACCCGCTGGCATTGAGATCGCTGGCAAGCCGGTCGATGCGCTGAGCTGGCAATTGCTTCCAAGCTGAGGCTCGCCAATGTTAACGGGCTTCCGCCGAAGCGTCGGATACGCCATCACGTCCAGACGCTGCGCTTCGAGTGCGGTTTCAACCGCATCGCGCAATGCGCGTCGTTTCAACAGCGCCTGCCGGTAGTGTTCGGACTCTCTCTTGTCGGGAGCGTTTCGCAGCCGAAAGACCGCATCGAGCGCCGCGTGATTGAGCCCCCGATCGATGATTTCGCCGAGCGACTTCACTGGCGCGTTTGGGTGACGCGACAGATACGCAGCCAGGTCGAACTTGAATTCGTCCGCGATCACGCTGCTGTCGCGCAGGAGATCGTCCAGGCCAGGCACGCTGACATCGACGACTTCGGCCCCCTTCGCCTTCATGGCATCCAGCGCCTTCTGGACAACTCCCGCCACTTCCTCGTCCTCCGGTGCTGTGCTGGTCAGCCCGCGAAGCACACCGACCCGAGTACCCTTGAAGTGCGCAGCGTCAAGGCCACTGCGGTAAGACGAGGGGACGTGGGCAGCCGCGCCAGCCGTGACCGCGTCTTCGGGATCAGGGCCGACGGTGGCATCGAGCATGGCGGCAAGGTCCGTGACGGTTCGCGCAAGCGGTCCGGCGACGTCCTGCAGATCGGACAGCGGCATCACACCCGTCCTGCTCGACAGGCCGCGGGTTGGGCGAAGACCGACCAGATTCTGATTGGCCGCAGGAACACGGATTGAGCCACAGGTGTCACTGCCCATTCCCGCCGCCGCGAAACTCGCAGCCACGGCCGCACCGGTCCCTCCACTGGAACCGCCCGGGACTCGCATCAGATCGTAGGGATTCCTCGTCTGACCCGTAAGCGATGAGATGGTCGTAATACCTGCAGCGAGCTCGTGCATCGCTGTCTTTCCAAGAATCACCGCGCCTGCCTCGCGGAGGCGTTTGACCTGAAAGGCGTCGGTGGACGGCTGCATGGTCGCCAGCGCGAGCGCGCCGCCGGATGTGGGCATGTCCGCCGTGTCGTAGTTGTCCTTCACGAGCACCGGAATACCATGCAGCGGCCCGCGTGGACCGCTGCGTGCCCGTTCGCGGTCCAGCGCGTCGGCGTCGTCGAGGGCGTGCGGATTCAGGGTCACGATGGCATTCAGCCGCGGCCCGGCCTGGTCATACGCGACAATGCGCGCGAGGTAGGCCTCCACCAACCCCCGGGATGTGACACGCCCGTCCGCCTGTGCGGCCTGGAGCGCCGAGATCGACTGCTCGGATACCTCGAAGACGCTGGTGGGTGCTGTCGCCTGCGGACGCGAGCGCTTCTGCCCCGCAGCCAGCATCGAATGGCCGGAGCCAGACATGGCGACAAAAACCACGACCATGAATAACGCCCTGAGGTGACGCGTCATGTCTCGCATTCTATTCACCACTGACCAAATCAGCGAACGCCTCACCGTTCCGGCCGACGCCTCGCAGTCCGTGTCGTCGACTCGTCCGCGACAGGCGACCTGAAGACCAGCGACACCGAACCCAGTTCGAACGTGTCACCGTCGACGAGCCGTGCCGTCGCCTCGAGCCGGCGCCCTCGCAGAAACGTTCCGTTCTTGCTGCCCAGATCTTCCAGGTAGACGGTTGCGCCCTCGACGAGGATTCGCGCGTGACGACGTGACATCGTGGTGGCGTCGCGTCCAGCAGGATCGAGCTCACGCCCGAGAATGTTCTCGCCCTCGACCAGTGCGATGCGCCGCTTGCCGCGCGTGAGCCAGCAGTCCTTCCGATGGGCCGTCAAGGAATGAGCGTCGTCCGCATTCTTGACGGTTCCCGAGAACGCATACCCGAATCGCTGCACAGTCCTCACGAAGCGCGGCGCGCGAGCGTCGTCGCCCAGCGCCCGGCGGATTTCCGCAATCAGCCCGGCAAGGTTGGTCTCGGACACGAAAACGCCCGGCCACAGCCACTCGTGCAGTTCGTCTTTCGATAACGCACGCGGGCGTTGCTCGATGAGGTGCACCAGCAGGTCGAAGGCTTTCGGCGACAGAGCCACCGGGCCGGTCGCTCCGCGCACCTGTCGCGCCTCCGTATCGAGCGTGATGCCGCCGATGCTGATTGTCATGGACGCGCGATGAAACTCATCGAAAAGTCATGGAACGGTCAAGACGCCTCGTCTCCGCGCGCTCATATTATGCGTGCCGCGTCGTTCGAACAGCGACCCGCGCGTTACCAGCCGCGAAGAGGAGGTCCGACATGCGAAACCGACTCGCAACAACTCTGATGACGGTGGCCCTTGTCTCGATATCCGGCTCCATGACCGACGGCCTGCAGACCCAGGCCCTCTCGTGTCTCGTGTCGACTGCCAATGGGGCCGTGCAGGGCACCCTCCGCGGGGTGTCGTGTGCCTTCATCGGCGTCCCTTACGGCGCGGCGCCAGTCGGGACGCTGCGCTGGAGACCGCCACAAGCCGCGCCGCCCTGGGCTCCCGCAACCTTGAGTGCTGTCACAGCGTCGAGCTGCCCGGCGTTCAGCGTCGCAACGGGACTGCCGGCGGGCAGCGAGGACTGTCTCAAGTTGAACATCTGGACACCCGAGCCGCTGCCAGCGTCGCCCGCACCCGTGATCGTGTGGATCCATCCCGGCGCCTTCGTCGCAGCGTCCGCGAACCTTGCGGCGGCCAACGGTCAACACTTTGCCGAACAGACGGGCGCAGTCGTGGTTGCCGTGAACTACCGCCTGGGACCATTCGGATTCCTCGCGCACAGCGCCCTTGCCGCGGAGGATCCCGCCTACCCCTCGTCCGGAAACTGGGGCCTGCTCGACCAGCGCCTGGCCTTGCTCTGGATCCGCAATCACATCGCCGCCTTCGGTGGAGATCCGCAGCGGATCACCATAGCGGGGTCTTCAGCTGGCGCGTTGAGTGTTGGTCTTCATCTCGTATCGCCTGGCAGCACCGGACTCTTCGACCGAGCCATCATGCAGAGTGGACCGCCCTCTTATCGCTGGCGCAACAGGGACGAGGCAGAGGCGCAGGGCGAGGATTTTGCCGGCGCGCTCGGCTGCGGTCAGTCCTCCGACGTTCTCGGGTGCATGCGCGCACACACGCGCGACCAGGTACTGAAGGCCCTTCCCATCGGGATGGACCAGGTGACAGAGGGCGCACGTGTGCAGTGGGGACCGGTCGTCGACGGGCTGGAGCTGCCCGACCAGCCGCGCGCGCTCTTCGAGGGTGGCGCGATTGCCAGGGTTCCCCTTCTGCTCGGGACGAACCGCGATGAAGGCTGGGTCTTTGTGGATCGCAGCTTCCCGGCTGACCTGACGGCAGAACAGTACGACGCCGTGCTGGCGAACGAGTTCGGCGCCGATGCTGGCGCCATTCAATCCATGTATGGAGCCATCGAGGCCGGCGCACCCGGTCTCGTGGCGCGCAAGAGCGCCTTGGCTCAGATCGTGGGTGATGCGGAGTATGTGTGCGAGACGCGGCGGGTTGCACGCCTCGTTGAGCGTACGGGCACGCCCGTATTCAGCTACACGTTCGACTACGCTGTCGACGCCGTTGCCGGCGACCGATCCATCCACGGGATGGAGGTCAACCTGCTCTTCGGCAACGACTTTGGCGCCCCCTCCGTTCACGCGCTTGACGATGCCGATCGCGAGCTCTTTCGCGCGATGGCGGGTTACTGGGCGCGATTCGCAGCTCGCGGCGATCCGAACGCACTCGACGACACCACGGTTCACTGGCCGGCCTTCAAGCACCCGACAGGCCAGGGCCGCGGGGCTGACAAGCACCTCGTGATCGGTGTTCCGATCAGCGACGGTATGCGCTTGCGAGAGTCGGCTTGTGATTTCTGGGACGCGTATGACCTGCGCACGCTGACCGGGGCGGTTCCAGCATCGGCGCCGTAACGCAACCAGCCGGCGCAGACCGGCCGCCACTTCCGCGGTGGCGCCCCTATAATCGGCACGTCCCGATGCCGATTGCAGCAGGCGCGCGTCTCGGGCCTTACGAAGTGCTCGCCCCGCTCGGCCGCGGCGGGATGGGCGAAGTTTATCGCGCTCGCGACACGCGTCTGGATCGGTCGGTCGCCATCAAGATCCTCGCGGCCGATCTCGCCGGCGATCCGTCGTCGCGCGCGCGGCTCCTCACGGAAGCGCGCGCCATTTCGCTCCTGAACCATCCCAATATCTGCGCCTTGTATGACATCGGGTCCGACCGGGACACGGACTTCCTGGTCATGGAACTGCTCGAAGGCGAGACGCTGGCCGAGCGGCTTCGTCGAGGAGCACTGAAGTTCACCGAGGTCGTGCGTGTCGGCATCGAAATCGCCCAGGCCCTCGACGCGGCGCACGCCCAGGGTTTAGTTCACGGAGATCTGAAGCCCGGCAACGTCATGTTGACGTCGACGGGTGCGAAGCTCCTGGACTTCGGCATCGCCAGGACCGCACAACCGGCAGCTCAGGCCGAGCTCGATACGCAGGCGTTCGGCGCTACCGTCCCCGCGGCGTGGGCCGGCACGCTGGCCTACATGTCGCCCGAACAGATCGAGGGTCAGGACGTCGACATGCGAGCCGACGTCTTTGCATTCGGAACTGTCTTGTACGAGATGGCCACCGGGCGCCGAGCCTTCGAAGCGAGGAGTGACGCCGCCCTCGTAGCCGCCATCCTCGAGCACGATCCGGTGCCGCCGTCTGACGTTCTGCCTGCGCTTCCGAAAGTCTTCGATCGGCTTGTGGCGCTGTGCCTGCGGAAGAATCCCGAGGATCGATGGCAGTCGATACGCGACATCCTCTTCCAGCTGCGATCTATCGCCGAAGCGTCAACTTCCGAGCGAGCGACGCGTCGAACCAGCCTTCGCTTCGTCGCCGGCGGGGTCATCGCGGTGCTTGCCATCGCGGGACTGGCTGCGCTCGTGCGCCGGACGCCGCCGCAGGTTCGCGCCGCAGCCGTTCACGTCTCGCTTCCACCGGAATCGCGTCTCGAGCCGCCGGAGGCCGTGAGCAACCTGGCCGTGTCGCCCGACGGTTCGCAGATCGCGTTTGTCGCAACCGACGGCGGGCGAAGTCGTCTCTGGGTCAGGGCGCTCAGCGCACTGACCGCGAGTTCGCTGCCAGGAACCGAAGATGCGCGCATGCCGTTCTGGTCCCCCGACAGCCAGACGCTCGGCTTCTTTGCCGCTGGCAAGCTGCTCCGCGTCCAGGCTGCGGGCGGAGTGCCACAGCTGATTTGCGAGGTGCCAGCCGCGACCACGCCTGACTGGGGGCGCGACGGAACGATCCTCTTCGCCCAGGCGCCTGACGCACGGCGCCGCGGCAGCGGCGGCATCTATAGCGTGCCTGCGAACGGGGGAACGCCGATTCAGCTGACCCTCGTCCAGGAGACGCAAGGCGAGAGTGAACACTACTGGCCGAGCTTTCTGCCCGACGCAGTCCACTTCCTCTATGTCGTCACGACGGCAGAAGGTCCGAACCAGGCCCGGCGGCATACGCTGGTCGTCGGGTCGACAGCAGATCGATCCGCGGTGCGCGTTGGCGCGATCGACTCGCGTGCCATGTACTCCAGGACGGGCCATGTGCTCTACGGCCAGGGCGGCGCGCTCCTGGTCAGACGATTCGATGCGCGCACATTCCAGTTCACGGGTGATCCGATTCAGCTCGCAGATCGTCTCGCCTACTACGAACCGGCCGGCCTCGCGCAGTTCTCGATCTCGGACAACGGAGTGCTCGTCTATCACGGCGGGCCGACGGTCTCGGAGCTCGTGTGGTTCGACCGTTCAGGCCATCAGACCGGGACGCTCGGCGCGCGCGCGTCGTACAACCACGTCCGCATCTCACCCGATGGACGCAAGGTCGCTCTCGAGATCGTGGATCCGCAGACGGGTTCAGCGGATATCTGGATCCACGATCGCGATACGGAAATACCGACGCGATTCACGTCGGACGCAGTCGGGAGCAACCGGCCGGTCTGGTCGGACGACGGGCGCATCCTGTACTTCCGCGCATCGCCGGCGGGTCCTCCTGACATCTTTCAGAAGCGCACGGATGGGCGGGGGAATCGCGAACCCCGGCTGACTCTCGATGGCATTCAGCAGCCGATGGACGCCTCGCTCGATGGCCGGTACCTGGCGTATCTCGACTCGAACCCCGCAACCATCCGTGACATCTGGCTCCTCCCGCTCACAGGCCCGGCGGAGCCGCGCGCGTATGTGCGGTCACGGGCTGTCGAGCAGGATGCGCGGTTCTCCCCCGATGGACGGTGGCTTGCCTTTGTCTCGTCGGAGTCGGGCAGGGCGGAGGTGTACGTCGGCCCCGTGGATGATCCTGGCGCCCGGCGCCGCGTCTCCCGGGATGGCGGGCTCGCGCCACGGTGGCGACGGGACGGCAAAGAACTGGTGTATGTCGACCTGAGCGACACGTTCGTGGCTGTCGACACGACGCTCGGAGATGAACTGAAGGCTGGAGCGCCGCGCGTGCTGTTCTCGCCGGGACGGCTGTTCAGGAACCCGGGAGCTGGATTCGGTGAGCCGTACTACGATCTTGCGCCCGATGGGCAATCCTTGCTTGTGAACCGAATCGTGCGCGAGCCTGCGGTAGAGCCGATCACCGTGATTCTCGACTGGCCATCCCTGCTGCCGAAGTAGTCGAGGGCACTCTCAGCGGCCCTTCTGCCCTTCCGCCACGCGCGCCGCCCGGAGCATGTTCTCGACCGAATGATTCCCCTCCTGGCACGCGTACTCGAACAGCCGGTATTCGTCGTCGCGTTCGAGCGGAATGGCCAGCGTCCACGGGCGGGTGTACATCTTGGGATCGTCGATCGTCACCTCGTAGTGAATCGTGTTCGCACTCACCCTGCGAAACTTCTCGACCACGTGCAGCGCGTCGCTCTGCAGCACGCCGCGCATGTTGCCCGCGGCCGCGTTGGTCGCGATCCAGCCCCTGCCGTTGTAATTCGTGACGTCCACGACGAGCGTGTCACCTTCCCAATGGCCGACCGAGTCGCCGTCCCAAAGGCGGAGATGCGAAGGCAGGTGCTTCCGCCCATCAGTTGGAATGATCCGGGCCGCGTGGATCATCTCGTAGTGAATCAGCACGTAGCCGGGTCCCTGGAGGATCTGGTAGCCGTTGTTGTAGCCGGCTGGGAAGAGCCCGCCCGGAATGCCGCGCGTAATGCAACGATCCCACGGGCTCATGAAGTCGGCCGAGTCGGTTTCGCGCGCGATGTACTCATCGCGCTGTCGCTGCGCTTCGGGGCGCAGCGGGACGCGACCGTCCGGAGGATCCACGACCAGCGAAGACTGGAGCGTGGAGACGACCTTCGTTCCTGAATCGAACCACGCCTGGTTGTAACTGCCAACGTCTCCAGGACGCGGGGGCGCATCATCGGACGTTTCGCGCTGGCGCGCCGCACGCGCTTCGAGATCGGCAGCCTCGACGCTGGTGAGGAATGGCTTGCTCGCCATCGACACCGGTCGCTCGAAGGGTGTGATGGTTTCGTTGGTCCAGGTGCCCTGCAGATCCGGATCGCCCCACGCCGTGCGCGGCGTCGCCCGGGGCTTGTCCTTCTGCTGCGCGGACGCAGTCAGCGACGCGGCGACGATCACGAACGCGACGATCACCGGCTGTCGTCTGAGCAGCATGTTCGTTCCCTTTCGTAGCTACTACCGGCGCGGATCCGCTGCGGGAGCCCGAGCGGCTTCCTTCTCGGTGTAGCGCGCTCCGCTGAGGATGTGGGCCAGGCCGTAGTTCGCTTCGTGGCAGGCGTACTCGTACAACGGACCCTCGGTCTGCATCAGCGGAATCTCAGCGCTCCACGGCCTCGTCCATGTCTTCGGATCTTCAACGGT